>JAANMU010000102.1_pt1 | contig 104081 bp, 91 predicted proteins | sample 7279701 | NCBI WGS metagenome assembly JAANMU01 (sample SAMN14094539, study PRJNA606508) | bioreactor metagenome | isolation source: A lab-scale SPAN reactor treating ammonium-rich wastewater day 57 | place: Ireland: Galway | collected 2017-03-13 | reverse complement strand
GCGCGTTGACCTGTTCAGAATTAGAACGCGCGGGAGTGTAGACAATCTGTTGAACGGCGCCGCGCCAATTCCTGAAGCGTTCAACGCGCGGCGCCTTAGTGGACGCCCTCCACAAGCAGTTGCATGTGCCGGCCCAGTTCACCATCCCGTGCGTCGGAGTGGCCGTTCTGGCCAACCTGGGGATCTACCTGGCCAGCCTGAGGAGCAATCCCTGACTCTTACCCGCCAATCAAGGTTGGAATAACGGAGCCACTTCATCCATGAGTTCGCCGACCACCCTTTCGAGTTCTTTCCGGGACGTGCGCGCAGGTCAATCGCCTGCGGTTGGTCGCAGCCTACCACAGGTGCCCGCACGTTCGAGCGAGACAGCAGATCCGGCGGTGCGAGCGAAGTTGCCACCCGTTTGTGATAGGAACGACCACCGGTGAGCCTATGCTGGTGAAGATTCTTCCTCAAGCCGCCACCAAAGTAGTCCCTCATAAACCGGTTTCCCTCTGAGCGAAGGCACCCGGCCAGGTGCTGGCGAATCGCGCGCCCCATGAGCGGAGCAGTTTTCATCACCGGCGCCTCGGCCGGAATCGGGGCCGCCTGCGCGCGGGCCTTCGCCCGCGAAGGGCGCGATCTGATCCTGGCGGCCCGCCGGCTGGACCGACTCGAGCAGCTTAAGCATGAGCTGGGCAATGACGTGCGCGTGGACATTTTCCCGCTCGACGTCACCGACCGTCAGGCGGTCATCGACCTGGTGCAGAGCCATGCCGAAGTCTTCGAGCGCACCGAAGTACTCCTCAACAACGCCGGCATGGCGGTGGGGCGAGAGCCTCTGCACGCGGGCAACCCCGAGGATTGGGACCGGATGCTCGACCTCAACGTGAAAGGCTTTCTCTACGTGCTGCACGCCGTGCTACCGATCCTGATCCGTCGCGGCACGGGGCATGTGGTCAATCTCAGCTCGGCGGCCGGCCACTACATGTATCCCAACGGCAACGTCTACGCCGCCAGCAAGTTCGCCGTCAAAGGGCTGACCGAGGGGCTGCGGATGGACCTTCACGGCAAGAGCATCCGGGTGACCAGCATCTCGCCGGGCATGGTCGAGACCGAGTTCAGCGTGGTGCGCTTTGGCGACGAGGAGAAGGCCAAAGCCATCTACCATGGCTTCACCCCGCTCGATCCCGAGGACGTGGCCGATGCCGTGCTGTGGGCCGTGACCCGCCCTCCCCACGTCAACATCGCCGACATCTTAATGTTCCCCACCGCCCAGTCGCGCATCGACGCCGTCCACCGGGGCTCCTGAGAGTATGAAAGGTTTGATGACGTTCCTTCTTCTGCTCCTCTGCCTGCTCGCCCCCTCCAAGGCTCAGGCCTCCTACGACAGGATCCTGGGCCTCTGGGCCTCGTCCTCCGGATCCTACATCAAGACCATCCGGAACGAAGCGGAGGACTTCTACATCTACATCTATGAGCAAGGGGTGGTCGTGGATATCGTCATTGCCCAGGTCGATCAGGCCGAGGCCAACGGCTCGTTCCGTTTCCACTACACTACTGAGGCCGGCCACCACATCGCCGGGAGGTACGACGGCGCGGACGATACCGTCACGCTGAACAATCCAAGTTCCGGTTGGAAGGCCACTTGAAACCGTCTAGACGAAGCCCACGCGGTGCGGACCCTCTTCCAGGCCCATGCTGCCGCGTTCCCCTCGATCATGTCCTCAAAGCACTCCGATGCCGGCTGGCTGAAGTTCCTCGCCCAGCACGAGGGTAAGTTCGACCCGGCGCTCTACCGTCGCCTCGTGAGCGCAATCAAGCCCTGGGCGGACTACCAGCAGAAGCGAGGGCCGGCGCCGCGTGTCATGGTCGGGCACGACCTCCTGACCGGCTCAACTGGAAACAACATCAGCCACATCCAGGTGGGCAAGCTGACTCCCGCAGGGGTCCCGATCTCCTTTAAGACTGAAACCGTGCGCGGTGGAGTGGCCGAGGTACGGATGCTCGTGGTCATGGAGAACGGCCTGATCACCGACATTCTTTACAGAGGGAACCAGGATCAGACCCTGCGCAAGGCTCTCGACCAGATTGAGAGCGGCAACCGCTGAGCAATCCTTTCCGTTACCGGAGAATCGGCATCGCCTGCCCGGGACTTCCAATAAACTGGATGCCGGTCCAACCCCGGACTCCGCCTTCTGCGGCCTGGCGCCTGATCTGGAAAACCTTATGGGCGAGCCCTTCCCCAGGCCAGGCCACGTGCTTGGCAGTCATTGAGCAGTTGCTCTGGTAGCGGTCCTCGCTGCAGGTGGGCAGACTACGGAATTTCCCTCGCGGTACGCCTGGCCCTCTCGAACCCGCGCCTCCCCTGACTGACCCACGGACCCCGCAGCATCACCGAGACGGTTCCACCGCGGGCGGCAGCGTGCCTGGAGAAAGCGTAGGCGGCAGCACCCACATTCTTGTCCTGACCCTGAGAGCCTACCGACAAGGTGAACTGGGGCTCGCCGCTGGTCCAACTTGCCTTGGTGAGAATCCCCAGGCCCTCGGCTCCGCCACCCTCCCACTTCCAGATCAATTGGAAGTGGTCGCCGCGGTCTGTGATGGTGAGGGTGCCTTTGTAGTCGGGAGTGCCCTCTCGTCGGTCGCCAAAGTAGCCCTCCAACTGGTAAGAGCCGGCAACATACTTGCGGTATTCGGCGAACACGCGTTGCTCCTCGTCGGCCCGTGCGGGGAGCAATAGCAACAACAGAAGGAGCCATCTCATATCCGAAGATTCGGTTGACCGGGAAGACATCCTACCGATGTGATAACCATGCAGCGTTCGACCTGAGGAGCCATAGCTCTTACCCGGCCGTTGCTCTATCCTACGTTCGCACGGGACTGTAGGAATTCGCCGCCGGCGCGCGAACGCGCCCTGATGTTTCACCGTAGCTCGCTTCTGCTGCTCTTTTGCCTTCTGACCCTGGTCGCCCAGGCCCAGGCCCCTCCCAAGCTGCCGCCTGGCGTGCGCCAGGTCACCAGCGTCGAGGGCATCACCGAGTACCAGCTCCAGAACGGGCTCAAGGTCTTGCTCTTCCCCGACCCATCCTCCTCGGACATCACCGCCAACATCACCTACCTGGTCGGCTCCAACCACGAGGGCTACGGCGAGAAGGGCATGGCCCACCTGCTCGAGCACCTGCTCTTCAAGGGCAGCAAGAACCACAAGAACATTCCTCAAGAGCTGACCGCCCACGGCGCCCGGCCCAACGGCACCACCTCCCAGGATCGCACCAACTACTTCGAGACTTTCCGGGCCACCGACGAAAACCTCAAGTGGGCTCTCGACCTGGAAGCAGACCGCATGGTCAACTCCTTCGTGGCCAAGAAAGACCTCGACTCGGAGATGACCGTGGTGCGCAACGAGTTCGAGTCGGGCGAGAACGACCCGTTCGGGGTGCTGCTCAACAAGACCATGTCCACCGCCTTCCTGTGGCACGCCTACGGGCAGACCACCATCGGCAACCGCTCCGACATCGAGAAAGTGCCCATCGAGCGGCTGCAGGCTTTCTACAAACGCTACTACCAGCCCGACAACGCCATGCTGATCGTGGCCGGCAAGATCGACCCCGCCCGCACCCTGGCGCTGGTCCAGGCGACTTTCGGCAAGATCCCCAAACCCACGCGCAAGCTGATCAAGCCTTACACCGTCGAGCCCACTCAGGACGGCGAGCGGGCCCTGATCCTGCGCCGGGTGGGGGACATCCAGGCGGTGCTGGCCGCCTATCACGTGCCCCCCGGCAGCCACGAGGACTTCGCGGCCCTGGACGTGATGTGCGAGATCCTCTCCGATACTCCCTCGGGCCGCCTCTACAAAGCCCTGGTGGAGTCAGGCAAGGCCACGGCGGTCTTCGGAGGAGCTTTCCAACTGCGCGACCCGGGGCTGGCCCTATTCGCCGCCCAGGTCCGTAAGGACGGTCCACTCTCCGAGGTCAAGGACGTCCTGATCCAGGTGGTGCAGGAGATGCCCGCCAGCGAGCCGACCGCCGAAGAGGTGGATCGGGCCAAGATGGGTCTGCTCAAGAGCGTCGAGCTGACGCTCAACTCCAGCGAGCGGCTGGCCCTGCAGCTCTCCGAGTGGGAGGCCATGGGCGACTGGCGCCTCTTCTTCCTCTACCGCGACCGCATCGAGAAGGTCACCGCTGCCGACGTGCAGCGGGTCGCCAAAGCCTACCTCAAGACCTCCAACCGCACGGTGGGCGAGTTCATCCCCACCGATGCGCCCGAGCGGGCCTCCATTCCCGAGACCGGCGAGCCGTCGGCCCACGTGCGGGGCTATACCGGCCGGGCGGCGATCGCCCAGGGCGAGGCCTTCGATGCCTCCCCGGCCAACATCGACAAGCGTACCCGGGTCGTGCCCCTGGAGGGGGGCATCGAGATGGCCCTCCTGCCCAAGAAAACCCGCGGCGAGACGGTCTTCGTGAGCATGATCTTCCGCTTTGGCAATCTGCCGGATCTGCAGTTCCAGGACCACGTGGCCGCTTTCACGGGCAGCATGCTGATGCGAGGGACGAAGCAACGCACCCGCGAGCAGATCCAGGATGAGCTCGACCGGCTCAAAGCCCGCATGTCCATCGGGGGCAGCGCCACCTCGGCCACGGTCGGCATCGAGACCACCCGGGCCAACCTGCCTGCGGTGCTCAGGCTGGCCCGCGAGGTGCTGCGCGAGCCTTCTTTCCCCGAGGCCGAGTTCAAGGTCTTGATGGAGCAGAGCATCGCCGGACTGGAGAGCCAGAAGAGCGAGCCCGAGACGCTGGCCAGCATCGCCTCCAGCCTGCACATGGACCCCTATCCGGTGGGCGATCCGCGCCACCCCGAGACGCTCGACGAGGCCATCGCCAACGAGAAGAAGGTCACGCTGGAGCAGGTGAAGGCCTTCCATCAGGGCTTCTACGGCGCCAGCAACGTCCAGATCGGGGTGGTGGGCGACTTCGACGAGGAAGCCACCCAGCGGCTGCTGACCGAGCTTTTCGCCGACTGGAAGAGCCCCAAAAAGTTCGAGCGCCTGGTCAACCAGTATTTCGACGTGACGGTGGCCCACGAGAGCGTCTACGTGCCGGACAAGGCCAATGTGACCATCCTGGGCAACCTCAACCTCAAGCTCCAGGATACCGACCCTGACTACCCGGCCCTGGTGCTGGGCAACTTCCTGCTGGGAGGCGGATTCCTCAATTCGCGCCTGGCCACCCGCATTCGCCAGAAGGAGGGCCTCAGCTACGGCGTGGGCTCCAGCCTCTCGGGCGGCAGCCTGGACCCGGTGGGCGAGTTCTCGTTCTACGCCATCTGCGCCCCCGAGAACGCCGACAAGGTCGAGAAAGCCTTCCGCGAGGAGCTGCAAAAGGTCCTCGACGTGGGCTACACCCCCGACGAGGTCAAGGCCGCCCTGGCCGGTTACCTGCAGATGCGCGAGGGAAACCGGGCCAAGGACTCGAGCCTGACCGGCAAGCTGGCTTCCAACCTCTACCTCGACCGCACCATGGCCTGGGACCAGGCCTTCGAGGACAAGCTGCGCAAGCTGACTCCGGACGAGATTCGGGTGGCCATGAAGAAGCACATCGACCCGGCAAGGATCTCGATCTTCCGCTCGGGCACGCTGCCCCAGAAATGACAGAAGCCCGGCGGAAGGCCGGGCTTCTTCAAGTTGACGGCTTCAGCGGCGGATATTATAGCCGTTGAAGCTGCCGACCGGGCTCGGGTAGTTGTTGACCATCGAGCCGAGGCCACCGGGATACAGGTTGGGATTGTTGCAGTAGTCGCGCACCATCATGGGGTCGAGGCCCATGTTGCGAAGGTCGGAGTCGGTCAGCGTGCGCAGGTAATTCGGGTCGTTCATGTTGGGATTGTTGAGCATCGGGTTGTTGAGCATCCCGCTGTTGCCCATCCCGATGCCGGTGTTCACGCCCGAGGTCGCGTAGGAGCTGGCGTAGGTGCTGGGCCCTCCGTAGCCCATTCCGAAGCTGCTCATTCCCGACATGCTGGCCTGGCGGGCCAGGCTGCTCAGTTGCTCCTGGGTGCGGCGCGACTCCTCGGCCGCCTCCGCCTGGATGCGGTCCACTTCCTGGCGGGCTCCCATGGCGATGGTGTGGCGGGTCTTCTTGCTGCCCTCCATCATCTGGCCCATCTGGGCGAAGATCTGCTTGACGTCGTCCCCATCCCAGTCGGTCCCCTTGATGCTGGGCCCATCCGTGAAGGCCTCGTCCACCGGGCACCACCCGTCATTGGAGGCAATGGCCCGCGACGGCGTCGTGTGCTGCGAGGCCGAGGCTTGTGCGCCATTGAGAAAATGAGCCGGGATGTTCATGGCTGACTCCAGTTTAGCAGATCAAACCCGAGATCGGAACCCCATTCGTGTTGCCTTTCTGTGTCTCGTTTGCAAAGAGATTGTAAACAGACCGTCATTCAGAAATTTTTCAGGGCCGATATCCGGTCAACTCGGCATAACCGCTGCCTCCGCCCACAATGCGCACTGCACCCTCCCAATAGCGAACCGAGAGCTTCATTTCCTGGTCCTCGAGATAGGGCTCGATCTCGAGGGGAGGGACTCCCCGGGCAGTCAGCCGCCAGCGCCGGGGATAGACCTTTCCTCGTTCCAGCACCTCCAGCCTGGCGTCCTCCAGTCGAGTCCAGCTACCGTCCGCGGTCACCCTGGTTCCATCCTGGTAGGTCGCCTGCCCCTGGCGATCGCGCAGCTGGAAGTACATCACCTCGCTGCCGTCGGCGAGCTGCAACCCGAACCAGTCCCAGCCGCTCTCGTTGCGGCTCAGGGCATTGGAGGTCCACTCGTGATCCATCCAGCTCCAGCCCTCGACGGCAACGCCGTTGATCTGGCCGCGAGTCTTCAGCCGGGTGCGCGAGACGTAGTAGGAGGCCTGCCCCTCGGCCGTGCCCTTGCGGCTGTAGCCCTTCTCGCCCTGGAGCACCGGCGGTCGCTCATCGAACAGGGTCAGGTCGAGCGAAACCCCGTCCTGAGAGGCCTGCAGATGGATGGGGTTGAGCCCGCTGGCTTGCCAGCTCCCCAGCCAGACTCGCTCGGGCTCGAAGCCCGCCAGCCCGAGGGCCGGGCGGCCGAACTGCTCGAAGCTGGTGAACCGCCTGGCGCCCACATCGGTCACCGCGAAGTGGGCCATGGCCAGCTGACGGGTGGCCCAGCGGCTCTCGCGGGGCACCTCGCGCGGGCTGAGCGAGCGCCGAAAGAAGGTGAGCTGGTAGCCGAAATGGCGTCCATCGGCGGAATCGAGGTTGCCGGTGTAGTACCACCACTCGCTCTGAAAGTCGGGATGGGGGCCGTGGTCGGAGGGAAACTCCAGCTCGATCGGACGGTCTGCCCGGGCAAACCCGGCCTCCTGGTCGGGTCCCAGCACCTCGGTAATCTTCATGGTGGCTTGAATGTCGGGCCCCGGGGTAGGGCCGCAGGCAAGGGCCAGAGCCAGGAGCACGAAGAGGGCTCTAAGAAGCACGTTCCACCAGGTGCCCGTCGTGCAGGTCGAAGACCCGGTCGGCCAGGCGCACCAGCTCCTGGCTGTGGCTGGCCACCAGCAGCGTCTTGCCGCGCTCGCGAAGCAGCTCTTGAAGGAGCTCCAGCACCGACTCGCCGGTCTCGTCATCCAGGTTGCCGGTGGGCTCGTCGGCCAGAATCAGCTCGGGATCGTGGGCCAGGGCCCGAGCCAGAGCCACCCGCTGCTGCTCGCCCCCGGAGAGGCGCTCGGGGAAACTGTGGGCCCGATCCGCCAGGCCGACCCGGGCCAACAGCTCGCCCACCGCCTCGAAACCCCGGCTACGGTTCAGCTCCAGGGGCAGGGCCACGTTCTCCTCGACGGTCAGGGTGGGGATCAGGTTGAAGAACTGGAATACGAAGCCCACATGCCGGCGCCGCCACAGGGTGCGAGAGCGCTCGTCCAGCTCGCCCAATCGGGTGCCCAACACCTCGATGCTGCCCGCGTCGGGAAGGTCGATACCGCTGACCAGGTTGAGCAGGGTGGACTTGCCCGAGCCGCTCTTGCCCAGCAAGACCACGAACTGGCCGGCTTGCACGCTGAGGTTGGCAGCCTTGAGCACGGGTCGAAAACGCCCCGCCTCGAGGTAGCTGCGCGAGACCTCGCTGAGCAGGATCACGGCTCGGAGGGCCAGCGCACGCGGATCTTCTTGCCGCTCCGAAGGGTGTGGTTCTTATAGGACCCCGAGAGGGGGAGAGTGGCCTGCACCGCCTCCAACGCCTCCAGCATCAAGGCGATCTCCGCGGCGGCCGGGTCGGAGCGGTCGTGGCGCCGGGTGGAGACCAGCCAGGGGATCAGCCCCGGCGCGGGCAGGGGCCAGTTGTGCCGCCTGGCCTCGGCCAGCAGGCGCGGCCCGGCTTCCTGCTCGTTGAGAAACGAGAGCGAGAGCAGCGGACTGCGGGCCAGGGTGGCCTGGTCTTCGCTGAGGGCGGCCACGGCCGCCTGCTTGTTGAGAAACAGAGCCAGCCCGCGCTGCAGATCGGCTCCCCCCATCACCGAGGCCCAGATGGGCGAGGGGTCGAGGCCCTCCAGGCGGGCCAGCTGCACATCGTCGATCTCGGTCCACAGCTGGCGCTGCCAGAAGTCGGTGGCCGCCAGGCACAGCTCGGCCACTCGCTCGGCGGTGACTTCGGGGCGGCCCAGATAGCCAGGCAGGGTGGCGTCCAGAGCCTGCTCCAGGCTTTCGTAGGCGGCCTCGAGCACGCGCGCGTCTTCGGGAGCTGGCAGCTTCAGCTCCTGGCGGGGCGAGAGCCAGCGCTCGGGCTGGCCGGCCGGGCCCTGCAGCGGCGAGCGAGCTGCCTTCTCCATCAGCGTCAGCTCCAGGGCCACCGGGCTATCGGCCTCGATAGCCTCCACCAGCTTGAGCTGCCCGTCCGAGCCCACCCAGACGACCACGTCCATGGGACGGCCCTCCACGGTCTGGGAAGAGCGGCGCCGGTCGCCAAGCCAGGTCTCGCCGGTCAGGATGGGGAGATCGTCCACCGGGCTCGCGTTCGACCGGTGGGACGCTCACCCTGCCGTCAGAGAGCGAGAACCCCATCCATGTGGATGTTGATCAGGATCACTGAAACCCATCTTCCGTCAGGGTTACACTGGAGTTATAATCAACCAGGAGGAATCACGACGTGGACGCACTGGAACGACGGCTTCAGCAGCTGGAGTCCCTGCAATCGGAAGAATTTCGACTGATCATGGGCGCCTTCGAGCAGCAGAAGAAGGCCATGCAGAGCTACGCCGATACCTGGACGCAGATCTACGGTGCCCTGCGTGACATCGTCCAAACCGAGCGCAACGAGACGCGTGAGGAGATCCGGCGTATCCACGAGCGTTTGAGCCGCCTTGAGAATCCTCCCGCGGCCTAGCTCAAGCTGATCAAGAGCGCTTCCGCCTCCACCGTGTCCCCCGCTGCGTAGTGCACTTCGTCCACCCGTCCGGCCCGAGGCGCGAGCACGGTGTGCTCCATCTTCATCGCCTCCAGCTTGAGCAGCGCCGCGCCGGCCTCCACCTCGTCCCCTGCCGCCACCAGCACCTCCAGCACCTTGCCCGGCATCGGGGCGTAGAGCGAGCCGGCCGGAGCCGCGGCCGGCTCGGGCTCGGGCAGCTGGGGCAGGCTTTCCAGCCGGGTCGGCCCGCTGGCCAGGCTGTGCAGCCACCAGCTCTCGCCCTGGCGCAGAACCAGCACAGTCTGGTAATGGCCATCCAGGGCCAGTCGCAGCTCGGGCAACTGGTGCTCGAGCAGCTCCAGGCGATGCTCGCTTCGATCCACCACCAGGCGGTAGAGGCTACCTCCGCGTAAGGGAGGGAAGAGCTGCACCTCGCGCACCGCCCCCGAGGGCCCGCGATAGCGGTGCGGCGGGGCCCCGGCTGGCTGGATGCGCCAGAAGTCGTGCGGGCTCTCCAGCCATTCGGCCAGGGCGGCCGCAGCCAGCACCACCGGCTCACTCTCGCAAGCCACGGGCAAAGGGCTCTGGGCCAGCCAACCGGTATGGAGCGGGCCACTCTCGAGCGAGCGCACCAGGTAGCGCAGCTGGGTCAGGTTGCTGACCACCCCCAGCAGAACCGTCTGCTCCAGAGCCCGACCCAGACGGCGCAGGGCCGTGCCCCGATCGGGTCCGTGGGCCACCAGCTTGGCCAGCATCGGATCATAGCCGGCGCTCACCTGATCGCCCGTGGCCAGGGCCGTCTCCACTCTCACTCCCGGGCCCGGTTTGAAGAGGAGCACCGGCCCGGTGGCGGGCAAACCCGTGCGCGGATCCTCGGCATAGAGGCGGGCCTCCACGCTATGGCCCCGTTCCTCGGGAACGGCCGGCAGGCGCTCGCCCATGGCCACCCGCAGCTGCCACTCCACCAGATCCAGGCCCAGCACCTCCTCGCTGACCGGATGCTCGACCTGCAGGCGCGTGTTCATCTCCAGAAAATAGAACCGGTCGTCCTCGACCAGAAACTCTACCGTGCCGGCACTCTGGTAGGCCACCGCCCGGGCCACCCGCAGGGCAGCCTCGTGCAGCTCGTGGCGGCGGGGCAGCTCGGGGGCGGGGGCCTCCTCGATCACCTTCTGGTGGCGGCGCTGCAGCGAGCAATCGCGATCACCCAGCACCAGCACCTGGCCGTGGGCGTCTCCGAAGACCTGCACTTCGACATGACGGGGCGCAAGCAGCGCCCTTTCGACCAGCAGCTCGCCCGAGCCGAAGGCGGCCTCGGCCTCGCGCCGGGCCGAGGCAAGAGAAGCCTCAAGATCCTCGGCGCTGCCAACCAAACGCATTCCCTTGCCTCCCCCGCCGGCGGCCGCTTTCAGCATGAGCGGAAACCCCAGGTGCGAGGCCAGCTCCACCGGGCCGCCCGGCAGAACCGGAACCCCCTCGGCGGCAGCCAGCTCGCGAGCCGCCCGCTTATCGCCCATAGCCTCGATGGCCTCGGGGGTGGGGCCCACCCAGGTCAATCCCGCCTCCTGCACGGCCCGGGCGAAGGCCGCGTTCTCGGCCAGAAATCCGTAACCGGGGTGCACCGCATCGCAGCCCGAGCGACGGGCCGCCTCCACCAGTGCCGGCACGTCAAGGTAGCCCGGCACCGCCACCGCCTCCTCCACTGCCCGCAGGTGGCCCGAGCCAACATCGTCGGGCGCGAACACCCCCACCGGGCGGATACCCAGCTTGAGGCAGGTGCGAGCGATGCGGGCGGCAATCTCGCCCCGGTTGGCGATGAGCAGCGCGTTCAACGGGGCAGCAGGCCCTCGTACTTGGCGATGATGCTCAGCATCACCTCATCGGCGCCGGCTCCGATGCTCAAAAGGCGCGCGTCGCGGTAGTAGCGGGCCATCGGGTATTCCTCGGCGTAGCCCATGCCGCCGTGGAACTGAACGCAGGTATCGGCCACCTCGCGCACCAGACGCCCGGCCTTGAGCTTGGCCATGCTCACCTGGCGGGTCATGTCCTCGCCGGCCACCAGCAGGCGCGTGCAGTGATAGTTGAGCTGGCGCAACGCCTCGAGCTCGGTCAAAAGCTCGCACAGGCGGAAGTAGATCCACTGGTTCTCCACCAGCGGCCTGCCGAACACCTTGCGCTGGCGGCAGTAATCGATGGTCATGCGGATGGTCTTCTCGGCCGCGGTGACAGCCATCACCGAGCCCACCAGGCGCTCTTTCTGGAACTGCTTCATCTGCAGCACGAAGCCGTTGCCCTCGTCGCCGATGCGGTTTTTGACCGGAACACGAGCGTCCTCGAAGCTCAGCACGGCGGTATCGGAGGAGTGATTGCCCATCTTCTCAAGCTTGCGGCTGACCTTGAAGCCGGGGGTTTCGCGCGGCACCACCAGCAGCGACATCCCCTTAAAGCCTCCCTCCTCGGACGTGCGGCACAACACCACGATGAAGTCGGCCTGGGTGCCGTTGGTGATCCACATCTTGGAGCCGTTGATCAGGTAGTCGTCCCCGTCGCGCCGGGCGCGGGTGGTGATGGCAGCCACGTCCGAGCCGGCGTCCGGCTCGCTGACGGCGATGGCGGCCATCTGCTCGCCCCGGATGGCGGGGGCCAGAAAGCGCTCGCGCAGCTCGTCGGTGCCGAACTCGGCCAGGGCCGGGGTGGCCATGTCGGTGTGCACCAGGATGCCCATGGGGACGCCCATGCAGTCGGTCCTGGCCATCTCCTCGGCAAAGACGATGTTGAACCAGTAGTCCAGTCCGGCTCCGCCGTATTCAGGAGGATAGGAGACGCCCAGCATGCCCAGGGGGCCCATCTTGCCCAACAGCTCGCGACCCGGGAAGATGCGCTCGGCCTCCCAGCGCTCCACGTTGGGGTTGATCTCGCTCTCCACGAAGCGCCGCACGGTCTGGCGGAACATTTCGTGCTCGGGGGTGAACGTCAACTTCACAGACCTCCGTTCCTGGGCTGGGAAGCGAAGTTAGCCTCGCAGGCGCCGATCGCCTGCTCGCCCTCAAAGGTCGAGCAGCTCCCGTTCCTCGTAAAGACGCATGACATTGTCGAAGAAGCTGGTGCCCTTATCCACCATGACCACTTGCCCGCTGACCCCGTCCATGAGCCCCGAGCAGAGCCCCAGGATGGCGTTGGCGACCTCCTCGCAGCTGATGAACTGATTGCCTCCGTATCGGCTGGCGAACTCCTCGAAGTCAGCGCCGAACGTCGCTCGCAGCGACTCGGTGCGCACGAGTCGGGAGCGAACCACGTTGATGCGGACATCCTGGTCGAAGAGCCTGTAGTTGACATACCGGCAGAGGGTCTCCATCACGGCCTTGGAAGCCGCCACGAAATCGTAATTCTTGTAAAACGCATCAGGCCCCCCGCTGGACAGACCGACGACGTAGCGGGGATAGCGGCCAAAGCAGCTCTTGATCGCCTTCGGAATGGCAAACATCGGCCAGGCGCTGTAACCGATACTCTGGTAGAGCGATCGCTCCTCATAGTCCTCAAAGTCTTTGACTACCAGAGCGACGGATACATTGGACACAAAAGCTTCCACCAGGTCGTGCTCTGCCTGGATGCGAGCAAGAAGCTCGCGGGTATCCTCTTTCCGGGCCACGTCGGCACAGACGATGCGCGGGGTCGGGAGTCCGGCGTCGCGAAACTGTCTGAGCACCTCGTCCTCATCGGCCGTGCCCCACTTGTGGGTCAGCCAGGCCACCGCGCCCTGCCGGGCGAAGGCCAATCCGGTCGCCAGCCCGATGCCCATGGTGGCGCCGGTGATCAGCACCGCCTTGCCACGCAAGTCATTGATCAAGAGATTCCTCGATTCCGCTCCGAGCCTCCGGCGAGGCAAAACTCACCCGGTGCATCAGAGACTCGACAGTGTGCGTGCGCTCAAAGGACTGGCGGCGGGGCAAGGAGAGGGTGCGCTTGAGGATCTCCAGCGCGCCACGGGGCTTCTCCGCAAATCGGGCGGCCAGGCTCATGGCCTTTTCTAGCACCTGCTCGCGCGGCAAAATGGCATTGAAGCCGCTGCGCCCCTCGAACCAGGAGCCCTTCTTGGGCTCGCCTCCGAACAAGAGCTCGCAAGCCAGCGCTGGTGACATCACGTGGCTGAGCAACTCGGTCAGGCCCATTCCCGGGGTGAACCCCATATTCATGAAACTGGCGCCGTAGCGGCTCTCCCGGGCGATCAGCAGGATGTCGGCGCAAACTCCCAGCGCCAGCCCTCCCCCGATGGCGTGTCCCTCCATGGCAGCGATGACGGGCACCGGCAGGTCGAGCACCACCTTGGGGAGCACGATGTCGGCTGGAGCCAACCGTCCCCCCAGCAGTCCCACCAGCACCTCGCGGCTGGCACCCGAGCAGAACACCTCCGGCAGGCCGCTCAGCACGATGACGCGCAGCTCGGGCCACTCCGTGGCCACCCGCAGATTGGCCAGCAGAGCCTCGACAAAGGCCTCGCTCATCGCGTTCTTGCCGGCCTCGTCGCGCATCGCGATCTGGGCGATCCCGCCTTCGTGACGGAGGCACTCGATCACCGTGCCTCCCACGGCGCCAGTCCGTGCTCCACGAAGTCGCTCACCAGGCGCTGAACGGTGGACTCGGCCAGGAGCTCGTCGGTGATCAGAACCCCTCGGGCCAGCCCCTCGGAGAGCTCCAGGCGCTCGGCCTGGCTGACGAGAGAGCGCAAGCGCCCCGCGCCGATACCCCGGGCCAGGTCACGCGCCCAGCGTCGAGCCACTCGCTCCAGGGCGTCCTCCGGGGCCAGCTCATCCACCAGGCCACTTGCCAGAGCCCACTCGGCGCTCCGACTGCTTCCAACCATGGCCAGCAGTCGAGCCTTCTGAGGGGACATCCGTTGCAGCAGCACAGGCATGATGATAGCCGGCAACAGACCGAACAGACATTCCGGCAGCCCGAAGGTCGAGCGCGGCGTGGCCAGCACCAGGTCGCATGCCGCGGCCAGGCCCAGCCCCCCTCCCAGAGCCTCGCCATCCACCAGGGCCACAGTCGGCCGGGGAGCCTGGAGCAGGCTGGCCAGACAGGCTGCAAAGTCCTGCGTGCTCGCGGTCTGACCCATCAGGGCGAGGTCAAGACCGCGGCAGAAAACCCCCTCCTGGCCCTCCAGCAGCCAGACCCTGGCCTCCTCCGTGGCTGCTCGCTCGAGTTGGAGAGCCAGGCCGGCCACGGTTTCTTGCGACAGTGTCGCCGGCACCTGAATGCGCATCAGCTCCAACCATACTGGCGATAGAATTCCTCGGCCCCGCGAAAGACGAGATAGCCTTTGCCGGCATAGTTTGTCTCGTACCAGTGGCCAAAGCCGCTGATGTCGGTCTCGAAGTCGCCGTCGTCAATGTGGGCCGTGCGCTCGCCCTCGGCCTGCTCATACTCTTCCACGCTGAGCACATAGCGCTGGTCGAGCAACCTCTTGAGATCAGCGGTGGCCGCCACCGAGTGGGCCTGCGGGCCGAGCAGGCCGCTCCACATTTCCGAGCAGCACCCGGATCCGTAGGAAAACATCCCGATTCGATCCCCGGTCTCGAGCTCGGGGCACTCGTCCAGCAGGCCCAGCAGGCCCACGAAGGTGCTCGAGCCGTAGGTTCCGCCCAGGCGACGGAGGTAGGTCAGCGAGGGTCGGGTCTTCTCAGCCCAGAGCTCATCCGCCTGAGATCGCTTGTAGCTACCAAAGTGACCCAGAGCAGTGCGGGTGGCCCGCAGCGTCAGTCCGCCGAAAGGCGCGTGGTAGACATTCTTCTTGAAGTAATCGTAGCCGACGCTCTGACCGAGCGTCTTGAGGTAGTCGGCCACAGCCATGTCCAGTGCTTCCAGATAACTGAGCAGGCTGGTCTCGCTGTTGCCGGTCTCCACCCGCGAGGTTGGCCGAGTGAGGTCGGAGACCTCGTTGGTGAAGATGCCGCTCTTGCCCGGCTCGATCTCCAGAAGGTCGGGCGCAGACGAGACCAGCAGGGCCACGGCGCTGGCACCCATCACGAACTCCCAGGGCTTGCCAAAGTGGGCCCGGCTCTGGTCGGTCGAGATCACCAGAGCTTTCCTGCCCACCCCCTCGGTGGCCAGCCAGCTGGCGGCCATGCGCAGACCGGCGGTGGCGCCATAGCAGGCGTGCTTGAGCTCGAAGTTGCGGCAACGGCTGGTCAGGCCCAGGTAACGCTGGACCCAGGTGCTCATCGGCTTCTCCTGGTCCACCCCGCTCTCGCTACCCACGATGAGGAGCTCGATGCTGGCCCTGTCTTCCTCGGTCAGCATGGGCAAGGCCGCATTCACGGCCATGGTGACCGGGTCTTCCCAGGGCGGATTCACGCTTCGCTCGTCGACCATCATGACGTCGCGGATATTGGCCGGGTCGTGGTTGCGAGCCGCGCACAGACGCTCCATGGGGAGGGCCATGCTGGCTGGATAAACGCGAGCCTTCTCGATGCCGACACGAGAGCTCATGGGCCCCAGTCCAGCCCCCCGGTGACCGAGATGGCTTCGCCACTGATGAAGCTGGCTGCGTCGGAGCAAAGAAAGAGGATGGCCCGCGCCGCCTCGACCGGCTCACCGGTGCGACCAAGCGGATTGTAGGTCATCCAGAACTGTCGGTTGCCCTCGCTCAGCCCCTCGCGAGTCATGTCGGTCTCGATGAATCCAAGCAGCACAGCATTGCTGCGGATGCCCCGGCGTCCATACTCCTTGGCCAGGGTGCTGGACAGCCCGAGCAAGCCGGCCTTGCTGGCGGCATAGGGAGCCTGGCCGCTGATCCCGCTCGCTCCCATCGAGGACACGAAAACGATACTGCCGCTGCGGTTGACCACCATGCCCGGAAGAAACTGGCGGGCCACAAAGAAGGAGCCCGTCAGATTGGTATCGATGACCGTCTGCCAGGTTTCGTCCGACATGTTCGCCGCCAGTCCGTTCAGATTGATGCCGGCGTTACAGATCACCGCATCCACCCGGTCGAAGTCGTCGATCACCTGGTTGCCAACGTCATCGACCTGGTCCGAGTCCCGCACATCCAGAGGGTAAGCCTGGCAGCGAGCTTCGGGACGGATGGCGCGGGCGGCCAGGATGACCTCCTCGGCCCGCTCCCGGCTGGTGTGGTAGGTGAAAGCCACCTCGTGGCCCTGACGAATCGCTTCCAAAACGATGGCCTCACCGATTCCCCGCGATCCCCCGGTGATGAAGACGTTCACGCTCCAACCTCCTCGGGCTCGGGCCGGCGTAAGATGGATACCGAGTTGATGCCGCCGAAGCCAAACGAGTTCTTCATGACGTAGCGCATCGGATGCTCCACTACCCGCCCGCGGCACACGTCCAGGTCGACCTCCGGGTCCAGCTCATCGATATTGATAGAGGGGTGCAGGCGGCCGGCATTCATCTGCAGGACAGCCGCCACTGTCTCCACCAGCGGCGCCGCCCAGCAGGTATGACCGAGCATCGACTTGGTGGCATTCAGCTTGAGCTTGTGAGCGTGGGCTCCAAACACCCTCTTGATGGACCGGATCTCGGTCAGGTCGCCGAGCGGCGTCGAGGTGGCGTGGGCATTGACGTAGTCGATCTGCTCGGGGGCCAGCCCGCAGATCTGGAGTAGCCGCTGCATCAGCCTGGACTGACCCTCCTCGGAGGGCTGGGGCAGATGGTTGCCGTCCGAGTTGCTCTCCACTCCAACCAGCTCGGCGTGGATGCGGGCCCCCCGACGGCGGGCCGCCTCCCAGGACTCCAGCACCAGGGTGGCGCCCCCGTGGGCCGGCACGAAACCCTCGCGGCGCACATCGAAGGGACGACTTGCTCGGGTCGGATCGTCATTGAAGCTCTCAAAGGTGATGGCGCCCATCAGCGCCATGGCGTGCAGCTCCACCGGGGAGAAATCCAGCACCGCCCCCACCACCACGACCACCTCGACCTCGTGGTAGCGGATCTCGTCCATGGCCGAGCGAAGGGCAGCGTTGCCGCTGGCGCAGGCGCCTCCGATAGTGTAGATCGGGCCCATCACCGGCAGAACCTCGGAGATCGAGCCTGCGTGATCGGTATCAAGACCCGTCAGCGCTAGCAGCGAGTCCATGTAGTCCGGCTCTTCCTCGAACTGCAGCCGGTTCTGGTACTGGAAATCGAAGTTGATATTGTGACCGGCCACGATGGCTGCGATGCTGGAGGGGTCGATCTCTTGACCGAGCAAGCCGGCGTCCCGAAAGCCGTCCACCGCCAGGAGCATGGAAAGGCCGGTCGACCAGGGAGCGCGCGAAACCAGCTTGCGCAAGCGCTTGTGGACGTCGGCCGGAATCTCGCTGCTCAACCGGGCCAGTTTTGCGCTCACGTCGTAGTCGCTGAGGTCGGCTCCCACCTTGGAGTAGATCCGAGAGGTATCCCAGCGCCTCCAGTTGGACAGGGCCGAGCGGCCCGCCAGCAAGGCCTCCAGGTAGCCCGGCAGCGTGTCCCCCAGAGGAGTGTTGATAGCCATCCCCGTGACGGCGATGCGCTCACTCCTCAACCAGGTAGACCTCTTGAACCGAATACGAGCAGATCGTCTCCCGGCAGAGCACCTGTCCCAGACACAGTGCCGTGTAATCGTTCCAATCAAGAATCCGGGCCAACAAGGTCAGCTCGGTGTCGGGACCGATGGCCTCCAAATACTCGGCCGCATGCACCTTGAGGGCTCGCACTCGAGACGATCGCCCCAGCAGCAAGGGGAGCAGGCACAACCCGAGCTGGCCCACCATCTCGATCTGCAGCACCCCGGGATAGACCGGCTCGCCCGGGAAGTGGCCAGCGAACACGGGGTCGCTGGCAGACACGTAGCGGCGGCCGCGAATCGATTGCTCCTCGACCCCGATGTGGGTGATCTCGTCCACGAACAGGAAGGGGTCGCGATGCGGGAGCAACCTCTCGATCTCCTCTCGACCCAGCCAGACCCCTTCACCCTGCGGAACCCAGATGGGTTTGCGCCGGGCGGACTTACCGGTGGAACGCAGCTCCAGCGGGTCCACTCAGAAGCTCCTCCACCAGCGTCGCCATTGAAGCACCAAAATCTCCTTCTGAGTCGGTCGTGTAGCGCTTCGGGTCCAGCCACTTTCTTCCAAAAAAATCCGTAAGCACCGATTTGGGGCCGGTTTCTACGAAGATCAAGTCGTTCTCCTGCTGAGCAAGGCACTCCATCGACTCCCTCCAGCGCACCGGATTCCAGGTGTGGCGGGACAGACAATCAATGAAACGGGAGCGATCGGGCCCAGACAGGAACTCTCCCGTCAGGTTGGGCAGGTAGCGGCGCTGCGGGGTCCGCCAGCGAGCCGCCTCCAGGGCCGGCCGCAGAGCCTCCCCGGTGGAGCGAAAGCGGGCCGAGTGCATGGGCAGGCGCTCCTCGATCACGCGCGACTGGGCATAGAACTCTTCCTCGACCTGCAGGGCGAGCTTCTCGACTTCGTCAGCCTCGCCAGAAAGAACGCACTGACGGGGGGTATTGTACATTCCAATGCAAACCTGGCCGCCAGACTGCTGCACCAGCCCCTCCACATCCTCCGGGCTCACCGGGAAAACCGCCGTCATGAGGCCCTCGGGGCCTTCCTCATAGACTTGCCCGCGAACTTCGAGGATGCGCAGCGCCTCCTCGAAGTCCAGGGCCCCGATGTGAACCAGGTGATTGAACTCGCCCAGGCTCAGGCCTGCCGAATACTCCGCCTCCAGGCCCTGCCGCCGCAGATTCTGCCAGTGCATGTGATTGGCCAGAAAGACGCCCAGTTGGACGTCGCGGTTGCGCTCGAACACCTTTGGATTGTCGGAGCGAAAGTGACGCTTCAGATCGCGCCCGAGAACGTCGGAGGCTTGCTCGAGAATGGCCAGGTTGCGAGGGTCCCAGGCCAGGACATGATCGAACATGGAGGGATATCTCGAGTTTTGTCCGGGGAAGAGCAGAGCGACGGGCATGGGGCGCTAGACCTGGACCCCCTTCAGCAAGCCTCTGCTGCGCATGGCCGGCACGATCACGTCGGCGATGATCGAAAGCGCCTCGTCGAGGCTCTCGCGGCTGTGTCCGGCCGTCACGCTGGCTCGGAAGCGCAACGTCTCGAGCGGCACGCTGGGATAATCCACCGGGCTGACGAACAGTCCCCGGTCCCGAAGAGCGTGGCCCAACTCGTAGAGCAAGGCCCGGTCGTCGCCGATCACGATGGGAACCACATAGCTGTCGGACTCCCCCGTATCCAGACCCAGCCCCTGGAGCTGCTGGCAGAAATAGCTGGCGTTGTCCCACAGGCGCTCTCGCCGCCAGGCCTCTTCCCGCATGACCTCCAGGGCGGCCGAAAGACCGGCGACCGTGGCCGGAGGCAAAGCGCACGAGAAGCCATAGGGATTGGAGTAGAAGCGCAGATAGTCGACGATCTCCGGAGCCGCCGCGGCAAAGCCACCGCAGGACGAAAAGCCCTTGGAGAAGGTTCCGTACTGGATGCCCACTCGCTCACGGGCCCCGAAGTGCTCCACCACGCCCCCGCCCCCGGGCCCGCAGCAGAGAATGGAGTGGGCCTCGTCGACCAGCATGCCCACCCGGTGGCTTTCGGCCACCTCGAGCAGGGCCGGCAGGTTGGCCATGTCGCCATCCATCGAGTAGATCCCCTCGACGATGACGAGCCGGCGCTTGCCGCTCTCGCGGGTCAGGATGGCGTCCAGAGAATGCGGGTCGTTGTGCTGGAAGAAGGCCAGCCTGGCTCCCGATACCCGCACACCATCCACCAGCGACGTGTGGGAGCGCTCGTCCAGGACGGCGCAGTCCCCCTTACGCAACAGGCCGGCTACCGTCCCCAGCGCGCCTGCAAATCCGCTGTTGTAGGTCAACACGCCCTCTTTGCCAGTAAGAAGCCGCAGTCCGCTCTCCAGTTTGTCATGCAGGATGGTGCGGCCCGAAAGGATGGGAGAGCCGCAAGAGCCCGTGCCGAACTGATCGAGCGCGTCCTTGGCGGCTTGAATGATCTTCGGATGGCGCATCAGAGCCAGGTAGCCATACGAAGCCATGTTGATGACCGGCCGAGAGCCCAGCTTACAGCTCGCTTCGGCGGCCGAGCCCAGCGAAGGCTCGTAAAGTGAGGTAGCCCAGGCCACATCGCGCCGCCACTTGAGGTAATCGGGCGGGGGAACGAGCGGATCGTCGGTCTCGGCCAGAAAAAAATCCGCCAGGCTGAACTTGTCGGATTCAGACCCTGAGTTCATGGGCTCAGGAGGCCTGGGCTTGTTCCTTCTGAGCGATGGTCTGGTGCAGAATATCGACCAGGGCGTCCAGATTCGTGAGCTTGGAGAGCTCAGAGCGAGGAATCTTGACCTTCAGCTCGCGCATCGAGCAGGAAACAATCTCCACGATGTCCAGGCTGTTCAGGCCAAGGTCTTTCATGGAGCGGGAGGGGTCGATCTGCGCCTCCTGGATGTCCTCGGAAATTTCCATGATGTGCTTGTTGATTACCGCCTGAATCGCTTGTCTCGTCATCGTCCCGAGCCTCCTGTCTTCGGGTCCGGAGTTTCGCAGGCCCGGGGAGCCACTCCTTCCACCGACAGTGCCTTGATCTGCTCAGAATCGGAGTGCGCGGGGCCGCCGCTGATTCCTGATGGGTGAAGCCGCGGGAGGGCCGTTGATTCGGGCAGGAGGTGAAACTGGTCGAGAGCAGAACACCGCCCCTGAAATGTCCCAGGAAGCTCTGGACCCACAGTTTCTCGAGGCGGTTCGGGCCGCCCTGGAGAAAGTGCGATGCGATCAACCTGGCCTCCTGACGAGGAGTCGGCCGATACGTGATCTCGGTCTGGACTCAATTTCGCTGGTGGAGATGGTCATCCACCTTGAGGAAGCGTTGGACATTACGCTCGACCAGGACCAGATCGAGGGCTTGAGAACTTTTGGCGACCTTCAGGAGCTGGTAGCCAGGTTTCGACCGACTCTCACGAGCTGAAGCGCCTCAGGGCAGGGGAAGGACGCGGACCCCTTCGGCCAAGCGATCCCCACCTTCCACCACGACCTGGGTGCTGGCCTCCAGCCCGTCTTTGATCTCCACCTGGTCGGCCGTAGCCTCGCCCAACTTGACCCTGACCTTTATGGCGCGTCCGTTGCTCACGGCGGTCACGTAATCCCCCCCTTGATCGCGGTAGACAGCCGACCCTGGCACGAGCAGCGCCTGAGTTGCCAGTACCGAGCGTCCCTCGACCACAGCTTCCAGTCCGTTGCGCAAGGCGGGTATGGGGGGAGCGAGCTCCACCCCGATTCGCAGGACTCTCGATCCGGCTGGTCCGCGGGCACGGGTTTCCAGGGCTTCTGCCAACTGGCTCACCCGACCCTTGAAAAACTGCCCGGGCAGGGAATTGAAAGTAACCTCCACAGGCATCGACAGCGCCACCCTGGCGGCATCCTGCTCGTCAACTTCAGCTTCAACCTTGACTTCCTTTGAGCTGATCAGGGTGAGGATTGGCTCTCTCCAGTCCACGACCTCGCCTGGCTCGTACAACAGTTGAAACACGACGCCATCCTGAGGCGAGCGTACGACATACCTGTCCAGACGGGCCCGGGACGCCCGCACTTTCGCGGCGATGCGATCCGACTCCCGGGCAGCTGCCCGCAGGCGAGCCTCGAAGACGCTCAACTCAAAGCTCTGGCTATCCCGAGCCGCAGCCAGCTGGGCCCGCGCTTGCGTTACTCCTGCCTGGGCAACCTCCAGGTCGACCGAACGAGGCGTCAGCAGCCGCAACCGAGCCTGGCTCTGCTCCAGCTCCGCGCGCGAGGTTTCCAGCTCGGTCTCGGCTTGCTCGAGCTGAGCTGTCGACAGGATATCCTGCTGGAAGAGCTTGCGACAGCGATCCCGCTCCTGGCTCGCCCTTGCGAAGCGCGCCTGGGCAGCCGCCACAGCCGCCCTCGCGGCCACCAACTCGTCCGGCCGTGGTTGACGCACCTGAGCCATACGCGCCTCAGCCTCTTGTTGGCCGGCCTGGGCACCCAGGACAGCGTTCTGAAGTTGGCTCTGCTTGAGCGAGAAGGCATGGGAGGCCTCCATCTGGCGATCATGGGCCATCTCGAGCTCAGCCTCCAGGGCTTCCAACTCGCCTCGGGCCTCTCGGCCGTCCAGGTCAGCCAGGACCTGGCCTCGCCGTACCTTCTGGTTCTCCTTCACGGCCAGGCGGTCAAGCCGACCGGAGACCCCCGCGGCCACTCGAATCAGTTGGGAAGTGACCCGGCCCGAGGCCGCGAAGCGAGCCTCCAGGTTTCCAATGGTGGGGGTAGCCAGGCGGACCTCGACGCCGGGCTCGGACCTGCAGCCCGTAAGGGCCAGGGCCAGCAGTCCGAGCAGGATGACTTGACCGTACCTCACGCGCTCAGGCCCTTCGTCGGAGCCATGCGCACCGCCTCCGAGCGAAACCCGTTACCCTTCAGCACTGAGGCAGCGCCGTTCTGATTCCAGGGCGATCAGTTGGATTCATCCCGGCGGGATTTCACCGAGAAATTGCGAGCGCCTCCTCCCCGAACCCGAGCTTTGCTCGGCCCTCGTGCTTGTCTTGAGCAGGTTGTCGACTCGTGCTAGTATCTTCCGAATGAGGATGAAGCTTGGATTTCTTTGCCTGTTGCTCTGGCTTGCCGGGCGTAGCGCAGCCCAGGGTATCCCGCTCCCCGATCCAACCCTGCTGGGCCAGGATGACAGCGTGGCCATTCTCGTCGTGAAAGCCCGGCCGGAGGACCTTGGCATCCGGCAGCTTCTCAATACCGCTCTGGCAGGGGCCCGCAGTCAGACGGGCGGGTCCTCAATGGCCTCGGCCCTGACCGGGATTCTCAGTCAGAAGAGCCAGCAGGCCCTCTTGCGGGCGGCCCTCCCGTTGCAGTGGGTGCGTGTGGACCAGCCCGGGAAGGTCATCACCTCCACCACCGCTGTCACCGTCACCGGGTGGCGAGGGTTGCAGGGCCTGGTTTACGAGTCCCTGACAGGCACACCCGATGGCCACCGGTTCGAGCTCCGCCAGTATCGGGGTGAGGAGATCGTGCTCCGCCCTGGTTGGAAGGTTTCAAAAGGGCCGCGCGTGCTGGCCCGGGTCAAGGGAAGTTTCATCAACTGCACGAATCCCGAGCTGGCACGCCACGCCATCGACCGTTTCCTCGACCCTTCTCCCGCCCCCCCCAGGGGACCGCTCTGGGATGCCTACAAGCAATTACGATGCGATAAGGACGCATGGGGTGCGCTGCTCAATCGCGACGGCTCCGTGGAGCATCTGTTACGCTGGGCAGGCGGCAGAGAATTTGACCGTGTTCGAGACAGCATCGGAGCCGAACGCTTCGAACGAGCCGTCGCAACAGTCCGATCAGCTGCCTGGGAAGCAGACGTGGTCTCCGATGATCGGATCGACCTGGACTTGCGTCTCGACACCGTCAGCCCCGGGGATGTTCCCGAGGCGGCCCGCGTCTGGGAGGAGATTCGTCAAGTCTTGAAAGCGAGTGGCCGGCTGGCAGACTATTCATTGACCTGCCTGGACTCGGGAGTCCAGGTTCATGTGTCGCTGGTCGGATTTCGTAGCGGCGTGCGCGGTGCTCTTTCGAAGATGAAGCTCTAGTGAGACACTTGCTCCTCAAGTCTCTGCGCGACCTGCGCCAGAGATGGCTCTCCTTCGTTTCCTGCGGCGCCATGATCGCCGTGGCCGTCTTGCTCTTCGTCGCCTTCATGGCCGCTTCCACCAACCTGGACGAATCCTGTAGATACGCTTACGAGCGGCTGAAGTTCCTGGACTTCTCCATCGCTCTGCGACGTGCTCCGCAATCGGCCGTGGAGAGGGTTGCCGCGCTCCCGGGAGTCGAGTCGGCGGTGGGAAGACAGACCGTGGGGATTCGCCTGTTTCTTCCCAGCGGCGACTACGTCCCAGGCCGCGCCATCAGCCTCTCGCACGAGCGACAGCCCGCGGTCAACCAGCTCCACCTCGATCAGGGTCGCTATCTACTGAAGCGACGCGGAGAAATCTTGATGGAAAGGAGGTTTGCCCAGGCTCATGGCTATGGGCTGAGCTCCCCGGTCAGGGTGGAGAGTCACGGCGTCCAGCGGCAATTCACCCTGGTGGGGCTGGTGAGCAGCCCAGAATATATCTGGGTGGCCGCCGGGCCTCAGGACCCCAGACCGGCAGCCCGAAAATTTGCCGTCCTCTTCATCAGCCAGGCTGATGCCATTTCTATGTCTGGGGACGATTCAATCAATGAGGTGCATGTTCGGGTTCGCGATCAGGGCCAGAGGGATGTCCTGATGGAACAGGCGCGCCGTTGCCTGGGTGACTATGCCGCCGAAGCTCCCATGAGCCGCGAGGAGCAGCCGTCCAACGCCCTGTTGATAAGGGACCGGCGTGCCTTCGCAACCCTGGCAGTGATGTTCCCGTCCTTCTTCCTGTTGCTCGGCTCGCTCATCCTGATCAGCACGCTCACGCAACTGATCGCGCAGCAGCGCCTACAGATCGGCGTGTTGATGAGCCAGGGGTTCTCATCCGGAAATCTGATGTCCCATTTTCTTCTCACCAGCGTCTTCATTGGCGGGGCGGCCGGGCTGACGGGCGCCCTGGCCGGTTGGGGATTGGGTGAGCTTTGTACGCGATTTTATACCCTGTCCCTGGGAATTCCATTCGTGACCACCCGAGTGCCATGGGCCTGGATGCTCGCTGCTGTGACAGGAGCGATCAGCGTGTCCGCGATCGGAGGGTGGCGAGGTGTCAGCCGCCTGGTGTATCTCAACCCGGCGGAGGTTCTGCGGGCCGACTTTACCCCCCAGCAGCGGACTCTACGCCTGGAATCATGGTTTCCCCCTCTAAGGAGAGCTCCCTATTTGCTGCGCCTCCCGCTACGGAACCTGTTTCGTCAGCCCACCCGCACCCTGGCCCTGGTTCTGGCGATCGCTCTGGCTGTCATCCAGATGGTAACAGCCTTGATGAGCCTCGACAGTCAGCGAGAAACACTGGACTTCTATTTCCGGGCTGTGAATCGCTATGACTTGCAGATCAACCTCCGAATGACAAGCCCGGCCAGTCTGCCTCCTATCGCACGCTGGCCCGGGGTGATACGGGTGGAGGGTTTTCTGGGATGGAAGGCGCGCCTGATCCTGGGCGACACGACTCTGGCCCGCAAGGTGTGGGGAATCCCTCCCAACTCAGAGCTGGTTCGCCTTTATGATCGGAATCGACACCCGATCAAGCCTACAGAACGTTCTCCACTCTTGCTCGGTAGCATCCATATGCGCGAGCTCTCTGCACATCCCGGGGACATAGTCCAGCTGCGCAGCAACTCTCCTCGCACGGACGAGTCGGTCACCCCGTACCGGGTGGGTGCAGAGCTCTTCGAGCCCGTCGCCCTTGCTCCGATGGTCCTGCTCAGTAAGCTTCAGGCTCAATGCTCAGAAATCGAGAACGCCCCCCGGGATGTGATCAACATGCTGATGCTGCGCGTATCCCCCGAATACCAGGACGCCGTGCGGCGCCGTCTCTTCACCTGTCCCGAGGTCGTGTCGGTGGTGACGCTCGCCGATACCCGGGCCGATGTCACCGATCTGTTGAAGATGCTGAACGCCTACCTGGCCCTGATGATTGGAGGGTCGTGCCTGCTGGCGGTCGCGCTGCTGGTTGGCTCGAGCGCGATGAACATCATGGAGCGCTCACGCGAGCTGGCCACTCTCTCGGTCCTGGGAGTCTCGGACCAGACTCTGGTGGGAATCCTCATGCTGGAGACCCTCATTGCCTGGCTGCTAGGCCTGGCATTGGGACTACCGACCGGAGTCTGGGCTGGCAACTGGATGCTCGCTCATTACGGAAGCGACCTGATGGACCTGACCTTGAGCGTCAGCCCTCCAACCCTGGTCGGTACGGCCGCGGGCAGCCTGGTTGTCTGCCTGGGAGCGACGGCGGCGTCCCTGCGCCGGGTGCTGCGAATCCCTCTGACTGCGGCCACGCAACGAAGCGACTGAGGGCTTCTTCTACCAGTCTATCTGCTCGGGCTGGAGGGGACTTGTGTTCAGGATGTCGGATCGAATCCTGCCATCCTTCATGGACAGAACTCGGGTCGCCACCTGGGCGATCGAGGCGTTGTGGGTTACCATCAGGATACATTTCCCCTGGGCGTGGATGTCACAGAGCAACCGAAGCACAAGTTTCCCAGTGGCCGCATCCAGGCTGCCGGTTGGTTCGTCCCCCAGCAGGATCGGCGGATCTTTCACCAGTGCTCGCGCTATAGCCACTCGCTGCTGCTCTCCGCCGCTCAGCTCGTGGGGGAAGTGATCACCCCTGTGGCTCAAGCCGACAGCGGCCAGAACCTCCTCACTCCTCGTGCCGCCCACCCCTACAAGCTCGGCCACCAGCTCGACATTTTCCCTCGATGTGAGATTGGGGATCAAGTTGTGGAGCTGGAAGACGACTCCCACCGAACGTCGCCGGTACTCGACCAACCGTGCGCGACTCAGGCTGGAGATGTCGACTCCATCCACTCGGACCCTCCCCGAGGTGGGCGAATCGATCCCCGCCACGAGGTTCAGCAGCGTGGTCTTGCCCGAGCCGCTTGGGCCCAGCACCACGACAAACTCTCCCTTCTCGACGGAGAGGTCGGTCGGATGCAAAGCCTGCACGCGATGAGCCCCCATGGAGTAGAGGCGGCAGGCCTGTTCGAGCTCGATCAAGGCCACGCGTCCGAGTTCTGCCCCACGCCCGGGCCCCCTCCCGGCTGGAAAAGGATGAGATCGCCAGAACGGCTCAGAAAGTCTCACCGACCATGAAGATCGTTGACGTAGCCGAGCTCTATTCAGAGAGAGGCGGCGGGATCAAGACCTACATCCACGAAAAGCTCGCGCAGGGCTCAAAACAAGGACATCAGGTGCTGATCCTTGCCCCAGGGCCCGAGGATCGAGAGTTCGACAGAAACGGGGGGCGCATCCGGTTCATCAAAAGTCCTAAATTTCCATTTGACCCGAACTATTATCTGTTCTGCCGAGCAAACATTTACCGTGACATTCTCAAACGCGAGCAGCCGGATCTTGTCGAGGCGTCATCTCCCTGGCTGGGAGGATTGACAGTGGCATCCTGGCGCGGAGACTGCGCCAAAGCCTTCGTTTTTCATCAAGATCCCGTAGCAGTCTACCCTCAGACCTATCTCGGCAACATCCTCGGGACCGAGCGCGTGGACCAGCTCTTCGGATGGTACTGGGGCTACCTGCGCTGGCTCGGGTCCAGATATGACGCCACCATCGTAAGTGGAGTCTGGCTGGCGGAAAAGTTGAGAAGATGGAAAATCAAACGACCCGAGGCTGTTCCCTTTGGTATCGACAAAACTACGTTCTCGCACGCTAAGAGGCGCGGCGAGGTGAAGCAGAAACTCCTCGATCTCTGTGGCAGTCCCCCCGGCTCCAAACTGTTTGTTTGCGTGAGCCGTCATCATCCCGAGAAGCGTCTTGCAACGGTCATCAAAGGCTTCAGCCTGGCTGCTGCCAGGGAACCCCTGGGGCTGGTGATCTTCGGGGATGGCTTCATCCGCAGTCGCGTCAAGCGGTGGGCAGACTGCGGAAGAAATGTTCATCTGGCGGGCTTTCTCTCCGACCGAGAAGAGCTGGCCACGGCCCTGGCCAGCTCTGATTATTATCTGCACGGCGGAGCAGCTGAAACGTATGGCCTCGCTGTCGCAGAGGCAATCTGCTCGGGCTTGCCCGTCGTCGTTCCCTCCGCGGGGGGGGCCAACGATCTGGCCGAGTCCGACTACTCGGAAACCTACACCGCGGGGGATCACCTGTCATGTGCCGAGGCAATACTCCGACTTCTTCGTCGCGACAGAAATCAGCTCGTCCGTTCTGTCTCCACCGCGGCGAACCAGAAGGTGGGTAGCCTGGAGAACCATTTCGTCAATCTGTTTGATTTTTACTCCAGGCTTGTTCGAAACGGTTAGCGGCTCTGGGCGAGACGAGCTCATTGAGGACCAGGTCGAACTGCTTGAAAAAGGCTGCATTGTCAGGCCACAGAATCTGCTCGCCTCCCTGAACGGGCTCATCCAGCCGTTTCAGAAAGGACCCCAGGACTTCTCGATCAAGCTTGTAGGTGGACATTCCGAGTCCGAGTTTCTCGATATAGTTCGCGTTGATGATCTGCTCATACTGTCTGTGAATCGGTAGCAACAGCATCCTCTTCTTCAGATACAAACACTCGCTGATCAGTGTAAATCCTGCCGTCGCAATGACAGCCTTCGAGCCAGCCAGGTCGCGGACGAAAGAGTCTGTCGAGAATGATTTGAACTCGCAATTTCCCTCTACTCGATCGAGCTCGAAACCGTAAACCCTGAACCTGTAGGCCGGAAAATGATTGAAAATATCTGGTAATCTTTCAGGATGATACGTCTTGTCTGTCGAATAGTAAAGGATGTGGTCGCCCTCGGATACTTCTTGCTCCATAACGACAGATCTCACGATAGGGGGGACCAGAAGCGCATTCTTCTGGGTCATGGCCGCTTTGAAGAAATTTAAAATCAGATATCTTCTGGCTCCGACGTAATAGAATTTTGTAATCAGCGTGGCAGGAAGTCGAGAAAAAACGTCCCGAAGATTGTGCTCGAGGCGGCACATCGTCAACAGGTGCTGATGATCGAGCGAGATATAGGGTAGCCCGGTCAAGAAAGCCCACCAAGCGGAGAACGGCTCGTAGTCTGTTATCAGCATGTCTGGAGCAAAAGGCTTGTAAACGGTATCGAAGACTCGCAGGTTCCTGGCCAGGTTCTTCGGGAAACTGCAGGCGTTCTCGAACATCGTCTTGCCGCCGAGAAGCCCGCCGTGGCGATAGAGAAAGTAGAAGCCGGAGATTTTGCAGGTCCTACCAGGAAAGGACTTTGAGACATAAGGGAAGGCTTCGCCTGAGGCGCCGAAGATCACGTCATGACCTTGCTCCAAGAGATATCGCCCTATTAGAAGAGCTCGGCTTCTGTGTCCTAGACCCTGGCCGGAGAGAGCATAGATGATCTTGGCCACGACATATCTCCTTCCCTGAGAGCCCGAGCATTGTGTGGCGTGCAGAGGAACGCAACGCGAGGCACTCAGGCCTGGAACACGGTGTGGGCCAGGCGACTGAATTCCGGGCTGCTTCGCAGCAGGTCCTCGTAGGTCCCCTGGGCGATCAGCTTGCCGTTCTCCAACAAAAAGATCTTCTGGCAAAGCTGGACCGTAGTCAGGCGATGCGCGATGAGGACGAGGGTTTTCTGGCCCGCCAGCTCCTGAATCGCCTCCATCACCTCGCGTTCCGTCATGGTATCCAGCGCGCTGGTAGCCTCATCCATGATCAAGAGCTCCGGATCGTTGTAGAGCGCCCGAGCGATGCCGACCCGCTGGCGCTGTCCCCCACTCAGCGTAACACCGCGCTCTCCGAGACGAGTATCATAACCCTGAGCCAGCTCCCCCTCCACAAAGGTGGCCATGCGGGCCGTGCGGGCCGCCCGCCGCACCGCCTCCTGCTCGATATGCTCCTGGGCGTAGCCCAGGGCTACATTACAGGACACGGTGTTGTCCGTGAGAAAGATCTCCTGAGGCACGTACCCCACATTGTCCAGCCAATCCAGGTGGTTCTCCCGAGTCAGGGCTTGTCCGTCCACCTCCACGCTGCCTGAGTCCAGTGGCAAAAGACCTGCCAGTACGTCGGCCAGGGTGCTCTTGCCCGCACCTGTACGACCGACCAGGGCCACCACGGACCCGCGCGGAATCTCAAGACTCACGTTGTCGAGGGCAGGCTGGCGGTTGCCAGGATAGGTAAAGCTGGCGCTACGAACGCGGATCTGTTGGCGCAGAGGGAGCCGATCTCTGACGGCTGACTCCGGCAATCCCTCCCCACCCCGCAGCTCATTCTGGATCAATGCCAGAACAGGGGCGTGGAACCGGATGCGGGTGATGCTCCGGTAGATCTTCTGAGCGGAGGGTACCAGCCTCAAGGCTGCCATGATGTAGAGACACACCAGCGGAATCGCTTGCTGGCTGGATTGCCCCCGGAAGACAAGGTAGATAAGGATCAATCCGATCGACATGACTGCCAGGGTTTCGGTCGCGTACCTCGGCAACTCGGTCACCAACCGCTCCATGACGCGGTAGTGGCCATAGCGCCGAGATTGGCACAAATAAGCCGCAAGAAAGAGCGGCGCCCGCGTGAAAGAGCGAGCTTCCCGAACCAGGCTGAGTGCCTCGTGAACAGCTCGGTATCGTGCGCTGTTGGAGGAGACCCGCTGCTGAGCCAGCCAATTCGAATGCTGGCGTACCGCCCGGTAGATCAGGCCGTACAGGAGAGACAACAGCAAAGTGGTGGTCAGGGCCACCTGGGGGTCGATCCACAGCAGGCCAATAACCAGAAAGAGCACGATCAGGGTTGTCGTGATCAGCTCAGCGGCCGCCAAGACCACCATGTCAGCAAGAGAGTCGACCTCGGACAAAACCATGCTGGCAAGATCCGCATTGTTCTTTTGGAGAAAAAACAGGAACGGTCGACTGAGATAAGAGCTCAGCAACCGCCCCGAAAGCCAGCTGCCAAACTGCAGACTGAAACGCAGACTGAACCAGAAGGTAAGGGCATTCAGCAGATTGGTGACCACCAGCAGCAACAAGAAGACCGATCCCAGGTAGAGCAGAAAGAGGTGGGGGTCGGGCTGACCGGTCGATTGGAAGATCCAGTGAAGCACTGGCTGGCGGGAAATCAGGCTGGGGTCGCTGGCCACCGCCGCGAAAGGGAGCAGGCTGGCCACGCCGCTCACCTCCGAGAAAGCGTTGACTACCATCAACAGGAGCAGCGGCCACACCTGCCTGCGCTTGGGCCCGGGCAAAAGAGCGTAGAGACGACGCAGGGTAGCGGGCAAACTCATCAGGCGCTCCGTTTCACCGCCAGCGAAAACAGCCCTGCCCCACGGCTCGGTGCTTGCGGGCGACCAGCTCATTGAGAACCCCCTCCAGGCGGTCATTGAGGAGGCGCACATTGTACTCCCGCTCGACAACTGCCCGCCCCTGCCTGCCCATCTCGTCCCATCGGTCCGGTGCCAGAGCCAGCTCGCAGAGCGCTCTGCCGAGCGCCTCCGAGTCGCGTTCCGGGACGAGCCGTCCCGACAGGCCCTCCCTGACGAGCTCTGGAATCCCTGAGTGACGCGTTGCGACGACGGGCAATCCACTCGCCATGGCCTCCATGAGAACGACCGGAATTCCCTCCTGGTCGCCGTTCACTGCTGTAACGCTCGGAGCCAGAAACAGGTGCGATTGGTCGAGGAGTCGACTCACGGCTTCACGCGTAAGGGCTCCGTGCAGGGTCACGCATTCCTGCAAAGAGAGCTCGTCTCTCTGTCGCTCCAGATGAAAGCGTAACGGGCCATCGCCTACGATGTCCCACCTTGCGCTGGGCACCTGGCGACGCAGCATGGCAAACCCTCGCAACCCGACCTCGATCCCCTTCTTCTCGACCAGTCGCCCGACGCTCAGCAGCCGGATCGGCTCGCCCGACTCCGGCATGCGCGGGCGAAAGGGGAATCGGTCCAGGTCCACCCCCATCCGGTGGACGAGGATCTTCTCGGGCGGGCAGCCGAGTGACATCAACCGCCCGCGGAAGGAGTCGCTCACCGGCAGCATCAGGTCACCCAGGGCGAACAAGCGGGTATAGAAGCTCGCCTTTCTCTGGCGGGGAAGGCTGGAAAGGTCATACCCGTGGAAGGCGGTCACGAGCGGGACAGGGAGCGAGCAGATGTGCCGCACCTGTTCCGCGAGCACACCATTGGTGCCAAAGTGCGCATAGATGACGTCTGGCCTGCGAGCAGCGCGCACGGCCGTCACACGAGACCAGAGGCGAATGAGGTTCTCCCCCCTGGCGAGAGCCGGGAGGCACCTGGTAAAATCCCGAGCGGTGCTCGTCGGCCTCCTGAGCAGGAGTTGCGTGGTGCGAGAGGCGACGGCGCGCAATCCACTATCCCAGTAGAGTACCCGCTGCATCAGACCATACTGACGAACCGAAGTCTGATTCCAAGACCGGGGCTCAGAGGGAGGCCGGGCAAATATCATCAGCTCGTGCCCGCGCTCGAGCATCCCCGTCATTTGATCGAGGACGAAGGTCTCGGACAGTCGTGGGAAACCGCCAACAACGAATGCTATCAGCACCATATCTCCCGTAAGCAGTTGAACAGGCTCCGCGCCTCGCGTCAAGCCGATCTGCTTCAGGTCTCGGGAGGCGAATCCTCCCGGCCGCGTGGCTCGCCGCCCGGAGGTTCTGGGCGCCCCTCATGAAGAAGAGAGAGGCTGGTGGTCACCCGTCGGAATAGATTGCGCGTGTGCTTCATCGCAACCGAGTTGGCCGGTATCGGTCCCTACGGGGGGTTCGGGGTTCTCACTCGCGACCTCGCCTGCGCCCTGGCCCACAGAGGGTTGGACATTTATGTCGTGATGCCGCAGAAGCACCAGCAGCGACCTGTCGAGATTCTCGAGGGAGTCACCGTATTAAGCTTTCCATGTCCCCTCTACAGCGGCCTGAAGAGCGTGCTGCCCTACGGGGGAATCTTCAAGACCATCGATGCCGATGTTTATCACAGCGAGGAGCCCAGCATCTTGACACGCCTGGCTGAGATCGTCGAACCGGCAAAGAAGCACATCGTTACATTTCAAGATCCCCGCAACCTGGAAGATTGGAGAAAACAGTGGGCGCCGGTCCGACCGAGCAGGTATGCTGAGCTCAAATTCCTCTACCGCTACCGCAGGGACGTCGTTCCCGGCGCTCAAAGGGCAGATGCCTGCTACTGTCAGGCAAAATCGACAATCGACAAGGCGACCAGGCTCTATAGACTCACGAATCGACCAGGTTTTCTTCCCAATCCCGTGAGCCTGCCCGATCCTTCTGTCCCCAAGGAAACTGACCCGACCGTGTGTTTTGTGGGCCGTTGGGATGCGATCAAACGTCCTGAGCTTTTTCTGGAGCTGGCATCCTGTCGCCCCGGGATCAACTTCATCCTGGCGGGCGCGTCTGTGGAAGACCGCTCCCGAGAGGCGAGCATTCGACAACTCATCGAATCACAACCGAATGTCCAGGCCCCGGGTTGGATCGACGAGCAGTCGAGAAGTGACCTGTTGTCCAGAGCCTGGATTCTGGTAAACACGAGCTCCAAGGAATGCTTGCCGGTTTCCTACCTGGAGGCGTGCGCTCACAAATGCGCGATCTTGTCTCATTGCAACGCCGATGAGTTTGCCAGCAACTTTGGCTATTGGACCCGTACGGGAACCCTGCAGGACTATGTGCGTGGGCTCGACACGCTTCTTCAGGGTGACAGCTGGAGGTCTCTCGGAGAGCTCGGTTACGAATATGTGCGAGACACTCACCAGATCGACACAGTGCTCGACGCGCATCTCGAGGTCTATGAGCAAGTGCTCGCACAAGGCTGACATGAAGACAGCCTTGATCCTGACCGGCTACTTTCCACCGGCTTACGACGTTGGCGGCAAGCGAGCCTACCGATTTGCTCGCTACTTGCCAGACTATGGATGGCGTCCCATCATTGTCACAGCGCCAGCGCCTGCCAGACGACCCGTCGACCCTGGACCCTTTGTCCTTCCGGACCTCGTCGAAATCCACCGAAAACTCTACCCTTCCTGGTGGCCAGAGTCCGGCAAGCGTTTCTCGGACGGGACGATCGCTTCCCCCGTGAGAAATCAGGTCGGCCCGCCTTCCCTGGGCGCTAGCCTCAAACGGCAGTTCGTCGTCCCGGCCGGTCCAGACGCACTGCTGACCCCACTGGCAGGCCATCAGATCTCGAAACTGGCAAAAAAAGTGGGGAGCGACATCATCTTTGCCAGCAGTGGTCCCTACGCTTGCCTGTTGTACGGGCGGCAGGTGGCAAAGCGAACGGGCCTACCGCTCGTTCTCGACCTTCGTGACCCCTGGACTCTCAACTTCCTGCAGGCAAATCGGGCCTGGTGGGTGCAGTGGGCCGAGCGGAGACTGGAGGAGAGCCTCTTTCGCGCCGCAGACCGGGTTACCCTGACTTGCGCGCAAGCAGCCGCGGCCTACGCCAATCGCTACCCCGACCTGCCTCCCGGAAGAATTCACACCATCTATAACAGTTTCGATCCGGCTTTCCGGCCCAAACCACGTGAGCGCATCGGCCCAATGAAGCTGGTCCATTTCGGGAATTGCTACGGTCCCCGCCGCTTGGCCCCGGTGCTCATGGCCATTGCCCAGCTTCAAGAGGCGAGACTTCTCTCGGCTGAGGAGATTCGCATCCTGCACCTTGGGCGACCCCTTCAGGAGGACCTTGAGCTGGCCCGACAACTCCAACTCGAAGAGATTTACTCCGTCCGGCCGTTTGTTCCCTATGAAGAGGGACTGGGTATCCTGGCCCAGGCCGACCTCCTGGTGCTGCTCGCCTACGGCCAGGAGACGTTGTTCATCCCCGCCAAGTTCTTTGACTACCTCCTGGCGGGTCGTGCGATCCTGTGCCTGTCAGAGCCTTCTGAGCTCACAGAGCTCGTTGAGCGGACAGGCTCCGGAGTCTGTGCCCGGCCCGGAGATGTGGACGCGGTCGCCCGGATCATCGCCCAGGCCCTGAGAGCCCGCTCAGACGGGACTGAATTTACTTCCCCGAACCTCCGAGAGATCGAGGCTTTCTCGGCACCTGCCACGGCCCGGCAGCTTGCCGAGCTCTTTGACAGGGTCCTTTGGGAGCGGGGCAGGTGACTGTGAGCCTCTCCACCATTATCCCCATTCGCAATCGAAGCGGCGCTCGTCTGCGGAACTGCCTGCTCTCGCTCCGATGGCAGCAGATCGAGCCCTCCGATCACGAGGTCATCATCAGCGACTATGGCAGCGTGCCAGAGCATTCCACGTCGATCGATGCACTGGCTGAGCAGTTGGGAGCTCGGGTTATTCGCACCACCACCGATGGGACCTGGAACAAGAGTCATGCGCTCAATATAGGGATCCAGGCGGCCCACGGTGAGTTCGTGCTCTGCACGGACGTGGACATGATGTTCCAGGACAACTTCCTGACAACTTTGCTGAGCACGCATCGTTCGTGCCCTGGGGACGTGATGGTCCACTGCAGGTGCTTCGACCTGCCGAGGCAACTCCCAGAGCGGGAGTGGACGAGCGCAGATTTCGAGCAACTCCGCTCGCGAGCCATCAATCGCCCGACGATGGCGACGGGGGCCTGTCAGTCGGCTCGACGCGAGTTCTTTGAGCGGGTGCGGGGCTATGATGAGCAGTTCAGGCACTGGGGATACGAGGATCTGGACATGACCTGGCGCGCTCGACATTCTGGCCTGGAAATCCGCTGGGTGAGCGACCGCACGGCCATGCTCCACCAGTGGCATCCGACCGTCAGGCAGGAGCATCCATGGGCCCGTTGGACCAACTGCTGGCGCTACCGTCTGACCCGGCACATTGTGGTGAAGAATCGGAAAAGATGGGGTCTGATCGACTGAACAGGCGATGCGCAAGTTTCTTTACCTGAGCCCGTACTTTCCCCCTCTGCGTCGGGTTGGCGCCCTGCGACCGCTCAAGTACGCCCGGCATCTGCCCGACTACGGATGGACTCCGGTCGTGCTGTGCGACATGTGGAGAGGGGCTGCGTTGGACATGCAGCTCCTCTCCGCCGTGCCGCAATCCACCGTCGTCGTACGCGACTACACGCCCGGCGCAAACCGTGCCATGACGAAGCTCGTGGACCAGGGACGCAAATCGTCACGAAGACCGTTCTGGGAACGATTCCTGAACAACCCGGAGCATCTCCTACTACCCTATTCTATCGCGGCAGCCCTCAGGGTGCTGCAAGCCCATCGGTGCGAAGCGATCGTGGTCAACGCCGACCCCTTCGAAGCACTTCTCGTGGGCGCGAGGGTTGCTCGCACGTCAGGCTTGCCTCTCGTGCTCGAATTGAGAGACCCCTGGTCTGTATGCGAGCTTCGCAGAAAATCACGACCAGCCCCGCTGCGATGGGTGATCGATCGCCTGGAGCGTCGTGCCGTGGAGACAGCGTCCAGGGTCATCTTGAATACCGAGCTCGCCCTGGCTGACTACCGGGCCCACTACTCTGACCTGCCCCAAGATCGCTTCGCGGTGATCCGCAATCATTACGACGCAGAGCTCATCTCCGGCGGGGTGGAGCCCCACTTCAAGCGCACCACGCTGCTCTTTCTGGGCAACCTCCGACCTTTCGTGGAGGGAGACCCGCTTCTTCACCTGCTTGCCGCGCTCGCCACCCGGGGATGGTCGGAGACAATTCAGCTGGAGGTGACCGGTGAGTGCCCGGCCGCCGTCTTCCAGAAGGCAAAATCTCTCGGCATTGAGAGAATGCTGGTCAAAGGGAATTATGTTCCTTACCTTGAGACGGGCAGCTACATGCGCGGGGCCGACATCCTCGTGTTCTTGAGCTTCCGCACAAAGCAGCGTATCCCAGCCAAGTTCTACGAGTATCTGTCCTCCTCGCGACCGATCCTGGCGCTGGCCGACAATGACGAGCTGGCTCAACTGATCGAACGGCTGCCCAACGCGCGCATCGTGGGACTCGATGAGCCAGAGCGTGGAGCCGATGCGGTCGAGACGCTGCTCTCCCGGGCGAGCCAACCGCCTGACCCCTCGGTGCTGTCGGAGTTCACGAGCCAGACTGCCAGTGAGCGGCTGGCCGGAATCCTCGACAGACTCTGCCTCTGACGGATAACGGCAGGCGATCTCGCGCCCGTGCTTGAACCAGCCAGCCCGAGGCGCGTTGAATGCTGAAGATCATCGATGTAACAACCAGCAAGCAGTTCCGCCAGTTCGCCGCGCTGCCATGGCGGGTGTATCGCGATCCAGCAAGCCTCTGGGTTCCGCCGCTTCCCATGCATTTGCGCATGCTGGTCGGGAATCTGCGCGAGCCAGGCAAGCGTATCTTGCTCGCTCTGGAGGACGGAGAGCCAGTAGCGCGCCTGGGGGTCAAGATCCATCGAACGGCTGATTCCACGGCCCTGCACTTTGGTTTCGTGGAGTGCCTGGAGGGGCAAGGCGACGCACTGGTTCGGCTGGTGGAGGAGGCTCACCAGCTCTCACCCGAGCTTCCCATGCTGGGCCCCGTCCACTTTGCCCTGGAAGACACCTACAGTGGCCTGCTCGTGGAGGGTTTCGAGCACGAGCCCTATTTCCTGATGCCCTACAATCCACCTTACTACTGCGACTATCTCGAGCAAGCCGGGATGCACAAGGTGAAAGACCTCCTGGCCCACAGATTCTTGCCCGAGAACGTGCGTCTGGATCTGGCCGAGCAGACCGCCCGGAAGGCTCAGAAGTGCGGTATCGAGGTCCGCCTCCTGAACCGCTCCCGCCTGACCCAGGAAGTACGCAGCATGGTCGATGTCTTTGACAGCGCGCTGGCAGGCAACTGGGGATTCGAGCCGATCGACGAGGAGCGCATCCAGGACCTGATCCTGCTGACCCGCTTCTTCCTCGACCCGAAAGCCGTGTGGCTCGCCAGCCACGAGGGCCGGGATGTCGGCAGCCTCTTCGTGCTTCCCAACTACAATCCGCTCATCAAAGCCGCGCGAGGCCGCCTCACTCCTGGTTTTCTCTTGCGATTCCTGCGGTGGCGGAGATACGTGGACAGCTTTCGCGGTTACGGACTCGGCGTGCGCCAGGAATTGAGCGAGCAGATGCTCGGAGCTCTGGTGGCCGGTGCTCTGGCGAATGCCCTGTTGAGCCGGGGTCAGCAGCAACGGTGGCGCGCGCTGGAAGTCTCCTGGGTCTTGGAGGACAATGTCAGGATGAACACGCTGGCCCGTGCTCTGGGAGGAAGTCGATACAAAGTCTACCGCCTGTTTCAAAGGCCTCCCGCGCGATGAAACAGCGCCGGTTCTATGCGGGCAAGCTCGCCCTGGTCGTGGGTGCCTCGGAGGGAATTGGCCAGGCCATTGCCGCCGGGCTGGCCTCTCTTGGTTGCCACGTCGTCCTGAGCGCCCGGCGTCAGGAGCCTCTGGAGGCTGCGCTGCAGGACTTGAGGGGCCGAACAGGCCCGCAGACTCGACTCGCCATCGAATCCTTCGACGTTTCCATCTGGGAGTCGACCAGGCTCGCGGTGGAGCGAATCATCGCCACGCACGGGCTTCCCGACCTGGTGATCAACTGTGCCGGGTTTGCGCATCCTGGATGGCTCGAGGAGATTGAGCTCGAGCCGATGGAGCAGATGATGCGCGTCAACTACTTCGGGACGATGCACGTGTGCAAGGCCTTCCTCCCCCACTTCGTCAAACGCGGGAGCGGCTACTTCGTCAACACCTCGTCCCTGGGAGGAGTCATCGGTCTCTTCGGCTACACCGGCTACTGCGCCAGCAAATTCGCCGTGGCCGGTTTCTCCGAGGCGCTGCGCCGAGAGGTGGCTCCTTACGGGATCTTCGTAACGCTGCTGTGCCCACCCAACACTCGGACTCCAGGCCTGGAACGGGAGAACCTGGTAAAACCGCCCGAGGTACTGGCTCAAGAGGAGACGATCGCCACGGTGAGCCCCGAGTTCGTGGCCCGGCGTCTTCTTCAAGAGCTCCCGCGGCGGCGCGCCATGGTCATCCCGACGCTGGACGGCACAGTGGTCTCGATGGCGAGTCGTTGGTTTCCGTGGCTGGTGGACCGCGTGCTGGCCCGCCCGAAGCCGTGAGGACAACGACAGTCCCGGAACGCGCGGACTGACGCCCCGCTGATTCATAAGAGCGGGCAACGTGCGGCGCTTTATTGCATGCCCACGGTCCGGCCCTTCTCGCCCCGAGGAACGGCCTCGTCAGGTCGCCGGGGCGGACGACCCATGGCCCAGTCAAGGCGGGCGCGCGCTTCCACAGCCTGATAGAAAACGGTCACCGCCTCCAACCGTGCCCTGTCGAGGTCGAGCTGAGCGTCACGCACGACGTGAAAAGCCACGAACCCGGCCTCATACTGGGCCACCGCCACGCGCAGGGCCTCCTTAGCCTGGCCGCAGCGCACCTCGGCCGTGGCCATCGCGCTCCGGGCGACCTCCAGCCCTCGATAAGCCTGGCGGACCTCCTGCTCGACCTGGCGCTCGGCCTCGGCCAGGCGCGCTGCGGCCAGGTCACGCGTGGCCTGCGCCTGGCCCACCAGATGCTTGGTACGGTTACCGTCCAGAAAGGGCCAGCTCAATTGGAGCCCCGCCCTTAGCCCGACACCATCGATCACGTTGTCCGCGCTGCTCTCGAGAGCCCCTCCCAGGATGGCCTGAAGCTCCGCATTGTTCTCCTTGCCGGCAGCCTCGACACCTTTTTCGGCAGCAGTCAACTCGAGGCGTGCGGCCATGAGCCAGGGCCGCGCGATCCTGGCTTCGGCCAAAACCTGCTCGAGTGACTGACCAGGCGGAGCCGGCTCGGATGGCTCAACCAGCTCCAGGGCCGCATCCAGCGGCAAACCGAGCAGACGGCTCAAAGCCTCCTCGGCATCTTGAAGCCGAGAGGCCGCCCTGGTGAGCTCGAGCTCGCGCTCGGAGACTGGCAGCTCGGCGGTTAGCAGGTCACCGCGCGGGGCCTGACCGGCCTCGAAGCGAGACTTTGCCAGTTCCCGCTGGCGCCGGGCTGCCTCCAACGATCCCCGGGCCACCTTCAGCCGGGCGCGGGAGGTCAGAACTTCCAGATAGGCCAGACGAACCTCCAGGCAAAGCCTCTGCTCCTCGCTCACGGCCTCCTGAGCGGCACGGCAGGCCAACGTGCGAGCTTGCTCCAGACGGGCCAGCACCCTCCCCCCATCCAGCAGGAGCTGCCGAAACTCGAGGCGCGCCGGAGAGAGGGCATAGTCGGTGTTGAAGTTACTCTGAAAGATCGCCGGGGGCGGCGCCAGCAAATAGACAGCCCCCATCGGGCGGCCGGGAGCTGCCACCACCTCGGCTTCCTCCTCACGCACCCGGACCAGGGCCAGCGCGGCTGCAATGCGGGGATTCCTGGCCAGGGCCAGCTGAACAGCCTCGTCTGAAGTAACTCTTGTCCGCTCCGGCTGAGCCAGAGCCAGGGCGCACAGAACGATCCCCCACGCTACCAGCCTCCTCATCAGTCGCTCTGCTCCGGCTCAAGGGGAACGGAGATCGAGCGGTGAGAATGCCCGGCTGGCTTGCTCGAGCTCGCCTGATGCCCTGGCGAAAGGTCGCTCATGGTGGGTGGGCTTTCACCGTAGACCACCACTCGCCTTCTACCTGATGCAGGGATGCGGAGAGAGCCGTTGTATCTGCCTCTCGTGACTGGCCTGAATCAAGTCCAGCGCGTGGCCGTGACCGGCGTGGGAGTCTTGTCGGCCCTGGGGCCAACGCGCAGGGAGTTCTGGCAGGCCCTGGCCGAAGGACGCGACGGAATCAGGACGCTCGCAGGCCCGCGCCTGGAGGGCCTGCGGATAAAGACCGGGGCTCAGCTGCTCGACTACCGGTCCAGCGACCATTTCGAGCCCCGCCCAGCCGACATGCTCGACCCCTTCGCCCAGTATTTCGTGGTCGCCGGCCGAGAGGCCGTCCGGGATTCAGGCTTTGAGCCCGACCGCCCCGATCGGGTCGCCATCGTCTCGGGATCAGCCGGAGGCGGCCAGGTGACCCTGGACGAGCAATACCATCGCCTCTATGGGGAAACCCGCAAGGTTCTTCCTGCCACCATTCCGCGATTCATGACCAACGCCGGGGCCAGCGCTCTTTCTCAGGAGCTCGGATGGACAGGGCCCAGTTTCACCCTGTCCACCGCCTGTTCGTCAAGCACTCACGCCCTGGGTCACGCTTTCTGGATGGTGCGCCACGGCCTGGTCGATGCAGCCCTGGCCGGGGGCAGCGAAGCTCCCTTCTGCAATGGCTATCTGCGAGCCTGGGAATCCATTCGGGTGATGGACCCGTTGCGTTGCCGTCCCTTCTCCAAAAACCGGCAGGGCCTGACCCTGGGCGAGGGGGCCGGCGTGCTGCTGCTCGAGCCCCTCGCGCGGGCCAGGGAGCGGGGGGCCACGGTTTACGGCGAAATCGTGGGCTTCGGGATGTCCAGCGATGCGCACGACCTGACCCGACCGCTCCCCGAGGGCGCGGCATCGGCCATGCAGGCGGCTTTGCGCGACGCCGCCCTGAGGCCGGAAGAGGTCGACCATGTCAACGCGCACGGCACCGGCACCCTGGCCAACGACGCGACCGAGACCCGGGCCATTCGCCTGGTCTTTGGCCCTCACGCCGACCGGCTGCTGGTCAGCTCCACCAAGTCGGCCCACGGCCACGCCCTGGGGGCCGCCGGCGCCCTGGAGGCAGCGGCCAGCCTGTTCGCCCTCCAGGAGGGCCTTGCCCCGGCTACCCTGGGATACAACGAACCCGATCCGGAATGCGACCTCGACTATGTGCACGAGGGTCCTCGCAAGGCCGACCTGAAGGTGGCCCTGTCGAACTCGTTCGCCTTTGGCGGACTGAATGCGGTCCTGGTCTTCCGGCGCATCCCTGACTGAGACCCCGCAGAGGAATCAGCCGACCTGTCCGGAAGGGGAGGGCCACCTTGTGAATGGGGGTCCCTTTCAATGCCCGGTCAGGCTCGTCTCGTTCTTACCTGCTTGATGGCTTGCCTGGTGCTCGCCTGCAGCGATACGGTTACCGTGAACACGGGCAACCCGCCCCCCCCGCCCCCGGCCCCGGTCGGAACAGGGACCATCATCGTGCGCTTCGACCTGGAGCCACAGCCGCGCCTGATCCCCCTGTTTGTCACCGGCTTCCGCTTCACGGGCCTTGATGCCGAGGGTCGCACCGTCTTCGGGCCGGTGGTGACATCCCGCCAGGCCACGGTGCAGCTCGATGGCGTTCCCGTGACCATCAGCCGGCTGCGCATCGAGCTGCTGGTGGGCGAGCAGTTGATCGGAATCTTCGAGGCCCCGGTCAGTCTGACCGAAGGCCAGACCGCCGAGGTCGCCAACATCGAGTGGAGCCTGGTGGAGCCCCCGCCGCAGCTGGTCATTGACCCCGAAACGGCGGTCATCCCCCTGGGCCTGACAGGAGCCTTCACGGCCACCCGCGATCCCGAGGGCACCAACCCGCAGGACGTGACCGACGACTCGGTGTGGACCTCCTCCGCCCCATCCGTTTTGCGCGTCGATGGACCGGGTCAAGTCACCGGCCTGACGGCCGGTGAGGCAACTCTGACCGCCACCCTGGGCGACCTGACGGCCGCTGCTCAAGTCACGGTCACCGACGCCACCCTGATGAGCATCTCGTTTGCGCCCAATTCAGGCAAGGTAATGGGGAGCTTTCAATTCCGACTGCTGGGCCAGCTGAGTAACGGCCTGGAAACCGACGCCACCAGCCTGGGCAACTGGTCGGTCGACAACACCACTATCGCCGTGGTCAACAACAATACCGCCAGAGGCCTGGTGACGACTCGCGCGCTGGGCACCGCCAACCTGACCGCCCAGGTGGCCGGCTTCTCGGTAACGCAACCCTTCCAGACCGTGGCCGGGGCCAGCCTGGTCAGCTTCAACGGCACCAACAGCGATGGGGGCAATGACGACTCGTTCCCTGCCGACAGTTCCTCGGGTATGAGTGAGGACGGCCGTTTCGTGGTGTTCTCGAGCGACGCTGACGATCTGCTCCCGCCCGGTCCTGTGGTGGACGGCAACAACGACATCGATGTCTTCATGCGTGATACCCTGACCGGGCAGACCACCCTCATCAGTGTCGATATGGCCGGGACGGCCTCGGCCAACGGGGGCAGCGACGTACCTTCCATCACGCCAGACGGACGCTTCGCCATCTTCGAGAGCAACGCCCCCGACCTGGTGGCCACCCCCTTTGTCGGAACCCAGGTCTTTCGCCGCGACTTGATGACCGGGATAACCGAGCTGGTCAGCCTCAACCAGACCGCTGACCCGGCTAACGACAGCAGCTTCGACCCGCAGATCTCAGACGACGGCAATCTGGTTTGCTTTGCCACGATGGCCGACAACGTGCCGACGGCCGGTTCGACGGGTGAGCTACGGATCGTGGTGCGCAACCTGACGACCGGCGCGGTGACCGTGGCCAACGTCGACAACCAGGGCGCACTGCTCGACTACAGCGTCGCTTTGGCAGGCCGGCTGGTGATGTCAGGAAACGGCCGCGTGGTGGCCTGGCCGGCTACCACTGGCCCAAATCCGGGCGGATTCTTCCCGCTTGTCCAGGTCTTCGCACGCGACTTGAGCTCGGGGCAGACCACCCTCTGCTCGGCCAACGCCCAGGGCGTTCCGGGCAACGATCTCAGCCTGTTCCCGCTGTTGACCAGGGCAGGCGATCAGGTCTTCTTCTCGACCACCAGCAGCAACCTCGACCCGGGCGGAAGGACGGGCCTGTTCCGACGCGATCTCGCAGCAGACACGCTCGAGTTCGTGCACCCGATGCTGGGAATCTCCACCTCGGCCGACGGGAGGTTCATCAGCCTGATCGATCTCTCCCTTCTGGGGCTGACCCGGTCCCAGGTTCTCGATCGGCAGACCGGAGCCGCCACCCCGATCAGCGTCGGCAAGGACGGGCTGCCCGTAAACGAGAGCTTCGACAATTTCGCCGGGGCTGTCGGCGTCAGCCCCGATGGAACCCGTATCGTCTTCGGCAGTCTGGATGGCCTGGATCCGATCGTCACCACACAGTCGATCTTCCAGCTTTACCAGCTCGAAAACCCGTTGCTCCCCTGAGCTACATCCGAAAAACGCCATAGCGGGGCGCCCCGGCGCTGACGAAGTCGCGCCGATGCGCGGCCGCCAGGGCCAGGCTGAGCACGCGCCGGGTGTCGCGTGGGTCGATCAATCCGTCGTCCCAGAGGCGCGCGGTGGCGTAGTAGGGCGAGGACTCCTCCTCGAAGCGCTGGCGCACGGCCTCGGCTTCGGCCTCCCCTACTCCCACCAGGCGCAGCACCCCGGCCGCCTGCTCGCCGCCCATCACGGCGATGCGGCTGGTAGGCCAGCTGAACAGGAAGCTGGGGTCGAAGGCCCGCCCGCACATCCCGTAGTTGCCCGCCCCGTACGAGCCGCCCACCAGCACCGTCAGCTGGGGCACGCTGGAGGTAGAGACGGCGTTGACCAGCTTGCTGCCGTGCTTGACGATGCCCTCGCGCTCGGCCCTCGTGCCCACCATGAAACCGGTGATGTTCTGCAGATAAATCAGCGGCGTGCGGGCCTGGTTGCACAGCTGGATGAACTGGGCTCCCTTCAGGGCCGAATCACCGAACAACACGCCGTTGTTGCCCAACAGTCCCACCGGCCAGCCGTCCAGGTGGGCCTGGACGCAGACCAGCGTGCTGCCGTAGTCTGGCTTGAACTCGAAGAGCTCGCTCTCGTCCACGATGCGCGCCATCACCTCGCGCATGTCGAAAGGGTGACGCGGGTCGGCGCTCACCACGCCGAGCAGCTCCTCGGGGTCGAGGCGGGGCTCTTTCGGGGTCCGCCGCATCCCGCCAACAGGCTGGGGGGCCAGGCGGGCCACGATCTCGCGCCCCAGGCGCAGGGCGTCGCGATCGTCGGCGGCCGTGTAGTCACTGACTCCTGACACGCTGGCGTGCATCTCGGCCCCGCCCAGGCTCTCTTCGTCCACTTCCTCACCGGTGGCCATGCGCACCAGCGGGGGGCCGCCCAGGAACACGCGGGCCTGGTTCTTGACCATCACCACGTAGTCCGACAGCCCCGGGATGTAAGCCCCGCCGGCCGTGCTCGAGCCGAAGACCAGAGCCACCTGAGGGATGCCCAGACTGGACATGCGCGCCTGGTTGGCAAAAACGCGCCCCCCATTCTCGGCGAACAGCTCGGCCTGGTAGGTCAGGTTGGCCCCGGCCGACTCGACCAGGTAGAGGCACGGCAGGCGGTTCTCCAGCGCGATGGCCTGCGCCCGCAGCATCTTCTTGAGGGTGATGGGATAGATGGCCCCGCCCTTCACCGTCGGGTCGTTGGCCGAGACCAGGCAGAGCTTGCCGGCCACGCTGCCGATGCCGGCAACCTGAGAGGCGCATGGGCACTCATCGGCATACATCCCCCAGGCGGCCAGCGGCGACAGCTCCAGGAAGGGGGTGCCAGGGTCGAGCAAGAGCTCCACCCGCTCGCGGGGCAAGAGCTTGCCCCGCTTTCGCATGCGCTCGGCAGCGGACGGTCCGCCCCCCTGCTGCACCCGGGCCAGCCGCTCGGAGAGCTCGCTCACCAGCTCCAGCGTGCGGGACCGGTTGGCCTCGAACTCGGGGCTGCGGGCCGAAAGGCGGCTCCTAAACACCGAGCAGCTCGCGGGCCTCGGCAGGGGAGGCCACCCGCCCTCCCAGCTCTTCCACCAGACGGCGGGCCTTGTCCACCAGCTCGCCGTTGGAGCGGGCCATGCTGCCCTCGCTCAGATACAGGTTGTCCTCCAGCCCCACCCGCACGTGCCCGCCCAGGGTCACGGCCACGGCCGCCAGGCGCCACTGGGTGAGCCCGATGCCGATCACCTGCCAGTGCGAGCCGACTGGAAGCGACTCGGCCTGGTAAACAAGGTTGCGAGTCGTAGCCGGAATGCCGCCCAGCACCCCCATCACCAGGCTGAAGCAAAACGGCGGCCGGAGCAAGCCCAGGTCCACCAGGGGAGCGGCGTTATGGATGTGGCCCGCGTCGAAGCACTCCATCTCAGGTCGGGTGCCGGCGGCGTTCATCTGCTCGAGGTAGAACTGGATATCCGAGAACGGATTCAGGAAGACGTGGTCGTGATAGAAGCGCTTCTTCTCGCTGGAGTAGATGGCGTAGTTCATCGAGCCCATGTTCAGGGCGGCAAGCTCCGGCTTGAGCACCCCCACGTGGCCCACGCGCTCCTCGCGGGAAACGCCCACCGCCCCGGTGGAGTAGTTGATGAGGGCCTCGGGACAGAGCGTGCGCACCGCCTGGTCGATCAGGCGGTAGCTCTCCACGTCGTAGGCCGGCGAGCCGTCGTGCTGACGCGCGTGGATGTGTAGCACGGTGGCTCCGGCTTCGACCGCCCGCCGCCCCTCGGCGGCGATCTCCTCAGCGGTGTAGGGGATGTCGGGACACTGCTTGCGGATGGTGAGCGCCCCGGTCAGGGCGGCGGTGAGGACGACCGGCGGGGTCAGTGGGCCTTCCCCTGTGCCGCCACCGCGGCGGCCCGTTTGGCGGCCTCCTCGGAGTCGCCCAGGTAGTAGTTGCGAATGGGATTGAGCTGCTCATCCAGCTCGTAGACCAGGGGCAGCCCGGTGGGAATGTTCAGCTCCAGGATGTCCTTCTCGCTCACGTTGTCGAGGAACTTGACCAGGGCCCGCAGGCTGTTGCCATGAGCGGTGATGAGCACCCGCTGGCCGGACTTGACAGCCGGGGCGATGGTATCGTGCCAGTAGGGCAGAAAGCGAGCCACGGTATCCTTCAGGCTCTCGGCCCGGGGAAGCTGCTCGCCGTTCAGGCCGGCGTAACGACGGTCGTGGCCCGGGAAGCGCTCGTCGGAGGGGTCGAGCGGGGGCGGAGGCACGTCGTAGCTGCGGCGCCAAATTTTCACCTGGGCCTCACCGTGCTTCTCGGCGGTCTCGGCTTTGTTGAGCCCCTGCAGGGCTCCGTAGTGGCGCTCGTTGAGGCGCCAGGAGCGGTGCACCGGCAGCCACATCAGGTCCATCTCGTCCAAAGTGATCCAGAGCGTGCGGATGGCCCGCTTGAGCACCGAGGTATAGGCCACGTCAAAGGTGAGCCCGGCCTGGAGGATCATCTGCGCCCCCTTGCGGGCCTCCTCGATGCCGGCCGGGGTGAGGTCGACGTCGGTCCAACCGGTGAAGCGATTCTCGAGGTTCCAGGCGCTCTGGCCGTGACGGAGCAAGACGAGTTTGTGCATGATGAGGTCCTCCTTGCGCAGGGCGCACCTTTCGCACGGGGATGGGGGCAACCCTCTTACGGTCTGGCGCGTCTGACCCGTTCAGAATCAGAACGCGCGCGACTGTTCAACTCGCAGCGCCTTAGAGCGCGGTTCCCTCGGTCGAGAAGGCTCCCCGGTCGATGTAGTTCTCGACTGTGAAGGGGATCTGACTGCGGGTCAGGTTGAAACGGGGAAAATTGGGGGGCAAGACGTGGGTCTGGTACGGATAGAAGAGCAACGCCTGCTCAGTATAGCCAAAGTGCGGATTGGCAGTGTAGGTCTGACCGGCCACCGTGTTGGTCATCTGCAGGTAGGCGCCCTCCACATCGGCAAAGCGACTGGTGATGGAGCCCCGCAGCTGGATCTTCCCTTTGGCTTTCATGATGCGCGGGTCCTGGACTGCGAACTGGCGACCGCTCTTGAGCGTGATGGCCTGGGGCGGCGTGCCGGGGTCGGGGGCGATGCCCGTGATCCCCACCAGATTCGCCTGCACATCGCGCTTGCTCAAAAAATCAGGGTTGCCGGCGGTATTGTCCCAGTCGAACTGCACCGAGCGCTCGAAACTGAGCAAAGCGGCGTCGACCACCATTTCCGGATTGGGCAGCTCGGCGGTGTAGTTGCGATCATTGAGCAACACGAAGTTCTGGGCCACCAGACCGAGCACTGAAGGCTGGCTGTCGGCGTACTCCAGGTCGCTGCCCACGATCAAGTTCCCCTCGCGCTCCACACCGGGTTTGGGTGGGGGGTAGAACATGCGGTCGGCAGGGAATCCGGTCAGACCGAGTTGGGCGGCCGAGTAGGGCGGACCGGGCTCGCCCCGATTGACCAGATTGCCGTTCTGGTCGCGGAGGTCGAAGAAATCGCGAGCCGCCTGGTGGTAGATGCTGGTGGTGGCATCATAAACGGGGGTCTGGTTGGGACCCACGCCCACGATCTCGCGGTCGGTGCCCTCACCAGCCACGATGGTCAGATGGCCGGCCACTTTGGCTCCCGGGGCGGTCTGGACCTTGACGTTGCCGCCCTTGACGTAGAGAACCCCTTCCCTGAAACTGGAGATGGGTACGTTCTGGTAGCCCGGAATGTCGAAAAGTTGCCCGGAATATTTTCCCTCGATCTGAATGGAGAGCCGATCGTTCTCCGCCCCCTGGCCCAGTGTAACCACGATGTTGGGGATGCCAGGCGTGTTGTTGGCCTGGGCTTTGATAGCGGGGTTCGTGCTGAGGGCCCGAGGGTCCATCTCGATGGCGTTGCGCACCTCCACCTTGCCGGTCTGCTCACCGGGAGGTAGCGTGACACCCGCCGGCAGCGGGTCGCTGTCCAGGGCCGAAGGGTCGATGACGGGAGCAGCACCGAAGCTGATCGTCCCGTCCGGGTTCACCTGCCCGGCGCGCATCGCGCCTGCAGTAGAGTCAATCTCGATGAAGCCGCTGAGCGCACCACCACCCTGGCGACGGCTGGCTTTGTACTGACCATAGCCGCGCTGAACTTGATTGCCCACCCGCTTGGTGATGTAAGGAAAGACCTCGCCAGGCTCGGAGGCCTGGGGCAGACCGAGCCGCGGCGCCAGACGGCTGATCCCGCCCGAAAAAAGACCCGCATCGACAGCCGGGTCGACTTCGTCTCCCTGGCGGTCGAGGTTGGTGCTCTGGGCGATGGAGACTCCCTGGCGGAACATCGCGCCACCGGCTGCGCTGGGAGGAAACAGATAGCGGATGCGGCCAGACGCGTCATACCAGGACTGACGCAGGTTGGGGTCGCCCAGGTGGCCAACGATGCGCACCGGCATGGTCTCGGTATAATCCTCGGGAATGCCCACCCGCATGGCCAGCTCGTCGCGGGCCCCGGGCACATTACCCTGCACGTCCCAGGAGACATCGTTCTCATTGGTCTTGCGGCGAGTGGCCGAGTCTTCCAGCAGGCGCACGTCCACCTGGCGACTGGCCACCGCGTTGGTGAGAGGATCTCCCTGCCTGAAAATTCGCGAGCGAATGCTCACCGTGTAGCGCTGGGGCTGGCCTTCAATGGCGGTGGTGTCCACGGTGACCGGGCTGAAGTCCATCTCGACAGTGGCTTCCAACTCATTGCCGATGGGGATGCGAGTGGGGTTGAGCGGGTCGCCAAAATAGATGTTGCGCTGGGCCGTGGTGCCCTGCCGAACGCGAATGGGATAGCCTCGGAAAAGCCCACTGGGCATTCCCGCCCCATCCTGGATGCTCAGGGTAAAGTAGCGGTCAGTCAGGGAGGTGAACTGCATGCTGCCTCCCCCGGTCAGATTGGGGGGAGCCTGCATGTAGTTGATCAGATAGTCCAGGGCCCAGTTGCAGGCCTGCAGAGAGGCTGCTTGAAAGTAGCCCGAGCGGGAGCTGCGCGACTCGTTATGGGCCAGCGCCAGGAAAGTGATGCTGAGAGTGATCAGCACGGCCACCGTGAACAGGGCCAAAATCAGCGAGATTCCTCGGGGTCGTCTGTTCATGAGGCCTCCTCAGTGGCTTCCTGGTCGAGATTGGAGATTGACGTCGGTCCTCAGCTCGGCCACGCTGACGAACTCGCGCAGCGTCAGCGTGATTCGCACGGTCAAGGTCAAAAGGTTCGGCTCGAAGAAGACGTCAGGCTGGTTAGGGGGCGCTGGAATCTTGGGCTGGGCAACCTCGAACTCGATCCGGTCCAGGGGATTGGGCAGCACGGCCACCGGCTGATTCTCCGGGTTAATGCTGGGCCCAACCAGATTGGCGTCGTTGTTAGGGTAAAAATAGCTGGCCACGGCTCGGGCCCGAGTAGGCTGAGTGACCGGGCCCTGGAACTCGTGCCCGCCCGGAGCTGCCCCCGGACCGCTGGCCACGCGATAGACGCGTCGCAGGAGAATGCGCGGGTTGCCCTGGTCGACCACATACTCCACGTAGACGAAGTTGTTGGTGGAATCGATATTGTTGATGTCGACATCGGTGCCCGAGCGGGTAAAGATCAGTCGGTTCTTGACCACCGACAGGATCGGCGCGCCCGGGACGGGGTTGGCCACCTGAGTACGAGCGTAGAAGGGGCCGAAGGCGGGCTCGAAGTCGCTGTAGGGCCCGGGGAAAAGCACCGCCGACACCGGGATCTGGTCGATGGTCTGCTCAAAACCGGGGATGATCACCGCCGTGCGCAACTCGGAGGCCATCTTGTCGACCACGTCCCGGCAGGTGGACTGAGCCCGCCTGGACAGCTCGCCCTTCTGGTGGGCCCACAGCCCGTGCCGAAAGATCAGGGCCAGGGCGGCCAGCAGCAACCCCAGCACAGCGGCCGTGAAGACGGTTTCCACCAGGGTGAATCCGCGTCGACGCATCAATAGCGATTCTCCGTGCGCGAGGTCTTGACCGTCACGTGCCGGCGCTGCAGCTCGCGCTCGTTGGGCTCATCCCAGGCGATGGTCACCTCGATATCGGCGTAGCGAGGATAACCGTCCTCGATGTTGGGGGTGAGCACGCGAATTCCCAGAGGAATTCCGGCGTTGCCTCCGCCTGCGTCAGGCAGCAGGAAGGGAGGCTTGAGCTCGGTCTTGATGACTCCAGCCGGGGGCAGAACTCCGCTCTGGGTGTACTGGCTCATCTGGAACAGGCCAGGTTGGGCCGGATTAACCGAGTCGAAGGGAAGCTGACGCACTTCCTCGGCCACGGCCGTGGCCAGTTGAGCGGCCTGGGTGGCCCGCTGGCTCTTGCGATTGAGCTTGTAGCCAGCCGGGTAGACGGCGGCAAAGGCGATCAGAACAGTTGACAGCAAGACGATGGTGATCATCAGCTCGAGCAAGCTGAGACCACGCTGTTTGGCAGCATCCAGGACCAAGAAGTCTATCCTCCAGGCAAAGAGCCGAATCGACAGGGATTCCCTGCCCTCAGTTTAGCATGGCTTTGTTAAAAGTGTTCGCGATCAACGGGCCCTGCCAGGTCGGCGGGTAAACCATAGCACACGTGGCCCCCAGCTGCGGGGGATGCGTTCCAAAGAGCGGAGGTGGTAGCTCCGAAGGAGGGAAAAGTCGCAGCTGATCTGTATAGGCGAGCTCGTCTTCGGAGAATGGCGCTGCGCCTGGCTTGAAGGCTGGCAGCACAGCCTTGGAGTCCTCAATCAAGGCTCTATCACGTGAAGTGCTGAAGGTTTTGCAGTAACTGGTGCTGACAGGTCAGCACTTCACGCTCGACACCATTGCCTCTGGTTGCGCGGAGACGAAGGCAGCGAGGTGCGGAGCTTCGACCAGTTCTCCTTCGAGGCGCCGGCCGCAGCCGGACGGCTCACCTACCACCTGAACGGCGGATTCCCGCTCTCGGCCGAGTCGGCGCCCAAAACCGTCGTCTCGGGAAAGGTCGCCTTCGTCGTGCCGCAATGGTTTCAACCGGCGAGGATGTTCACCAAAACAGGCCCGTTCGGACCGAAGCAAGTCGTGATCGAGCTCTAACTTGGGCGGGAGGCGGGAGAGTTGACGCCACTTCTCCCGTCTCCCTGGCCCGTTCAGGGACGGTAGCGGTAGGCGCGCCCCCGTCGACCCGAAAGACGGTCGGGAGGGACTCGCAATGAAAGCCATCCACCGTGAGCGACTGCAGGGCTGGGAGCATAGTCAGCAAAGAGAACCTGAAGCCTCTTACTCATCAGCGTGAGGATAACTGACTACCACAGATGGGTCAAAGTTGAGGGCGGGTGCGCTGCGAGTTGCACAGAGCTTACCGAGAGATTCGAGCACCCAGGTCCAGCCCACCGTCGACATTCCGGGGATCGTGTGGTTTCTCGCAGCCTGAGCCAGGCAGAACACCCGATCTGGAAAAGGCGCCCGCGCGGACTTGTCGGCAAGGCGCCCAAGAGCCCTCCGGACGCCCGAGGCGGGCCTGCGACCCGAAATGATATCCTTTGATCATGACGATTCACTGCAACCATCCCTGGTTCATTGCTCTGGTGGCTGGGATTCTGATGGCTGCTTCCGTCAGGGCGGTCGTCCTGGTGCGCCTTCTGCACATTGCCATGATCGGGGTCTTCCTCGTCGACACCTGGCCTCACCTGGCCAGTGTCCCGGGCCCATTGATGCTGATGGCGGTGTTGCTGAGCCCGCTGCTCGTGTTGCGCTACCTGTCCCAGGAGGATGAGCTGCTCGACGTGGCCGAGAACCCTCTCTACCTGGGGGCAGGTCTGCTTATCTGCCTGGCCGCCTGGCAGCTAAAGTGGGGCTTCTCCTATCACCTCTGATCGAGCACGGAGACGTCATCGTGCCAACCGACGAAGAAGCGACCCCGCGAGGGGTCGCTTCTCCTTTGCCTGGTCAGGCGACAGCCGGCTCGGCCTGGAGCACCCGCAGACCCAGGTGCTCGCCCTCGCGGTCGATGCGCACCAGGTCGCCAGGCTTGAGCTGACCCGACAACAGCCCGCGCGCGAGCAGGTCTTGCACGTGCTTTTGCACGGCCCGCTTGAGGGGACGGGCGCCGAAGACCGGATCCCACCCTTCCGCGGCCAGGAAGGCCTTGGCGGCCGAGGTGAGCTCCACGGTGACCTTGTGCTCGGCCATCCGCTTGAGAAGGTGCGCCACCTGGATGTCCACGATCTTCTCCAGCGACTCGCGCGAGAGCTTGTGGAAGGTGATCACCTCGTCGATGCGGTTGAGGAACTCGGGCCGGAACCGCTCGCGCAGGCTCTTGTCGAGCAGGCGGTCGCGCTCGGCGTCGCTGAGGCCCTCCTCCTGGATCCACTCGCTGCCGACGTTGCTGGTCATGATGACCAGCGTCTGGCGGAAGTCGACCGTGCGGCCGTGACCGTCGGTAAGGCGTCCGTCGTCCATCAACTGCAAGAGCACGTTGAAGACGTCGGGGTGAGCCTTCTCGATCTCGTCGAAGAGCACCACCGAGTAGGGCCGGCGACGGACCGCCTCGGTCAGCTGCCCGCCCTCATCGTAACCGATGTAGCCGGGAGGGGCGCCGATCATGCGGGCCACCGAGTGCTTCTCCATATACTCCGACATATCCAGGCGCACCATCGCCTTCTCGTCATCGAACATGAACTCGGCCAGTGCGCGCGCGAGCTCGGTTTTGCCCACGCCGGTCGGGCCCAGGAAAAGGAAGGTGCCGATGGGCCGGTCGGGATCGGCCACCCCGGCGCGCGAGCGGCGCACGGCGTTGGACACGCTGACCACCGCGTGCTCCTGCCCCACCACTCGCTCCTCGATGCGCTCTTCCATGTGCATCAGCTTGGCCTTCTCGCTCTCGAGCAGGCGGTTGACCGGAATGCCGGTCCAGCGCGAGACCACCGTGGCCACGTCCTCTTCCTCGACCTCTTCCTTGAGGAAGCGGCCGTCTTTTTGCAGCTCGGCCAGGCGCGCCTCGTCGGCGGCCAGCTCTTTCTGCAGGTTGAGGGTCAGCCCGTAACGGATCTCGGCCACCCGGGCCAGATCGCCCCGACGCTCGGCCTCCTGCTCTTCCAGGGCCACCTTCTCGAGCCGCTCCTTGGTGGAGCGGATCTTGGCGATGGCTTCCTTCTCGGCCGCCCAGACGGCTTTCATGCCGTCCGACTTCTCGCGCAGCTCGGCCAGCTCTTCCTCGAGCTTGCCCAGGCGCTCCTTGGAGGCTTTGTCCTTCTCCTTGCCCAGCGCCTGCTTCTCGATCTCCAGCTGCATGATGCGCCGCTGGAGCTGGTCGATCTCGTGCGGCATGGAGTCGATCTCCATGCGCAGGCTGGAGGCCGCCTCGTCGATCAGGTCCACCGCCTTGTCGGGCAAGAATCGGTCGGCGATGTAGCGATGCGAGAGCACGGCAGCCCCCACGATGGCGCCATCGGTGATGCGCACGCCGTGGTGGATCTCATACTTTTCTTTCAGTCCGCGCAGGATGGCGATGGTCTGCTCGACCGTCGGCTCGCCCACGAAGACCGGCTGGAAGCGGCGCTCCAGGGCCGGATCCTTCTCGATGTGCTTGCGGAACTCGTCCAGGGTGGTGGCGCCGATGCAGCGCAGCTCGCCGCGCGCCAGCGCCGGCTTGAGCATGTTGGCCGCATCCACCGCGCCCTCGGCCGCGCCCGCGCCCACCAGGGTGTGCAGCTCGTCGATGAAGCAGATGATGCGCCCTTCCGAGGCCGTGATCTCTTTGAGCACGGCCTTGAGACGGTCCTCGAACTCTCCACGATACTTGGCGCCGGCCACCAGCGCGCCCATGTCGAGGGCGAACACGGTGCGGTCCTTGAGACCCTCCGGCACGTCCCCCTCCACGATACGGCGGGCCAGACCCTCCACGATGGCGGTCTTGCCTACCCCCGGCTCGCCGATGAGCACGGGGTTGTTTTTGGTGCGCCGCGAGAGCACCTGAATGGTGCGGCGGATCTCCTCATCGCGCCCGATGACCGGATCGAGCTTGCCCTTGCGGGCCATCTCGGTGAGATCGCGGCCGTAGCGCTCGAGCGCCTGGTACTTGGCCTCGGGGTTCTGATCGGTCACGCGCTGGGTACCGCGGATCTGCACCAGAGCCTGGTAAATCTTGTCACCCTGCACGCCAAGCTCGGCCAGCAGCTTGCCGGCCGGCTCGTCCTTCTTGGCCGCCAGGCCAAGCAGCATGTGCTCGGTGGAGATGTACTCGTCCTTGAGGCGGTCGGCCTCCTTGGTGGCGCGCTCGAGCACCTCGCGAAGACGGGCCGAGAGCCCCGCCGGCCCGGCGTTGGACCCGTAGACTTTGGGCAGCTTGTCCAGCTCTTGCTGGGCGCGCTGCTCGAGAGCGTCGGGGTCGACGCCAAGCTTGCGCAGCAGCGGACCCACCACTCCGTCCTGCTGGCCGAGCAGGGCCAGCAGGAGGTGCAGCGGCTCGATCTGCGACTGGTTGCCCTGGTCGGCCAGCTCTTGCGAGCGAGAAACGGCCTCCTGGGCTTTCACCGTGAGCTTGTCGAATCGCATGGATTCCTCCTCATGAAACTTAAATTGAGTCCAGCATACCCGCCCCCCGTTAGAGCTGCATATGCGCGGCGATGGCATCATGTTTGCCGTTCGGGAGGGACCGGGCCAGCCCCGTGGAACAGCCGGCAGCTATGGCTTTGCACGTTCTCGAGCATCCGCTCATCCAACACAAGCTCACCTGGTTGCGAGACAAGTCCACGGGCCCCAAAGAGTTCCGCAGCCTGGTGGAAGAGATCGCCACCTTGATGGCTTACGAAGCGACAAGGGGGTTACCACTGGAGGAGGTCGAGGTGGAAACGCCCCTCCAGAAGACGTTGGGAAGAGCCATCGTGGGCAAGAAGCTCGCCCTGATCCCGATCCTGCGCGCAGGCCTGGGGATGGTGGAGGGCATCATGCGGCTCGTGCCTCACGCCAAGATTGGCCACATCGGGCTTTATCGCGATCACGACACGCTGCAGCCGGTGGAGTATTACTTCAAGGTGCCCGACGACCTCACCGAGAGAGACATCCTGTTGCTCGACCCGATGCTGGCCACGGGCGGCTCGGCGGCGGCGGCGGTCAACTTCCTCAAGGCCCGCGGGGCTCGCAGCAAGAGCATCAAGCTGCTCTGCCTGCTGGCCGCGCCCGAGGGCATCGAGGCCATGCGCAAGAACGACCCCGAGGTGGATGTCTTCACCGCCAGCGTCGACGACTGCTTGAACGAGAAGGGTTACATCATGCCCGGCCTGGGCGACGCCGGCGACCGGCTCTTCGGCACCCTGTGATGCGCTGGCTGCTGGTCCTGTTGCTGCTAGCACCGGGCCTGGCCTTCGAGGCTCAGGAGGTGCAGCTCGCCTTCACCAACCCGGCCGGCTGGGAGCAGCGGCCCGCCGCCAAGGAAGGCGGTCTGGTGCTGTTCGTCGCCCCCAAGACCCCGGCCGTGCGCAGCACGCTGGAGGTCTCGGTCACCGAGATGGGCCAGGTCGAGGAGTTGCGTCGCCAGGACGCTCTGGGGGTGGTGCGCCACCTGGCCGGTAAGTTGGAGAACTTCGACCTGCTGGGCAGCAAGGAGACGAAGGTGGCCGGCATGAAGGCCCAGCGCATCACCTACAAGGCGCGCTCTGGCAAGACCATCTTGCAGACGACCCAGGTCTTCCTGGTGCGCTCGGGGCGGCTCTATCTCTTCACCCTGACCACCTCGCCCGAGCAGCACGCGGGTCATTCCAAGGTGCTCAACCGGGTGCTCGAGTCCGTGCGATGGCTTTCATAGCTGCTTCAGCCTAAACGATGCGCCGGCAGCCGTCTGGATTCTGGCGGCCCGATCCCTTCAGGCCTCGACCGAGACGCTCTCCGCCCGCGGCACTCGCGGCAGATTGGGCACCGTGCCGGTGCGGTGAATCTGCAACGCCGCCGCCACGAACTCGCGGAAGAGCGGGTGAGCCCGCAGCGGGCGCGAGCGGAACTCGGGGTGGAACTGGCAGGCCACGAACCAGGGATGGTCCTTGAGTTCCACGATTTCCACCAGATCTCGGTCCGGATTGATCCCGCTGATGACCAGGCCGGCGTCCTCGAGGTCCATCTTGAACTTGTTGTTGAACTCGAAGCGGTGGCGGTGGCGCTCGTGCAGCTCTTGCACCTGGTAAGCCGACCAGGCGCGGGTCTTCTTGCGCAGGCGGCAGGTGTAGGCGCCCAGACGCATCGTCCCGCCCAGGTTCTTGACCCCCTTCTGGTCCTTCATCTCCCAGACCACCGGGTAAGGCGAGTGGGGCTCGACCTCGGTGGAGTGGGCCCCTGCCCACCCCAGCACATTGCGAGCAAACTCCACCACAGCCCACTGCATGCCATAGCAGATACCCAGATAAGGGATCTTGTTCTCACGGGCATACTGGATGGCCTTGATCTTGCCCTCGATGCCGCGGGCTCCGAAGCCCCCTGGCACTAGAATGCCGTGCGAGCTCTTGAGGGTGGCCTCGGCTTCCTCCACCCCTTCCTCGAGGTGGCTGGCGTCCACGCGCATGATCTCGACCCCGATGTCATTGGCGATGGCTCCGTGCTGGATGGCCTCCACGATGGAGAGATAGGCGTCCTTGAGCTCGATGTACTTGCCAACCACGCAGATTCGCACGGTCTCGGGCGGCTTTTTCAGCTTCTTGAGCATGCCCTTCCAGGTCTCCAGATCCGGGGCGTTGGCCGGCAGGCCGAGACGGCGCACCACCAGGTCGCCCAGACCCTGCTTCTCGAGGCGAATAGGAACCTCGTAAATGCTGGACACGTCTCGCGAAGCGAATACCGAGTCGCGAGGAACGTCGGTATACAGGGAGATTTTGGCGATCATGTCGTCAGAGAGGTTCTTCTCGGTGCGACAGATGATCACGTCCGGCTGGATTCCGATGGCCCGCAACTCCTTGACCGAGTGCTGGGTGGGCTTGGTTTTCAGCTCGCCGGCGGCGCCGATGTGGGGCACCAGGGTCACGTGCACGTAGAGCACGCGCTCGGGGCCCACGTCGTACTTGAACTGACGGATGGCCTCCAGGAAAGGCAGGCCCTCGATGTCGCCCACGGTGCCGCCCACCTCGACGATGGCCACGTCGGCCTGGCTCTCGTGGCTGACATCGAGCACCGAGCGCTTGATCTGGTCGGTGATGTGGGGGATGACCCGCACGGTGTCGCCCAGATAGTCCCCCCGGCGCTCGCGCTCGATGACCGCCCCGTAGACCTTGCCGGTGGTAATGTTGTTACTCTTGCCCAGGCTCTCGTCGATGTAGCGCTCGTAGTGACCCAGGTCGAGGTCGGTCTCGGCCCCGTCGTCGGTCACGTAGACCTCGCCGTGCTGGTACGGATTCATGGTGCCGGCGTCGACGTTGATGTAGGGGTCGAGTTTCTGGATGGTGACCTTCAATCCGCGAGCTTTCATCAGCGTACCAAGGGAGGCGGCCACAATGCCCTTGCCGATGGACGAGACGACTCCCCCGGTTACGAAGATGTAGCGGATGCTTTCACTCATGCTTCAAGATCACCACTTTGGTAGAGGTAGGAAGCCTTGCCAGATCGACTTCCATGGCCATCGTGGCCGCATCCTCCACGTTGCTGCAACGACTGGTGAAATCCTCCAGGCCGAACTCGCAGAGCGCGTGGTCTTCAATGGCAGGGGTCTGGTAATGCATCGGAAAGACCAGGCGCGGATTGAGCTGGTTCATCACCAGGATGGCCTCGGTGGGATCGATGGTCTCCTTGCCCCCGACCGGGACGAACAGAACATCTACCTTGCCGATGCGGGCCAACTGAGCGTCGGTGAGAAGGTGGCCAAGGTCGCCGAGGTGGCAGAAGTGCACCCCTTCGAGATAGAAATGCCAGACCGTGTTGGGCCCCCGCTTCCGGCCCGAGTAGGAGTCGTGGTGGGTGGGCACTCCGATGAACGTCAGTGTCTCGCCGGTGCGGGCCACCGGAACCTCAAACTCCGACTCGAACTCGGCCGTGCGCTTCACCACCACCGGATTGCCGCCTACCCGAAACGAGGCCGAATGGTCGCGGTGCTCGTGCGAGCAGACCACGACGTCGGACTCAAGAGGCGGAAACTGGTAGGGAATATAGTCGGCGTAAGGGTCAAGGATCACCGAGGTGGACTTTCCCGTGTTCACCCAGAAACAAGCGTGGCCGAGGTAACGAACGATCACTGCCGGATTTCCTCTCTGTCTAACGAGCCGCGGCAGGCGCGATCATGACGACCAGCGACTTGTTCACGGCGATGAAGTCTAAAGTATCCAACGCTTCGTCACCAGACAGGTCGTACACGGTGGCATTGGTCACCGGAATGAAGTCGCGCTCCTTGTTGACTTCGTCCAGCAACCGACCGCCCGGAGCCACATGGATGTCGCCTTCGAGACGGTAGGTAGTGGTCAACAGGATGACACGAATGGTCTCTTTGATCGACCTGATACCCACGACTGGCCGGCGAGTTTGACATGTTTTCCAGCTTTTCCTGTGCCGACGAGCAAACTTTGTCGCGCCGCAAGAATTCCGAACCGCTCCCGAAGCGATGTGCCACCAGCCATCTGGCAGACTTCGACCCTGCTAGACAAGACCGACGTGAACCGGTATACTCCCTCCTCGACATGAACCTGCAAAAAACCTGGAAACAGATCGAAGACAACGTACAGCAGGTCGCCGTCGCCAGCGAGCTGATTCAGCCGGGCGAGAGCTTTACGCTCACCGACGACCAGTCCAACTCCATCGACACTCTGCTCGACCGCCTCCGGCGCGGCGACCAGCGGCTCCTCCTGGTAGCTCCCACCGGCTCGGGAAAAACTGAAGTATTCTTCCGCACTGCAGTGCGGCGCGTGCTCGAAGAAGGTCGCGCCGTGGTCATCCTGGTGCCCACCCGAGACCTGGCCCGGCAACAGTTCCAGTATATGCTCGACCGACTCGAGAATACCGATCTCGAGATCGCTCAGATGCACGGCGGAGTACCCCCGCGCGAGCGTCGCGAGATCAAGGAAGGAGTCGAGAAGGGGCAGATTCACATCGTAGTCGGTAGCGCCATGCTGCTGCAGCACGCGAGCTATCGCTCGATGCTCGAGGCGGCCACCCTGATGGTCGTGGATGACGTCAATGCCTTCGACGAAGAGGAAGACCTCAGGCACATCACCGGCCTTCGTTGCCAGGTGTTGTTCACCAGCGCCACACCCGACGCCGTGGGCCGCTTCCTCAAGCGCGAAGGGGCCATGGACAATCGCATCGAGATGAAGCAGATGCCCTTCGACTCGCCTCCGACGGAGGTGCATCACATTCCGGCCAGTTGGAACGAGAACATCTTCAGCCAGATCGACCGGGGTCTGCCCGTGTTGCAGCGCCACCTCGACGATGGCAGCCGCATTTACGTCATCAGCCGCACCCGGGCCCGCGTTCCGGTCATCGCCCAGTATCTTCAGGACCGCTTCAAGGTTCCCGTAAGCATGCTCCATGGCGACATGGCCGACTCTCATGAGCACAGAAAGCGGATGCGCGGCCGCGGCAACAGCCAGGTGCGCGAAGACCGGATCTCGATGATGCGTCAGTTCCGCGACAACAAGCCGGCCATCCTGGTGGCCACGAACCTGGTAGGCTCGGGCCTGGACATCCCCATGGCCGACCTGGTCATCGTGACCGACGCCGATCACTTTGGTCCCGCTGAGATCGAGCAACTCACCGGCCGAGTAGGTCGACGCGAGCGCCACTCGGACGCGGTTCTGGTTGAGGGCACCATTTCTGCTCACCGGGCCTCGGAGCCGAGAGTGAAAGCCACCAGCTTCGTTCGTAAAGGCAAGGTCGTGACGATGTATCGCATCGTAAGTCGCAAGCCTGGCCGGGGCGGACGCCGTCGCGCCGTCTGAGCCGACGGAATTTCGTCCCGGGGCCCGTGGCAAGACGTGCTCGTCATGAAACAGTCCAGGAAACGAGGCCCGGGCAAGTTTGACGGCCATCAATGTCTAGAAAAATCTTCGTGGAAACTGTCCGAGATCGACCCGCCCGGGTATAACCCTCGAGAATCCGGTAGAAAAGTGAGATGAACGGTTTGGACACGGTGCAAAAACAGACCATGGACATGGTCCCCAACGAGATCCTCGATTCCCACGTCGACGACGGCCCTCCCCACCCGTGGGATTGGCCCACGGCGATCGTGCTCTGGTCGGTGCACATCGGGGCCCTCTTTGCTCCATTTTTCTTCAGCTGGTCGGCAGTAGCCGTCTGCCTGGTCTTCTACGTCCTGTCAGCGATGGGCATCACCTTCGCCTACCACCGCATGCTAACCCATCGCTCCTTCAAGTGTCCCAAGTGGTTCGAGTATCTGGCCACCTGCTTCGGGGCCATGGCCTGTCAGGGTGGCCCGATCGCCTGGGTGGCTGTGCATCGCCTCCACCACGGCCATGCGGACCGCGACGGCGACCCCCACGGCACCGACAAGGGCTTCTGGTGGGCTCACATGGGCTGGATGCTGTCCAAACCACCCCACAAGCTCGACCCGACCATGCGCACCCGCATGGCCCGTGACCTTGAGAGTGACCCCGTCTATCGCTGGATCGACCGCGGCTACATTCTCGGTGCGGTCGGGCTGGGCTTCGTCCTGCTCAAGCTGGGCGGCTGGCCCTGGGTGGTCTGGGGAATGTTCGTGCGACTGACGCTGGTCTATCACGCCACCTGGCTGGTCAACTCGGCGGCCCACACGTTCGGCTATCGCCTCCACAAAACTCCCGACCGCTCCACCAACTGCTGGTGGGTGGCCCTGCTCACCTTCGGCGAGGGCTGGCACAACAATCACCACGCCTATCCCGCCTCCGCCCGCCACGGACTGAAATTCTGGGAAGTGGACATGACCTACCAGCTGATCAAAGCTCTTGAGAAAGCCGGGCTGGTCTGGGACCTGAAGATGGCTCCCGAGAGAGCTTACCAGGCCCGCCCCGGAGACGGAGGCCGGCCCATCTGATCCACATCCCTCTGCCCGAGGAGACCGGGCTGGTCCTGGGCGTCTACTTTCGGGCCCTGGGCCCACCCTATCGACCCGAAGAGATTCTCAAGTTCCATCGCGAGTGGGTGCAGCGCCAGGTCCAATCGCCTCTTCGAGAACGGCTGCTGGCTCGCAACGACCAGCTCGAGCTTTCAGTCACAGCCGCCGGAGAGGGCCCCCCGACCCCTCCGCCCGAACTTCTCTCCATGTTCGGAGCCACCCCTGAGCAGGTCAGGAGGCTGGCCGGAGCCACTCACGCCTGCGTGGCCTCCGACTTCTCCTCGGACGGTCTGGCCATCTGGAACGTTCTGGCCCTGGCTCACGCCCTGCTCGACAAAGCTGTGGACGGGGTTTGTTTCGATCCCCTGCGCCTCTCGCTCAAGGAACCACCCGAGGTGAACGGCCAGCTGCGCATCGCCCAGCACATCATCGTTCCTTTCTCGGTGGAGGCTGAGGGATCGGGCTGGATGACCACCAAGGGCCTGTGCAAGTTCGGCCTGCCCGAGCTCGAGTTCACGGATGTCCCTCCGGCGCTGGCCAACGACCTGATCGACGTAATGAATGGCCTGGCCGGCTACCTCCATCGACTGGCGACCCGCGCCCCAGGAGCCGAGCTGGTCCTGGAGGAGGAGCTCCGGTTCCCCCTTCGCGAGCTGCTCGACAGCCTGGCGGGCAAGCCGTCCAACTCGGAGAGCGGAACCTCAACCCTGCTGGGCCTGACCTACAACCCCTCCGAAGAAGAGGATGGCGCCGACTTTCTCACCGTGCACCCTCCGAGCGACTTCGAGCAGGTCCCCGAGACCTGGTACTACCAGGTCCTGGAGGATCTGTGGGGTCGTAAGGAGACGATGGTAAACGTGGAGGGAGACTTGCTGCTGCAGGCCCACAAGCGGGCCCTGGAAGAGCTCCCTGTGCTCAAAGGCCGATTCCAGGCGGGCCTGGAGCCCGGGGAGATCGCCATGGTCAAGTATGGTTTTCCCTACGGCGATGAGGATCGACTCGAGTTCATGTGGGTCACGCTCGAGTCCTGGCGCGGAGAAACCCTGGTTGGCCTCTTGAGCAACCATCCAGTGCACTGCACAGAGCTATGCGCCGGCGCCAGGGTGGAAATCCCCGAGGAGGGCGTCTTCGACTGGACGCTGCACGACGCCAACGGGAAGTGGATCGGTGGCTACACCGACAGCATCGTGCGCGAGTGGATGCCTAGCGAGTGAGCCAACCCCGCGGCGGCAACTTGCCCCGCCCGGCCTTCAGGGGCTCTCCCAGGGGAACGCCCCGCTCCAGAAAGAGCTCGGGGTTACAGGTCAAAACCAGGTTCTCTCCCTGAAAACGCTGCCGCAACTCGTTGAGAACCCGGTTGAGCACCTCTTCGCGGGAATCTCCCAGACCGGTGGCAATGACGCGCTCCTCGTGGCGGACCGTGACGACCCAGCCGTTCCCCCCACAGTCAAAGGAGAGCTGGACCTCACAAGACCGCCCCCCTACATTCCGTCTCAGTTTCTCGGCCATCAGGCGCTCCCAGCAAGATTTTGACGACCGCTCCTGTCGTCGCCCAATTTTAAGGGGACCAATTCGCTCCTTCGAGGCGAAGATCCCTGCCAGACCCTGCCAATTCGGGAAAAAATCCACAGAACATCTGCTCGAGGAAAGCCCTGACGCGAAGGAACTCGGTCCGCGCTCATAGAAGAGCCGGCCCGATTTTCGGGCGGATCCGCGCAATGACGCCGCTCGAGTAGCATCCAGGTGGAGGGACGATGAACAAAGTTGGCACTCTCGAGCAAGCCCTGGCTCGAGTGCACGACGGCAGCACGATTATGATGGGCGGCTTTGGCCTGTGCGGCATCCCCGAGAACCTGGTGCGAGCGCTGGCTCAATCGGGCAAGAAGAATCTAACCATCATCAGCAACAACGCCGGGGTCGACAGCGCCGGCATCGGCCTTTTGATCAACAATGGCCAGGTGCGCAAGATGATCTCCAGCTACATCGGTGAGAACAAAGTGCTGGAAGCCAAAGTGATCTCCGGGGACATCGAGGTCGAGCTGAACCCGCAGGGCACCCTGGCCGAGCGCATTCGCTGCGGAGGGGCCGGCATCGCCGCCTTCTTCACCCCCACCGGAGTGGGCACCCTGGTGGCCGAGGGCAAGGAGGTGCGCGAGTTCGACGGGCGTCCCTACGTGATGGAGCGCGCCCTGCGAGCCAACGTGGCCTTCATCAAGGCCTACCAGGCCGACCACCACGGTAACCTGGTCTACCGCAAGACCACACGCAACTTTAACCCGGTCATGGCCACAGCAGCGGACTTCGTGGTGGCAGAGGTGGAAGAGATCGTGCCCCCGGGCTCGCTTCACACCGAGAACATCGTGACCCCCAGTGTCTTCGTGGACCTGGTCATCAAGGGAGAGCAGTATGAAAAGCGAATCGAAAAAAGAGTTTATCGCGAAAAGAGTGGCGCAGGAGCTTAAGGACGGCTACTACGTCAACCTCGGCATCGGCATTCCCACCCTGGTGGCCAACTACATCCCCGAGGGGATGCACGTGATCCTCCATTCGGAGAATGGAATGCTGGGCATCGGACCTTATCCTTTCGAGGGTGAGGAGGACGCCGACCTGATCAACGCCGGCAAAGAGACCGTGACCGAGATTCCCGGCACCTCCTATTTCAGCTCAGCCGAGTCCTTCGCGATGGTGCGCGGGGGGCACATCGACCTGACCGTCATCGGCGGGATGGAGGTCGACCAGGAAGGCAATCTGGCCAACTGGATGATCCCCGGCAAGATGGTCAAGGGAATGGGAGGAGCCATGGACCTGGTAGCCGGCTCCAAACGAGTCATCATCGCGATGCAACACGTGGGCCCGGATGGCGCGCCCAAGATCTTGAAGAAGTGCCGGCTCCCCTTGACGGGGCAGAGAGTGGTGGATACCGTGGTGACCGACATGGCCGTCATCAAAGTCACTCCCGAAGGGATGGTGTTGCTCGAGACCGCCCCTGGTGTGAGCGTGGACGAAGTGCTGGCTTGCACCGACGCGGAGCTGAAAGTAGCCGCCTCGGCGGGAGGAAAGTGAGCATGGCCGCCATCACGATGTCTCCGAGCATTCCCTGCGACAACCACTTGATGGCAGAGGGCCACCGGGCCTTCCGCCAGAAGCTACGCGCCTTTCTGACCGAGCACGCCGACCCGATCGCCGAGCAGTACGAAGCCGAGGCCCGTTTCCCCCGCGAGCTGTTGCAAAAAATGGCCCGCGAAGGCTATCTGGGGGTGCCCTTCGCGGCCCAGTACGGTGGGGCCGGTCTCGACCCTCTGAGCCTGGCCATCTTGATTGAGGAGACCTCGCGCTGCTGGGGCTCGCTGGGCATCATCCTGGCCGCCCACATCGGCCTGGGCTCGAACCCCATCGCGATGTGGGGCAACGAAGAGCAAAAGCAGAAGTACCTGGTTCCCCTGGCCAGGGGCGAGCGGCTGGGCGGTTACGGGCTGACCGAGCCTCAGGCCGGCTCGGACTCGGGGGCCACCCTGACCAACGCCGTGCTCGACGGAGACCACTGGGTGCTCAACGGCACCAAGTGCTGGTGCACCAACGCCACGGAAGCTGTCAGCTACGTGGTCAGCGCTGTGACCGACCCCGACCTGGGCAAAAGCGGCATCTCGGCTTTCATCGTCGAGAAAGACTTCCCGGGCTTCTCCTTTGGCAAGAAGGAGGACAAGCTGGGTCTGCGCGCCTCCGCCACCGGAACCTTGATCTTCGACAACTGCAGGGTCCCCAGGGAGAACCTGCTGGGCGAGCGCGGACAAGGCTTCAAATATTTCATGCAAACCCTGGACGGGGGGCGCATTACCATCGGCGCCATGGCGCTGGGCCTGGCCCAGTGCGCGCTGGACGAGGTGGCTGCTGTGCTGGTCAAAGAGCGCCTGACGGCCGATATCTTTGAGCATGAGCTGCGCCTGGCTCCGCTGGCCGAGATGGCCGTTGACGTGGCCGCCGCCCGCTCGCTGGTCTACGAGGCGGCCATCACCCGCTCGCTGCGCCCCCGTTGGACGCTGGAGGGAGCGGTGGCCAAGTACCTGGCCAGCGAAGTAGGCATGCGGGTCAGTAGCAAGGCGGTCGAGATGCTGGCCGAGCGCGGGCTTTTGATGAACAGCCGCGTGTCGAGCGCCTTCCGAGACGCCAAACTTTGCACCATCGGCGAAGGAACCAATGAAATCCAGAAAGTCGTCATCGCCCGCGAGCTACTTCGCACGCTCGAGGCCTGACCAGAATCAAGGAGAGAAAGATGAGCCAGACCCTCACCCAGAAGCCTGCGGGCTTCTGTTTCGAATTGTCGGAAGACCACAAAATGGTGCAGCAGATGGTGCGCGACTTCGCGTCCGAGCACCTGGCCCCCCGGGCTGCCCACTATGATCGCACCTGCGAGTTCCCCTGGGAGAACGTCAAGAAGATGGCCGAGCTGGGCCTGATGGGCGTGACCGTGCCGGAAGAGTTCGGCGGAGCAGGAATGGACTCGCTGGCTTACTCCATCGTGATCGAGGAGATCTCGCGGGCCTGCGCCGCCACCGGCGTCATCACGGCCGTGCAGAACTCTCTGGGCGAGTACCCCCTGATGACCTTCGGCACCGAAGAGCAGAAGAAAAAGTACCTGCCTTTGATGGCCAAAGGCGAGAAAATCGCCGCCTACGCTCTGACCGAGCCCGGCTCGGGCTCGGACTCGGCCGGCATGCAGACCCGCTGCGAGCTTCAGGGCGACCACTGGGTGCTCAATGGCCAGAAGAACTGGATCACCAATTCCACCGGGGCCGAGATCTTCGTCGTCTACGCCACCAAGGACCCCGAGCTCAAGCACAAAGGGATCTGTTGCTTCATCGTGGAGAAGGGCTGGGAAGGCTTCACCATCGGCAAGCACGAGGAGACCATGGGAGTGCGGGCCTCGGGCACCTGCGGACTGACCTTCGAGAACTGCAAGGTGCCCAAGGAGAACCTGCTCGGAGTCGAGGGCGAGGGGTTCAAGATCGCCATGCAGGCCCTCGACACCGGCCGCGTGGGTATCGCCGCCCAGGCCGTGGGCATCGCCCAGGCTGCCCTGGACAACGCGCTGCGCTACTCCAAGGAGCGCCACCAGTTCAAGAAGGCCATCTCCGAGTTCCAGCTGGTGCAGGAGATGCTGGTCCAGATGGCGGTCGAGATCGACGCCGCACGTCTGATGCTTTATCGCGCGGCTCTGAAGCGCGACTCGGGGGAGAAGTTTACCAAGGAGGCCTCTATGGCCAAGCTGTATTGCTCCGAGGTGGCCATGCGGGCGGCCTTGAACGCCGTCCAGGTCCACGGGGGGTACGGTTACTCCAAGGAATACCCGGTGGAGCGCTTGCTGCGTGACGCCAAGGTGACCCAGATCTACGAAGGCACTTCGGAGATCCAGAAGCTGGTCATCGCGCGCGAGCTGCTGCGCGACTAAAGTGAAGTGCTGAAGGTTTTGCAGTGACTGGCGCCGACAGAGCTGTAGGGAGGCGCATGCCAAGGATAGGCAAAACCTTCAGCACGTAACGCTCAACACACTAGTAACGCCCTGCGCGGGCCGGTGGCCCGTGCCACCACAGTCTGGGAGCGGTCCGGTTCTGGCCGCACGTCGCCTGGAGAATCCACGCGACGAAGTTCAGGAGGTTGGATTCAAATGAACATCATTGCCTGTGTCAGGCAGACCCCGGATACCGAGTCTGCCATCAAGATAGCGGCCGACGGCCGCGCCATCTCCACCGACGGCCTCAAGTACGTGCTCGGCCCCTATGACGAGTACAGCCACGAAGCGGCCGTGCAACTGGTGGAAAAGAACGGCGGCGAGGTAACCGCCATCTCCTTTGGTCCCGAGCGGGTCAAGGAGACGCTGCGCAACTGCCTGGCCATCGGCGCCGCCAAAGCGGTGCACATCCACGACGAAGACCCCTCGCACGACGACGCCCTGGCCATCGCCACCGCTCTCGCCGCGGCTATCAAGCCGATGACCTACGACGTGATCTTCACCTCCAACAAGGGTACCGACTCAGACCGCGGTCTGGTGGGCGCCATGCTGGCCGAGAAGCTGGGACTGCCCTACGTGGGCCTGGTTTCCGGGCTGGAAGTCGAGGACGAGGGCAAGACGCTCAGGTGCACCCGCGACGTCGAGGGCGGCCAGCGCGAGACGATCAAGGTGACCCTTCCGGCCGTGATCTGCGCCCAGAAAGGCCTGCGCGAGCCGCGTTATGCCTCATTGATGAACATCATGCAGGCCAAGAAGAAGCCCATGGAGACGAAGACCGTGGCCGACCTGGGCGTGGATACCGGCGAGGCGGTCAAGCTCGAGGTCGAGAAGATGGAGTATCCTCCCCAGCGTCCGCCCGGCCGGCTGGTCGATGGCGGAAGCGTGGACGAGAAGGTCAAGGAGCTGGTGCGCCTGCTCAAAGAGGAAGCCAAGGTTTTGTAGGAGGACAGAATGGGTAACGGAATCTGGGTGGTCGGGGAAGGCAAAGGAGAGCTTTCCCGCGCCACATGCGAATGTTTGAGCGAAGCTCGCCGGCTGGCGGGCGACGACAAGGTGACCTGCCTCCTGGTTGGCTCCGGTGTGAGCGGCTGGGCGGCCCAGGCCGGCAAGTTCGGCGCCGACGAGGTGCTGATCTGCGACAACGCCGGGCTGGACAAGTACAATCTGGAGATCTGGACCCACCTGGTGGCTTCCGCCGTGGACGGCAAGAAGCCTGAACTGGTGCTGGTTCCGGCCACCACGCATGGAAGTGAGTTGGCCGCGCGCGTGGCCGCTCGCCTGGGACTGGGCCTGGCCTCCGAGTGCGTGGCCCTGGCCAAAGGTGACGACGGCCAGTTCCGCGCCGTGCGCCCGATGTATGCCGGCAAGGTGCGCGTAACGGTGAAGTTCAAGGAGAGCGGCACCCGCATGGCCACCGTGCGACCCAATGTGCTCACCCTGACCGAGACCGGCCGGGCGGGCACGGTCTCGAGCCTCGACTTCAGCAAACCCGAAAGGGTTGGCGCCGAGGTGGTCAGCATCGAGGGCAAAGGAGAAGGCGGCAGCGTGGACCTTTCGGAAGCCAGCATCGTGGTCTCCGGCGGACGCGGCCTGAAGGGCCCGGAGAACTTCCACCTGGTGCACTCGCTGGCCGAGGTGCTCGGCGGCGCCGTGGGCGCCTCGCGCATGGTGGTGGATGCGGGCTGGAAAGAGCACAGCTACCAGGTCGGCCAGACGGGCCGCGTGGTCACGCCCGACCTCTATATCGCGGTGGGCATCTCGGGTGCCATCCAGCACCTGGTGGGCATGCAGAACGCCGGTTGCATCGTGGCCATCAACAACAATCCCGAGGCGGCCATCTTCAAGGTGGCTGACTATGGGCTGGTGGGCGACCTGTTCGAAGTGGTGCCGGCCCTGACCGAAGAGCTCAAGCGCTCGCGCAACTGAGCTGCTCTTGAAAGCCAGAAGAAGCCATCCGCTCTCGCGGATGGCTTCTTCTCTTTGCGGTTCCGGTATTTGCATTGAGGGGGGGCCATGGAATCGGCATTCTCGGGGCGTTCATGGTGGACGACCATCCCTGTCCCGCGGGTTAGAAACGGTGGAAGCGACCGGGGGCCAGAAAACTCAGCAGCACGAACGCCGAGGCCACCAACAAGAGCAGGTTTACCCGGCGGCCCTGCCAACCGCCCACCAGGCGAAGGTGGAGGTAGGCCAGGTAGACGCACAGGGTGACCAGCACCATCTGGTTCTTGATGTCGCTGAAGGCGAACACCCAGTTGCTCATCACCATGCCGGTGGTGAGCCCCATCAGCATGAGCGGGAAGCCGGCCAGAATCAAGCGATAGGCAGCCCTGTCAAGGGCGTCCAACGAGGGCATGAGTCGAAACATCCCCCACACCTTCTTGGCCTTCAACAATCGCACCTGAACGAAATAGAGCAGAGCACAGAAGGCAGCCAGCACGAAGGCGCCATAACCCAGCATGTACGAGCCTACGTGCAGGTAGAACCAGAAGCTCTTGCTGGGATTGAGGCCAGGATCGGTGGACAGCACGAGCAGAGAGAAACAGGTCATCGCAAAGGCAGCCGGGGCGGCCACGGCGCCCAGTACCTCCATCTTCCACACCTTGCCCAGGATCAGGTAGAGTCCGACCACGACCCAGGCCAGCGAGCCCAGGCTTTCGGCCATGCCGCTCAGGGGAGCGTGGCCCAGCGACAGACCGACCAGGAGCAGAGCCAGGGTGTGCAAGCCGAAGGCGGCCCAGAGCAGGTTGCGCCAGACGTGCCAGTCTTGCTCCTGGCGCCGGAACAGATTCCACTGAAAGCCCACCGAGGCTCCCAGGTAGCCCAGCGCTGCCCCGCTCAAAGCAGCCAGCCCGCTGGTCACGAGGGCTCCTCGTCTTCCAGGTCTTCGCGGGTGAGTCCCAGGAGCTCGAGGGTCAGCTTGAGCTGCTGGGGATCAACCCCCGCCCCCGAGAGCTGGCGGAGGCGCATCGTGGGAGCGTGCAAGAGCTTGTTGAGCAGGCTGCGCGAGAAGGTCTCCAGCCGCTCGGCCTCCTGGGGGGTGCAGCGCTCGATATAGCGGGCCAGCTCTTGCTGGCGCAGCTCCTCGAAGCTCTCGCGCAGAGTGCGGATTGCCCCCGAGGCCTTGCGCGAGTCGAGGTCGGTCAGGAAGCCCTGGGCCTCGCTGCGAACGATCTCGAGCACCTTCTGCACTTCCTTGTGGCGCTGAGCCAGGTTCTGCCCGACAACCTCCTGCAGGTCGTCGATGTTGTAAAGATAGACGTTGTCGAGCTGGCCGCAGGCCGGGTCAAAGTCGCGCGGCATGGCGATGTCGACCAGAAAGAGCGGCCGGTAACGGCGGGCCCGCATGACCTTGCTCAAGCGCTCTTGAGTGACCACGTAGTGGGGGGCGCCGGTGGAGGCGATCAGAATGTCCACTTCGGCCAGGGCCCGGTCGAGCTCCTCGAAGGGCACCGCCTGGCCGCCGCACAGGCGTGCCAGCTCCTCGGCGCGAGCAGCGGTGCGGTTGGTGACGGTGATCTGCTGCACCCCGGCATCGCCCAGCAGCTTGAGGGTCAGCTCGGTCATCTTGCCGGCTCCCAGCAACATCAAGCGTCGGCCCGAGAGATCGCCGAAGATCTTCTTGGCCAGCTCGACCGCGGCCGCGCTCACCGAGGAGGCCCCCTGGCAGATGCGCGTCTGGCTGCGGGCCCGCTTGCCCACCCGCACGGCCCAGGGGAAGAGCCGGTCCAGGGTGGGGCCGGTGGCCGCCGCCTGGCGGGCCGACTCGTATGCCGAGCGCACCTGGGACAGGATCTGGTTCTCGCCCAGCACCAGCGAGTCAAGACCGCTGGAAACCGAGAAAAGATGCTCGACGGCCTGCTGGCCCTCGTAACGATACATATGCTCGGCGGGCAGTTGGAGAACGGCATCGAACTCGGCCTGCCCCACCGTATAGACCTCGGTGCGATTGCAGGTGGAGAGGATGGCGCACTCTTTCACACCCGGCTGAGCGCGCAGCGTCGCCAGCGCCTCCTGGAGGCGCTCCCCGTCAAAGACGACCTTCTCGCGCAAGTCGACAGGAGCCGTCTTGTGGTTCAGGCCGAGCAAAACCACGCTCATCGGGGGGTACTATCCCCTATTGCGAGGGTGGGTTCCTGCTTACTGGGGGCGGCAGGAGCTCTTGGGGGCCGGCATGGGCTCCTCCGGCATCGAGTAATAGACCAGCGGCGCTGGAGTTTTCGGCAGGACGGGGATTCCAGTGCCGGGTCGGATGCGAGGAGCGTTCGGATCATAGGGCACGCCCGACAGCTCGGCCTTGAGCTGGCCGAGCTCGGCGTGCAGGTCGCGGGTGAGTGCTTTGACCGCCTTGTGGCCGTCCTGACTGAGATAAGGCTCGACCTCCATGGGCTTACCAAACTTGATGTGGGCCACATCCCGGTGGACAAAGTCCTCCATCATCTGCTGAGCGCAGAACCCGGCCGCCAGGGTGCGCACTACCGCGCTCATCGAGCCGGGGGCCATGCCTCCGGCGGTCAGGGCTCCCACCAGCCCGCCGGTAAGCATACCGGCCAGGCCTCCCCCGAGACCGGCCAGCTTGGTGGGGAACGGATTGAACCATTTCTTCTGGGGCACCAGCGCGCGGGCCACGTTGCCCAGGGCAAAGGCCCCCGTCATCGCTCCCGTCAAAGCACCCGTCACAACCTGAGCAGAGGGGCCCAGAGTGCTGCCCAGCAGCGTGCCCGCCACCAGGGCCCCGGCCAGCAGATAAGTCTTCAACTCCCCAATCGGTCGGGGCTGATCATCCTTGGTATAGTGAATGCCGATAGGAACGATCCGATCCGCCTCGCCGTGAACCGCAAAATACGCCGCCCCGCGTTTGAGGGGGTTAATCTGGTTGGGATTCTCGGAGATGCCGCCTTCCGGGAAGATGACCAGCGGCGTCCCCTGCTTGACCAGGTCCACACCGTGCTGGATCGTAGCGCGGCTGGGAGCGTCCCGGTCGACCGGGAAGGCTCCCATGGCGGTGATCAGGGGCCCACCTTTCCCTTTGAACAAGATGACGTTTGCCACGAAACGATAATCACCCTGGCCGAGCACGGCGGCGATCAGAGGGGGATCGACCACGGTGGGGTGGGTGGGGCAGAACAGGTTCTTGCCCTCTTTGGGGATGTTCTCCTCGCCCTCCACCTCGACGCGGAAGAGGGTATCCATGATAAACCGGTTGACCGGCTTGATCAGGGCCTGGGTCTTGAAGTTGGGATGGGACAGGCCGTCGGCCGGACCGGTGTAGCCAGGCAGTCTCTTCTGAAAGGAAGTAACGGCATCGCTGACACTGCTCATCAGCTCCTGGCGCAAACCGGCCAGGGTCACCTCTTCTGTGGGGGTATCCGCCTGGGGCGCCTTCGGATCCGGGGTCCCCTCCGACCCGGTCGCAGCGGCCGGCCATCCAAATACCGTATTCTGCGGCATCGAGATCTGCATCGCTGAAAGCCTACTCCAACCTCATGAAATTAGTCTGAACTCCGGAAACGCTCTGGATAGTCAGTGATCAGCCCGTGGACCCCCAGCCTCTGGAGCCGTTCCCCTCTCCCATGCTCGTTCACACCGTAAGGAACCACTTCTTTGCCTCGCTCGGCGGCCTTCTCGACCAGGTGGCGGTCCACCAGCAGCCAGTGAGGCATCAGGTGGTCCGAGCCCTGATTTATGCCTTTGCTCTGCAGGTGGCGCTTGAGCAGGTGGAATCCAACCGCCGCTCCTACCGCCGCCCCGCCCACCACGGCCGCCAGAACGGGCAGCCCGGCCAGGGTCCCGGCCAACCCCAATCCCACGGCTCCCGCCGCCGCGGCCAAACCGGTTTTGCGGTAGAGCGGTTTGGCCCGCATCACCAGGCCGGTGGTGGCCTCGGGCAGCTCGCCCTTCATCCGTTGCAGAAATTGCGGGTCGTCGGCGGTGATGGTCACCTGACCCTGCATTCCGTGCTGGCGCACCTTGTCCGCGATGATGCACTCCACCCCTGGCTTCTCGGGACACTTAATCTCCATGTCCACGAACAGCTTCTCGCGGGCAGCGTAGCCCAGCACGTCATCGGCGGTGGGAACCTGATGCCGGCTGGCCACCTTGAGGTCCCTGATCTGATCGAGCGTCAGCTGGTCGATGCGCCCCTCGCCTTGGGTCATCCGGTCGACGGTGGGGTCGTGCATCACCACGAGTTGGTGGTCAACGGTGGCGTGAAAGTCGGTCTCGATGGCGCGCACACCCTGGCGAACTGCCTCGCGAAAGGCAGCCATGGTGTTCTCTGGCTCGGGCCGGGCACCGCGATGTCCGAACAGACGGGGAAGCATGGACCGAGCTTAGCGGGGGGGCCTGAAATGGAGCTAAAACTCAGCCTGGGCCTCGTGGCCAAACCACTGGCAGGTGGTTCTCACCGCACGATAGGTGGAGGCGCCTCCGAAGGCCACTCAACTCCTCTTTCCGCAGAGCATGGAGCACCTGGGAGCAGGCTGTCGCCTCGGAGATGTCCTGGGCGGACAAGACGGCATCCAGACTCAAGAAAGCACAGATCCGGCGCCCTTTAATCGGGCGCCTACCGGGCCAGCCCCCAGGGGCCGTTAAAGGCCGTGAAGGGCGAGCCGGTGACCGGGTTGAGCGCCCCCGTCGTCGCGTCGATGTCGAAGGCCTGAACCCCCGTATCCGCGCTCACGTAGAGTACACGCCGGCCGCCCGGCAGGAGGGCGTCGGTCATCCGGCTCGGGTTGGCGGCGCTCGCCGTCTCCGAAAGCAGCGTCAGGTTGCCGTTAGCCTCGACCTGGAAGGTCGAGATCCCGGTCGTCGCCCGGTGCGTTACGAACATCAACTGCCCGAGCACCGGATGGGATACAACATGCATGGACTTGGGAACGCCGATCCCCACGTAGTTATGGGCCGTCGTCTCGTTGGTCAGAGCGCCGGTCAGAGGATCCACGTTCCACCGGAGAATGGTCGCGGGTCCCGGGCCAGCCACGCTGCTCGCCATGTACAGGCGGTCCCCGGTCAGCTTGAGCGCCTCACAGCGCCCGTTCACGGCGGGCGTCGTGGTCAGCACGCCGGACGACAAGAGAGGCGGGGCAACTGAGCGATCGAGCTGGAACATCCAGACATCGTTGGAGCCGCCCGCTCCGATCTCGCCCACAAAGGCGAGGTCGCGCGCGCCGAACGCGGCTTGCCGTCCGTCCACTCCGGCCATCAGGTTGGAGCCCACGGGGGTCTGCGTGACATGGTTGGTGATCGCGCCGGTGGCCGGGTCGAGCGTCATGGCCGTGAGGGCAGGGGCTCCCCCGGTGACCAGGAAGAGCGAGCTCGCTCCGTTGCTGGCCAGCTCGATCGGCCCGTTGAAGTGGTCGAGACCGGGACTCGTGGATCCCTGATTGGTCAGAATCCCGGTGGTCGGATTGATGTCAAAGCGCGTGACCTTGCTGAAGCGCGCCGCCGCCGGACCGGCTACCGCCGCGTACAGCCTGTCTCCGATACGAACCAGGTCGCTTGGGAGGAGGTTGGTCAACTCGAGCGGTCCGTTGAAGCCGAGCGAGCCGTCGTTTGCCACGCTGGCCGAGCGCAGGCCGTTGTCGGTCTGGCAGGCCACGAAGAGGAAGCCAGCGTTTGCCACGATGTTGAATGGCGCGCTCTCGAGCTCGACACCGCCCACCGAGAAAATGAGCGTGTAGCCGTTGCCCGGCTGGTCGATGCTCAGGCTGCTGAAGGCCACGGTTCCGCCCGCGGTCGGGGTCGGAGACAATACGCCGGACAAAGTTCCGCCCGCGGGGTTCTGGCCGATGCGCACGCTGGTCTGCAGGGTGTCGACTCCGGCGGGCACGTTGTTCTGGCTGTCGCGGACCAGAACTGTCACCGTGACCAGGGTCTGGCCAGCCACGGTATCCGTGGGCGGAGCCTGGAAGGCTAGCACGAGCGGGCCGCCCGAGGCGGTTAATTCCTCGCTGCGCCCGATAAGGTTGCCCAGAGTTGCGATCAGACGGTAGGTCCCCGCGGCTGAGACGAACAAGCCGGTAAAATCCGCCACGCCTTGCTGGGCCATCATTGTCAGGTTCCCGGTCAACTGGCCCGGAGCCGGCTGCTCCAGGGCCAGAGCAATGAGGCCCGCCGCGTCCGGAACTCGCTGGAGCATCGCGTCCGCGATGACCACCCGGATCTTCGTCGTCGGGTCGGCCAGGTCCTGAGTCACCGGTCCGCTGCGGGGCTCACCCTCAAAAAGCAGCCGTTGGGGCTCGCCGATGGCACGGTATTCCAGATAGTGGCCGACCTGATCGACCGCGGCCAGGACCGTGGCGAAGCCTGGTCCAACCACCTGGAAGTCGCCGTTCGGGCCGACCTGCAATACCCGCGGGTTGGTGGAAAGCCACCGGCACTCATTGCCGAGCTTCTGCACCGCACCGTCATTGAGCCGTGCCGCGGCGTCGAAACGCCCCTGCTGTCCCACGAAGAGAGGACCCGGAGGCACGGTCTCCCCCAGTCGGTTGGCGACCGTATCAATCGTCAGGAGATTGGCCAGAGGCCGACCTACCACCACGATGACCTTCTTCGGCGGCGCGTCCGGCTGATCGGGGTTGGCGACCTCGATGATGCCCATTCCCACTCCAACCCCCGTGACCACCCCGTCCGCGGTAACGCTGACAATGCCGGGCGTGACCGAGGTCCAGGTCAAGCGACTGTTGAGATTGTTCGTCAGGATGCTGCCGACATTACCCGCGGCCGTCACTCGGAACGACTCGCCCCGAAGGAGCGATTTGAAGGTCGGGGCGACCGTAAAGCTCAAAACCGGCGGAGGAACGACCTCGACGTCCAGCGAGGCGCTCTGGCCGGTATCAGGGTCGGTCGCTGTCACGGTGACGATCCCGGGCTCGACCCCGGTCAAGCGCCCGTTCTGCTCGAGGATGGCCTGGCCGGACGGCTGAATGCTCCATTGCACGTCCAGCGCTCCCAGCACGGGGCGAGCTCCATCCGAGAACAGCCCTTTGGCGTCCAAAATCACACTCTGGAACTGCTCCACAGTGTTGGCCAGGCGATTCTTCGCCAGGGTATCATCCGTCTGGCCGGTCGAGAGCAGTTGAATCCCTTCCATCTTCGCATCCGTGACGGTGACCTGGACGAAGGCCATCCGGTCGCTGCTGGAATGGCGCACCGCGAGGCGGGTCTGTCCGGGAGCCCTCCCGACCACCACGCCATTGCTCTGAACGGTGGCTACGCTGCTGGCCGAGGTGGTCCAGATGCACTCGCGGGTTAGGTTGGTGGCACTGCCGTCCGAGTTGGTAATGAACCTGGCCAGACCGCTGGGCAAGACCACCAGGCCCTCCGCCCGCAGCGGGACCTTCTCCCCCACCTTCAAGGTTAGCTCGCCGTCGTTGCTCACGTACTGCTGGCCCTGATGATTCGGAAACGCCCCCCCGTCACCCATATAGACGACCGGGTAGCTGACCTTCACCGGGGATGGATTGAAGCGGGCCGCAAGGGGAAAGCGATACAGCTCCTGCGTACGGGAGGGGAATTTCTGCCACAGCGCCCTTCCTCCCAGGGTCACGCTGCCCACAAGATCCACGAAAATATTGGTTCCAAACGGGGCCGTGCTCAGCTGGCAGTTGGCTTCCGCGGCCAGAAAGTCTCCCTGAATGAAAATTTCTCCCAGGCTCGGTTGAAAGAGAGCCTTGACTTTGACGCCCAGCGGGGTCAGCTTGACCCGGGCGCTTCCCCTCAGGTCGGCGTTGAAATCGATGCTGGGCTTGTCGGGTAACACCGGATTGAAGCGGCCGTCCCGGTAATCCACGCCGGCTTTCAGAACCACCTGGGCCTTACAATTGAGGTTTCCCTCGAAATCGACATCCCCGTCCAGGATCAGCTCGACGGTCGGCTCGATGTCGAGCCAGGCCGGCCCCAGATTGGCAACAAAGGTGGGGGGGAGCTTGAACAGCGGAACGACGTGGTAAAACTTGCCGTTGGCCTCACCCGTGACGTCCAGGGTCCCGTTGACGGAAACGAACGGTGCGACGAGAGCGCGTTTGGGGAGGGGGTTGGTGGGCTGCTGCTGGTAGTCCGTTTCGACCCCGAAGTCGATGGTGAGGCAGCCCTTCACATTGGCCGATAGTCCGTCGCTCCCCTGGATCGGAAGGTTCAGGGGAACGTGAGCATGTCCGATAGAGCCCGGGTTGGTTGCGTGGTCGCATTCCGGCCCGCCATGCCGCGCCAATACGGCCCGCTGGGCTGACAGGAGCTCGACGGTCACGCCCGGCGTGAGCGGCTGGAAGTTGGCCACGATGGTTTCGGGCGCGAGGACGTCAGTCCGCTGGATGTTGGCGCTGAGAAAGATGTCGGGCAGGGTAACGGGAGCGGTCTCGATGATCATCTGACCCCCGACGAACGTGATGGAGACGACCCGGACGGCGAACCGGATGTCGCCCTCGCCCTTGAACAGGATGTCTCCAACCCGCGCGTTGGACACTCCCTCGAGCACGAGCCGGCCGGCCTCGAACCCGGCGACCGCCGTCTCGGCCGGAAGAATCCTGACGTTGGGCGCGAGCACGAACTCGTTGCTGACCACATTAGGAACGACCGGAACCGCGGCTCCTCCCTGGGAGTCCCCTCCTGAGCACCCGACCAAGGTCCCCAGAATCACGAGCAATAGGAGCAGATGCGTATGGGCGGCACGTGTCGATGTCATTGAGTCGTCATCCTCCTGCCCCACCCCCCGTGCGAGATCGGGCGGTTCGATTCGATGGATATCTTACCCTCCAAGATTCCAGGCCAGCCCTCCGAGGTAGGCACCGATGTGGTAGCAGAGGCGGGGGATATGGGGGTCCGAGAGCGCAGGTCCTCCGATACGACAGTGGGGTCCGGGATCCAGCAGGCTGATCGACCAGATGCCAGAGTCAGATGTGCAAGACCAAAGTCGAGCACATCAGTCGCCCCGGCGAATAGACTCCGAAGGGGCGTTGCGCCCGATCACCTCGTCGATGAAGACCAGGTTGGCTCGGGCCAGGCTCTCCGAGATGGGTTTGATCTGCTCGGACGGCGGCTGGTAGCTGCGTCCGATCTCAAGGGTGTAGCTCAAGATGCCGTTGGCATAATGCACGCCGTCCGAGCTTCCCGAGTTGGCATAGAGCTCCGAGCTCTGCATGACCCGGAAATCGCCCCCCAGGGCCTGGTTCATCCTCTGGCCCAGAGAATGTAACCGATCGCGTTCGGGCGGCGGCTCCTGGGTATGGCTCCAGGGATACAGGATCATCTCTCCGTAGCCGTGGTGATCGAGCACTCCGCGAATGTTGCCGCGTCCAAGCTCGAGCTCGAGCAGGGCCCGCACCTCGGGCTCGGAGTTACCGTTGGGTCCGCGATAGTGGGGCGAGCTCGGGTCATCCGAGGTGTGCTCGAAGTCGTCGGTCGTGGAGCAGGGCGTATCTTGCGCCGGGCGATAAAGCTCGAGATCCTGGGGCCGGGGGGAGAGGTAATTGCGATTGAGGTCGGTCCCGATGGCCTCGGTGGCCTCTCCGCAGGCCGTCTCCCCTACCGGACGGCGATTTTTCTTCCACCAGTTGTCCTGGCTGCGGCTGTACTCATAGCCGTCCGGGTTGACTACGGGCACCACCCAGATCTCGGCTTGATCCACGCGCCGCTTCATCTCGGGATCGTTGCCGTAGCCGTCCAGCAACTGGCGAGCCACCTCCAGCGGAGGCTGCGAAGACATCCACTCGCGAGCGTGGTGCAGGCCGGTGAGCACCACCCCGGGGCGGCTGGATGTATCCTCACAGCGCACTCCCCGACTGATCTGCAGGGCCCAGATCTCGCGACCCTCGTGGGTCTGGCCCAGGCTGACGCGGCGGGCCAGCGCCGGATACCGGCGCTCTAGCTGGCCAAGCTCGTCGGCCACCTGATCGGAGGACGGGTAGGACGAGAGCGACGGATGGGGCCGCTTCTCCAGGTGCAGCTTGAACTCGTCCACCAGGGCATGTGCGTCGCCCCGAGTGAGGTCAAAGCCCTCGCCGTGCAGGTGGGCCAGAATTTCGCCGTCGTCGATGAGACCGTTCTGGTCGGCGTCCATGGAGCGCGCCTCGAGCAAGCGCTCGGGATGCACCCCCTGACTTATGCCCTGGATCTTCACGACTGCAGTTTATGCGCGTCGAAGAGGCGAGATGTTGCCGGAAAGAAAAACAAGGAAGATCCTTCGGGAGGATGCGACCGAAGAGTCAGCGCGGGCAGGCCAGATGCAGCCCACTCGCCCTGGCCCGGATTTGGCAGTTTCAAGATGTGGGCTGCCTGGGAGAAGACCGGCCGCGCCTGGATAAACCGCGGTCAGGTGGTGATCGGGAGGGAAGAGGCCCCCTCCCCCCGGCCCGGCCAATACCGCGAGTTGGGGCTGGAAGGTCTGTCTCCAGAGGTCCAGCAGAGCCTGCTCAATCGCGAAACCTTTCAGCACATCAGCCCGATGCCGGAGTAGCCTCCAGCGGAAGAGCCGTCTCGGACCTGACGAGTCGTCTCCGGCGAATCAGCGATGGGACCAGCCTTCGGGGGGCGAGTAGCCTCCAGCGGGTCGAATGAACCACCGCCGGCACGAATGGCCTCCGGCAGGACCTTCTCGAGTTCGCTGGGAAGCTTGACGAGGCCCATGCGCGATACTGTCTACCTGCTCTTGTTCGACGGCTATGCCGACTGGGAGCCCGCTCTGGCAGCCTGCGAGATTCGCAAGCACGGGGGCTTCGAGCTGGTCACAGTCGGCTTCAATGACCGCATCGTTACCTCGATGGGCGGCCTGCAGGTTCTGCCTGCAATCAGGCTGGCCGACCTGGACCCTGAGCGGGCCGTCATGCTCATCTTGCCGGGGGGCGACCGCTGGGAGGAGCCCCCCGAGAGCGACGCTCTGGAAAAGGTCCTGCTGGACCTGCGCCACCGACACGTGCCCCTGGCGGCCATCTGTGGAGCCACCCTGGCCCTGGCCAGGGCGGGACTGCTCAAGGGGGTCAAGCACACCTCCAACGGGCTGAACTACCTGGTCGAGCACGTCCCGGGCTACGACGAGGACGAGCTCTACATGGAGTCGCCGGCGGTGCGCCATCGCCACATCATCACCGCCAACGGCGCGGGATATGTAGAGTTCACTCGCGAGGTCCTGGGCCTGTTGCGCATCTACCCCGAAGACGAGTTGGAAATCTGGTACGATCTGTTCAAGAAGGGCGTCATGTCCGGGCTGCGCTGAGATGCTCGTGCGGTTAGGAACACGAGGCAGCGAGCTGGCCCTGGCTCAATCGATGCAGGTAGCTCGGCAGCTCGAGAGTCTGCATCCGGGCCTGCGGGTCGAGGCCCTGGTTATCAAGACCACAGGCGACCAGAGGGCCGACGTGCCCCTCTCCAGCCTGGGCGGCAAGGGAGCCTTCACCCGCGAAATCGAGCACGCGCTGCTGGGCAGGCAGGTCGATCTGGCGGTGCACTCGCTCAAGGACCTGCCCACCACCCTGCCGGAGGGACTGATTCTGGCATCCGTGCCCGAGCGTCAGGACCCGCGCGACTGCCTGATCGCCTCGGTCCCCCTGAGTGAGTTGCCACGGGGGGCCCGGGTGGGCACCGGGAGCGCCCGTCGCGTGGGTCAACTGCGCCAGGCCCGCCCCGACCTGATCTTTGAAGGCATCCGGGGCAATCTGCCCACTCGGGTGGCCAAATGGCGTCGGGGGGAGTACCAGGCCATCGTGCTGGCCCTGGCCGGCCTCAATCGACTGGGCCTGGAAGCATGCGGCGTGCAACCTGACGAGCTGCATCCGCTCGACCCTTCAATCTGCTTGCCGGCCCCTGGACAGGGGGTGCTGGGTCTGGAGATCCGACAGGACGACCTAAAGACCCGCTGCCTCCTGGCTCGGCTCGAGCACGCCCCAAGCGCCCTGGCCACGCGAGCCGAGCGGGCCTTTCTGGCCGAGCTCGAGGGCAACTGCAGCCTGCCCGCAGGCTGCCTGGCCGAGGCCAGCCCCGAGGGACTCTCGGCCCGGGGGGTGCTGGGCGACGCCAGCGGCCACAACCTGGCCCGCTCCAGCGCTCAAGACAACGACCCCGAAAGACTAGGACGCGAGCTGGCTCGCGAGCTGAAGGCCCAACTGTGATCGGGCGACGGATCGTGGTGACCCGGGCCCGCGAGAAAGCCGACCAGATGGCCGAACGGCTGGAAGCGCTGGGGGCCCGGGTGGTCTTCTGCCCGACCATCCGCTACCTGCCCCCGGAGGAGCCCGAGCGGCTGCGCTCGGCCCGCATCTCCGAGTATGACTGGATATTGTTTACCAGTCCCCAGGGCGTGGCGTCCTTCTTCGAGCAACCCGGCCCTCCGCCGCGCGCTCGCATCGCCTGCATCGGCCCGGCCACGGCCGCCGCCCTACCCCAGGGGGTGGCCTGTGAGGTGCTGCCCGATCGCTACCTGGCGGAAGGCTTACTGGAAGCCCTCCGCCCCTATCCGGTCGAGGGCATGCGCATCTTGCTGCCCCGAGCCGCCGAGGCCCGCGAGGTGCTGCCCGAGACCCTGCGGGCCCGCGGGGCCGAGGTGGACGTCGTGCCCGCCTACCGCACCGTCCCGGAGGAGAAGCTCAACCCCGAGGTCCTGGTCGGGCCCGTGGACGCGGTCACCTTCACCTCCTCCTCCACCGTGAAGGCCTTCCGCCAGCTACTGGCCGGTCGCTCTCCAGCCGGTTTTCCGGCCGCGGCCATCGGGCCCATCACTGCCCAGACCGCCGTCGAGCTCGGCTTCCCCCTGCTGGTGACGGCCTCCGAGCACACCATCTCGGGTCTCATTGAGGCCCTGCAAGGAGCCTTCCGGGGGGGGCAAGAAGGCTAACAGGCCATGACCTTTCCCACCGTGCGTCTGCGCCGTCTGCGGCGCACCCCCGAGCTTCGCGCCCTGGTGCGCGAGACTCACCTCTCTCCGAGGGATTTCATCCTGCCTCTGTTCGTCGTACCGGGCGAGAATGTGCGCCAGGAGATCGCCGCCTTGCCCGGCCACGCCCACCTGAGCGTTGATCGTCTGGTGGACGAGGCCCGGGATGCCTATCAGGAAGGCATCGGGGCGGTCATTCTGTTCGGCCTTCCCGAGACCAAAGATGAGACCGGCTCCTCGGCCCGGGCCCTGGACGGTCCGGTGCAGAAGGCTATCATCTCCCTGAAGCGCGAGCTGCCCGGGCTGGTGGTGATCACCGATGTCTGCCTATGCCAGTATACCGATCATGGCCACTGTGGCGTGCTCGACCAGAACGGGGTCGACAACGACTCCACAATTGAGCTCCTGGCCCAGACTGCCCTCTCGCATGCCACCGCGGGGGCCGACATGGTGGCCCCCTCGGACATGATGGATGGCCGTATCCAGGCCATTCGCACCCGTCTCGACGAGTGCGGGCTCAGCCAGGTTTCGATCATGGCCTACAGCGCGAAGTTTGCCTCGGCCTTCTATGGACCGTTCCGCGAGGCGGCCCACTCGGCCCCCTCCCACGGGGATCGCAAGAGCTATCAGATGGACCCTGCCAACCGCCGCGAAGCCTGGCGCGAGGCCGAGCTAGACGCAGCCGAGGGGGCCGATATCCTCATGGTTAAGCCAGCCCTGGCTTACCTCGACCTGATCCGCGATTTGCGCGAGCGCTTCCCGCATCCCCTGGCAGCCTACAACGTCAGCGGCGAGTACGCCATGATCAAGGCCGCCGCCGAGAAAGGATGGGTGGACGAGCGGGCCATCACCCTGGAGACGCTGACCGGCATCAAGCGGGCCGGGGCAGACCTGATCCTCACCTACCACGCCCGCGAGGCGGCCCGATGGCTCGGCTGATCCTGATCCTGATCCTGCTCTGTCCAGCCTGGGCTCAGAAAGTGCCCTGCAAGACCGACCTGGTTCCCGGGGGAGAGCTGGCCGTCAACACCCCCTCCGACGTGCTGGTGGACACGAAAGGGCGCATCTTCCTGCTCTACGGTCGGGAGGGCGGAGCCGAGTTGCTCAACACCGAGGGCCGCAGCCTGATGAGGCTCGAGACCGGGGAAACCGAGCAGCGCCCCACCCGTTTCCGGGTTCACGCGCTCTGGACCGGATCAGGCGCCCCTCCCTCCCTGCTGGCCTCCCAGGATGGCCCCGAAGGGGCGGTGTGGGTGCTCACCCCGTCCGACAACAGCCTCAGAGCCACCAGGCTACGTGGTACACCCGAGCCCATCTCCGACCAGGCCGTGCTGGCTCGCGAAGGAGATCGCTACTACGTGCTGGATAACGCCACCAAGCCCCCCCGGCTATGGATTTTCTCCACTTCGGGCAGCTACGTCGCCAAAGGCAGCTTCCCTGGCCTGGCCCGGGTGCGCAAGATGGCCCTGGACCGCAATCACAACCTGTATGCCCTGGTGGATGCCGGTCTGGTGGTTTACAACCGATTGGGCAGCAAGCGCTACACGCTGCCGGGAGCGCGGGCCTTCACCATCAATCGCGAGGACCGCCTGGTGGCGGCCGGCGGCGAGTGGCTGCGCAAGTTCGACCTGAAAGGCAACCTGCTGGCGGAAGGCCGTCCACCCCAGGGAGCCAGCCAGCCCGAGGCGATCAGCTTGACCGCCGATGGCTCGATGTTCGTCTTCTATGCAGGAGGGTTGCTGGCACGCTTCGACCCCACCGCCGAGCTCGAGGACGAATCCACCTTCAATCCTGGCAGCTCACCAGCCGGATACGGACTGGATACCCAGGGGCGCCTGTTCACCTGGGACAACGCAGCCGAGCAGCTGATTATGCGCGCCCCCTCCGGGAAGGTGCTCAACCGGGCCGGCTACGTCCCCGCTGGCTACTCGCCCGAGAAGCTGGTCAACCCGACCGATGCCACTCTGGCTCCGGACGGCACGGTCTGGGTGGCCGAGGCTGGCGGCTGCCGCCTGCACCGCTACCACCCCGAGCGAGGCTGGCTGGAGCCAATCGCCGTGGGCATCCGCGGGGACGCGGCCCGGGCCGAGCCGCTGCAGATCAAGTCCGACCACCGGGGCGAGTTACTCATGCTGGTGGCTCCGGCCGGGCGACGGGGCAACCTGTTCATCCAGCGCCGCGACGGCAGCGGCAAGCTACTGGGCCAGAAAGACCTGGGCCCCATCGGACCTGGAGCGGTGGTCAAGCTCGCCGTCCAGCCCAACGGGGAGTATTACCTCTACCGCTCCGACACCAGCCCCCGTCCCTCGCTCGAGCGCTTCGACTCAAAGGGCCTTCGAATTGGCTTCGTGGGGGGCAAGGATCCGAATTTTACCCTGAGCAAGGGCGTGGCCACGGGAATCTTCCTCAAGCCGGAAGAGGATCTCGTGCCCTACAAGGGGGGCGTGATCATCCCCACCGGGGCCCAGCTCATTTACATCGACTCCGAGCTCAAGATCTACAAAGTTCTGACCCTCAGCCACCACCGCTCGGCGGCCGGCGCCAGGGTGGAGCCTGACTTCGGAGGCGCGTTCCTTGCCCAGGGAGTGCTCTATGTGACCGACCTGGCCAACCAGTGCGTGCACAAGATCGTGCTGCGCTGAAGGAGCTTGGCGCGGGGGTTGTCGAAACGGCGGGCATGGATCCCAGACAAGTAGCGGGCATGGATCCGCGTCAGATGGCGGAGTTGCACCGCAACCGCGCCCGCCGTCACTACGAAGACGGCCAGATCAAGGACGCGGTCATCGAGCTCGAGCAGGCCATCGCCAACGACCCGCGTGACGCCGACGCGTGGCAGATGCTGGCTGAGATTTACGGGGCCGCCGGCTACGTCGAGCAGGCGGCCAGCTATATCCAGAAGTGCCTGCAAGAGAACTATCAAAACATCGACGGCTGGGTCATGCTGGCCAACCTGTACGCCCAGCTAGGCGGTCCGTATCTGGACCTGGCGCTGCAGCAGCTCGATCTGGCCATGAGCCTGGATGACAACAATGCCAATGCCCACTACCTGCGCGGCAACATTCTGGCCCAGAAGGGCCAGAGTGAGGGCGCCGTGGCCAGCCTGAACAAGGCTCTCAGCCTGGCCCCCGATCATCCCTTCGCCAAGCACGACCTGGAAGCGCTCAAAGCCCGCGCCTGATTCTGGTCGTTCTGCGGGTAGAGGTAGCCTCGTAGCTGAGCGAGATGACGCCACTCTCCTGCGCAGTTGGGCCTACTCCTGGCCTCCTCCGCAGCTACCGATTCCCGGTTCCCGGGACTCTAGCCGAGCAGCGACCGGTCCGGGGCCACTTTCCCCCCGGGCATCCGGCCGGTCTGGGCATCCGTTGCTCCGGTTCCCGGGCCTCTAACCGCGCAGCGAATCGGTCCGGGGCCACACTCCGCCGCGCCCGGGGCCGGGCCCCACTATAGCCGCGCAGCGATCGGTCCGGGGCAACCTTCCGCGCAGCGTTCAGGTCCGGGGTCACTCCGCGCCGCGCCCGGGAATGGCCCCCCTCCGCAGGTCCGGTTCCGGGCCTCTAGCCGCGCAGCGAATCGGTCCGGGGCCACACTCCGCCGCGCCCGGGACCGGGCCCCTTCCGCAGGTCCGGATTCAGGGACTCTAGGCGCGCAGCGATCTGTCCCGGGCAACCTTCAGAGCAGCGAATCGGTCCAAGGCTACACACCGCGCCGCGCCCGGGACCGGGCCCCCTCCGCAGGTCCGGTTCCCGGGCCTCTAGCCGCGCAGCGATCGGTCCGGGGCAACCTCGCGCAGCGATCAAGTCCGGGGCCCTCCCCGCGCAGTCAGGGATTCCCTTTCTCCGCCAGGCCTCTCGGAGTCCCAACAGGACGCGGTCACCGCCTGTCGAGTCGCGCCCTGGCTCGAGGCCAGCAGCAGGGTTCGCAGTCACCGTTCCCGGGCTCTCCGCGCCACCGTTCCCAGGCCTCCCTCTCAGTCACCCGTTCCCGGGCTCTCTCCGCGCAACCGGTAGCGCGCAGCACCGTCGCAAACCTGCCTCCGCGCAGCGACCCACTCGGTTGCCCGTCCATAGAATACGTGTTCGAACCGGTGCCTAAATCGAGGGACGAAAGACCCCGAAGCAAGAGGTGTAGCCGTGCAGGTAGGTTGTGCCACCCACCGGACCGATCTCCCCGTTGCCGAAGAACCCTCCTATGGGAATGTCCCCCACCCGACGCCGGAACAGCTTGCAGTCGTGATCGGGCTCGCCGTACAGGTAGTCTCCCCGACCCAGGCAGCTGAACAGGAGGGCTCCCTCCGCGTCCTGAGCGGGAGAGCTGGCACAGAAGCGGTCGAGCAGCTCGGTCAGGTCCTCGGCTGAGGTCTCGCGGTCGCGCAGGTGGAACTGCACCGTCTGGCCCACCCTTGGCCGGGCCCCCACCACCAGGTCCCCGCGCTTGTGGTCGATGCCGATCAGGTTGCGAATCAAGAAGTCGCCCCGGTGACAGTCCTGCTTGAACGGATCCATCTGGATGCCCAGAAAGAGTGAGTGTCCGGCCAACTGGCGGTCTCGAGCCGGCAGCTGAGAGACGAGCTGGCGCAGCATCTCCAGGGGGGCCGTGCGGTCAAGCTGGGTGACGTGGTTCTTCTCGGCTCCGGTGACCACCATCGGCTGGCCCACCGGGCGACAGCCCTGGGCCACCACGGTATCCATGGCGATGGGACCGCTCAGGGCCACCCCGACCAGCCCGGTCCGAACCAGGAAGTTGTCGCACAGCAGGGCGTTCCCGCCGGGAAAGGCAGCGTCGCTGGCAAGTCCTCCCACCTTCGGCTGGCCGGGGTAGGCATAATCAAGCCCCAGAGCCGTCTCCTCCACGGGAAAACTGAACGGGTCGGACAACAGGATGAAACACGGATGGTCACTTGGGTCGACCCGCAGCCATTCGTGCCAGCGCTCGGGAGCACCGTCCAGGTCGGGAACTTCCATTTCCTGCAGTTGGAAGGTCTGCACCTTCACTCCAGGCAGCCAGGCGGCTGTAATGCTGACGGCCGGGGAATGCTCCACCTCGCGCCCGTTGCCGATGATGCCGCCGCCCGAGCAACCGATCAGGTGGCCGACGTCGAGATTGCGGATCAAGTGGGCCGGAAGCTCGCTGAACTGGCCACGAAAGGCGGCGCTGACAAACACCAGAGCAAGGTCGGGGCGTCCGGCCGGGTCGTCGATCTGCTCGACGCACTCCTCGATGGCCCTGACGAGGTTGGAGGCCTCAGAGAGGCTGGAGCGCCACCTCATTTCCTCAAGCCTATCGCGAAAAAGGCGAGATTTCAAGCCGGTGGGCAATTCAGACCGGCTGACACTTCCACCAGGGGCGAGGATTGCCCAGATCCCTCAAGTCAACCCCGAACAAAGAGTCGATACCTGGGTACGAACACGGAACATACGTTCGAAAAAATTGACCCTGGTGGCTCGGCGGCCCACGCCGTCGGAGAGCACCTCACTGAAGAGCGCTCGGGCAGCGCAACTCCGTGAAGAGAGTACCTCCATCTCCTCCGAGAGACCTCCAAGCGAGTGTCCTACCGCCAGCGGCACTGAAGCCCGGACCATCAGGCTTTGTATGAGCGCACAAAGAGCTCAGCCGTGGTTCTCGGATGGACGGGTCGCGACAATCCCGCGCGTTCTGATTCTGAACCGGTCAACGCGCGGGAGTCTGTTGAACGGCGCCGCGCCGATTCCTGAAGCGTCCAACGGGCGGCGCCTTAGAGTGAAATTCACCGACGACATGCCGACGATTCACCAATAATCGAGCAGACTTTCGCCAGGAACTTCCCGATAATGTCTTGAAACCGAATCAACAATCTGGATACTCTTCCGCAGTCCCCAGCGGTGCCCGGCGATCAGTTCGCGAATTTAGCCGTCCAGGGCCGCTTCTCTTCTCCCAGAACTCGTTCCGTGAGGTGTACTATGTCCTTTTGCCTGTCAAATTTCATTCATAGCAGCCCGAAGGAGATGTTCCAGGGTGCCCTTCGAGCCGTCCGCGGCTTGAGTCATTGCGAGTGGGAGCTCGGCGGCTGGCTACTCGCCATCGAGCGCACCAGATCCTGCGAAGCTGCGGGATTTCGCAGCACCGTCGGTTACGCCATGATCCGTCTGGGACTCGAGCCGCAGAAGGCAGCCAATCTCCTGCGCATCATGGGCGCCCTCGAGGGCCTCCCGAAACTGAACGCGGCCTTCAAATCAGGCGAGGTTGGTTACGGCAAGATCCGAGAGATCACCCGGGTGGCCACTGCTGAGACCGAAGCCGCCTGGCTCGAGTTCGCCATTTCTCATAACACCGAGCAGGTGCGCCAGCGGGTCGTCTGCAGCCCCTCGGCTTTCGAGCGTCGGGTTCGGTCGGTTCGCGCCCAGGCCGACTTGCTTCTGAACTCCGAGCTCCAGCAAGAGTCTTCGCAGGAAAGACCTTTCTCGGCCGACCTGGCACAGGCCCGCCCGGCACGCTCTGGAGGCACCGCCCCGGGTCCCACCCGGTCCGTCGGGCCAGTTCCAGATATCAGCACGAATCCGCCCCACTGTCCCGGCTCGGAGAGAGGCTCTGGCGAGGCCTTCGCCGATGTGCTTGCAGAACAAAGTTCAGCCGCCGGTCACGACGTCCCAATCAAATCAGCTCTCTTCCCCCTTGAAGAGGATGGCCTCCCTTCCCCCCGGCGGATCCACCTCGGGGTCGATTTCAGCCCGGAGGAATATGCTGAGTGGCAAGCGACCGTCGAGCGGGTTTCGCGCCAGTTTGGCCGCCGGGTCAGCCATAAGGATGTCATCCTGGAGCTAGTGCGTCGCCATGTGGCCAGCACAGGTAGCGCGTCCCTCGAGCGCAACCCCGTGGTGGTGAGACTTGAGCCAGATGGAACGGGGCTCGTTCAGACTGACCGAGGACCCTTGGCCCTCTCGCGCCAGAGTGCTGAAGACTACCTCGCTCGGGCCAACTCGGTCGTGGTGCCCGACGAGGCGGACCAGATAGACTCGGTGCTGCTCCTGGCCGGCAAGAACCGCAAGAAGCCGCCGACCGAAGTCTTGCGAGCCCTGATAGCAAGGTCAGGGGGATGCTGCGAGCAATGCGGTCGGCGCGGCGTCCTGCACATCCATCACATTCGACCTCGCTCCCGGGGTGGGACCAACGCCCTGTCCAACCTCTCTCTTCGGTGCCCCGCCTGCCACGCAAGCGCGCACAAAAACGACTTCGCACAGGGAAGTCCCTGGAAAAAAGCTCGCGAACGGCGCCGTCGATCCGCCAAAGCCAGGCAAGCCCCTTCCGGCAGGCCTCGACAAAGGGTCGGGACAGACCCTTGAGCCTGCGGCGTCAAAGTGAAGCGAATAGTTCGGATCAGAAAAACTGGGGGTGCAACGATCGAGTGGTTCGATAGTTGCGCAGCATTGCTTATCAAGGCGCGCAACTGTAGCGGTCTCCCCGCCGCGAACGGGCAAGGCCAGGTGGCCCATAGAAGACCGATCTCGGGTCTCGGCAGAGGCGCGATCGGCAGAAGCGCACTCGGCAGAAGCGCACTCGGGAGAGGGCACCAGGCAGAGGGGTGCTCCCCTGCCATACCGAGTGCCGCCGAGCAGAGGCGCACTCGGTATCGTCTCACCAGGCAGGCCACCCCAGATGGTCGAACCTCGCCCAACCCGCCCTTCGCTCCCGGCCGCCAGGGCAAACCGCGGCCAGAAGGCGAAGCACGCACAGAATGGAGATCACTCATACCAGCGTGGGGAACATTTTGACCCGCAGCAGCGGCTTTCTGCGCACGGTTTGCTCGCACTCGCTGCAGCCCTACCGCGGCTGTCCGCTGGGCAGCTCGCTGTGTGGCCAGGGGTGCTACGTCCGGCACAGCCCATGGGTGACCCGGGGGCGGCCCTGGGGTAGCTTCCTCGAGGTGCGCGACCAGGCGGCCGAGAGTTATCTGGCAACGGTCGCGCGCGAGCGGGTCTGGGCCCGCCGAGCCCGAGGCTCGTTCGCTATCTTCATGGCCTCGGCCACCGAGCCCTTTCCAGCTGCGGAGCGGCGGTTCGGGGTTAGTCGCAGGGTGTTGGAGGCCATGTTCGAGCAGCCTCCCGATCTGTTGATCGTGCAGACCCATTCGGCCGAGGTGGTGCGCCAGCAAGCGATCCTGCGGCGTCTTCAGGCGCTCTGCCAGCTGCGTGTGCACCTCTCCATCGAAACCGACCGCGAGCGCCTGCCCGGCCTCCCTCCACCAGCCTCCCCGATCCGCGCTCGCTTTGCTGCGGCCGAGGAGTTGCGTCGCCACGGGCTGGAGGTCGTCATCACCGTCAGCCCTCTCTTGCCCATCGCCGACCCGCCGGCCTTCTTTGCACGTATTGCCGGGTGTGCCTCCGCCGTGGTGCTCGACCACTACATCGGGGGCGACGGGACCCCTGACGGTCGGCGGACCCTGGCAACGCCCCTTCCTGCCGCGATGGCGGCGCTCGAGCCCGATTCGGTGCAACTGGCCTATCGCGACCGAATGGTAGAGGTGGCCGCCCGCTTTCTGCCCGGGAGGGTGGGTGTCCACGTGGACGGCTTCGCAGGCCGCTACCTTCCAACGACCTGAAGCCAAGCTGCGACAGTCCCCTTGCGCGGGCGAGTGGAAGGCTGGCCCGGACGGCGGCCTGAGAGGAAGCCTCGCGCTCCAGGCTGGGTCTGGCTCTGGCTTGCCCTCCTGGCGCTCTTTTGCAGGGAGCCAGCCTCAACATGGGGGCTTGCAGCCCACTACCGGACCTGAACGCCCCTGCACGTGGACTGCTCGCAATCGGAAGCGCAAGCTCAGGAATGAGACCCGCGGCTACACGGCGAACCTTCCGGTCCGTGTGGGATCAGTTCGGCCGTCTCTCCAACCTCCCGGCCCAGAGCCTGCTCTGGCAGCGTGGCGATGCCTGCGATGAGGTCATCTTGATCGTCCAGGGCGAGCTTGAAGTCTTTCATCAGAACCTGGAGGGCGAGGTCGCCGTGGTGCGCTGCCTGGGGCCGGGAGAGATCCTGGGCGAGATGTCGGCGCTCGATGGGGGCAAGCACTCGGCCACGGTGCGCTCGCGAACCTCCTGCCAGCTGCGGCGCATTCCTGCCAGCGAGTTTCGCCGGGCCCTGGAGGGACGGCTCGACCTGGTGCACGACCTGCTCGCACGGCAAAACGAGCGAGTACGCCATCTTACCCGTCAGGTCGCTGTGCTCGGATTCGAAAGCGTGGCCACCCGCATCGCCCGCCACCTCACTCGCGATCTGCCCGCTCAAGAGACCTACCAGCTCACCCACCGCGACCTGGCCGAACGGGTGGCGGCCACCCGCGAAAGCGTCACCAAAGCGCTGGGGCTACTTGCTCGCCAGGGCTTTCTGGAGTTGGGTCGAGGAACGGTGACTGTAATCGACCGGAACGGCCTCGAATCGCTGGCCGGGGAGGACGACTGATCCGCCGCCGATTGGCCTTCCTGCTCTCGGCTGTGGGCAGCCCGTTTGTGGTGCTGCCTCTGTTCTGGCTGGCGCTGATCGCTCGCGAGACCGAGACCTCAGAAGAGTTCTGGTTCTGGAGCCTGGTCAGCATCGGCTTCACCACCGGCATTCCGGCCGCCTACGTCCTTTACCAGGTCTGGGCCGGACGGTTGACCGATGTGCACGTGCGTCTGCGCGAGCAGCGGCGAGGCCCGTTCCGGGTAGCCCTGTTTGCGGCCGTTGCTCTGCTAGGAGTTATGTTGGCGTTCCAGGCCCCTCGTCCCCTCGTCGCCGTGACCCTGGCCATGCTCTTTACCGGGGTGGTCTTCGCCCTCATCTCGCGGGTCTGGAAAATCAGCCTGCACACTGGCATGCTATCGTGTTGTCTGACCAGCGGAGTCATCTTGCTCGGATGGCCGCCCTCCTGCCACATGCTGGTGCCACCGCTGGTCTGGGCGCGGGCCGAGCGGGGCCGGCATCTGCCCTCGCAGGGAGTGGCGGGGTGGCTGATCGGCTCGCTGACAACCACCCTGGTCCTGCAGTTGCTGTGAGCAAAATCGAAACAAAGCCTTAACATTCTTTACCCGGTTCTAACAACTTTCGCCATCGCGTCTGGTATGATCGTGTTCAGACAGTCGCCCTTCATTCCGGCCAAGAAACGCGAGGGTGACGAAGGAGTTGCGCACATGCCCGACCGCTCCCCCTCCTCCTCCTGACCCTCGTTTCGTACTTTTCCAATCCGAAACAAATCACAGGAGGTAAGCCGTGGAACCCTTCTTGAACTTAAGTCAAGGTAATTCTTTCTATTCCCGCCCAACCCAGGCTCAGCAGCGGAACAACTCTCACTGGCATTGCTCCCCGATCCCGGGAGAGAGTCCCTCGTCGGAGCATGACCAGGACGCCTACCAGCCGGGCCAGCGCGGCTACGACACAGGGGTCTCCTGCTGTCGCTGCGCTCCCGCTCAGCACTCTGGCCCCGACCCGGGCATGATGTTCCTCTTCATGCAAATGATGATGAGCGGTATGAATCCGTCCGCCGCCTTCCTCATGATGGGCTTCCTGTCCGGGTCACGCCCCCCGCTTCCTATCGGTCCGCCCGTTCATCCGGGCGGACCCCCTCCTCCTCCCCCACCGCGCCACTCGGGTTATGCCGAGCGATACGAGCCCAACGCCACCGTGGCTGTCTTCGACAACTTCCGCGACACGGCCAATCGCACCACCCACGGTGAGCAGGTCGAGAACATCATGATGCAACAGGGATTGACCGACCAGGACATTCAGCGCTTTCATTCCGCCGAGGGAGGAATCAGTCCCCGTCCCCTGCGTGAAGCGACCAACCCGGGTCAATTCAACGACGCTCTTAACGGCTACATCGAGGGCAGCTTTACGGGTCTTTTGAGCGCCACGTCCAATAACATGGAAACCATCCTCGACGATCCCAACTCGCAGATTCAGGTGATCAACCAGTCGCAGGGCATCTCAGGGGCGGATGTGACCCAGCGCCTGATGAGTCTGGCGGGCGAGGATCCGCAGATCAAGGCCCGACTGATGCAGGACCTCGGCCTGCCTCCCGACGCCAGCAAGAAAGAGTTCGTGGAGGCCCTGGCCAATCGGGTTCAGAGCGTGAGCGAGAACAGCCCTGCCGTGCAGGCCGAGATGCAGCGCTACGAGGACCTTTCGGCCGAAGCCGACTCGCGAGGGATCAACCACGTGTTGGCCTCGGGCAACAATGGCCAGGCGGCAGCCATGATGCGCAACCTGGGCATCGAAATGGACCCCTCTTTTTATGGCAATGCCCTGCACAACGAGCACACCACCAGCGTGGGTGCGCTCAATGAGCGGGGCAGCGGCCCGGCCAGCTTCAGCGCTCCAGAGGCCGAGATTGCAGCCCGGGGTGAAAGGGTGCTGACCACTGCCGACGGCCAGGTGGACTTCGTCAACGGCACCTCCTTCGCGGCTCCCCAGGTGGCCGCTCAGATGGCCCTGATGCGCCGTCGTAACCCCGCTCTGAGCGACGAGGAGGCCGAGGCCGTTTTGACCGCGACCGCCGACCCGGTGGCCGGGGGTCCGAGCCAGACCGGGGCCGGGGCCATGGATCCACGCCAGGCGCAGTGGCTGGCCCACCTTTCCGGCCATGTCTACTGAGGTTACACCGCAGAATAGCGCAATCCACGCCGGTAGACCACCTTTCCAGCCAGTGCCACAGCCGATTCGAGGGCCAGGAGCAACGGCCGGCCCACCATTCCGGCCCGGTGAACGGCGATTGCGGCCAGGAATCCAGGGCAGTGTCTGCCACCCTTCTGGCCGTTCCCTGAGGTGCACCGCGACCCCACGGCTGCCCTTTCGAAACCACGGCGCAAAATCAGCCCGGGTGCAGGAAAAGCCGCTCACCCCACGCGACGAACCGCAGGTCCATTTGAGCCGCGGAGCAGGATAATGCCCCCGGGCGCGGGATAATGCCCGATGAGATTCTGGCGGGTGGGCGTGGCGGCTGCAGTGTGGGCCCTCCTTATCTGGTGGCTCTCGCGCCAGTCTCCCAGCGAATGGGTTGGCTTCTTGCAGGGCCCCTGGGGCCCCCCTGCCTATCTCTTAGCCTACGCCGTCCGACCACTGGCCTTCTTCCCCTCCGGCGTCATGAGTGCCCTATCAGGGTCGCTCTGGGGGCCCGTACTGGGAGTGATCGTGGTAGTGCTGGGCTCGAACATCTCGGCCCTGGTGGGCTATGGGGTCGGATTGCTGCTGGGCACCCGCATCATATCTCCCCGCCTGGCCGAGCGCTACGGCGAGCCTCTGCGGCGCGACCCCTTCGGCAGCGTGATGTTCATGCGGGCCGTCATGGTGGTGCCCTTCGACCTGGCCAGCGTGCTCTCGGCCGTGCTGCGACTTCCCCTGCGCAGCTTCGTGGCCGGCACTGCGCTGGGGTCTCTGCCGGGAACCTTGATGTTCACCCTGGCCGGGGCTGCTCTGCCGGTCGAGGAGGTGCTGGCTGGCCGCTTCCGCATCAGCTTTGTAACCATGGCGGCGGCCGGACTGATGCTGCTGGTCAGCCTCTGGCTGTCTCGCCGCTTGCGCCGGACGGGGGCTTGAGCTCGCTCTGCCGGACGGGAAGCCGGACCGGACCGACCGTCACGCTCTGATCGCCCAGGTGCACACCCGGGTTGGGAGCAGGCACAGGCAGGGCCAGAGCGGCACCCAGCTCGCTCTTGAGCCGAACGGCTTCGGCAGCTGGGTCCTCGGGGGCAACCAGGCCCTCGTTCTTGCGCAGGTGCTCTTGGACCACGAATGAGGCCGCCACCGGATCCAGCCCGGTGGCCGCGAGCGCCTCGAACGTCTCGATCCAGCCCAGCGCGTCCTCTTCCTCGTTCCTGCTCAAGAGAGGAAGCAGACGGGCGGCCGGCTCGGCGTGCTGGTGGTTGGCGACCACCGCAAAGGCTTCCGGACTGACTCCCTCTTCCAGCGAGCGAGCCACCGCCGCCTGCAGGTCGCGAGGTAGCTTGCCCAGGCTGACCACGTTCCGGGTGAGCTCCTGAAAATCGCTCTCCAACTGCTCGCGGTCGGACCAGTCTCCGGCCACCAGCTCATCGCCGCGCTGAGCGATGATGCGGCGGGCGCTGTCCGGGTCGGCCCCCTGGATCACGGCCGTCTCCCAGCAACCAAAAGCATTGCAGCAAGCCTCGACGCGGGAGAGACCGCGCAGGCTGACCCCCTCGAGCAGAGCGCCCATGGTGCGAGCCCGCTCGGCCCAGGGCTGGCCGCAGGTGGAGCGGTCGATCAGGTCCCAGCGCGAGCGACGCTCGGCCTGGTCACCGAAGAGATGCATGAGCATGTCCAGGTAGTGGTCGCGACGCTCATCGTGCTGCAGGTCGAGAGCCTCCAGGTCTTCCCAGAAACGCTGGTAGTAGAATGAAATCAAACCCTTCGAGCTGGCCGACAGGGCAATGCGCTCGATGTGATCGCCCGCCTCGCGGGGTGTCTTCCCAAGGCTTTCCTGACGCTCGAGCTGGCGCCAGGCCTCCTTGCGCGAGTCCTCGTCCTCGAGCGATCGGGTGTCGAGCTTCTTAAAGCGCTCCTTGAGCGCCTTCTTATCGGCTTTTAACCAGCGCACAGCGGGAGTCAGCTCCACCGTGTCAAGCGAGCCGGCCGGCCGCCCGGCTGGCCGGGGAGCATTCAGGTCGGGAAAGCCAAGGGTCTGGATCCTCACGGCTCCATGAGAGCACGACCCGCTGAAAGAATGTTGGAACAGACTGCTCAGCCCGTCGTCCAGGCTGTTCGCCTGTGCGACAGGTAGTGGGGGACAACCTATCGACTGAATGTTGGCACAAGCCGACTGGGCAGCACCTGCACGGTGCGGCGGGGACTGGCGGCCGAGGGGCGTTGAGCTCCGTTGATTGCTGGGATACGGTGCTGCAGGAAAGCTTTCTCGCGACGGGAGAATTCGTTTCGAGCCGCTCTTGGGAGCGGGAACGCGCCAGATGTTCGCGCCGCAAAGCCCAACCCTCAGGCAAGCGCCCGACGGGCCAGGCGCCAGCACGTCTCCTCCCGATCGGCCGGCAAGGCAGCGAGCAGCTCCTCCAGGCTGGCCGGAGCCTTGCCCGGGGCAAAGAAAGCCCGGGTCCGCTCGGGCGGCACACCGGGCCGCAGAGTGAGGGCGTGCATCCAGGGAGCGCAGGCCTGCTCGCGCAGTCTCATCCCCTCAGGGTACAAGGCCAGGGGCGCAAGGACACGCGAGCCGCCAGGTCTGGCGTCTGTCCCTGCACCGGCAGAGCCGTCTGGGCCGCTGCCAGGGCGGCCCACTGCAGGAAGTCGCGACGTTTCATGCCTTCTGTATCGCGGGCGGGGGTGGTTTCTTCCGCAGATGCTCGATAGGGTGGAACCCCTCAGGACTCGTCCATGAATGGATAGCGATAGTCCGAAGGCGGCTCGAAGGTCTCCTTGATGGAGCGAGCGCTCGTCCAGCGGAGCAGGTTGAGGGCGCTGCCGGCCTTGTCGTTGGTGCCCGAGCCACGGGCCCCGCCGAAGGGCTGCTGGCCCACCACTGCGCCGGTGGGCTTGTCGTTGATATAGAAGTTCCCGGCCGCGTTGCGCAGGCGCCGCGTGGCCTGGTGGATGACGGCCCGGTCCTGGGCCCAGATGGCCCCGGTCAGGGCGTAGGGCGAGGTGCTCTCGCACACGTCCAGGATCTCGTCGAACTTCGTCTCGTCGTAGACGTAGAGGCTGAGCACGGGGCCGAAGATCTCCTCCTCCATCAGCTTCTCGTAGGGGTTGTCCACCTCCACCACGGTGGGCCGGATGAACCAGCCCTCGCTGTCGTCGAAGGTGCCGCCGGCCAGGATAGTGGCCTCTTCGGAGTCCTGGGCGTGCTTGATGTAGCCGGTGATGCGCCGGAAGGCGTTCTTGTCGATGACCGCCCCCATGAAGTTGCGGAAGTCGCGCACGTCGCCCATCTTGATGTGGTCCACCTCGCTGAGCAGCGCGGCCTTCACTTCCGGCCACAGGTTCGACGGGATGTAAGCCCGCGAGGCGGCCGAGCACTTCTGGCCCTGGTATTCGAAGGCGCCCCGGATGAGGGCCGTGGCCAGCGGCAGGGGATCGGCCGAGGGATGAGCGAGCACGAAGTCCTTGCCGCCCGTCTCGCCCACGATGCGAGGATAGGTGCGGTAGCGCTTGATGTTGATGCCGATGTTGCTCCACATGTCCTGGAAGACCTCGGTGGAGCCGGTGAAGTGGAGCCCGGCCAGGTTGGGGTCAGCCACGGCCGGGTCGCCCACCTCGCCCCCCGAGCCGGCCACCAGGTTGATCACGCCAGGGGGAAGCCCGGCCTTCTGCAGCAGGCGCATGATGTAGTAGGCCGAGTAGAGAGCCGAGGAGGCCGGCTTCCACACCACCACGTTGCCCATCATGGCCGGGGCGGTGGGCAGGTTGCCCCCGATGGCGGTGAAGTTGAAGGGGGTGACCGCGAAGACGTAGCCTTCCAGGGGCCTGTAGTCCGAGCGATTCCAGACGCCCGGTCCCGAGACGGGCTGCTGCCGGTAGATCTGCTCCATGAAGTAGACGTTGAAGCGCAGGAAGTCGATTAGCTCGCAGGCCGAGTCGATCTCGGCCTGATAGCAGGTCTTGCTCTGGCCCAGCATGGTGGCCCCGTTGAGGGTGTTCCGGTAGGACCCGGCCAGGAGCTCGGCCGCTTTGAGGAAGATAGCCGCCCGGTCCTCCCAGGGGGTGTGGGCCCAGTCGCGGGAGGCCTTCATGGCGGCCGCGATGGCCTGCTGCACGTGCTCGGCCCCGCCCTTGTGGTAGACCCCCAGCTTGTGGGAGTGCTTGTGGGGCATGGTGATCTCGCCCAGCTTGCCGGTGCGGACCTCCTGGTCGCCGATGAAGAGCGGGACGTCCACCTCTTCGGCGGCCATCTTCTCGAGATGCGCCTTGAGGCTGGCGCGGTGGGTGGAGAGCGGAGCGTAGTCGCGAACCGGCTCGTTGGTGGGTTGAGCGATGCTGTAAATTCCCATAGCGCGGGCGCATTCGACCACCCGGGTCAGGCGTTCCTCTCCCTCGGGCCAAACGGTGGGATGGCCTGCAAACTGTACGGGCTGATTGGCGGGATCACTGGGAACGGCGGTTTGCCAGGAAGACCACAAGCAGGATAACCAGCATTCCCGCGACCCAGAACGTCACGTCCGCCATCCGGCTCCAGTCGGTGAAGTTCTTGGCGACGGCCCAGCTCACGAGCGACCACATGAGGGCAAAGAACACCAGCGCGCTCCAGGGAATCTGCGCCAGAAACAGCTTGCCCAGGACGAACGCGGCCAGGGCGCCCAGGTAGACTGCCCCCGGGGTCTGGCTCTGGCAGATCGAGGCACCAACACAGATGGTGCTGGCCAGGCCCAACAGGTTGAACGGCCAGGCGCGTACACGCTCTTGCTCCTGGCTGCGATAGAGTGGGACGAAGAGGAGCGCCATCCAGGGGAGGAAGAGCAGCACCGAGACGACGGGCTGCATGACCCATTTCGAGCCGAAGAGCAGGAAGCCGCTCATGACGAACAGCCCGGCCCAACTGAGCATGGCGATATTGTTCTCGGTCGCGAACATACCGTTCCAAATCGGGCGTACAAATGCCCGGAAGGGGTCGTCCAGCGCATCCTCTACGAATTCGACGGCCTCGTTCTTGCCCACGCCGGTGATTTCTGACCGACCTCAGAGCGAACCTGCCTCCCAACTTTCTCACCAAGGACCGTTCAGCGCGTCCTCGGGGGGGCGACCGCATCACTGACCCTTAAGCTTTGGAACGGAGTGCCTCGGCCACGATCTCCCAGGGAACCAGGCGCCTGATGGCGGCGGCTTGTTGATGCATTGAGGAGGCGGACCGTTGATCCATCGGGGATGATTCGGCACACTCCCGCTTTGCCGCCCTGACAAAATGCGAGCTTACGCCAGCAGCCTTGATGAGCCAGAGGAGCATCTTGGGCTCGGCAATGTGCATGTAGGCGTATCGTGCGTCGCGTTCCACGCCTACTTTTCGACCGTAGGCTCCTGGACCGTGATATTGACTCAGCCAGCCAATCCAGTGTTGCTTCTGCGTTCGATACCACTTCTTGGGGTCGTCGACTGGCTTGTCTTCAGGTAGACACTGAATTGCTTTGAGGAACTGCTCGATACTCATGGGTTCCCTCCTCGATATTGCCCATTATGGCCAGCAACCAGGACATGGGCCGTCACCTCTCTGGCCTCCAACCAACAGTAGCAGGGGATCAGTCGTAATGAGCTGATCCAGATCAGATTGATGGTTCGGCCAGGTTTACAAAAATTCAATGGACAACCTCCCCCTCGCGGGCTAGACTTCGCCACGGCGCACAGGCCGCCAGAGAGCTCGACCGGAAAGGACCGGTCGGGTGTTCACCGCCCGGGAGGATAAACCGTGGCGAACATCCCCCCCAACTGCGAAAGCCAGGCCCCGCGCGAGCGCCTGGCCCAATACGGCCCGAGAGGCCTGGAAGACTGGGAGCTGATGGCGCTCCTCCTGGGCACCCCCCGACCCGACCTGGCGCGCGAGCTGGTATGCGAGGACCTGCAGAAGCTCTCGCTGGAGAGCCTGCAGGAGCGCCCCGGCGTGGGCCTGGCCCGAGCTTCCACCGTGCTGGCCGCGGTCGAACTGGGCCGACGGCTGCATCGTCAGACCGGGCCCCCCGTCACCAGCCCTCAGGAAGCCTACCTCCTGGTGGCCGATATGGCCGAGCTGCGCAAGGAGCACTTTCGCTGCCTCTACCTCGACGCCCGAAGGCGCCTGCTTTCGAGCGAGACCATCTCCATCGGCACCCTGACCGCCTCGCTGGTGCACCCGCGCGAGGTTTTCCAACCGGCCGTGGCCCGCTCGGCGGCCAGCCTGCTGGTGGCCCACAACCATCCCTCGGGAGACCCCGAGCCCTCGGCCGAGGACCTGGCCCTCACTCGCCGCCTGCGCCAGGCGGGAGACATCCTGGGAATCGAGCTGGTAGACCACCTGGTGGTGGGTCGTGGCTCGTACGTCAGTCTCAAGGAACTGGGCTACCTGTGAAGGGGAAAATCAGGCTTCGAATGGGAATAGACTCCCGCGCCTGGACCGTGCCCGATTCTTGCGGTGAGAAACTTGTTTCGAGCCGCACCGAAGTGATGGGCACGGGCCAGGCGCGGGAGTCCGAACGGGGTTCCCGCGCCTGGACCGTGCCCGATTCTTGCGGTGAGAAACTTGTTCCGAGCCGCCCCGAAGTGATGGGCACGGGCCAGGCGCGGGAGTCCTCTTATGAAGGTCGGCGGGTGAAAATCGTTCTAGATGCGATGGGGGGCGACAACGCCCCCGAGGAGATCGTGCTGGGCGCCGTGCGAGCGGCTCGCTGGGCGCGGGCCGAGCTATGCCTGGTGGGGGACAAACCCCGCCTCGAGGCCGTACTCGGCAGGGCCGAGACCCGCCAGAAGTTCGAGATCGTACACACCGACGAGTTCATCGGCATGGACGAGCCGGCCGGCCCGGCCCTGCGCCATCGGCGCAAGGCCTCGATGGTGGTGGCCGCCAACCTGGTCAAGGAGGGCAAGGCCCAGGCCATGGTCAGCGCCGGCAACACAGCCGCCCTGCAGCAGGTAGCCCTGCTCGAGGTAGGCCGGCTGCCGGGCATCAAACGTCCGGCTTTGACGGCCGTCTTCCCCACCCGTCCCCAACCCTCGCTCTGCCTGGACATGGGCGCCAACGCCGACTGCAAGCCGGAGTATCTCCTCCAGTTCGCCATCATGGGCTCGATCTACGCCCAGAAGGTCTTCGGACGGGCCCGTCCCCGGGTGGGCCTGCTCAACATCGGCCAGGAAGAGGGCAAGGGCAATGCCCTGGTCACGGCCGCCTACGAGCTACTCAGCGCCCAGCCCCAGCTCAACTTCGTGGGCAACGTCGAGCCCATGGGCTTTTTTGCCGGCGATGTGGACGTGGGCGTGTGCGACGGATTCGTGGGCAACATGATGCTCAAGACCAGCGAGGCCGTGGCCGAGTGGTTGATGGCCCGGGTGCGCCAGGCGGCCCGCTCCACGGCCGTCTCCAAGATCGGCGGGTTACTGCTCAAGCCGGCCCTGCGCCAGCTCAGAAAGGACGTGAGCCACTCCGAGCAAGGCGGGGCGGTGCTGCTCGGGCTCAAGGGCGTGGTGGTCAAGTGCCACGGGCGGGCCACCCGCGACACCATCGAGAACGGCATCAAGTTGGCCGAGAAGGCGGCTGCAGGCCAGGTGGTCGACCGCATCGCCGCCAGCCTGGCCGAGGAGAGCAAGGTTTGAGCCTGGCCGCCTCCGAGCTCGGAGAGCAGGGACGCTCGCTGGCCGGCCAGCTGGTGCGGGTATTGCGCGAGGAGTACAAGGACGGCCTGCGCGACCGCCGCGGTCTCGACCGCCTGATCTCCCGCTGGACGCTGGAGGTGGAGAAGCTCCCCGGCCCCGAGGCAAGACGGCTGCTCACAGCCGTGCGCCCTCTGCAAAAGGGCTATGGCTCGATGGCGGCGGGCGAGCGCCAGCACACCCTGGTCGAGGTCGGCCAGGCCCTGGGCCGACTGGCCGGGCAGGCGCCCAGACAAAGCAAGGCCGAGGAAGCGGCCGGCCCTAAAGCCGGCAAAGCCAACCTGGAGCTCGGCTCCAAGGTGGACTCCCTCACGAAGGTGGGCCCGCCCATGGCCAAGCGCCTCGCCCGGCTCGACATCCTGGACATCGACGACCTTCTGCACCACTATCCCCGCCGCTGGGAAGATCGTTCCCAGGTGCGTCCCATCTTCCAGGCCCGCGACGGCGTGGTCGAGACGGTGGAGGGCAAAGTGGGCGCCATCGTCACCAAGACCCCCCGCCCGGGCATGCGCATCGTGCAGGCCACGCTGAGCGACTCCACCGGCAGTCTTCAGCTGGTCTGGTTCAACCAGCCCTACATCGCCAAGCAGCTCATCGCTGGCCAGAAGCTGGTGGCCACCGGCAAGGTGGAGCGGCGCTTCCACGAGACCCAGATCAACGCGCCCGAGATCGAGACCGGCGAGGAGCGCATCCACTCGGGACGCATCGTGCCCATCTACCCTTCCACCGGCACTCTGAGCCAGAAATGGTGGCGCCAGCTGATGTGGCGGGTCGTGCCCACTTACGCCCGCCTGCTGCCGGAGCTTCTCCCTGCCGAGGTGGTGGCTCGCCACGCATTCATGCCACGCTCCGAGGCCGTCACCGAATACCACTGGCCGCGCAACTACGACCTGCGTGAGCGGGCCCGCCTGCGGCTGGCCTTCGAGGAGCTCTTCCTGCTCCAGGTCGAGGTGGGTCTGCAGCGCCAGGAGCGCGACCGCGATCCGCGCCAGACCTTTTACTACCAGGGTGACCGGACCGAGTTCGAGAGCCTGTTGCCCTTTGCCCCCACCGGCGCCCAGCGGCGCACCATGGATGAGTTGTGGAAAGACCTGCAGCGCGAGGCTCCCATGAACCGCCTGCTGCAGGGAGACGTGGGGTCGGGTAAGACGGCGGTGGCCGCCTATGCCGCCTGGGTGGCCTACAAGAACGGATACCAGGCGGCCGTGATGGCCCCCACCGAGATCCTGGCCGACCAGCACTACCGCAAGTTTGTGGAGCTCATGGGTCCGGCCGGCATCCAGGTGGGCCGCCTCTCGGGCAGCATGAAAAAGCGCGAGAAGCAGGCCGTCTACGAAGCCCTCAGGGATGGGTCGCTGGACGTGGCCGTGGGTACCCACGCGCTGATCCAGGAGGGAGTCGACTTCAAGGCCCTGGGCATGGTGGTAGTGGACGAGCAGCACAAGTTCGGCGTCATGCAGCGCACCGTGCTCAAGCAGAAAGGGCTCAATCCCGATCTCCTGGTCATGACCGCCACCCCCATTCCCCGCACGCTGGCCCTCACGCTCTACGGGGATCTCGAGGTCTCACGCCTGGACGAGATGCCCCCGGGCCGCCAGCCTATCCACTCCGAGTCGGTGCCATTCTCCGAGCGAAAACGCGTCTACGAGGACATCCGCCGGGAGATCCGGGCCGGGCGCCAGGCTTACATCATCTGCCCGCTGGTGGAAGAGAGCGAGAACCTGGAGGCCACCGCCGCCGTGGAGGAAGCCTCGGTCCTGCAGCGCGACGTCTTTCCCGAGCTCTCGGTGGGCCTGTTGCACGGGCGCATGAAGGCAGCCGAGAAGGACGCCGTGATGGAGCGCTTCCGGGCCGGGCAGCACCAGATCCTGATCTCCACCACCGTGATCGAGGTGGGGGTGGACGTGCCCAACGCCACCGTCATGCTGGTGCAGGACGCCAACCGCTTCGGCCTGGCCCAGTTGCACCAGTTGCGCGGCCGGGTGGGCCGCGGCCAGCATGCCTCGCGCTGCATCTTCATGGGCGACGCCAATTCCGAGGAGGGCCAACGTCGCCTGCGGTCCATCGCCCGCCTGGCCGACGGCTTCGAGGTGGCCGAGGAAGACCTGCAGATCCGCGGCCCGGGCGACTTCTACGGCTTCCGCCAGTCGGGCTTCCCCGAGCTGAAGGTGGCCGACCTGCTGCGCGATCAGGACCTGCTCGAGCTGGTGCGGCAGGCTGTGCGCGATCTGTTGAGCCGCGATCCGGACCTGTCCGGCCACCCCGCCCTGCGCGAGTCGCTGGTGCAGCGCAAGGTGAAAGCCTCCGAGCTGGTGCATTGAAGCAGCGCCCCGGCGTGCGGCCCACCACCGGCAAGGTGCGCGAGGCGCTGCGGTCCATCTTGCAGGATGTCTATCCCGGAGCGGTGGTGGCCGATCTCTTCGCAGGCACGGGAGCCCTGGGCGCCGACGCCCTGGCGGGGGGCGCAGCCCGGGTGGACTTCGTGGAGCTTGATCGCCCCCACGCGGTCAAGCTGCGCTCCCTGGGCCGGGTGGCCACGGGCCGCCTGCCGCAGGCCCTGGGGGTGCTGGAGGGTCCCTACGACCTGATCCTGGCCGACCCGCCCTACGGCTCGCCGGATGGACCGGCCACGGTGGCCCTGCTGGGCCCACTGCTCAGGACAGGCGGGCTGGTGGTGGTGGAGCATCACCACAAGGACGCCTACCCCGACGAGTTGGGGGGGCTGAGACTGGAGCGGCGCAAGCGCTACGGGGAGACTGCGGTGTCGTTTTATCGGGAAGTCTAAGGCGCCGCGCGTTGAACGCTTCAGGAATTGGCGCGGCGCCGTTCAACAGATTGTCTACACTCCCGCGCGTTCTAATTCTGAACAGGTCAACGCG
>JAANMU010000101.1_pt1 | contig 104480 bp, 101 predicted proteins | sample 7279701 | NCBI WGS metagenome assembly JAANMU01 (sample SAMN14094539, study PRJNA606508) | bioreactor metagenome | isolation source: A lab-scale SPAN reactor treating ammonium-rich wastewater day 57 | place: Ireland: Galway | collected 2017-03-13 | reverse complement strand
ATCCCAATGCCAAAGATGCGGGTACTGTCACCGGCTGAGATCGATACGCCCAACAGGCGCAGATACCATTGCCACTTGATCAGCCGCCCGCCATAATTGACAAGTGTCGGCAGGATAACGACTGGCAACCAGAGCCACGGGAAATCGATCAACGCCGCGCGCAGTTGGCTCATCGTGGTTTCCGTGTCTTCCACGACGTCGTGCAGCAAACCGGCGGCGATTACATCCTCGCGCATATGCAACTCCGCCAGAATCTCTGCGACTGACAAGAGATGCGTTATGTAAGGCTCACCCGAGAGCCGCCTTTGGTTCTTGTGCGCGTCATAGGCGAAATGAAACGCCCGTTCCACCAGGCTGAAATCGGCCTGCGGAAAAACCGTCAGTAATGCGACGCGAATCGCATCGAGCACGCGCACAAATTCCGGCTCGATCCGCTCGTACTGCGGACCTGCAAGCGGAGGAAGTACAGTCGCACCGTTTTGTGCTTCTGCTTCCACGAGTTTACGCGCGGACTCGGCCATGTTTCGAACAATTCTTCCAAATTCAATTAGAATGGCGTGTCGTCAATTGGCGGCAGCGAGTTATCACCATAATCGGCACCTTCTCCTGTTGCGACTGCTTCGTGTGACATCTCACCCGACTCCAACGGCGCAAACATGGTATATTCTTTCAGGAAGGTCAGTGCCACAGACCCTGTCGGTCCATTTCGATTCTTGGCGACGATTATCTCGGCAAGTCCCTGAATCGGGTAGGAATGACTGCCGATTTCATACGTCGGGTCTTTCTTCCCCTTGTAGATGTCCTTGTAGTACTCAGGACGGTAGACAAACATGACTACATCCGCGTCCTGCTCGATCGCACCTGAATCGCGCAAATCCGACAGCATTGGTTTGCGGTCTCCTCCCCGCGACTCCGGAGCACGCGAAAGCTGGGACAAGCAGATAATCGGAATCTTAAGTTCCTTCGCGAGATTCTTCAGAGAAGCAGAAACGTAAGCGATCCATAGCTGCTGGCTGTCCGGCATTTTAGGCGGAGAGATCAACTGCAAGTAGTCGATCACTATGAGATTGATTCTTTGCTCAAGCCACAACTGCCTTGCGCGGGCACGAAGCGTACTCATGTCCAAACCGGGCGTATCGTCAAAGAACAACTGATAGTCGGCGAGCCGCCCTGCTGACATTGACAACCGGCTATACTCTTCCCGTGTCATTCGACCCGTCCGCACGCGCTGCAAACTGATGTGCGACTCACCTGATAACATTCGGAGCACCAACTGTCGCACGTCCATTTCAAGGGAGAATATTGCAACGCTGGCATTCCCGCGATGCGCGGCACCGACAGCGATGTTCATGGCAAGAGCAGTCTTCCCCATTGATGGCCGAGCCGCTATGATAATCAATTCACCAGGGTTGAAACCGGTCGTAAAGTCATCGAGTCTGTCAAAGCCCGAAGTCAACCCGTGCAAATGGCCCTCTCGGGTTTTCATCACTTCAATGTGATCGATGGTCGACTTGACGGCATCCCAGGCGCTGATCGCGTTGCGTCCGCGCCTGCGGCCAATCAGATTGACAAGATCGCTCTGCACTTTTTCAAAGACCACATCCGCACGCGCAGTGGGATCGGTCGCCGCGGTCGCGGCCTCGGCACTCAGAGCGATCACATTTCGCAGGAGCGCCTTTTCATGCACGATCGCCGCATAGTGCTCTATATTCGCCGAAGTCGGCACTTCAGCCGCAAGCTCACTTAGAAACGGGACTCCACCCACTTCCTCAAGCTTACCAACTCTCCGCAACTCCTCAGTGACCGTGATTAGGTCGATGGGTTCACGCCGAATGTCCAGCTCGCCCATGCACTTGAAGAGAGATCTGTGGTGCGGGCGATAGAACGATTCGGGTTCCACCAGATGTGCTATTCGAGCGAACGCGGCGCCGTCGGAGAGCAAGGCCCCCAACAGGGCACGTTCCATCTCGGGAGATTGCGGAGGAACCTTTACCCCGGCAAGATCTGGCGCTTGTGCGCGTTCTGAAACTGCGGGATAGGTCACCGCGCAATAACTCCTATCGAAATGACCGGCGAGGCATTACTTTGTCTTTGGATTCACTAAAGGCAAAGCGTTACCCTGGACCGGCAAAATGTTACAACTTGTCGAAGAGCTCGCGCAACATCCTGAAGTCGGCATCCCCATGAAGCTTCTGGGTCATATTGCGCAGATAGTACGCGGGGTGATAGGTCACCAGCAATTTCATACCCTGCCACTGCATCACACGACCTCTAAGTTCCTTCATCGGGAGGTCTGTACCAAGCAGCTCGTTTGCCGCATGCTTACCAAGACAAACGATGATATCCGGACTAATCAAGGAAAGCTGAGTGCGCAAATACGGTCGGCACGTGGCTTTCTCTTCGGGCAGTGGATCGCGGTTTCCCGGTGGACGGCATTTCAACGTATTACAGATATAAACGTCCCGGCGATCAAAACCTGCCGCTGCGAGCATCTCATTCAGCAATTGGCCAGCCCGCCCGACAAACGGAATACCGGTTTGGTCTTCTTCCTGACCCGGCGCTTCGCCGACAAAAACTATACGCGCTTGCGGGTTGCCATCGCCAAACACGAACTTAGTTCGTGTATTGCCGAGTGAACATCGAGTGCAGGAGTTTATCTTCTTTTCGAACTCGGCAAGAGAGTTAGGAAGAGGAACAACGGCGCCGTCAAGCACTCTTAACTGGAGCGACGTAGGTTCTACCTGCTTTCTCAACCTGCTCGCTGGCAAATAGATTTCATCTTCAAAGAGCGAGAGTGTCCTAAGATACTCAATTGCGGCTCGGCCGGAAATCATGCCGCTGGTTCAGTCTTGGCGGCCTTCTTCTTGGCTTTCTTTGCAGTCTTCTTTTCTGCACGTACGGCGACTGCAGGCGTACCGTCAGCCTTCTTTTCCGCCTGAGGTTTGGAGACCTTTTTTGCGGCTTTCTCAGGTGCAACTGTGGGCAAGGCCGCCTTCACCATCGGAATTTCAACCGGCTTTGCGGACTTCTTCTTGTCGCGCGGAGGTTTCTTTTTCTGCGTCTTCGGCGTTTCGGCTGCAACAGGCTTTGGCGACCCAACATCTGTTGATTCCGCCTTGACAAGGCTATCGGACTGCGGGGTCACTTGCTTTGCGCCCATCGCTGCGGCTTGCCGCTCCCGACGCTCGCGAGCACGGCGGCCGCCTCTTCGCGACTTCTTCTTGCCACTCTGCGAGGGTATCATCGCGTCTGCCTTCGGCGCCGCTCCGTTCAAAGGCTTGGCAGTTTCTTCAACCTGTTCCTCGAGATCAAGGCCTGCAAGATCCACAAGGCCCGGTCCGGCGGTTGGTGCGACGTACGCCAACTCTTCCGCGAGGTCGCGATCCAGTTCGAGATCCTGCTCCGGTTCCGGCAGCGGATTTCGATAAATTTCCATCACCGCATTCAGAATCTCGCGCGCAACTTCACGCTTGCTCTGCAACGGCAAGTCCTGTACGTTGCCCGTTCGATGAATAATGAACACCTGATTGGTTTCGCCCTGAAACCCGCTCCCTTTGGACAAAGGGTTATTGGCAACAACGATGTCAAGGTGCTTTTCACGCAGCTTGCGCAGCGCGTTCTCCAACACGTTTTCAGTCTCCAGTGCAAACCCGACGATGATGCGGTTCCCCTTGTTCTGAGACATGCTTTTCAGGATATCTTCAGTTGGCACCAAATGCACGTCAGGATCCGGCTCGCCCTTCTTTATCTTGTTCGTCGCAGTGGAGGCAAATGTGTAATCGCTCACTGCTGCCGACATCAAGAGAATGTTGCAGTGCGGAAACTCGCGTTTCACCGTTTGAGCCATCTGCGAGGCGGTCGTAATTCGCTGCAGCCTGACTCCACTCGGAGGAATTACATCCGTCGGCCCACAAATGAGCGTGACTTCAGCGCCGCGTTCACGTGCTTCTTCAGCGAGTGCGAAGCCCATTCGGCCGGATGCACGGTTAGTTAAAACACGCACCGGATCCCAGCTCTCTTCAGTTCTCCCGGCGGTGACAAGCACTCGCACACTTCGGAGATCTTGGGGAGCACTTAGCAAATGATGAACTTCTGCAAAGATCGTGGCTGGCTCAGCCAATCGGCCGATGCCCGGGTCTTCTCCCGGACGAGCCATCTCTCCCGTTTCAGGAGCAACGATACGATAGCCGTGGCGCTTCAACGTACTGACATTTTCCTGGACTGCGGGATTAGCCCACATGCGCGGATTCATCGCAGGACACAGGATCCGTCGGCGCTCGCAGGCGAGCAGAATCGTAGTCAAAAGGTCATCGCCTAAACCATTCGCGACGCGTCCCAGATGATCGGCAGTAGCGGGTGCAACCACGACGACGTCCGCCCACGTGGAGAGTTCCGTATGCCAAGGCGATTCCTGCCCTGGGCCGGGAAACATCTCCACGAAAACCGAGCGTGCGGTAATCGCTTCGAATGAAAGTGGAGCAACGAACTTGGTCGCGGCAGGAGTCATCACAACCTGCACTTTTGCCCCGGCCTGAATAAATAGACGTGCGAGTTCCACCGCTTTGTAAGCGGCAATTCCCGCCGTCACGCCCAGCAGAATCCTCCGACCGGCAAGGTCCCCACTCGGTCTCAGATCCCTCTCAGGGCGGCGGTTACTCTTCATACTTCTTTTGAATCTTCCCGTCTACCATTTCGCGCAGAGAGAGCACAACGGGCTTGTCGAACACGAGTTTCTCGCGTTCAATCTCTTCAATTTCTACAGAATCATCTCCGCTTTCGGCACGCGCACGCGCCGCGGCCTGCTCGAGCATCTCGGTCTGACCCAGATGGCGATCAACGCGCCGCTTTTGCAACTCGCCGATTTGGCGTGAGCGGCGCGCAATGATTAACACGGCTTCGTATACATTTTCGGCTTTGCCGACAAACGATTCGGGATGGGTGTCAAGTGAGTAAGGCATGTCTTCCTTGTTTGTTTCCTGTTGGAGTTCCCCCCGTTTCCGGGAATCCATCTCTTTTGCTATACCGAGGGCCAACGCACTTTAATGCAGGTCAGCACGTCAGTCACGGCCTGTTCAACTTCCTGATTTATGACTACACAGTCAAAGCACTTTGCCTGTGCCAATTCCATTTCGGCGCGGGCGAGTCGACGTTCGATTATCTCTGCAGCATCCGTTCCTCGCCTGACCAAGCGTTCCCTGAGGACTTCGAGCGATGGTGGCTGGATGAAGATAGTCAGCGCTTGAGGATAGAGTCGCTTGATACTTGCAGCTCCTTTAACGTCCAAGTCCAGCAGTAATGTTCTACCGCTGTCAAGCGCGTGATCAACGTCAGACTTAAGCGTTCCATAGAGATTGCCGTGCACGTTCTCGTATTCGAGAAACTCGCCGGCGGCAATCTTCTCCTCGAACTCCTCCCGAGACAGAAAGTGATAGTCTTCTCCGTCTCTCTCCTCGTCGCGAGGCGGCCTTGTCGTTGCGCTGCAAGAGAATTCCCACTTAGGGTGTCTCTGGCGAATATGCCGGATGACGGTGGTTTTGCCTCCGCCTGCAGGTGCCGCAAACACGACCAGACGACCCGTACTACTCAAGATTCTGGACTTGCTCTCGCAACCGCTCGATTTCCTCGCGGATGCTGACCGTCAAGTGTGACACTTCAAGGCTCGACGTCTTAGATGCGATAGTGTTAGCCTCGCGATTCATCTCCTGCAGTAGGAAGCCCAGCCGCTTACCTACTTGACCCGCAGGACTCGTCAGAGTCTTGCGAAACGCGCTCAAGTGTCCATCAAGCCGGACGCATTCTTCCGTGATGTCGAGTCGATCAGCGATGAGTGCAAGCTCAAGTTCGAGCCGGTTTTCATCATAGGATTCGTTGCTGACCAAGCGCTGGACTCGATCTTTTAGCTTCTCCAAAGTGCGAGTCGGCAGTCCTTCCTGTGCCAGCTTAACCTCACTTAACGCGGCAGAAATCAAATCCAGCCTGCCCAGCATGTCCCGCATCAGAACGTCACCTTCCTGCTGCCGCATCTGTCTAAGATTCTGAATCGCAAGTTCTGTCGCGGCCAATGAGAGTTTCAAGAGCCGCTCGGTGACTTCCGGCGCATCAACTGGAGTGGTAACCTCCGGGAACTGGAGCAAATGGTCGAGATGCACGGTTTCACTGATACGAAGTTCTGCACAGAGCTCCTGCAATTGTCCGGAAATCCGCTTTGCCGCATCAATGTCGATACGTGCAGCTGTGGGCAGTCCACTGCGATTCTCTGTCAAGGTCAGCGAGATCTTTCCGCGCTCTACGCCTTTCCTGCAGAGTTCGCGCAACTCGGCTTCAAAGATCAGCAATGTCCTCGGCGCACGGAATCCAAAGTCAAAGTATCGGTTATTCAGCGTTCTCAGTTCCGCGCCAACTGTCAGTCCGTCTTCAGTGACTTCGCCCCTGCCGAAACCGGTCATCGAGTATATCATGTTCAGCGTAATGGCGAAGTGAGGTTGTCCATGGGCCAGCTAAAATATCACCCCAACTGAAACGCGGTGCGTCAGGCCGAGGTCTTCGTGGTCTTCCAATGCGGCATGTACGGCCAGACTGCCAAAGTGTAACCCCGCGCCAGCCGTAAATCGTTCTCCGTTTATCCCGCCACGTAGCGCAACTGTATTCGCAATCAAGTACTCGGCGCCGATGTGCGGCTCGATCGAGACAGGTCCGGCGTCTACGACTTCCGCTTCCCCACGACTCTCAAATCGGGTCTCTGCGTCAGCTGCGAGTGTGAGTTCTGCGTTCATGGCATGGAGTGGTGCAGACCAACTTCCTCCAACTACGAGGCTCGGCAGAATTGACTCAGTTCGACCTGTTGACCAAGCCATCGTCGACGTAGTCACGTCTTTGATTACGGCTCCAATTTCGGTGCGATTGCCGACCGTTCGGTGAACGCCAACGTCGAATCCTAAACCGACTGCAGTCTCACTCGCCACTGTTTTGTTCAAGAGCTTGGCAGTTCCGCCAACGTCCCAGCCACGGCCAAGAGTCTTTCCCCCGGAAGCCATCACCGCCCATTCATGATCTCCCGTCTGTCCATCTGCAATTACGCGATTTGCGTCGGAGAGTGGCAGAGTAGGATCTTCAAGTTTCGTGAGCGGAATATCTGTGACCCTTGAATACAGGACTGTCACGGCACCAGCCACATCGTTCTGCATCGGCGTGGCGTATGCCAAGTAATCATAAGTAAAAAGGTTGTCAAACTGGGAAGCGTGCATGAATTCAACTGAGCGCTTCGACAGTCCGGCAAGGCTTGCGGGATTGTAGTAGCCCGCAGTTGCCGGCAATGGGGATGCAGTTGCTGCACCGCCCATGGCCAGTGCGCGTGCGCCTGCACCTAAGTCGAGAAACTCCCCAGCGTAGCGGCCGATAACCCATTGCGCACAAGCGGTTTGGGTCATAACAAAGAGGGCCACAACAATCCCCCAGCATCGCATGATCAGCATGCCTTGCTCCAATCGTTGCATCTTAAGTCCATCGTCAACCCGCGATACACACGATTACAAACTATCATAATCATGCAAATCGAGCGGTGAAGTACAAAGCTGTGATCAATAATACTGTGGCGGAGTTCGCCGAAAGCCCTCCACTTATTAGGCCTATATTCTGTAAAAATAATGATAAACTGATGGAGAGTCAAGAACTTTTGGACGGCTTTGCACTCTCGCGATTTTCAACTAAACTCTTAATTTCATATAATTTAGCAAGCGCATCGCGAGGAGTTAAGTCATCCAGATTGAGGCTTCGGAGGGCATCCGCTACTCTCTGAGTATCGGATTCAAATAGAGTTAGCTGGAGTCGGGGAGAGTTTATTGGGGGTGGTTGGGTGGACTTGGCGGGGTTTTCTTCCCAGCTTGGAAGCAGTTCCCGCGCTCGCTTGACAACCTCGTCGGGCAATCCGGCCAAACGTGCCACTTCAATTCCATATGAACGGTCAGTCTCGCCGCGTGAAATCCGATGGAGAAAGACGACGCGATCCCCCCACTCCTCAACGTCCACTCGCGCGTTAAAGATCCGAGGGAAAAGCGTGGTCATTTTATTCAATTCGTGATAGTGCGTTGCAAAGAGCGTTTTGCCGGCAACTTCTGAGTGTTCGTGAAGATACTCAGTGATAGCCCATGCTAATGAGAGTCCGTCATAGGTGGACGTTCCTCGACCCACCTCATCAAGGATCATCAGCGACTTACGCGTCGCGTGCCGCAGGATGTTCGAGACCTCTGACATTTCGACGAGGAAAGTTGACTCGCCTCCGGCGAGATTGTCTCCGGCCCCGATGCGCGTGAAGATGCGGTCTACTATGCCAATTTCCGCGGACTCGGCCGGAACAAACGATCCCATCTGTGCGAGCAATACTATCAGAGCGGCCTGACGCAAATAGGTGGACTTGCCTGACATATTCGGTCCAGTGAGGATCATAATCTGCTGTTCGTCCGGATCCAGGAAGAGATCGTTGGGAATAAAACCGCTTCCCTGCGAAACCAAACGTTCGACGACTGGGTGACGGCCCTTCGTAATACTCAGCTTCATCCCATCTCCCACCCGAGGCCGAACGAATTGACTCTCGCGAGCAATCAACGCCAAACCAACAAGAACATCCAATTCTGCAAGCGCGCGGGCAATTCTTGTGAGTTCCTGAGCGCGGCTTACCAGTTCCGCGCGCAAAGACTCCCAGATTTCCTCTTCTATTCCGGCAATCTTCTCGTCAGCGTGAAGAATCTTCTCTTCCCATGACTTCAGTTCAGGTGTCACGTAGCGTTCGGCGCCTGTCAACGTCTGCTTGCGAATGTAGTCTGACGGTATGCGGTCCTGATGCGCGTTGGTCACTTCAATGTAGTACCCGAAGACTTTGTTGTAACCAATCTTCAGTGAAGGTATACCGGTTCGATTGCGCTCCTTGACCTGATGCTCCTGCATCCAAGTCCGTGCCCGTGTTCCAATGGTTCGCAATTCATCGAGTTCTGCAGAGTAGCCGACTCTGATGGCTTTGCCTTCACCGATTGTCGCTGGTGGATCATCGCTAAGGATTGATGAGATCAGACCAGTGATCTCCTGCGGCATACGAAGCTCGCCTTCAAAACGACTCAGCGGAAATCCCGTTTGTTTTGCCAAGAGTTTTGAAATGGCCGGAAGCTTCTCAAGTGTGTTTCGAATCGCAACCGCGTCACGCGGGGACGCCCGTCGAGTTGTCAGGCGGGACAGCAGTCGCTGCAAATCTGAGGTGTCACGCAACTGGTCGGAGAGCAGATTGGACAGTTGCGCATCCAGATAAAGCGTCTCCACTGAGTCCAAGCGCATATTAATTTCCGCAAGGTCAGTCAGGGGAGCGAGTAACCAGCGGCGAAGAAGTCGTCCGCCGGCTGCCGTGCGTGTGTGATCTATCGCCGCAAGCAGGGTCGCATCGCGCCTGCCGCTCAGTGACTCCACCAATTCAAGATTCCTGCGCGTGGATGCGTCAAGCACAAGCTCTCGGCCGACACTAAATACTCGAAGGTCCGGCAGCAACTCTCCCGGGTCTTTATGTTGTGACCTCAAGTAGTGCAGAAGCCCGCCAGCAGCCTGCACGGCAGGAGACATGTCATTCAGCCCATAGCCTTTCAAATTCGCGACATTCAGGTGCGTCCGTAAGGCTCGGTCTGCTCCGTCCTCTGCAAAGTGCCAGCGCGGTACAGGTGTAACTGTGCAATCATGTAGTTCAGTCAGCAACTCGCGCGTGCGCGTTTCATCCTCCGCGGACACGATCAACTCTGCCGGTTCCAACGCATGCAAGCGAGCCGCAAGCTCTGTCAAGGGTAGAATTCCTGCAAAGAATTCCTGCGCGGTTACATCTGCATATGCCAGACCGCAGTGCGCTTCACCCAGATACAGAGCTGCAAGATAGTTATTTCGCTGCTCCTCTAACTGATTAACCGAAAACGTCGTTCCCGCCGATACAACTTCGGTAACACCGCGCTTGACAATACCCTTAGCTTGCTTCGGGTCCTCCAACTGATCACAGACTGCGACACGGTATCCTGCACGCGTCATTCTGCTGAGATAGTTTTCCAGCTGATGGTGCGGGAATCCTGCAAGCGGAACATCGCCTTCTTTGCCATTGTTGCGTTTGGTCAGCGTCAACCCAAGCACGTCCGAAGCAGTTCTTGCGTCGTCGTAGAAAAGCTCGTAGAAGTCGCCCATGCGGTAGAACAGGATCACGTCCGGGTACTGGGACTTGATCTCTGCGTACTGTTTGAGCATGGGTGTTGACATTCTACAGAAAGTGTTTCAGTCGTGAAACGCCGCCCCTCGGGGACGGCGCGATATATGAGATAGGTTTCTACTGAGGAGCTAAGGTGAAGTTACCAATACAGCAGGGCAATTGTGCTTGGCTTTGATCTGATCCCCGATTGTGCGACCGATCTCCTTGGTTGCAAATCCACCCACGCGAACTTGCAACAGATTCTCCTTGGGTACCAGTTCAACTCTATATCCATCTTTACGAAGTTTCTCGGCAAATCTATGCGCGTTCTCGTGATTACCAAATGCGCCTACTTGAATATACCATTCGCCTGCTTCCGCAGCATTTAAATCATGCGGTGCCTCAGGCTCAGATTGAACTTGGACTTTGTGCCTAACCTCCTGCTGGGGCAGAGCCACCTGAGCATCTGTTTCCGCGTTCTGCATGGTAAGCTTCTTCTCGTCCCTCAGCGCGGCGGCGTGCACCTCCTCCACTGACTCTGCGGCTTCCGTATCGTAGTCAAGCGTGAAGCCTGATTCAGTATTCTCTCGTGACTTCGCTTCCACTATCGCGACGGGTTGTTCAGACTGCAACGCTTCGCGCTCAGTCTGATTCGAAGTGACCGATCTTCCCGGATTGGACGGCGTTGTTTTTGCAATCAGCGGTCTCTCGACCTCATACTCAGATGGTGTAAAGTCCTCGGGTCCACCAGTCGACTTCACAGGCGCTGCCTCCAACACGAGTGCAGAAATGTCGATTCCCATGCTTGCGGCCTGCAATAATCTTTCCTGTGCAAACTCGTCGCAGTCGGTACCGGGGAATCGTGCAGAAATCTCTCGATAAATGAAGCACGCCTCGATGGCATTGGGCTCCCGAAGTGCGTCAAGCAAAAGCTGATAACGTTCCGGAGCCCCGGACTCTGAGATGATCTGCTGTGCTTCCAGCATGCGGCCTTCGCGCAGCAAGTCAACCGGTGATTTCTTCACCACTTGTGCCAGACATGCCAAGGACAGCATGAGCATTGTCAAACAGAGTCTAAACATTGTACGTGTCAACTTTATGGCATTGCGGACATAACCAAAGTGGTTCTCGGGAAACATGGCCGCAACTCGAACAGGAATACTCGTAGTTTTCCTTCATCACGCGCGAAAGCACGTCGCGTGACATATTCAGCACTCCGTCCACGTCATGCACGTCATGATACAGGCGAATCAACCGACGACGAAGCCAGAGACTATCGGGATTCTGCTCCAGTCCGTCGCGGAGCACGGTGATCGCTCCACCCGCATCGCCTTTCTTTCGCAAGAAGCGGGAAAGAGCCGCGTAGGCATGGACATTTTGCGGGTAGCTTTGAATTACGCTGCGGTAAATCTGTTCAATTTCCGAGAATCTACCTAAGTCGAAAAGCTGTGATTCCAAGCGCTCGAATGCCACGTAGCTCTGTGCTGGATTCACATCAATCAATCGTCGCCAGATCTTGACCGCATCTTCGATCCGCCCCTCCCGCACATAAGAATCGCCCCAGTAGAGATACGGAGCAACCAGCATGGCATCATGCTTGATCGCTTGGCGATACTGGATGCGGCCGTCACGCTCTTTGCCGCCAGAGCAGATTCGCTGGCCTTCGAGAGTCTTGAGAATCGCAAGCCTTCTTGCCGCGGACGATGTACTGAGACCATTCAGCTTTTCAGCGGTTTCATAAGCTTGCTGCCATTGGCCTTGAGACGCAAGCAATTCGCTCTTGTTCTGCAGAGCCCAAGCGTCTTTCTTCGAAACACCCAACATCTGATTCACGCATTCAAGCGCGCGTCCGGAATCACCGGCACGAAGATAGTCATCCGTCAGAGCTCGATAAACATCAAGCTTCTGGCGGTCAGAGATATCACCGCGTAGCGTCAAGGACCGATGAATCTTTATTGCGCGGGCAAGATCTCCGGATTGAGCGTAGAGCGCTCCAAGCCTTAGATACGCATCAATATTCTCTGTATCAGACGTTACGGTTTCACGCAACTTTTGTATTGCGCGAGCGGTATCGCCGTCCAGCACAGCTTTCAATCCTTCCGCGTAGGGCGTAGTCTGGGAGACGCTGCGACGCACTTTCCAGTCTTTGAAGTAGGTCGCGGCACCAATTCCACCGGCGACTAACACAAGCAAGAAGAGAAACTCAAAGAAGCTCATGACGGATTGACTCCTGTGCCGGTAGTATCTTCTTCAAGCGCGAAATTCCGCAGGCGTTCAAGTTCGTTTTGAAGCGCTTGATTTCGTCGCTTCTGCGCAGATATTTCACTCCGTAAGCGCAATTGATTCACGATCGCCACAAGCATGCTGGCCGCGTATCCCACTAAGGCGGCAAGAAAGAGCATGAAGGACAGCGGCAAATCTGGCGATTTCCATCCAATTATCTCAATATGCACCTTTGGATCGGCATTCTGAGATAGAAAACCGACCAAGAAGAATACTACGATCAGAATAATCAGCCAGCGAAGAATCCACATGGCAATGTCTCCATTTGTTGCGCGTCAGGATAGACGCGCGCCGTGGAAGGTAAAACCCGACAATGCTGCCAATTGCACCTGCACGAGGTCCCCGACGCTCTCGCCATTCATTGGAAGAACTACGGGGCGAAAATCGGGTGTACGGCCCGCCCACATATTTCTATCCTTTGGCGCAGCGCCCTCTATTAAAACGCTTGTCTGCTTTCCAAGTTGCGCTTCATTGCGCTCACGCGCAATAGACTGCTGCAGAGTGATCAGACGCTGGAGGCGCTCTACCTTGACATCCTCCGGAACATCATCCACCAAACGCGCCGCCGCCTTGGTGAGGGGACGTTCCGAGTATTTGAACATGAAGGCAGTATCGTAGCGCACTTCTTCCATCAATCTGAACGTATCCATGAACTCGTCGTCGGACTCCGTAGGAAATCCTACTATTACATCTGTTGACAGCGCGAGATCAGGCATAATCCTTCGTGCCAGCTCGATGATCTCGCTGTACCGTTCACGAGTGTAAGGGCGGTTCATTTCCTTCAGCACACGATTATTCCCTGATTGCACAGGCAGATGCAGGTATGGGCAAATCTTCTCATGGTCTCCCATGGTACGTAGCAATTTCTCGGATATATCCGAAGGATGCGATGTCATGTAACGCACACGGGAAACACCAGCAATGTCTGCTACTGCAAGGAGGCAGTCTGCGAAATCGCGGTCTTCCCAGCGATAGGAATCCACGTTTTGACCCAACAGCATAACATCACGCACCCCCTGTGCGACCAAATGTTCGACCTCACGCAGAATGCTGGGCAGAGGGCGGCTGCGTTCGCGTCCACGGGTTCGAGGCACGACGCAAAAGCTGCAGAATTTATCGCAACCTCTGATGATCGTCACGAAGGCCGTCACGCCACCGTGATGCCGCGGTAATATATCATCGTAAAGTTCTTCGCGCAGCAACGTGGTTTCCAGCAGTCCGGGGGTTCCGGGCGGGGAGATGAAGCGCTCCTCAAGCAGAATCGGTAACCGACGATAGGAATCCGGGCCGACCACCAGATCCACGTAAGGATGCGATTCCAGCACCTCTTTCCGCTTGGCTTGCGCGACACAGCCGAGGATACCAATTACCATTGAAGGGTTCTGCTTCTTCAGCGACGAGAGATTTGCAAGCTGTCCCAACGCCCTCACTTCAGCAGTTTCGCGTATCATGCACGTGTTCACGAGCACCACATCAGCCGAATCAGGCGAATCACAAAAGCGATAGCCGGCCTCGCCAAGCATACTTTCAATTGTCTGCGAATCCGAAACGTTCATCTGACAGCCGTACGTCTGAATGAAGATGCGCGGGCCATTGCCGGTTACTCCGGTCAACGGGGCACGTGCCGTCTCGGGCAGGTTGTGGGAAAGCGTAACTAACTCGTGCACGGTTTACAAATCAATGGTGATGGGTTTGTCTAATTTGATTTCCGACTCAGATACTGAAGCTTGCATTGCGAGGAGCTTCACTCCCGTTTGATAAGCGTCTCGAAGTGTCGTCCCGTATACCGGATCAATCTCGTCAGCCGGTGAGAATTTTCGCGCGAGGTGGTGTTGTACAACGTAGAGCATATAGGCTTCGCGGCCCGACAAAACAAACTCCATGAGCTCATGCAGGTGTCGCGTACCGCGCTCAGTCACGCTGTCGGGAAACAGAGCTATTCCATCTTCGACTAAAGTCACGTTCTTGACTTCGAGCAGCGCGTCCTCGTCGCCCAACATGAAGTCGATCCGTGATCCGCTCGGTAGTTTATATTCGCGGCGGAATCTGGTGAACTCTGAGAGTTCCGGAATCGCACCCTGCTCGAGTGCTTCCGCCGTTATCACATTCGGCACCTGCGTATTGATGCCTACCCATGATCCGGCAATTTCAACCAACTCCCAAGTGTAGGGAATCTTGCGCGTCGGAGAATCCGAGTAACTGACCAAGACAGGAGCTCCGGCGATACACACCCCCTTCATGCTACCCGTGTTCGGAGTTACTGCCGTAATTTCACCGCCTTCATCGAGCAAGATGTCAACAAGGAACCGTTGATAGCGCCTGATGAGTCTTCCGCGCAGAAGTGGTTTGGGCAGCAGCATCGTGTGGTTAGGAGCGGTGCAATGCTCGCCTCACGGTCTGCCATCGGTCGAGGGTCCAAGCTGCCGACAGAGTGTGGACACGAGTCGGTCCGCAGGAAGCGTCACCTGTTGCTGCGTTCGAAGGTCTTTTAGTGAAACCTCTCCTCGTGCGCGTTCGTCAGGTCCGGCTATCACGACAAACGGGATTCTCTGCTGATCCGCGTAAGAAAACTGCTTCTTCATGCGGTCACTGTCATACCAGATCTCCACGCGTAGTCCTGCACGCCGAAGCTCCGCCGCAAGCTCAAGATTCTTCGCAACGCCTGCATCATCAAATCTCGCAATCAAGACCTGAGTTTCTGATGGTTCCGATGTAAACTTCTCAAGTTGAGTCAGCGCAGTTTGAATGCGATCCAAACCGATCGTCGTTCCGGTTGCCGGAACATTTGTTTTTGAGAATGTCGAAACCAAGCCATCATACCGACCTCCGCCCGACAATGAACCGAGGTGCGGAAGCGCGGGCAACACAGTTTCAAAGATCGGTCCAGTGTAGTAGTCAAGACCGCGAGCCAGCGTCGCATCGAATGACAGCTTGCTCTCGGATACTCCTAACTCGCGCGCGGCTTGAAACACCGTTTCAATCTCAGCAAGTCCCGCTTGTGCCGCCTCATTCCTCGAAATCATGCTGCGAGCAGACGAGAAGTCAGGAGATGTTCCTCCTGAAGCCATAAGTTCGGTAACTCGCTTACGGGCGTCTGCGGCTGGAATGCCATGTCTTGAGAACTCTTCCTCCACTCCATCCCAGCCTATCTTGTCCAGTTTGTCGAGGCATCGGCAGAAGTCGAAGAAGTGTGATTGGTCGCCAGTGATCAAGTGCGCGAGGCCAGCAAGGAATTTGCGGGATGAGAGCCGGATTCGGAAATCCTCAAATCCAATCGACGCAAGGACCTCGTGTGTCAGTGCGAGAATTTCCGCGTCTGCGAGTGGTGATTCGGTTCCAAGAATATCGGCATCACACTGCACAAACTCACGATATCTACCCTGCCGCGGCTGCGGCCGGTCGGCTCGCCACACCGGCTGAATCTGATAGCGTTTGAATGGCCGAGGCAACTCCGCGTACTGAGCGACCACTCGAGCCAAAGGAACCGTCAAGTCATACCGCAGCGCAATCGCGCTTTCAGCAGAGTCCTCAGAGTCGCCACGCGCCCGCCGAATCTCGTAGATCAGCTTGTCGTTTTCTTCCGACTTTCCGGTCAGAATCTCGAGATATTCGATTGCCGGCGTTTCCAGAGGCTGAAAGCCGTATCGCCTGTACGCCTCTTCAATCACATGCAAAAGTCGCCTTCTGGGAATCAGCTCGGAAGGCAAGAAATCGCGAGTTCCGCGAAAAGTGCGAGGCTCGATTCTACTCAAATTGTAAACTATTGTTTAGTATAAATAAAAAGCCCCGCAAACAGGGCTGACGTGGAGCGCTTTGCCTCGCACGGTTCAGGTCCACCCAGCTTACCTATCCAGTCAATATCCGAGTTTTGAGCCGAAAAATCAAGGGTATAGCTCTTTGAGCAGGGCTAATTGTCCGGCACCGCAAGGTCAATCACAGCAAATTTCTCGACGTCGACCAGCCCATGGTCTGTTAACTTCAGGCTTGGAATCACGGGGAGAGCGAGAAAGGACAACGCCATGAAAGGTGAAGATAGTTTGCAGCCAAGTTCTCGTGCCGCATGGTGCAGCGCTTCAATCTCGGGTGTCACCTCTCTGGCGGACTTATTCGTCATTAAACCTGCCACGGGCAGCGACACCGAAGCGGCTACTTTCCCATTACGAACCACTACCCAGCCGCCTTGAATCTCCTCAAGTGTATTCGCCGCTATCAGCATGTCTTGATCATCCATGCCCACACAAATGATGTTATGGGAGTCATGCCCGACAGTGGACGCAAGCGCACCGTCCTCCAAACCGAATCCGCGAACAAATGCCTTTCCCACATTGCCATTCCTGCCGTGCCGTTCGATCACGACGAGCTTTGCGATATCTTGTGTGGAATCTGAGTGTAACACTCCGTTTCGGACTGGGAGACTGGCGGTCGAGCGGCCGGTCACGATTTGATCGGGAATCACGTCAATGATGTTTACTTGCTTTGTCGACGCGCTGACTACAAAATTCTCGGTGGACAGTGATGGGAGGGTTACCGTTTTGGATACTGCCGAGACATCACAAGTTTCGATCGGAACGAGCAATTCGCCATCACGAGCCACTTCCGCACCTCGACGAAAAACGCGCAACGGGCGAAACTCCTTCAGGTCTTCGAGCACGACCAAGTCCGCATAGCGCCCTGGAACAACCGCACCGGTGTCTTTGACCCCAAACAGCCGCGCAGTGTGAGTGCTCGTCATGGCGACCGCGAGAATTGGATCTAACCCGAGTGAAACCGCCTTTCGCAGCGTGGCGTTCATGTGTCCGTCAACAAGCAGTTCGTCGGCATGCCGATCATCAGATACAAATGCGAAGCGATGCGCATTCTCCGGTCTTATCAGCGGCAGCAGGTTTCTCATGTTCTTCGCGGTTGATCCTTCACGAATGAAGACCGCCATGCCGCGGCGGAGCTTCTCCTGCGCTTCCAGAAGCTGCGTGCTTTCATGATCCGTGGCAATACCTGCTGCAGCGTACGCATTCAACCACTTGCCGCTGACACCCGGAGCATGTCCATCGACCGGTCTGCCGTTTGCCAGTTCTACTTTGCGGAGCACGGACTCATCGCCCAGAATCACACCGGGGAAGTTCATGACTTCCGCGATGCCGAGAACTCGGGGATGAGACAGGAACGGCTGCATGTCCCTCCACTCAAGAACAGCGCCGGCAGTTTCCATGTGTGTCGCGGGAACACAAGACGGAATCATGACCCAAATGTCCAGAGGGAGACTCTCTGAACTGTCGAGCATAAACTGAATGCCGCGAACGCCAAGTACGTTTGCAATCTCGTGCGGGTCACAGAACACACCACCTGTGCCGCACGGAACGACAGTCCGCGCAAACTCCGGCGGCGTCATCAATGTTGACTCTATATGAATGTGCCCGTCTAAGAACGCGGGTGCGAGAAAACGACCTCTAAGGTCGATCGTCTGACGCGCTTCATAGTCACCAATTCCGGCAATTCGACCTTCGAATACTGCAACGCCCGCCTCTTCAATTTCATAGGAAATCGTATTGATCAGGCGGGCGTCTTTCAGAAGCAGGTCGGCAGGCCGGTCGCCTCGAGCGACCTCAAGCAGGCGTTGCTTGGACGAAATTTCCACTATGGGGTTCCCATTATTAGAAAATCACAATCTTCTGGCGCATTCCCTTGGTTCTAAGATGATGCGACAGAGAGTCCACCTCAATCAGTGTTTCATTCAAACGATTATACAACTCTTCGTCGGTGAACAATTTGCCCATTGTACCCTCTCCTGAGTTGATTCTGGCCATAAGCAATCGCATTTGGTCAGCCGCCGCCGTCAGCGAGGTCATAGCGGAATCTATTCCTGCCAGCGTACCGTCAGACCTGTCGTTGACTTTCTCGGTCAGTTCGCGCGCCGAGGCCATTGCAGCACGCAAATCTGTCAACGATGCCTCGAGTGTGCGGCGATTAGTTTGCAGCATTTCATTGCTTTGCTCTGCAACTCCTGCCGCATTGCGCATCAGTCGATTGAGATTGCTTTGATTGGACGTATCTCCAAGCACGGTATGAACATCTAACAGAACAGAATCAAGGTGTCCAAGCGTGGTTTCCAAGCGGTTGGTAAACTCCTGAAACTTCCCCATAATAGCTCCGACGCCTTGCGGGTCGGTGCCGCGCAGCGGTTGAGAAACATCTGCAAGGGGCAGCTCGCTACCGGTGTAAATCGAAAGTACTTGTCCTGCCATGACCGTAGGAGATTCGATGGTAGCCACATAGTCCGAGTATAGCTTCACGTCTTCATCTACGCTCGCAGTAACCCTGACGAAGCCGTCAAAGAACTGAATGCGGTTTACCCGGCCTTTTACCACACCGTTGGCCAGCGTATTTGCGCCGTTCTCGAGACCACCTGTCGTCTTAAAGATGATCGTCACAGTATAGCGTTTGGCATTCAGGCGGTAACCCTTACCCCAAATAATTCCGCCGATTAGAATGACCAGCGATGCCAATACCGCCGCGCCGACTTTAATTTCCTGTTTCATTTACTTATCCGCGATAGGCCACCGGTTTGGTGGCGGGAAGGTCCTGACATGAGATGCGAACACCCCGGCGGAGCATTTCATCAAGTGCCATGCGATCCCAATTTGATAGATAGACATAGGGGACAAGCTCTTCAGAGCCCTCGCGGAAATGCAATCCGCCGAGGTGCAGCTTTTTCAAAACCACTCCCTTGTGGATCAGCTTGAGCGCATCGCCAGGGCTTTCCAGCACAAGCATAGACTTCGTTGCGGCATACCTGCTGTTGGTCAATCCAACTGCGGCGTCATCCATGGAAACAATTTCCACGCGAACATCCTCCGGAACCCCCGCTTTGAGTGCTGCGGAGAGTCCTCGATCTACGACGACCCGATCATTTGCAAGGATTAGGTGCTCCAATCCCAAGGCATGAACCCAACCCACGACCACCTGGCCATGAAGCAACCGGTCATCAATTCGAATGATGGGGAAGTCGCTTTTTTTGCGACCCCAGGGAAGAGAAATCATGCAGGAAGGCGAGACTGAATGCCGCGCATCGCATCACGCTCGATGGTTTCGGCAAGTTCAGAGAGTGGAAGTTTGTCCCGTTTGGTGAAGAATGAAAGTAACATGGGCAGATTCACCCCGGATACGATGGATGCTTTTCCCGGCAAATTAGCAAGCCCGCAACACGCCATGAACGGTGAGCCGCCGCAAAGGTCTACCATGATGATCGTCGGCTCGCTGGTGAGCAAGTCTCTGACGCGGGATTGGATCTGATCCAGGGACAACCCGGAGTTCGAAAGCACGTCAACACCTTCCTGAGGTCCCAGGACTGAAACTGCGGCATCGAACAAAGACTGGCCGAGCGATCCATGGGTGACTAGAATCACGTGCGTCATATCAAGTGTTACTCGAAGTCCTTCTCAAGGTAAGACTGCAATCTCGATTTGTTGTCCATCACTTCTGTCAGAGTCCTGCTAAACTCGCGTGCAGGGTGGAACCCATAGACTTTCAGATGCAGGTTCAAAGCAATAGCCTCGGCAATCACCGTGATATTCTTGCCGGGATAGATGGGAAGCACGACATGCGGAATTTTGACGCCAAGATATTCTTTGAAATTCTCGTCCAACCCCGTCCGCTCATAATCCATGTCCGCGCGCCACTCCACCAACTCGACCTCGGTTTCAACGCGCTTCTGCTGGCGAACGGCGCGAACTCCGAACATGGCGGCCACATCGATAATCCCAACGCCGCGAATCTCCATGTAGTGCTTCAGAAACTCGCGGCCGTGACCCATCAGAACATTTTCCGCCGTGCGGGTCAAAGATACGATATCGTCGGACACCAGTCGATGTCCGCGTTCCACCAAATCCAAAGCCACTTCTGACTTACCGATACCGCTGCGGCCCGTGAAAATCAGTCCTGTTCCGTAGACGTCCACTAATGACGCATGAATCGTTGTCGACGGAGCAAACTTCTGATCCAAATAGTCGGAAAGCAGGTGCGTTGTCTCGGTCGTTGTCAGCGGCGACGAGAAGACTGCGACACCCGCTTCGTCCGCCGCCTCGCCCAATTCCGGGAGCATCGGATTGTCGTTCGTGATGATCAGGCAAGGTATCTCGAATTCGAAGAACCTTGAGAGTGATTTCTTACGCTCAAGCGTCGACAATGACTCGAGAAACTTCACCTCGGTGTTTCCCAGAACCTGAATCCGGTCGTAGGTAAAGAGCTCTATGAACCCCGCTAATGCGAGACCGGGACGGTGGATTTCCTTCTGAGTGATTTCGCGCGTCAATCCCCGCGGGCTGTTGCGAAGCTTAAGATTCAGTCGGTCCTGGTTTTCTTGATAAAACGCGCTGACCTGCAGTCGCTCGGCCATACTTGCGCTCACAACTTAGTGGCGTGTCTGCAATCTATCTTTATGCTTCTTAATCTGTGCTTCGAGTTTGTCCACCGCAAGGACTATTGATTTGCGAAAATCTTCGGAAACGGCCGAACCAATCAACACCGTGCCGTCCACGCTTACCCGGACATTGGCACGTTTCTCTTGCTTGTTAAAGGTGAACTGGATTTCGCAGTTCAGAATATCATCCGCAAACTTCAAGAGTCGTTGAACTTCCTGTTCAGCAAATTCCCGTAAGCTGTCCGTGGCGTTGAAATGAACTGCGGTAATCTGAGTTCTCATGGCTCTGTCCTTTGGGGGGTATTGTCCCCGCCGATTTCGTCTGTGGTTTTAGGCTCGTCGGCATGCGGGTGAGCCTGTTGGTAGGCTTCTCGCAGGCGGCGGGCTGTCACGTGCGTATAGCGCTCGGTCGTCCGAACTGATGCATGACCGAGCAATTCCTGTACCGCACGAAGGTCTGCACCTCGCGCAAGTAAGTGTGTTGCAAAACTATGTCTTAGCTTGTGCGGACTGGCTTCAGGTAAAAGGCTACCCAGCCGCAACTTGATGATTTTTGCTGCCCTGAAGCGACTGAGCGGTTTCCCGCGGTCAGATAGCCACAGTGGGTCTGCAGGGCAATCAGGAAACTGCCGTCCACGACTTGTCAGATAGTCCTGCAAGGCCTGAAGCGACGCCCGGGAGAGCGGGACGACCCTTTCCTTGCTTCCCTTACCCAACACGCGCGCAGTTCCGCGACGCATGTCAATGTCTGTCAAGCTCAACCCTAAGGCCTCGGAGATTCTGAGTCCCCCGCCATATAATAGCTCGAGAAGGGCTCTGTCCCGCACATTCGGCCATGCGTCACCAAGACTATCCAGCGACTCCGCTAATGCAGACTCTGTAAAGATATGCGGAAGTGGCTTCTTCACCCGAGGAGGGTCAAGCAGTGCGACCGGATTCTGGGTTATTGCGCCGTTCCGCCAAAGAAACTTCGAAAAGTCACTCAAGACTGCGCGCTTACGCTGTAAAGTCGAAGGGGCCAAGTCGTCTGCAGCCCAGCGATACATGATGTCACGCAGGTTCTCATACATCCAATCGGCAATTCCGGGAGCGCGATCAAGCTGATTCCCAAGAATCGCGAAAGCCTGAGACAGGTCACGACTGTATGCTGCTTGAGTGTGCGGAGAGCGTTTGCGGCGTGTAAGGTCCTGCACATAAGCGTCCAAGAAGGACTCAAGACTTATGACTTCGCCGCCTGCTCTATCTCGATCTTGTGCTTGCATTTCGGACATTGGTGGATCAAACCGGCTTTCAGGTTCTTCTCCTCCATGTAGTTGTTGCCACATGCCGGACACTTTTCCGCGATCGGTCTGTTCCAGCTGACAAAGTCACAGTTGGGATAGTTTGAGCATCCGAAGAAGAGTTTTCCACGTCTCGACTTGCGTGCGCTGATCTTTCCGCCGCAACCTTCGCGGGGACAGTCAATGGCGTTGGGGTCGGGCATGGACAGGATCGTCTTGCACTCGGGATAGCCTGTACAACCTAAGAACCAACCGAAACGGCTGCGCTTTGGCGCCATCTGCTTTCCGCACTTCGGGCAAGGGGTTTCCGGTACTTCAGGCGCTTTCTCTCCCTCCAACGGCTCAGTATAACGGCATTCGGGGTAATTCGTGCATGCGATAAACTTGCCCGCGCGACCCCACTTCATAACCAACTCTCCACCGCACTCCGGACAGGGCTTGTCCAGCACTTCCTGAGTGCCTTTCTTGATCTCGTCACGATTCTGCTTCACGCGTTCGAGGTCGGCCGAGAATGGTCTGTAGAAGTCTTTTACGACTTTCTGCCACTTGACACCGTCGTTCTCAATCGAGTCCAGCTCTTCCTCCATCTGAGCAGTGAACGAGACGTTAAACACGTCCGGGAATTGCTCGATCAGAACCTTATTGACGGCCTCGCCAAGCTCGGTCGGCTGGAAGCGGCGTTGTTCATTTGTAATGTATTTGCGTTTGACGAGCACGGAGATAATTTGAGCGTAGGTGCTCGGTCTTCCAATCCCAAGTTCGTCCAGTGTTTTTACCAAAGAGCCAGCATTGTATCGGGGAGGCGGCTCCGTGAAGTGCTGCGTGGGGGTAACTCTCTCGGCAGGATATTGTTTTCCAACCTTAAGCTCGGGCAGCTCATTAGTCATTTCAGTTTCAAGCTGTTCGCGTGCGTCGTGCGGCGTTTCGTCAGCCACTTCCGCAAGGACTTGCAGATGACCCGGGAAAAGCATACGACGGCCATTGGCGCGAAACTCGTACTTCCCCACTTCAAGCGTCGCGGTCGTCACTTCAAAGCGAGCCTCTTCCATTTGCGACGCAACAAAACGCTTCCAAATCAATTCGTATAATTTGAATTGTTCAGGCTTCAAGTATTTCTTGACAGACGACGGGTCGCGGGTCACATCCGTCGGACGGATCGCTTCATGCGCGTCTTGAGCCGCGTTCTTGGTCTTGAACAGGCGAGGATGAGCGGGCAGATACTCTTTTCCGTAGCGGTCCACGATGAACTCACGCAGGTGGGTCAAGGCTTCCGGAGAAACTCGCACGGAATCCGTACGCATGTACGTAATTAGTCCGACCGAACCATCCTTGCCCAACTCCACGCCTTCATAGAGTTGCTGAGCCGCCGACATAGTTCTGTCATTGGAGAAACTCAATCGCCGTGCCGCATCCTGCTGCAGCGTCGATGTCGTGTACGGCGCAGAGGGCGAGGACTTGGTCGGGCGGGATTTGAGGTCCGTTAGCTTGAACTCTTTTCCCGTGCATTCCTTGACAATTGCCTTCGCAGACTTCTCGTCCGATACTTCCGCCTTCTTGCCGTCAATTCTTGAGAGTCTGGCCTCGAATGTCGCTTGCTTATTCGCTGTAAGCAGGGCGGCAATCGTCCAATACTCCATCGGAGTAAAGGCGCGAATCTCGGCTTCTCGTTCACATATAAGCCGTAAGGCGACGGATTGGACTCGGCCTGCCGATAAGCCTCGAGCAATGATCTTCTGAAGCAGGGGGGACACCAAATAGCCTACAAGGCGATCCAGCACGCGGCGCGCCTGCTGCGCGTCCACTTTCTTCCCATCCAACTCGCCCGGACGCGAGAGTGCCTTCTTGACAGCATCCCGCGTGATCTCATTAAAAAGAACTCGGCGAATTTTCGTCTTGTGCTGAGGGTCTATTTCCTCGGCAATGTGGAAGGCAATAGCCTCGCCTTCGCGGTCAGGGTCAGTCGCAATCAATACTTCCGAGGCGTCCCGTGCGTTGCGGCGGAGCATCGTCAGAACGTCTTCTTTCCCGCTAATCGTGACGTACTCGGGTTCGAAGTTATTCTTTAGGTCAACTCCGAGTTTCTTCTCTGGAAGGTCGCGAACATGGCCTACCGAGGCGGCCACCGCATATTCCTTCCCGAGATAGCCCGATAACGTGCGGGCCTTCGCCGGGGACTCCACAATAACGAACTTGCGACCAACCGCTGACACTTCGTGCATTGCGGCGCTACGAGACGGCCTCTTTGTTGCCGTACCCGTTCGCTTTGCCGATGTCTTTTTTGCGGAAGCTGTCTCTTTCGACACGGACTTCTTTGACACCTTTTCGGTGGCAGAGGACGTCTTCTTCGCCGCAGTTTTTGCGGATTTTGACGCGCTTTTCTTCTTTGTTGTTTTCTTGGTCGGCATATCCTTCAGAAAGGAAAAGCTTCGAGCACAGGCTCAAAGCTTAGTGAGTAACGTTACGAATGGCAGCCGAATTGTGCGGCTAATTCCATGAAAATCCGTGGATTCTGCCCGTTCTTCAGGCAAGCTTCCGTCTTAATGTATCAATTCAGGCGACATGCGAGCCGAGGCAGCCGGCATCATGCTTTCACCGGGAAGCAACTCTTTCTCAAACAGATGGGTAGCGACCATGAGTTTCATCTCTGAAACATCGGCTGCAGGAGATCCCATCATCACGCAGCGCTCAATAAGCTCCTCAGTATCCCCGTGAGTTAACACACCTAAACGGAGTAACTGCAGGATATGGCCCAGAGCTTCACTACTGATGTAATTAGATTCAATCTCGTGCAAGACACGATAGGCATTTGGATTGACCGGCTCCTGAATCTGCGACCGCTGCCTCGTCCCTGCCATGCGGTGGTTGAACACCGAGAAGGCTGTCGCCACTTCACGCCGAGAAAATCCCTGTCGAATCAAGTCTTCAGAGATACCATCAATTTCATCCAGATTTACACGGCGAGATTCAATTTCGCCGATTACATACAAAATAATCTCAACGATCCGTTGGTCCATGCAGTGGCCTTCCTTGTTACCCCCGAAATCGGAGGTTGGTTCCACGGTAAAGCTGCCAGCATTCTAAGTGAAGGACAGTATTACTTTTAGCCATCAGTCTCCCTGCTACCGCCTCATTGTAAGGAAAAAAACTGCTAAAGGCAAGCCTTCTCAGCCCGAAACTTCTTCGGTCGCGCCGTGGCACTTCTTGTACTTCTTGCCGCTACCGCAGGGACATGGGTCATTTCTACCCACGCGAGCCCCGACCCTCACTGGTTCCTTCTTCCCCACCTGCGCGGCACCGCCAGCTTGCGCGGAAGGCTGTCCGCCCCCTTGCGTAGATGCTTGGCTATAGGCTAATCCCGCCGCGCTTGCATGGGAATACGTCATAGCAGGAGTCCGGCTTACTCTCGGTTGTGACGGGATTTCGCCGCCCTGCTGCTCCGTCTGGAGGCGATAGCTGAAGATGATTCTGAGTGCGTCGGCGTTGACCTCGTCCAACATCCCCTGAAAGAGCTTGAAGCCTTCTTTCTTGTACTCGATTAACGGGTCCTTTTGACCATAGGCACGCAGGCCGACGCCCTCTTTGAGACCATCCATGGCATACAGGTGGTCTTTCCACTTCATGTCAATAACGCGGAGGATTGCCTGTCTCTGCAGTTCACGGAACAACTCCTCTCCAAGCAGGGCTCCGCGGTTGGCTCGTGCCTCTTCAATCTTACGGGTCAGACTATCATGCTGTTGTGCCGAAGAGGAGTGGAAGAACTCCTCGTCGCGCGACAGATCGATGAGAAAGGTCCGCATGATTTCTTCGGTGAAGGCTTCGCGAATCAGCTCATCGCCCTCTCCGTGTTTTTCGAAGATGTAGTCCACATAGTCGCCGATCATTTCATCGATTAGCGCAGAGGGATCCTCGCCCCTCAGCGCAATATTTCGGCGCGAGTAGACAACCGAGCGTTGCTGGTTCATGACATCGTCGTATTCCAGCAAGTGCTTGCGGATGGAGAAGTTGTATTCTTCGACGCGCTGCTGAGCACGACTTATCGAACGGGTTATCATGCCCGCAGAAATGACTTCGCCTTCCTTCAGGCCAAGCCGGTCCATGACCGATGCCATACGATCCGAGCCAAAAAGACGCATCAAATCATCTTCAAGGGAAACGTAGAATTGACTGGATCCGGGATCGCCCTGACGACCCGCTCGGCCGCGAAGCTGACGGTCAATACGTCGAGATTCGTGACGCTCTGTACCCAGAATGAAGAGTCCACCCTCCGCATTGGATTTGTTGTGCTCATCACCCGGCCAATTGACAACTCCCGGTCCCAGTTTGATATCTGTTCCTCGACCGGCCATGTTCGTCGCGATAGTGACCGCACCAAGTTGTCCTGCCTTGGCAATAATCTCCGCTTCCTTCTGATGCTGTTTGGCGTTCAGCACCTCGTGCGGAATTCGACGCCCTTTCAGCATGCGCGAAAGCAACTCTGAAGCTTCAACCGACGCAGTTCCTACGAGCACGGGTTGGCGATTCGTATGCAGCTCGGCTATGCGGTCGACGATCGCATTATACTTCTCGCGCTTCGTGCGGTAGATGAGATCGTTCATGTCATCGCGGCGAATCGGCTGATGCGTCGGAATGACCATGACTTCAAGCTTGTAGATTGAGAAGAACTCAGACTCTTCCGTCTCCGCAGTGCCTGTCATGCCCGCGAGCTTGCCATAGAGTCTGAAGTAATTCTGGAGCGTGATCGTGGCAATCGTCTGTGTTTCCCGCTCAATCTTGACGCCTTCCTTGGCCTCAATCGCCTGATGCAATCCGTCAGAATACCTGCGCCCCGAGAGGATACGTCCCGTGAACTCGTCAACAATTTGCACCTTACCATCTTGAACGACGTACTCAACGTCCTTTTCGTAAAGGCAGTATGCTTTCAGAAGTTGAGCAACATTCTGGACGCGCTCCGCACGGTGGGCGTAGACGCTCTGCATTTCGGTTTTCTTGGCCGCACGCTCTTCCGCGGAGAGGGATTCACTCGCGTCCAATTTCGCAAATTCATCCGCGAGATCAGGAAGCAGGAAGAGATCCGGGTCGCCGCCGTAATACCTAGTTAGCTGCAGGCGTCCCTGCTCAGTCAGATCTGTCTGATGCGACTTCTCCTCGATTGAGAAATACAGCTCCTCGTCGAGTTCGTGCATCTTCTTGTCGCGAAGGTACTCATTTTCAACGCGTTGACGAAGCTGGACGTTCGACGGCTCTTGAAACAACTTAAGAGTGCGCTTGTGCTTGGGGTAACCGCGATGGAGTTTCAGCAATCGCTTGCCAACTTCATATTCATCGAATTTCGGTTCAGTCAACATCTTTTCGACTTCGTCGGCCAACCGTATGATCAACTGCGATTGCAGCCGCACCAGCTGTTCCACCGGCGGTTTCATCTCATCAAACCGCTGCGTAGAGTGCTCAACCGGCCCAGAGATAATCAGCGGAGTTCGCGCCTCATCAATCAGGACGCTGTCAACTTCGTCTACGATCGCATAGTAATGTCCGCGCTGCACAACATAGTCCATGTGTAAGGCCATGTTGTCGCGCAAGTAGTCAAAGCCAAACTCATTGTTTGTGCCGTAGGTGATGTCCTTGCCGTATTCTTCTCTCCGACGATGCGGCGGCATGTCCGAAGTTATTACACCTACAGACAATCCGAGCATACGAAAGACGGGGCCCATCCACTCGGCGTCGCGCTGAGCCAAGTAATCGTTAACCGTGACAAGGTGGGCACCTTTCCCCGGCAGCGCATTCAAGTACAAGGCAAACGTCGCGACGAGAGTCTTGCCTTCACCCGTCGCCATCTCGGCGATCTTCCCTTGATGAAGTGCAATTCCACCAATAATTTGCACATCATAGGGGATCATATTCCACGTCACCTTCTGCCCGCGAACGTCGTATTCGTGACCGACTAAGCGACGGCAGGTGTTCTTCACTGCGGCGTACGCTTCGACCATCAGGTCGTCGAGCGTTTCCCCGTCGGCCAAGCGCGCCCGAAACTCATCGGTCTTTGCGCGAAGTTCATCGTCCGTCAGCGACTGGAATTCAGCTTCCCGTTCATTCACGGCATCAACCAGAGGACGCTGCTTCTTTGCTGCGCGGTCGTGCTTTGTGCCGAATATCTTGGAGAGGATTAGGTCGAACATGATCCTTGAGGTGTCGTACTTAGAGGAATGATTCGGGCGGCACGTCTGCCGCCCTACTATTGCTGCAACGAATGTGCTTACATTCCGATGAACAATCTTGAGGCCAGAAACTCCGGTAGTCCCGCGTCGCGGATCGCCTGTGCAGCTTTAAGGATGTCGTAGCTAACACGGCTCCAACGAAAACTACCGGTCTCCGTGTCGAAAACAACATAGCTTGCCTGGGGATTTCTGTCCCGAGGCTGACCGACTGATCCAACGTTTATGATTCGACGATTCTCAGGACCGGCGAAGTGTGCTGGAATATGTGAGTGCCCAATGAAGGCAGTCCGGCCCGGCGGCATGGCGTCAAAGTGCTGAACAGCTTCGTCGGGGTTGTGAATATAGTTCCACGCGCCGGGGTCCTTGGGAGTCGCATGAACACACAGTGCACTCTCGACAGAATGAACGAGCGGCAGACCTTTCAGCCAGTTCAGATGGCTGTCGTCCATCACATTTACCGACCATTCAATCGCAGAACGTGCGTACGCATTGAAGAACTGCATCGGTGTCAAACCACACAGCGCGGAGTCGTGGTTTCCCATCACGCAGGCAAAGCATTTCTCGCGTACAAGCTCGCAGCAGTCATTTGGACTCGCACCATAGCCAACAATATCGCCGAGGCAAATGATTGAAGTGAGACCTTGGCGCTCGCAATCTTCAAGTACTGCCTCCAGGGCCGGCAAGTTCCCGTGGATATCTGAGATGATGCCGAGTTTCATTGGGGTTCCGCAGCAGCGTGCTTCTGTTTGCGTGTGTCTGACTTCTTGAGTTCCGCACAAACTGCGTCGAGAATTCCGTTCACGAAGCGCCCGCTTTGCGCGGTTGAATATTGCTTCGCTAATTCGATTGCTTCGTTAATCGTGACTTTGAACGGGATGTCGTCAAAGTACAGGAACTCGGCAATCGCCATCCGCAGAATGATCAGGTCAAGAACGGCGAGCCTTGCGAGGTCCCACTTCTGGACCGCGCGGCGAATAGCCTGGTCAATCTGCTCATCACCTGAAGCGGCGGCGTCACAGAGCTTGCGGCAGAACTGCATGTTCTGGTCCTGCCGGGCGCCTTTCAAGATATCCGTAAAGCACTGTTCAACCGGATAGCCTGTCAAACGCACCGCATAGAGTACCCGCAGTGCCCACTCGCGCGCCGATCGTCTGCTGCGCATGAAACTCTTTCTTTTAAGCCTTACAGCCAGTAATGTAAGCCGAGCGCGTCATCCCGACGGCCTTCAATCATGTCGAAGTATGCAGTCTGGATTTTCTTCGTTATCGGTCCAGCCTTGCCTTCGCCGACGACGACCTTGTCCACCGATCTTACGGGAGTGATTTCGGCTGCGGTTCCGGAGAAGAATACTTCATCTGCGATATAAAGCATTTCGCGCGGCACCAAACCTTCTATCAGTGGAATTCCCATCTCATGAGCCAATTGGATCACGCACGCACGCGTTATACCCGGAAGTACCGACGCTCCAAGCGGCGGAGTAACGATCTTTCCGTCGCGAATCACAAAGACATTTTCGCCTGATCCTTCAGAGATGTAACCGTTGGTGTCGAGAGCAATACCTTCTGTGAACCCGAAGTTCGTCGCGTCGATGACGTGCAGCTGTGAGTTAGCGTAGTTGGCTGCCGACTTTGCCAGAGCAGGCATGGTGTTAGGAGCAATGCGACTCCAGCTGGAGACCATGACATCCACTCCAAGCTCAAGCGCTTCGGTTCCCAAATACTTCCCCCAACGGAGAGGGATTACGACACACTCGGTCGGACACTCACGAGGGTGAACCCCCAGCGAGTGATATCCCCGGAACAACAAGGGACGCAAATATGCTTCATCCATGTTATTCGCCAACACAACCTCGGCGCAGGCTAATTCAATCTGCTCCTGCTTAAACGGGATGGGCATGCGATAGATCTTTGCCGAGTCAAGCAAACGGCGAATGTGCTGCTTCAAACCCCAGATTGTTGTGCCGCGCCCAGTTTTGTATGCGCGAATGCCCTCAAATACGGCTGACCCGTAGTGCATCGCGTGAGTTGCCACATGAACGGTTGCTTCTTCCCAACGGATCAGCTTGCCGCTCATCCAAATCTTGAGAGTTTCGTCAAAGCGGGATTTTGCCACTTTCCGCTCCTCTTGTATGGTCGTTTCCATTAGTTGCTCAATAGGTTTCTTGCAATAATTGTACGTTGTATTTCAGAAGTGCCTTCATAAATTTCCGTGACTTTTGCATCGCGAAGCATTCGCTCGACCGGAAAATCCTTCAGGTATCCATTTCCGCCATGAATCTGAACGGCTTCCATCGCGACACGCATGACAATATCCGAAGCATAAAGTTTTGCCATCGCTGCTTCGTGAGTAAAACGCTGACCGGAGTCCTTCTTTCGAGCGGCGCTGTAATTGAGTAGTCGCGCTGCCTCAGTTATCATCTCCATATCCGCCAGCTTAAACTGAATCGCTTGAAACTCCGAAATGGCATGTCCAAACTGCTCGCGGATCTTTGAGTATTTGACGGCTTCTTCGAGCGCACCTTGCGCCAACCCGATTGCCTGAGCGGCTATGCCGATGCGGCCGCTGTCCAACGCAGTCATCGCCACCTTGAAGCCGTCGCCTTCCTTCCCAAGCATATTCCTGGACGGAACACGGCACTCTTCAAGAATTATCATACAGCAGTCCGAAGATCGAATGCCCATCTTCTTCTCATTGGCACCGCGTCGAAAACCCGGCATCGTTGCGTCCACCATGAAGGCCGAAATGCCTTTTGCCTTCTGCGCTTTGTCGGTACGAGCCATTACAATGTAGGTGTCGGACATCAAACCGTTGGTGATAAACGCTTTTTCTCCGGTCAAAATGTAGTCATCTCCGTCCTTCACGGCTGACATCATCAATCCGCCTGCGTCCGAGCCGACTCCTGGTTCAGTCAAACAAAAGGCACCGAGCAGTTTACCTTCGGCAAGTGGCTTCAGGTATCTCTCGTACTGATCCGGTGTCCCAAATTTCTGCAGTGGGTAACAAACAAGCGAGTTGTTCACCGAGACAATTACACCTACTGAAGGATCGACTCGTGAGAGTTCTTCAATGACGATTGCATAGGTGACGGTATCCATACCAGCGCCGCCGAGATTCTCCGGAGTGTTGACTCCCATGAATCCAAGTTCACCTATCTTCTTGATTATATCCTTGGGAAACTCGCTGCGCTCATCGCGTTCTGCCACGGTCGGGCGGATTTCCTTTTCCGCGAAGTCACGTATAACGTGCTTGACCTCAAGTTGCTGTTCAGTTAAGAGATGATCCATTTATGATAGTTAGATAAATGAGGTATGATGATGAATTCTGTATTGACCAAACTCTTGTCAGGTGGAGACTTTGACTGCAGTCCCCGAGGCGGAAACCATCAGCATCGATCCGCCAGAACCAATGACTTCATAGTCAAGATCCACCCCGACAACCGCATTCGCACCAAGTGCGCGGGCATTTTCCGAGAGTTCCTGCAAAGCGATATCGCGTGCCTTTCTTAACTCATTCTCGTAGGCGGCACTGCGTCCACCCACAATGTCACGAATTCCCGCAAAGAGATCCTTAAAGATGTTTGCCCCTACTATCGCCTCACCTGCAACAACGCCAAGGTAACCTTCGATTCTGCGCCCTTCGACGGACGGAGTAGTTGTAACAATCATTTCTGCAACTCAGTTTGCATAGTTATAGAACCCGCGACCGGACTTGCGGCCTAAGTAGCCGGCGGCAACGTACTTTCTAAGCAGCGGGCAAGGACGATACTTTGTGTCTCCTAAATCTCGGTGCAGCACTTCCATGATCGCCAAGCAGACGTCCAGACCAATCAGATCGGCAAGGGCAAGCGGACCCATAGGATGGTTCATGCCGAGTTTCATGACACCGTCGATGGCTTCGGCTTCGCCGACGCCCTCCATCAAACAATAGACTGCTTCATTAATCATCGGCATCAGAATACGGTTGGAAACAAAGCCTGGGAAGTCGTTAACGGTTATAGGCGTCTTCCCCAGTGCCTCAGCGAACTTGACTACTGCTTCATGCGTAGCATCATCTGTTGCCAGTCCGCGAATAATCTCAACCAACTGCATCATAGGCACGGGATTCATAAAGTGCATTCCAATGAACTTTTCAGCACGCTTCGTTGCTGCGGCAATCTGAGTGATCGAGATTGTGGAGGTATTTGAAGCAAGAATAGCCTCAGGTTTTGCTAGCACGTCAATCTTGCCAAACAAATCTTTCTTTACGGCCTCATTCTCGACGATTGCTTCGATGATGATATCCGCCTTGGACACATCTTCGAGCTTTAAGCTCCCATGAAGCCGGCCGAGTGTCGCTGACTTCTCTTCCTCGGTAAGTTTGCCCTTGCTGACTTGGCGCGCGAGGTTCTTGTCAATGGCACCAAGAGCGCGATCGAGCAACCCTTGATTCACTTCGATCAGGTACACATTGCATCCATTCTGGGCGCAAACGTGTGCAATACCGTTACCCATTGTGCCGCCGCCTATGACGGCTACAGTTGAAATACTCATGAGAATTCTCTTATGGTGTCTCCGGTTGGATCATTGAACTCCATCCGGAACAATTTGTGTGATTTACCTGCGCCAATTAGGTTACATCAGCTCGACAGCCAATGCCGTTGCTTCCCCACCGCCATTGCAAATACCAACTATACCGCGCTTCCCGCCGCGATCCTGAAGGGCGTGTATCAGCGTAACCAATATGCGGCAACCGGAAGAGCCGATTGGATGACCCAGCGCGACCGCTCCTCCCCAAACATTAACCTTCTCAGACTTGACGCCAATTTCCTTGGCGTTATAGAGACCAACAACCGCAAATGCTTCATTCAACTCGAACAGATCCACATCCGTTGCCTTCCAGTCAATCCGGCGCAGCAGTTTTTGCACTGCCGGAGCCGGCGCTGTAGCAAACCACTCCGGGGCATGGCTGTAGGTCGTGTAGCCGACGATCCTGGCTAGTGGCTTGAGGCCGCGCCGCCCTGCTTCCTCGGAAGACATCACCATAACAGCCGAAGCACCATCATTTATCTTGGAGGCATTTGCAGCAGTGATCGTTCCGTCTTTCTCAAAAGCCGGCTTGAGCTGCGCCATCTTGTCGAAATTCACTTTGCCTGGTTCTTCATCCACATCGACAGAGACTTCGCCTTTTCTGTCCTTAATCACAACAGGCACGATTTCACTCTTGAATTTGCCGTCTTTGATGGCTGCTTGCGCTCTGCGATAAGACTCAGACGCGAACTCGTCTTGCTGTTCGCGACTAATCTTGTGCTCGCGCGCGCACATTTCTGCGCACTGGCCCATATGGATGTTTTTGTACGGATCCCAGAGACCATCGAGGATCATCATGTCATTAAGCGCACCATGTCCAAGACGATAGCCACCGCGGGCGCGGTCTAAGATGTACGGAGACATCGACATGTTTTCCATTCCCCCGGCAAGCATAATTTTCGCTTCGCCAAGCGATACGGTCTGAGCAGCAGACATGACAGCACGCAAGCCGGATGAACAGACTTTGTTCACCGTCCACGCGGATGACGTGTCGGGAATACCGGCAAAGAGCGCCGCCTGGCGCGCGGGCGCCTGTCCAACGCCGCCCTGCAAGACTTGACCAAGAATGACTTCGTCGACTTCACGAGGCTCAACTTGCGAACGATCGAGATTTGCCTTAAGGACATGAGCGGCCAGCGCTGTGGCCGGCACAGCCGCAAACGAACCCATGAAAGATCCAATGGCCGTGCGCGCTGCGCTTGTAATTACAGGTGTGTTTGGGTGCATGACTTTAGAATCGCCGATTTATAGTTGTAAATTGAATGGAATTGTTGATGTGCTAAAGACTACAAGGTTATGTGTTGAAACTTGAATTCTCCGGGAGCTATCTCTCTCAAGTGTCCGACTCGGTTGCGGGGCGCATGGACGAGGACGACAACGTCCATTTCTTTAGCAGCCTGCGTCATAAACTTCAACTTTGCCTGTCTTAACTCTTCTGGATTCTGGTCGTACGACATTCCGCTTTCAAGTGAAAGTTGTGCCGTCGTGGGAAGCACGTCACTGAAGTACATCACACGCTTTCCTCCTTCCGGACCGATCCGCACAACCTGATGGCCGGGCGAATGACCGCCACTCCAATGAACGCTAAGCCAAGGCAGAATTTGCAGGTCTTCCTCGTCAATCAAGTCAAGTCTGCCCATGCTAACGAGCGGTTCGAAATCCTCCGGCGCGTACCCGTCATCCCCGGCGGCGACGCCGTCGCGGGCACCTTGAAGCTCTCTCCGCTGCAAGACATAACGCGCCTTCGGGAAAGTAGGCTCCAGCTGACCTCCGTGTCCGACAGTCGTGCACGCTCCAGCGTGATCCCAATGCAAATGAGTCAATACAACTGTATCAACCTGTTCGCGTCGCACGCCAAGTTCCTTAAGCTGCGACAACACTCGGCGCGGCCAGTCAAGATTGTAGTTTCGTCGCTGCGCAGCGCGCTCTTTGTCTCCGGTGCCGGGGTCTATCAGCACTGTCTTATCCCCGCCGCGGACAAGAAGACTATTGAAGCCTACCTTGATTCGAGGACGAAATCTGGTTTTGTCGAGTAATTCGGAGCTGTGCCCTCTCGAAATCTTAACAAACGTTTCTGGTCGTAACTCAAATAGCCCGTCATCGAGCAAATCCAGACGAAGGCCGCCGATGTCAAATTTCACGCCATGCCTCTACTTGCGAATACCGAACCAAGCTTGGTACCATATCCGCTAAGCACTCAGGATTGATCCCATTCTTTGAGAATCGAACGCGCAATCACCATGCGCTGAATCTCGGATGTTCCTTCGCCGATTTCCGTCAATTTATTATCTCGAAACATGCGCTCGACGGGATATTCCCGTACGTAACCGTATCCTCCGTGAAGCTGTATCGCTTGAGACGTCACGCGAGCGGACATCTCGCTGGCATAGAGCTTCGCCATGGCGGCTTCCCTTGAAAAGTCTTCCCCGTTATCCTTCCTGCGCGCCGCATCGAAGATCAGATGACGTGCGGCTTCGATTTGCACGTGCATGTCAGCAAGTTTAAACTGGGTCGCCTGAAAGTCCGCAATCCGCTGGTCGAATGCCTTGCGGCCTGTGGTATACTTAAGTGTCTCAAGATAGGCCCCTTCCGCAAGTCCCAAGGCCATCGCTCCGATTGAGATTCTGCCTCCATCGAGCGTCATGAGCATCTGTTTGAATCCTTCGCCGGGCTTGCCTAAGAGATTCTCTTTGGGAACCTTCACGTCATTGAAGTGCAGCACCACAGTATCAGAACCACGGACGCCAAGTTTTCGTTCCTTCTTCCCGACAGCAAATCCTTCCCAATCACGTTCAACAATAAAACAGCTGATTCCCCGGGTGCCCTTACCCTTTTCAGTAATCGCGCTTACTACGTAGGTCTTTGAGTACGAACCGTTCGTGCAGTAGATCTTCGTGCCGTTGAGCAAATAGTGGTCACCCATATCCACGGCTGAAGTCTTGGTCGCCCCTGCATCGCTGCCGGCTTGAGGTTCGGTTAAGCCAAAACCTCCCATATGCGCACCAGCACACAGCTCCGGCAAATATTTCTTCTTCTGCGCCTCCGTACCGAACAAATAAATCGGCCCACAACCTAATGAGATATGTGCAGCCAAACCCAACGCGGTAGATCCGCATACTTTTGCGATCTCTTCGACAGCGAGCGCGTAGGACACATAGTCCATGCCAGCGCCGCCATACTCATCAGGATAAGGTATTCCCATCAATCCAAGCTCACCCATTTCCGCAAATATCTCTTCGGGGAATCGCTCGGTTTCATCAATTTCGGCTGCGATGAGCTTGATTTTCGTCTCAGCAAAATCGCGCACCATGTCGCGCAGCATTTTCTGCTCTTCAGTTAGTGGCAGTCGGTCGCCCAGATTCATCGAGTTTTGTCTTCTTTAAGGTTCGTCGTAGAGATTGTCTAATGGATTGTCGCCTGCGCCCTCGTTGCGCTTGCGATTCTTGCGCAACTCTTCCCGCAATGCTTGATACTCTTCTGAAGAGATATCGGCATCACGTAACGCGCGCTCGAGCCTCTCGATTTCTGCGCTCTTCTGCTTCTTCGGAGGCTGTGGTTTTTCAGTGTTAGTCATTTCTAAGTGGTAGTAGGGATGCCAGTACCTGTTCAAGATACTCGTTCGATGCCTTCGCATCTTCGATGGACACTTCCAGCGTGACCGACGGGCGCGCACCTCTTGAAAGCAGTGATTCGATCATAGAAGTGACGTTGACCACGCCCTTGCCGAGGGACCAATGTAAGTCGGCGTTTCCGTCGTTATCGCTTAAGTGCAAGTGTACAATTTGTTCCGAAAACCGCTCGATCCAGTTTGTTGCCGGAATCTTGGAGAAGCACGCCGCGTGCCCGGAGTCAAAGCACATCCCGAGATACGGATGCTGAATCCGAGCAAAAATGTCTTCGAAAAGGCTCGTGTCCGGCTCATAGGTATTCTCCACGGCAAGCACGATACCATTCTCTGAAGCAACCTCGAGGAGAATGCGGAGTTTGCTGCAAAAGGAGTCAAGCCACTTGCCACGGGCGGTCGGAGGGTACTGCGGCAAGAAGCCGGTATGAAAGACCATCAGCGGCGAACCAAGTACACGCGAGGCCTCGATCCCCGCCGCCAGAGATTGAAATGAATACTCTGCGATATGGTCATCTTTGCTCGCAAGCGCAAGACTATTGAAAGGGCCATGACACGAAACTTGAATCTGGGCTTCGGCGAGATCGTCCGCAAGTCCGAGAAGCACATCCCACTTTGTCTTCGGCCACAACGACTCGGTACTCCCGAACATCACTTCCACGCCAAGTCCAAGTTCTACGAGCTGCGGAATCGTATCGGCCACGCGACGACTGTCTACGTATACACAGCGGGGAGTCATCATGCTACTCATTAGACTCCAGGCTAATCAAAAGAGCATCTGCCGAAACAGTCTGACCAACCGCAATTTCTACCTTCGATACTTTGCCATCACGCGGAGCGCGCAAATTGTGCTCCATCTTCATCGCTTCAAGGACAGCCACAATGCGGCCGGCCTCTACAGTATCACCGACCGTCACATTCAACTGGATGATTGTTCCCGGCATCGGTGAGCGAATTTCATTCTGGGACCCTCCTGCAGCTGATTCTAATGCGCTTTCTTCAACTTCCAGAAGGTCAAGTATCCGGCCGTCGATCCAAACAAACACTCGGTCTTTCTGGCGGGCGGCAAGCGTTCGATAGCGTCTACGATCGCCCTCCAGAATGAGTTGCCGACCACTACAATCGCACCGAAAAACCGCCGTTTCATCGCCTCGCGAAACTTCGATCACATCGGGCGACTTGTGAATGATTGTGGCGGTCAGTTGCTGATTTCCCAATCGAAATGATTGACTCACGCCCCTGCTCCAGCGGTTCTCCAGTCTCCCAATGTCTGCCATGGTGACGTGGCTGTCAGTTCGCCTTCGACTGTGTTGGCCGCAACTCTCACGCGGGAAGATTCATGCGCGGACGCAAGCAGTGCCGCAAGCGCCTCGGCTGTCAGGTCAGGCTCTGACCAATTAGAAAAGTGCCGCTCTATGAAGTGCGTTGAAAGATTGCCAGCCAGAAATTCCGGGTGCGCGAGAACATCTTGCATGTACCCAAGGGGAGTGCGAACCCCAAGCAAAATGTAGTGTTTCAAGGCATCTCGCATACGCGCGATTGCGTGATCTCGGTTATCAGCCCAACAGATGACTTTACTCAGAATCGGATCGTAGAATACCGGTACATCAAAGCCTTCACGGATGCCGGAGTCGACGCGCAGCCCCGGCGCATGCGGCTCTTCTAACCTTAAGATCGTGCCACACGAGGGCAAGAATCCATTCGACGGATCTTCGGCGTACACTCGACACTCTATGGCGTGGCCGCGAAACTGAATCTCATGCTGTTTCTTTGGAAGAGGCTCTCCTGAAGCAACGGCAAGCTGCCAAGCCACAAGGTCTTCGCCGGTGACCATTTCCGTAACGGGGTGTTCAACCTGCAGGCGGGCATTCACTTCGAGGAAATAGAATCTGTCCCCATCAAGAAGGAATTCGACGGTACCTGCATTCAGATAGTCTGCGGCTCTTACAATGCGTATTGCGGCTTCGCCCATGCGTTCCCGCAACTCCGGTGTGAGTGCAACGCTTGGCGATTCTTCGATAATCTTCTGATGGCGCCTTTGAACAGAGCACTCGCGTTCGCCAAGATGCACAGCGTTTCCGTGCGCGTCACAGAACACTTGAAACTCAACGTGCCGGGGGTTGTCAATGTACTTTTCAAGATACACTGCTTCATCACCGAAGGCCGATTTCGCCTCTCGGCGAGCCGCATCAAACGACTGCTCGACATCCTCGGGGAATCGAACGATTCGCATCCCTTTGCCGCCGCCACCTGCAGCAGCTTTGACTAAGACGGGGAAGCCAATCTTCTTTGCTTCAATCAGGGCCTGCTGCGCCGTCGCATCAGGTAGCAGAGCGCCCGGCGTAATTGGCACTTGCTGTGCTGTCGCTAATTCACGTGATGATATCTTGTCCCCCAACCGGCGCATCGCGCTGGCAGGTGGTCCAACGAAGACCAGGCCTGCGAGCTGCACAGCCTCGGAGAATCGAGGATTCTCTGAGAGAAACCCGTAACCAGGGTGAATGGCTTCAGCGCCATGTTCCCGAGCCGCAGCGATAATCTTCTCGATATCCAAGTAGCTCTCTGAGGCAGAAGAGGCACCAATATGCACTGCTTCGTCCGCGATTTCCACGTGCAGCGCATCACGATCTGCATCACTGTAAACCGCGATCGTGCGGATTCCCAGAGCGCGCGCCGTTCGCATGACTCGCACGGCAATCTCGCCGCGGTTTGCAATCAGCAAAGATCGGATCACCGGGGCGGACTCCACGACGGCGCACGTTTTTCCAACAGAGCGGAAAGCCCCTCCTGTCCTTCCGGACTGACGCGCTGGCGAGCAATTCTGGCGGCCGTAAAGTCGCGTGAGTCCATAATAGTAAGTCGTGGCACTTCTCGCAAAAGTTCCTTTGTCAGAGCCTGTGCAGTCGATGCCGAAAGCAGCAGCTCGTTGACCCACCGATCGACCGCGTCATCAAGCTGATCCTCGGGAACGACCTCGTTGGCAAGTCCTATTCGTAAGCACTCTTCAGATGATATTCGACGGCCTGTCAGGAACAGTTCTCTCGCACGACCTTCTCCGATCTTGCGTAGAACGAATGCTGAAATCGTAGCCGGGACAATTCCCAGCCTCACTTCACTAAATGCGGTCTGCGCATCCCTTGCCATGATCACAATGTCGGAACAGCAAATCAAACCAGCACCGCCACCAAATGCGCCGCCTTGAACTCGCGCGATAATCGGCTTAGGAAACTCATATGTTGCGCGAAATAGATCAAACAGCCTCTTTGCATCGCGTAGATTCTCTTCTTCAGAGACGCCAATCTGTGAGCGCATCCAATTCACATCCGCTCCGGCACAGAAGGTCGGCCCGTCTGCGGCGAGGACAAGCACCCGCAATTCAGGGTCGCTTGCAAGGAGTGTGATGGACTCCGTTAGTTCGGCGATCATCTCCGCGTTGAATGCGTTGCGAACATCGGAACGCGTCAGTATGAGCCGCGCAATTGGTCCACCCTTCTCAATTCGTACGAAGCTCATCGGGCACTCTCGCGTCTTGCGGTTTCCAGCGCAAGTTGGAATTGCTGAATCCTCGCGGATCCCACGACATAATGGCGCTTACCAGTACGGATAGCCAAGCCTTCCCCAAGTCGCATGTTATAGTATATTTTGCCGCGAAATTTGTGAATCCCCACACCTGCCAACAGTGGAATCTGCTCTGGGCCGATAACTTCGATATCGGAAATGGGAATGCGCCGTGTCCATAGTTTTGGCCCAAAGGAAAGAACTGCGGAAGTTACAAGTGTGTGCATTCTCATGAAAGCGCTTATAAATGTGCTCATGCCGATACCACATGCAAACATCAACAAAATTAGCGGGAGAGGCATGGTAGTGAATAGCGGAATCACAAAGAAAGCGGCTCCAGACATGAACGCGAGCGGACCACGCAAGGGAATGTCCTGAGATTCTTCAAAGATCGGTGTCTCCATACCTACATGCGATAGACACCCGGCTGATACTCTGGTACCGGTGCATTGGCAGACATTGCGATACCGAGACCAATCGCATCGCGGGTGGACAGAGGATCCAGTATGCCGTCATCCCAAAGGCGTGCTGTCGAGTAATAGGGATTCCCCTCGCGCTCGTATTGCTCAAGCACTGGATTGCGAATGTTCTCGGCAGCTTCGTCTGAAAGAGACTGACCCTTCGCCTCCAATTGCTCACGCTTGACTTGAACCAGCACGTCGGCAGCCTGTTGTGACCCCATGACGCTTATTCGAGAATGAGGCCACATCCACAGAAGCCGAGGACTATAGCCCCTTCCACACATCGCATAATTCCCCGCACCCGCCGAGGAGCCGATTACCACGGAGAACTTTGGAACATTGGCGCATGCAACCGCGTGCACCATCTTTGCTCCATCTGAAGCGATTGCCCCGTGTTCGTATTCTTTGCCGACAATAAAGCCGGTAATGTTCTGGAGGAACACCAGTGGGATCTTGCGCAGACAACAGAGCTCGATGAAATGCGCGCCTTTCTTGGCAGACTCTCCGAACAGAACGCCGTTATTCGCGACGATCCCGACGAGATAGCCGTGAATCCGTGCAAACCCGCATATCAAAGTTGTTCCATAACGAGCTTTGAATTCCTGAAAGCGTGATCCGTCCACGATGCGGGCGATGACTTCCTTCATGTTGAACGGTTTGCGCACGTCCACTGGGACAATTCCGAGCAACTCTTTAGGATCGTAATAGGGTTCTTCCGGCGAAGTCTGATCAAATCCAAATTTCGGCCTCGGACCAAGCGATTCAATAATTGAGCGTGCTATATCGAGCGCGTGCGCGTCATTCTCCGCAAAGTGATCGGCGACTCCGGATATTCGAGTGTGGACGTCCGCACCGCCAAGCTCTTCAGCGGTCACTTCGATGCCAGTCGCCGCTTTGACGAGTGGGGGTCCACCGATAAAAATCGTGCCGGTGCCTTTGACGATCACGGTTTCGTCTGACATCGCGGGTACATATGCGCCACCCGCCGTACACGATCCCATGACGATCGCGACTTGCGGAATTCTCTGTGCGCTTAAATTTGCCTGATTGAAAAAGATCCGCCCGAAATGGTCGCGGTCGGCGAAAGTTCCCGCCTGCTCTGGCAGAAAGATACCCCCCGAGTCCACCAGATAGACGCAAGGCAAGTGGTTATGCAACGCTACTTCCTGTGCCCGAAGGTGTTTCTTGATCGTCATCGGGAAATACGTTCCCCCTTTGACTGTAGCATCATTTGCCACCACGAGAACCTCGCGGCCGTGCACGACACCAATCCCTGTCACGATTCCCGCGCCGGGCGCTTCATCTCCGTACATTCCGAAGGCGGCAAGGGGGCTTAGCTCGAGGAAGGGGGAATGAGGGTCGAATAAGCGATTCAGCCGCTCGCGAACTGGCAACTTGCCGCGTTCAACATGACGTTCGATATGCTGTTGAGGTCCGCCGGCAGGAAAAAGCAAGTTCAGCTTGACGCGCAACTCGTCGACGAGCGCACTCATCGACTTCGCGTTTTCAGCAAAGCCCGGGTCGGAGGTGCGAATGTTGGTCGAAAGCCGTTTCAATGAGCGTCTGTTGAATCAGTTTGCTTCGTTGGACTTGCGAATTGTAATTGTCCCATTGGCGGTGCTGCAGTCTAACTTGTGTCGGCCACCATTGACGATGAGTTCCAAGTTCTCGCCCACTAAGTCGCCTTCGCTGGCGCCGCCCCAGTCCGTCTTAATGGATCCCTTTACCATGGAACTTCCTTTGATAGTGAAACTCGACGATTCCGGTACGGCGATGTCAATTTCACCATTTGCGGTCGACGCGAAAATATCTCCGGCAAGTTGCTTCAGGATTCTGACAGATGCACTTCCATTCGCTGTGCTCACATGGCAGCTGCCATGCAAATCTGAAGCTTGGATCGCGACCTTGCCGTTGGCGCATGAAGCATCAATACGTCCGGTAACAGTTGCATTACTGACAAAATGGATTTCTCCGTTCGCGCAAGACAATTCTGCTTCGCTCGTCATCTCGCGCACGTTGAGAGTTCCGTTCGCGCAGGAGGCCTGCAGCTTCACGGTGCCTGGAGCTTTTACAATAAAGTCAAGATTGGCTACAACGTCCGCCAGGCCGTTTCTGGACTTCGGGTACTCTCCAGCGATCCTTACTTCTGTTCCTTCTCTCTTTACAGTGGGCTTTAGCCCCTCGAGGTATCTTTGCCCATCCTCTAGGTCTACTGTGCGGACCTCGACGTAAGCCACCACAGCAATCGTTTGACGATCTTCACCACTTAGATCGATTCTTCCGTTGACGGATTCGCAGGAGAGAGACTTCACTCCCGCTGCCGATTCTTCAAATCGGACGGTATCCCGATAGACATACTCATTGCCTTCCTTTACGAAATCGGCGGCAAGAAGCTGCGAACAGAGTAGGGCAAAACAAAGCGAAACAAATGCCTTCACGAACAATCTCGATTCATCGACTGGTTGGAAGCGGCACTTCAAATCTGGGTTCAACATCAACGGCACGATCACGCAAGTTCAGGCAATGCGTCCCGTACCCTAAGCGGACGAGACCAAGCGGTGGGGTTTCCGTACTCCGATAGGCAACAACCTTCGCACCCTCCGCACCGGACCCGCGGTACACAGTGACTGGAAATGTGCCTGAATAGAGTCTCAGTTCGGTCTTCTCCCCGGGTCGAGGCTGATCAAGCCGATCATCGTCAAACACGCTCTGTGGCAAGACGAAGCTGACATTAGAAAACGGCTCCTTGTTCATTCGCCATAGACCGCGATAAACTTCGCCGACCTTCTCTCCGCGCTCTACCACTAAATCGAAGTCCACGCTGGGACGATCGGTGTCGAGGCTTCTGTAGGTTGCTTGCAGCCATGCTGCATTCTTGCCCATCCAAGATACACCGCCGTGGTAGGTGATCGAGAGATGAGCGATCACAGGACCAAACGGACCGGTGGACTCTTTCCATTCCGTCAAAGCATAGACCGCCATCACGCCTGAAACCTCGTCATCGAGGAATCCGCGATACAACAGATGTCGGACCCACGTCAATGCCTGAGAACGCAGTCGTGCGGCCGGATCATCCTGTACCGCCTCTTCCCGACGAGGCTGCGGCAAGGAGTCAGTCCGCAGCGTATCAACCATCGGCGTGTCTATCTGCGCAGGTTCCAAGCTGTACGGATACTGCGCAAACGCGACGGATGCTATGAACAGCCAAAGAGTTAATATGTTAATGCTGCGGCAAAGCAATTCTAAAACGTCGCGTTTCTTGTATTCTTTATGAGCACTTCGGTCATCTTCTTCGGCTCGACCACAACGGCTCCCTGCACGCCGTCACCGTCCCAACCGTTTGCGTACCAGCTGTCCCCGTCCTCGATAAAGAGGCTGTATTTTCCCTCAGAAACGGGGATCGTGAATCGCCCTTTTTCATCACAAACAGTCTCGGCAACCAGCGGCGATGCGATGGAGTCTGCGCTCACCCCCGGGAGTCCCTTTACCGGCTCATGTAGCCTGACGCGCAATCCCGCGCCGGGCTTAATCTGATTATTGCGCCTTGCCTCATCCACTGGCGGCATGAAATTGCCTTCCCAAATCTCGACGCGACCAGTTACACCACTTATCGGCGCAGGCGCGTCCTGATTCTTTGCCTCGCGACGTCCCATCCCAATCACGCTGGCAGCCAATAGAAACATAGCCGCAATCTTTAATGGTCTCTTGCTCATCGCAGGTCCTTAATGCGGAGTTGCGTCGTCTTACGATTCTGATATTCGTTCTCTTCAATTACATAAACCATCTCGAACTCACGGCGGCCATTCATAAAACGATCGATTCGCTCGCCAAGATTGAACCCGATGGCCTCAAATTGCAGACCGTTTTGTGTCGCTACTAACTTCAGATGGTTCTGGCCAACGATGCGGGGAGGATATGCTGTCCCGAGGTCCCGAGTCACAAATGTCGGTCGTGTATTCTGAGGTCCAAATGGTTCGAAGCGCTTCAATGTCTGAACAACCTCGGGTGTAATTTCGTCCAGCGAGATTTCGCTCTCGATCCGCACTTTTCGCACCAAGTCGTCCTCAGTCATCAGGTCCCGGCAGGCTTCCTCGAATCGCTGCTTGAATGCGGAGATATTCTCTGCGGGAATCGTGAGACCCGCCGCATATTTGTGTCCGCCAAACTGTTCAAGCAAATCTGAGCACGCCTTCAGTGCATTAAAAATATCGAAATTGGAAACAGAGCGAGCCGAGCCTTTTCCCATGCCGTTCTCGACTGAAATCATGACCGTTGGACGATAGAATCGTTCGATCAGTCTGGACGCCACGATTCCAATAACGCCCGAATGCCAGCCTTCCCGAGACAGCACAATCGAGTGACGCTCCTGCGGGTTCATCGTATACCGGATCTCTTCAAGCGCCTGACCGAGCGTATCGTTGTCGATTTCCTTGCGGCGACGATTCTCCTGCTCCAAGACTTGAGCAACCTCTCGTGCCTGCTGAGCATCGCGCGTTGTCAGAAGCTGCACGGCTCGCATTGCGCTTCCCATGCGACCAACCGCATTGATTCGCGGAGCAATATTGAAGACTATCTGCCCAACATCAATCTTACCCCCTCGCACTCCCGCTGACTCAATCAGGCTCGCGAGTCCCACTTCCGGGGAGACATTGAGTTTCTCAAGCCCCTCTTTCACCAGCACTCGATTTTCATCAATCAAGGGAACGATGTCCGCAGCGGTCCCGAGTGCCACAAGGTCTATGTAGCGGAAAGCGTAATCCGAATCGAGGCCAAGTGTTTTCGTAATGCCCTGGGCGAGCTTGAACGTCACTCCAACGCCTGCAAGTTCGCTGAACGGGTAACTTGAATCCTTGCATTTGGGATCGAGCACTGCAAGGGCATCGGGCATTTCGTCGGCCGGCTCGTGATGGTCACTTATGATCAAATCGAGGCCGAGCGATTTTGCGTAAAGTGCTTCTGCCACCGATGTGATGCCGCAGTCCACGGAGATGACCAGATCCGCTCCCTGCTTCTTCACCTCGTCGAGACCAGCCTGCGAAATCCCGTACCCTTCGTTTTGTCGGTCAGGAATATAGGCCACGACGTCGCCGCCGAGGTCGCGCAGAAACAAATAGAGCATCGAGACGGAGGTTATGCCGTCCACGTCGTAATCACCGTATATCGCGATTCGTTCGCGCCCCTGAAGAGCTTCGATAATGCGATCCACGGCGCGCTCCATGCCCGGTAGGAGGAACGGATCGTGTAGCTGCGAGGGCGATGGATTGAAAAATTTATCCACCGCATCAGGTGTGTCCATTCCGCGATTCAATAGAATCCGCGCAATGGTATAGGGGACTTTGGCTTGTCGGCTTAAGCGCTCGATCTCCTCATGTGGCCGACTCTCCACCATTTCCCATTTGGGTTGCATGGTTATTCCTGTATGTCATATAAACAAAAATCTTGTTTGGGTGTTGGTTACTCGTTCCCTGGTTTGCGACGAGACGTCGAAAACTGTGTCCAACAAAATAAAGGGGGTTCGCCTGTAAGCCGAATTCTGTACCCTTGCGGGCGGTGATCATCTGTCTGGGATGATGATTACTCATCACCTCGGGCGGCCTACCCACCGGATCTTATGCTCCGCGAGCAGCGGAGACTCCCGGCATACTTGGCCTTGCTTCGAGCGGGGTTTTCCCTGCCGCATCCATTACAGAATGCGCGGTGCGCTCTTACCGCACCATTTCACCCTTACCCTTGCGGGCGGTGTATTTTCTGTGGCACTTTCCGTTGTGTTACCACACCCGGCTGTTAGCCGGCGCTCTGCTCTATGAAGTTCGGACTTTCCTCGTCTGACGAATCAGGCGCGATCACCCGGCGAACCCTTCACTCTGACTTCAGCCCTGTTCCGCGTCATCCAAGGCCCGGTTAACTAATTTATCTGCGTCCTTATTCTCTTCCCTTCGGACGTGCCGGATGCGAGGAGTCAGGCCGTTTAGCAACTTCTTCTTCTGCTGGACCTCGTTATACAGTTCCTGCAAGCGTGGTTCCTTGATCTTCCACTCTCCCAGTACCTGGTTGACGATTAGCAGACTGTCGCATGCGATTCGAAGGACCGATGCTCCGCTGCCTTTGATCAGAGGGTCGGTGGCGCAGACTTCCAGCAGTTTAATCAGCGCTCGATACTCCGCTTCGTTGTTTGTCGCGCGGCCAATGTAGGAACCTTCCTCATAGAGAAGTGCGCCTTTGTCGTCATGAACAACGACTCCGATTGCCGCCGGGCCGGGATTGCCGCGCGCGCCGCCGTCAATGTGCGCGTGAAGTTCGATGGTAGACTTACCCAAGAGCATGCGCGCTGTGACGGTTTCGACGAAGGCTAATCGAGATCAGCAGGTGCGACAAATCGGCCACACGCCTCACAGGCATAAATGTCCCGCGATTGCCGGATCACGACCTGAGTCTGCGGTGGAATCAACGCAAAACATCCGCCGCAGGCCTCACCAACCAGAATCGCGATACCGCGACCGTCCTTCGCATCCCGAATGCGCTCATAATGAGCAAGCAGCCGCGGATTGATGCTTTTTGCGAATCCCGCCCTACGCTCGAGAAGACTTCTCTCCTCGCCCTCGGTCTCTTTCAACTTCCGCTCAAGCTCTACCTCGCGGGCTACCTTGTCTGACCTCAGTTGTTCAAGCTCAGCGTGCTTGTCCTCGACCATCTGGGCCAGTTCAATGGCCCGGTCTGTGTTCGTCGAAATCAGCAACTCGAACTCCGCTATCTCTCTCTTCGCGGTATCCTGCTCAAGCGTTATCGCGTCGTACTCGCGAGTCGTTGTCACGGCGTAAAGCTGTTGCTGATACTTGGCCAACAAGTCCCGCGCGGTGGCCAGCTTGTGGCCGCTTTCGCCAGCTATCCTCTCTGCCTTCCTGCGTTCCTCTTCTTTAGCGGTGATGTACTCCTCGTACTCTGCGATTTGCGCTGCCAAGGCTTCCACTTGCTCTGGAAGTCCTCCACGCTCCTCCGCAATGTCCGCTAACTCTAAGTCAATCTCCTGAATCTCGGTCAGCGCCTTAAGCGTCTGCCGAACTTCCTCGGGCGTTGCTTCCTGAATGATCACTCTTTCTGCCTGCCTTCAACTTCGTGGTGCCCTAAAACGAGAAAAGGTGCGCGAAAACTTGTCCGCACACCCTGTTCGAACTGCATTTCCCTGCCCACGTGCCATAATTCGGTTTCCAACCAGTATTCCCGACGACAGCGTGGTGCGCAAGACAAGGAACTCCTTTTCATCGCTGATACCGGTGGTTGCCGCACGGTGGGCCCACCAGGATTCGAACCTGGAACCGACGGATTATGAGTCCGCTGCTCTAACCGTTGAGCTATGAGCCCTGCATTCGCCGGCCGCCCTGCGCCTCGTGCAGGCGATGGCCAGGTTCTGCGCTCACACTTTACACAGCTCCGCAGCTCCAAACCAGCGTAGACTCTTAATATACAAACCTCCCGTGACTTGTCAAGCCAAAATTCTCACCCATGAGAATACATAAACTAAATCAATTCAATAATTTAGTAAGACAAAGCCCTTCCGGCGAGAGGGAGCGGCCCGCTTTTATTCGCTTACAAATCGTACCTTATGAAAAGAGTCGGGTGAAGATACCACTTGTGGTACTCAAAACCGTCCTCTTCAGTATATGCACCCGCGAAATTGCGCGACAGTTCCCACTCTGTCCCAACTGCCAGATGCTGATACCTGTATTGAAACTGCGGCTCGGTTTGCACGGAGACAGGATTGTCACCGTAATTATTTGAATTCCAATCTATATACCCCAAAAACTCGAACCTCGACTTTTTGATGGGCAGGAACCAGACACCAGTCAGCTGCCAGCCCAAATCTGATGCAAACTCTTGTCGCAAAAGAGTTTGCAATTCGATTACTGCACTACCTACTCTCACTTCGGTCAGTGCAAGTCCGGCTAAGACCGTGCGGGGAATGAGTTTCCCTCCAGTTTTGTCAAAACTGGTAACCCCGTCATTGAACTGGAGTGTTGCGTTCAAATCGGTCCGTTTGATCTTCGCAAATGCGAAATGCCGGGAAACTTCGAAATAGGACTGCGTTTGCCCTGTTCTCCCGAAATCGAAGTCTGCAAAGAGGAAGCTTGACCCAAGCCGATCTCCGCTCCAAATCTCGATGGTTGACGTGAAGACTTCGCGGTCAAAGTCGCGATGAAGTTGACCGTTCACGAAAGTATCCGCAGCGTAGGTAGAAGCAGTAATTAGCAGACTAAGTGCAATCAGGCGCATATCCGGTTTTCCTTGTTGACTATGGGCGCTCGGAGGTTTTCCGGGACTCACGAGCGAGGGGCGGCAGTTTCATACTTGTTAAGATAGTCGGACTTTCACTGATAATCAATCCTTGAAGCATCCGCCTTGACTATCTCGCTGTCCTGTCTTAAATTGCATTAGTAAAGATATGAAGCTGCTTGTTTTCGACATAGATGGCACCCTAACCCACCTCGACGGCGCAACGCGGAGAGCATACTGGCGGGCGTTCCGCGTAGTCTTCGGCGTCGAACCCGTCACAGACGGCGTGTCGATGCACGGCCGGACAGATCCCCTGATCTTTCGCGAGTGCTTTGAAAGGACAGGTTTGGCCGGAAACTGGCGCAACGCGTATCAGGAGTTTAAACCTCGATATCTCGAGGCGCTTCCTGAATCCATTCGCAATACAGAGAAGACGCATCTGCACGTCGGTGTGCGTGAGTTGCTTGTTTCACTTGCAGAGCGTCCGCACGAATTTGCTTTGGCACTCGGCACCGGCAACATGGAGGCGGGGGCTCGAGTAAAGATCGGTTACTTCGGCCTGAATGACTATTTCCCCGTAGGAGGCTTTGGAGACGAGCACGAAGAGCGCCACCTGATTCTGAAGGATTCTATCGACGCTTCTCATGCGCACTACGGGCGTTTGTTTTCACCGGAAGAGACGTGGGTTATCGGTGACACAGAGCACGACGTCTACGGTGCGCAGCAGCTTGGCCTGCGCACACTGGCGGTTGCAACGGGGGGAAAATACTCGGTCGAGATGCTGAAAGCGACAGGTGCGGAAGAGGTTCGCGCAGACTTGAGCGCGACGGCGGAATTGCTTGAACTCTTCCGAAACTAAGGCTGTCCTATCCCGCCGGGTGACGCTTTTCCTGCTCATGCTCACTCATGTCGGAGTGACTGGCTTCGGGTATGTCGTCAACAAGCTTGCGCTTCGCGAGTTCAATCCTTTCGCATATGGATTCTGGCGGCTCCTGATTGGCCTCTTCGGACTTTCAACATTAGTTCTTGTCACACGGTCGTGGCCAAGAATCGAAAAGGCGGACTGGCCCAGAGTTCTAGTTTTGGCGCTGGTCGCAGTGCCTGTCAACCAGTTGATCTATCTAGTCGGAATGAGCAAAACCATGCCATCCCATGCCTCTTTGCTCTATGGCACGACCGCTGTATTTGCGTTGTTTCTGTCTTCTGCTTTGGGCTACGAGCGTATTCGTCGGCATAAGGTCGTAGCGATCATTGTTGCGCTTTGCGGATTGGCCTTGGTCGTTACTCAGGGTGGAGATATTGACACAAGCTCGGACCTGTTCCTGGGTGACGTCTTGATATTTACTGCTGTGCTGGCCTGGGCAACCTATACCGTGGTCGGCAAGCCGTTGGTCAAGAAATACGGCGCGTTACCGTCGACGTGTGTAGTATTGATAATCGGGTCCATTATCAGCCTGCCGTTCCTGGTAATACCGGCGCGTATGCAGGATTACACAAATATCTCCTGGATTGGCTGGGGCGGCACATTCTACGCAGGGATTGTCTTGACGGTTCTGGCCTACAATGTCTGGTACAGGATTCTGTCGATGATCGATCCCTCACAAGTCGCAATTCTGACTACCCCGCAACCGGTGGTTGCAACTACACTCTCGACATATCTTGTCGGTGAAGTTGTCGGTTGGCCGTTAGCACTGGGTGGAGCCCTTGTGATTGCCGGAATTGTGCTTATGGACGCTCCAGCCTTCGCGAAGCACGCCGGGAATTTGCGAAGAAGAGTCACGGGATTGCAATAAGAGGTTTGAATGTCTATCGCTGGCAAAAGAGTTGCGGTGCTCGTGGAACATCACTACCAGGATCTTGAGGTATGGTATCCTGTCATGCGCTTACGCGAAGCCGGAGTGAAAGTTCATTTGATCGGCACTGGATCCGCACCCGAGTATGCAGGCAAATTCGGGTATCCTGCTAAAGTGGACAAGACTGCAGACAAGGTTAAAGCTACCGGTTATGACGGGCTCGTCATTCCTGGAGGTTGGGCTCCCGACAAACTTAGGATGTCCGAAGCGGTCTTATCTCTCGTGCGCGAGATGGATCGCGCAAAGAAACCGATTGCGTGTATTTGTCACGGAGGATGGGTACTCGTTTCCGCAGGCGTTTTGCGCGGACGGAAAGTAACGAGTTATGTGGCGATTCGCGATGACATGGTGAACGCGGGCGCGAAGTGGGTAGACGAAGCCGTCGTGGTGGACAGGCACCTCATCACCTCGCGCAAGCCTGATGACCTGCCGGTTTTCATGATTGAATTTTTGAAGCAGCTTGCCGCCTGACGCATGACTCGCGGTGAAGTGGTTGCATTGCTGGAGGAGTACGCGCTGCTTCAGGATTTACTTGATGAAGAGGCGTTCCGCGCACGCGCTTTCGCGAATGCGGCCCGCCAACTCACTCAAGTGTCTGCAACACTCGAAGAGCTTCTGATCGGCTCACGCCTGAAGATGGTTAAGGGTGTAGGGGCCGCGATTGAACAAGCGATACGCGACATTGCAGAGAGCGGAACATTTACTGAACTCGAGCGTGCAAGGGACCGCGTTCCCCCTGGCGTATTAGACCTAATGCGCGTTGATGGTCTCGGTCCCAAAAAGGCTCGATTACTATGGCGCGAGGCACATATCTCTTCACTCGAAGAGCTGGAATCGGCCATCGTGGCAGGCAAGCTTTCCGCACTATCAGGCTTTGGGGGCAAGACCCTTGAAAAATTCCGGGCCAGCATTGCTTTCCTGCAAACAATCGGCAAACGCAGGCTCCGGCATCATGCCAAAAGAATCGCGGCGGCGTTGACTGAACAAATCGTCGCACTTCCGCACGTCGAATCCGTGCATTTCTGCGGAAGCCTGCGCCGCAACTGTGAAACGATTGGTGACTTGGATTGCGTCGTGTGCGTATCACGTGAGCACCATCAGGCCGCACGCATATTGATTTCGACAATCGACGCTATCACTTGGAACGACAAGGACGGAGAGATTTGGTCAGGACGCACGACGGAAGGAATGGACATCGAATTGTCCGTTTGTGCACCCGATGAACTTGGAACGAGGCTTGTGCTCGCCACCGGTTCAAGAACTCACGTTGCCGAACTCCTGCGCCGCGCGGGTGAACTGCCCAACTCGCCGACTGAAGAACAGTTATACGGTATGCTCGGGCTTCAATTCGTTCCACCTGCGCTACGCGAGCAAACCACAGAGCTACGATTGCCAGGGGAACCGACGTATCCGTGCCCTGTTGAGAGGAAGGATATTCGAGGAATATTGCATGTTCATTCGAACTACTCGGATGGACATCACTCCCTTCGCCAGATGGCAGAAGCCGCGATGCTTCGCGGCTACGAGTTCATCGGGATTGCCGACCACTCAAAGTCGGCGGCTTATGCGGGAGGGCTGTCCACCGATCGCGTTATGGAACAGTGGGAAGAGATTGACTACTTGAATGATGAGCTTGCGCCGTTTCGCATTCTCAAAGGCACTGAATGTGACATCCTTGCTGACGGAAGTTTGGATTACGATGACGGACTTCTGCGGGGATTTGATTACGTCGTTGCGTCAATTCATCAGGGTTTTCATATGTCCGAAGACGAGGCAACAACTCGCTTGTGCCGCGCTCTCGAGAATCCGCACGTTGATATTCTTGGTCATGCCACTGGGCGATTGCTCCTCAGGCGTGAAGGTTATCCAGTCAATCACGAAAGACTTTTGGAATGCGCGGCGGAGTACGGGAAATCGATCGAGTTGAACACCAATCCGCATCGTCTGGATCTTGACTGGCGGTGGTTCAAGCGCGCTATTGAACTTGAGATTCCGATTCCTTTGAACCCTGACGCGCACGCTGCAGATGGACTCGACGATATTGAGTACGGTCTTGAGCTGGCTGCTAAAGGACCGATCACGCCAGCACTTTGCCCTTCGGCATGGAGTGCTCACGAGTTCCTTCAATGGTGTCAAACTCATCCCAATCGATGACGACTCAATCTGCAACAAGGCTTTTCCGTGAACTACCCGACTCGGACTTCCGGTCCCGCTGCCAGACATTGTGTGAGTTGCTTCGCCGCAGTAACTCGGCATACGACTGGGTGGGCATCTACTGGGTCGATGGTGACGATCTCGTGCTCGGCCCCTGGTCGGGGCAGCAAGCAACTGAGCACACGCGCATTCCGATTTCGCAGGGTATCTGCGGTGCAGCTGTCCGCGAGGGGCAAACCATTATAGTAGATGACGTGCAGAATGATCCGCGATACCTTGCGTGTTTTCTCGAAACTCGCTCGGAAATCGTCGTCCCGATTCGAGCCGACGGCTTAATCATTGGCGAAATCGACATTGACGGCAAGCGCGTAGGCGAGTTCGACGATAGCGACAAAGAATTTCTCGAAGAGCTATCAGAACTTATCAGTCACGAGTGGCCGGGGCGATGGTGAGCGACTCACCACTAATGATCTCCGTATCCGGAGTGCGCGGCATCGTCGGGCAAAGCATGACTGCCGAAGTGTGTCTGCGGTGGGCGCAGGCGTTTGGAAATCAATGCGTGCCCGGACCGGTCGTCGTCGGCGGTGACAGCCGTATCAGCAAAACCATGATGCGTGCTGCCACGATCTCCGGCTTAGCATCAGCGGGCGCTCGAATAATTGATGTTGGAGTCGTCGCGACTCCCACAGTCGCGCTTGCCGTGGAGTATCACCGCGCGAAGGGTGGTATTGCAATTACCGCCAGCCATAACCCAGCTGAGTGGAACGCGCTGAAGTTCTATGGCGAGGACGGGTTATTCATTGACGAGGACCGTGGCAAGTTGCTGCACGCGGCCGTAGCCTCAACACAGGCATACGACGTTGATGCTTTTCGCGTTGGAAGTTATGGACGCGATGAACTTGCGGTTGAGAGACACTTGAATGCCGTGCTCGCGATGCCTTTCTTGCGTGTTGACGAACTGCGGGCTCGAAAGTTCCGCGTCGGGGTGGACGCTGTGAATGGTTCAGGTGGCGAATTGCTCAGAAGACTGTTGGAAACTCTCGGTTGTGATGTCGTGGGTTTTCATCTTGAACCAACCGGCAGGTTTCCGCGACAGCCTGAGCCGACTTCCGAGAATATCCGCGACGTGTGCCAGGCTATGCAAGATGCGCGTGTCGATATCGGCTTCGTTGTAGATCCCGATGCAGACCGACTTGCAATCATTCGGTCCGACGGAAAACCGGCAGGCGAGGAATTGACAATTTGCGCTGCTGCGCTGGCCGCGCTCCCCTACATTCCCGGTCCCGTTGTCGTCAACTGCTCAACCAGTCTCGCAATCAGAGACATCGCAAACTACTTTGAACGAACTGTCTATGAAACACGAGTTGGTGAGGCGCACGTTGCGCGGCGGATGAAGGAAGTTGGAGCGGCTTTTGGAGGGGAAGGAAACGGTGGAGTCATGCTGCCTTTGGTACATGCTTCCCGTGACTCGGCAGTAGGGGCGGCGCTCGTCTTGCAAGCTCTGCTTTCCGCAGACACTGCTTCTGCCGAGTTTTTTGACGGAATGCCACAGTACCATCTCGTAAAGCGCAAGCGCGAATTCTCAACGTTGAAGGAGCAAGCTCACGCCCTCGAACGTCTCGGACAGCTTACAGAGTTGGGCAACGCTGACACCCTTGACGGATTTAAGTGGAGAACGGAGGATGGATGGATGCAGGCAAGAGCCTCCAACACTGAACCTATTGTGCGAGTATTTGCAGAGGCCCCGACTCAAAGTGACGCCGAGCGGCTTGCGGTGAAAGTTCTTAATTTTCTGGAAACGAAATGACCACTATCATAAATTTCTTCATATGGACAATGTAGCGGCAGTCATATTAGGCGGCGGACGAGGCACAAGATTGCATCCGTTAACCAAGCCCCGTTCAAAGCCGGCCGTTCCGTTCGGCGGCATGTACAGGTTGATCGATATTCCAGTCTCAAATTGCCTGTATTCTCAACTGAGCAAGATCTACGTTATCACTCAGTTCAACTCTGCGTCATTGAATCGCCATGTTTCAATGACGTACACGTTTGACGCATTCAGAAATGGATTTGTGACGATACTTGCTGCTGAGCAGACCATTGATACAAGTGATTGGCTGCAGGGGACGGCCGATGCCGTGCGCAAGAACTTGCGTCACATTCGACCTTCTGAACCCACGGATGTTTTGATTCTTTCGGGAGATCACATCTACTGGATGAATTATCAGGGAATGCTAGCCCTCCACCGTAGAGCACGAGCCGACATAACAATTGCAACTTATCCAGTTGCGCTTGAGGATGCCAAAAGATTCGGGATCATGAAGGTAAATGATGATGGCCGCATCGTAGAGTTCAAGGAAAAGCCTGAATCCCCGAAAGACATCAAGAATTGGACACTCTCAGGTGAAGTGTTCAGGTCTGCCGACTTTGACTCCGAGGGACCGGTGGTCATGGCGTCAATGGGTATCTACTTGATTCGCTGGGAAGCAATAGAACAACTACTCGCTCCTGATACGGGATCAGATTTCGGAAAGCATGTGATTCCTTCAGCAATCAATACGCATCGTGTGTTTGCCTACCCTTTCAGCGGGTACTGGGAGGACATTGGAACTATCGAATCCTACTATGATGCCAACCTCGCGCTGACGGATCCTCAACCAAAGTTCGCTCTGTTTGACCCGAATTACCGGTTGTTTACGCGTCCGCGCTTCCTGCCCGGCGCGAGTATGCGCGAAGTGTTTTCGAAGCGTGCGCTTATCTGTGCCGGCTCACGAATTGAGCATGGATCAATCGAGCACTCTATTCTTGGTACGCGTACAGTTGCAAAGTCAGGTATCAAAATTATTGACTCGGTCGTTTGCGGCGCAGACTTCTACGAAAGTTCGGAGTCGTTGCAATTGAATCGCGAAACAGGCCGACCGGACATCGGTATCGGTGGTGATACGTCAATCAGGAGAGCCATTGTTGACAAGAACGCCCGGATCGGGTACGGCGTGCGAATTGACCCAAGTGACAGCGTTCCTGATCATGACGGAGAAGGTTACTCGGTACGAGACGGAATCGTGATCATCGAGAAGGATGCCGTGATTCCCGACGGCGCAGTCATTCCAGGCAAGTAGTGTGAATGTTGCAGAGCTTATTGCCCGAAAACAAGACGGGGGCGGCCTGTCTGACAGTGAGATAACTGCGTTGGTTAACGGATTTGTTGATGGGACTGTTCCCGACTATCAAATGTCCGCGCTGCTTATGGCGTTCTACTTTCGCGGGCTTAGTGATCAAGAGGGCAGGTGCTTCCTCGACGCGATGATCAGATCCGGCGAAGTGCTGTCGTTTCCGGACATCTCAGCCCGCAAAGTGGATAAACATTCCACTGGAGGCGTCGGCGACAAGACTTCGTTAATTGTCGCCCCTGTTCTTGCTGAAGCCGGCGTGCCCGTCCCCATGATTTCCGGTCGGGCACTCGGGCACACAGGCGGGACTCTTGACAAGCTTGAAAGCATTCGCGGATTGCGCGTCGCGCTGTCCCATCAGGAATTCTCAAGTATATTGCGTGCTCACGGCTGTGTGTTTGGTGCACAGACGGACAACCTGGTTCCTGCTGACAAAAAGCTGTATGCCCTGCGCGACGTTACATCCACCGTCGCCATCCCTCCGCTGATTGCCGCGAGCATACTCTCGAAGAAAATAGCCGAAGGTACGAATGCGCTTGTTATGGACGTCAAAATCGGTCCAGGCGGATTCTTGCCGACCGAGGAACAAGCTCGAGAGTTGGCGCAGAGGCTTGTGAAGTGGTCCGCAGACTGGAACGTCGAGACGATAGTCTATGGCACGGATATGCACGAACCCCTCGGCGATTCGGCTGGCAACCTTATTGAAGTTGTCGAGTGCTTGAGCATACTGAAAACAGGCACCGGCGATGCAAGGTTGATCGAGTTGTGCACTGTTCTTGGAGGCGCAATGCTGAAGCTCGGAGGGATCGTCAGCGATGTCGAGTCTGGCAAAAAGGAGTTCAGCAGAGTGCTGCGGAGCGGGAGTGCGTATCGGCGTTTTCAGCGCATTGCCGAAGCACAAGGTGCAGATCCTTTCGTATGGAAGGAGCTTGAGTCAGGCGTGAACTCGGCATACTCGCATGTGATAACTGCATCGAGCGACGGCGTGATTTCTGAGATTCAGCCTCGTCAGATCGGGCTCGGACTCGTTGAGCTCGGCGCGGGACGACGAGTCTCATCAGATAAGGTCGATCCTTTCGCCGGTATTCGATTCCTGAAAAAGCGTGGTGACTTGGTCAAGCTTGGAGAGCCGATGGCAATCGCGCATTGGAGCGGCGCACCCTCTGGCAAGCAACAAGGAATCGCTCTCATGTCAGGAGCCTTTGAGATATCCGAAGGTCCGGCGGAGAGTCGACCACTTGTTTATTTCGAAACTGCATAAGCGCTCGCGGCTGTAGCCGAATATATCGAGCAGAAAGTGAAGGACGTATGGATGACTCTATTGAGAAGAAGGTTCGAACGCTCCGGCTTAAACTCCTGATGGCGGAAAGAGAGTTGCATGCTGCCTCCGGCAAATGGAGACTTGGTGCGCTGCTGAAAGCGGGGCACGCAAATGCTATGAATCGGGAGGTCGATAAGGTAACGGACCGATTGGAAGCAAAGATCGACAAGTTACGCTCAGAGATCGCAGAGCTGACAGGAGAACCTTTGCAAAGCGCAGTTCCGAGCAATGTGGTCGCGCCTGCCTCCAAGACAGCAGCGAACAAGGAACCGGCGAAAGCTCCCGCTGACAAAAAGATGCAGACGCAAAAAACAGCGTCAAAAAAATCCGCTGTCAAGAAAACTACCGCGACAAAGTCCGGCAAAAAGTGAGCGCGAACCTGCCTTAAGTAAACTAACAGGGCCGCGTCATCCGCGGCCCTTATTCTCATTCGTGCAATAAGAACTTATTGAGCATGGTTGCGGAACTTCTCTTCGAGCTTAGCCTTCGGGAGAACTCCGGTTACAGTCTCGACCAGCTGCCCATTCTTAAAGAACAGCACCTGCGGGATGTTCAGTACACCGTATTTGCGAGGAGTTTCTGGGTTGGCGGCGATGTCAATCTCGCCAATCACTGCCTTGTCATCCCAGTCAGGCGCAAGGTCTTCAAGTATGGCATGTATCTTCTTGCAGGGTGCGCACCATTCCGCTCCAAAGTCGAGAACGGCAAGTCGGTCGGCACGCAGGATTTTCTCTTCAAAATTCGCGTCTGTAACAGTGACCAAATTGGACACGTCAGCTCCTCTATAGTTGCAGTGTGTTAAAGGTTGTGGCGATCCAACAGGGCTATGAAGTCCTTCGCGGGCTTGAATCCCGTGAACCGAGTGATTTCGCGGTCGCCTTCCTGCAAGATCACTGTTGGCATCCCCGTAATCTTGTACTTCTGCTTCATCTCCTTCACCCACGGGGTTTCTTTGGTGAAGTCAAGCTTCAGTCTTACAAACTCATCGACACGTTGTTGGACTGTCGGCACAATCCAGGTCTTTTCGTCAAGTTCTACACAAGCGACACACCAGTCGGCATATACGTCTATCAGAATTGGTTTGCCCGAAGACTCGGCCATTCGTAGGGCTTCTTCTTCTTTATTGACCATCCACTCCAATTCTGTCGTTGCGCCGGCCGATTCCGTCGTCGCGCCGATCGCATTTGGATAGAACGACTTGAAGAGGAAGATCCCGCCGATCAAGAACACGATGAGTGTGAATGTTTTGCCAAGCCTCTGTTTCGCTGTGGCTTCTTCAGTTAAAGAGTCGAAGGCGCCGGAAAAGACCGAGAATGCAATCAGCAAGACCGACCACGCCGCGTAGTAGAGGTATTCTGGAAGCGTAAGCCGGAGCATGTAGATGGCTCCTGCCAAAAGTATCCAGCCGAAGCCTTTCTTGACGGTTTCCATCCAGGAGCCGGCACGAGGCAGCGCCTGAATTGCCCCGGCAAAAGTTCCGATAACCAGAAACAGCAATCCAAGCCCCAGCGAAAACGTGAACAGCAACGCCCAGCCGTAGAAGAGGTCGCCCGTGCGGGCAACCCACGCAAGCAGCGCGACGATCACAGGTCCGACACATGGCGCCATCACCAAGCCTGAGGCCATACCCAGCAAGAGCGGTCCGAAGAATCCTCGCTTTGCTGCGCCACCGGTCAAACTGGATTGCAGCGCGGCAGGCAGCGCAATATCGAACGCGCCGAGCATGCTGATTCCCATGATGCCAAAGACTATCGCAATGACGATATTTACTACCGGGGAGCCGGATATCGAACCAAACAGCGTCCCAGTCGCGGCGGCAAAGAGTCCGAGTCCACTATAGACAATTGCGATGCCCAAAGCGAAAATCGTTGAGAGCATGAGGCCCCGCAACGGTTTGCCCGCACTTGAACCACCGATGTACCCGATCGTTATCGGAATGACCGGATACACACACGGCGTGAAACTTGCAAGAATTCCGCCAAGGAAGGCAACAAGAAAGGCTGTCCACGATCCGCCTTCCAGCGCTGCGAGCAAGCGAGCTTCAAGTCCCTTTGGCTCTTCTTGTTCACCTGTTGCGCGCGCATCCGCAAAAATCCGTTCGTTTGCCGCGATGATTTGGGAACCCGCAGCGCGAATCTCCAGTGATGTTGTTAGTTGCTTGTCTTCGGGCAGAAAGCAGACTTCCTGTCCATACTCCTGACAGATCTGATACCCGACTTCAACTGGAATGGCATGTGTCCCTAACACGGCGTCCGGCGTCGCTGTGACGGGAACTCGTACGAGCACGTCGCCGCGATAGCAAACCTCGTCGTGGAATGGTTCGCCGTTCGGGAACTGCGGTTCGCCAAACAGAAGACCCAGCGAATCTGAAACCGTTACATAAAATAGCCCGAACTCGACGTCAGTTATGTGGTGTTTTGCCGGAACGTTGAACAGCAAACCAAGCTCAGAAGTTCCGTCCGCTGCAATCGCATCTGTGCTCCATATCGCACGCACCGGCACGCCGGGCGAGACTGGCCCGCCGTCCGCTTCCGCCCGAAGAGGTGTCGAACCCATCAGGGTTGCTACGACAAGTACAAGAGGTGCAATCCAAGACATGTGCTGTTGATACTCAATTAATTTCGATAATCTTAAAACACGATTTATGATTCGGAGGTTCCCTTGAAAATCGTACTTAAACACACCGGCCAGATGGCTTTTCTGGCGAAAGCTGATTCAAATCACTGGGTTCCCGTGGATGCCGGCCCGGTTTCAGGAGGCGGTAACGGGGCCTCTGCCCCCATCGAGATGCTCGTGATCGCGGCAGGAGGCTGCGTCAGCATGGACATGGCCTTCATCTTCGGCAAGAGCCGCAAGCCCTTCACCCGCTTTGAGATGGAAGTTGAAGCGACCCGTGCGGAAACTCATCCCCGAAGGATTACCTCCTTACACTTTCACGCGCAGGTCGAGGGTCCCGAAATGACGCCAGATATGATCGAAAAAGCGCTGAATCTGTCGCTAACGAAGTACTGTTCTGTCACGCTTTCCCTCGACCGTTCCGTCATCCTGCGGGCCTCCTACACTTGTAACGGCCAACCAGGAGTGGAATGGGAAGTGGGGCGAAACGCGGAAATCTATCAGTAGCTACTCAGTTTCCGCGCCGACTCGAGTCCCTCCGTGCATCATCGCAAGGTAGGAGAGAAATCCGCCTGTGGATGGGCGTGGCTTACGCGCGGGCCGACCACGCAAAGGCCAGTTATCTCTTAACCACTCTTCCACAGTCTTGTAGCCAGGAAATAGTCGCTCTGCGGCACGAAACTCCGGCGTGTGAAAGCGTCTGCCCCCAGTGGGACCCTCTGTGATGCCAAAGTAAAGATGCAGCATCTCGTGGTGCATCACACCCGCAACCACCATTTCAGGAATTCGCGCATCATCCAACGCGGAGTTGATCGTAATCACGCGCTTCTCCACGTCACAAAGACCCAGCGTGTACCGCCAGCGATTCCGGCTCCAGCGAATCACTGGCTGCCGAAGTTCACACTTGAACATGACGTCGTTTATGACGTCAAAGCAGTTCTGGAGATCGTAAACCAACCCTTGTGGCTTGTGTCGAGGACCGCGGCGAGTGGAAGCCAGTGACGGTTCCGGCGGGAGCGGCGTAGAAATTGTCTCGGATATCAGTCCAAAAAGTTCAAACTGATACGGGTCGGGAACAGGTCGTGTGCGTCCTACGGCTCCCACGAGTTTCCGTCAGGTTTTGGTAAAAACCCTCCAACGGTCGGCTCCGGCAATTCGTTTTGGGCGCCCTCGTGTTGAATCCCGTCCAGCTTGCGTTCCAGCTGGCCGAGATCTCGATTGGCTTGCTCCAAGTTGTTCCCCGCTTGCATGACCTGCTTTGTGGCCTTCTGAAAGCTGTCTTTCACCTTCGACAGATCGCCCCCCAGACCCCTCAAGAGTCCCGTAATGTGGCGCGCACTCTCGGAAATCTGCATTCCCTTGAATCCGATGACGGTGACTTGGAGAAGCGCCCAGAACGATGTCGGAGACGTTGGATAGACGCCTCTCTTGCGAGCGTGTTCCATCAGATCCGGTATTGACAGCATCTCATAGTACACACCCTCGGCGGGAACATACATGACGGCAAACAGCAAGGTCTCGGGTGGCTGTATGTACTTGTCGGCAATGTCGTCAACATGTTTCTTAACGGCTCGCACAAATTCCTTTCGTGCTACGTCCGCTTCTGAATCATCCTTCGCAGCCCGCAATCGGTTGTAGGCTTCGAGTGGAAACTTGCTGTCAACAGGCAGCCAACCGTGGGGGTTCTTGATCACGGCGTCAACGCGCCCATTGCCTAACGGGTATTGGATTTCAAACTGACTCGGATGAAGGCAGTCGCGCAGCATCCGCTCCATCTCTATTTCACCCAGCTCACCGCGCAACTTCGGGGCTTTGAGAATACCCTGCAGCTCCTCCAGCTCCTGAGAAAAACGCTGAATCTTCTCATTCGTTGCGTGCAGTTCTACAAGCCTCTCAGTTACGCCCTTGAAAAGACCTTCGTTGCGGGTGATGGTTTCCGAAAGTTTCTCGTCCACTTTCTTCTGAATCTCGGCCAGCTTTGCTTCGTTGGACTGCTGCAGCAGCCTGAACTGTTCGGTGAGCGACGTGACCCCTTCGCTCAGGGCTTGTCGCGACTCGGCACGTGCTTTGGACTGGTCTGCACTTAGTGTCTCCCGGAGACCTTCAAGGCTGCTGCGGAATGTCTCAATACTCTCCCTTAACTCCTTGCGTGCAATCTCCTGTTCCCCCGCAAATTCCTTCCTCGATTCGCGTAGCTCTGTCGACAAGGTTGCTTGATTCTCTTGACGCGCACGCTCGATACTCTCTTGTAGCGCGGAGACTCTGCTTTCCAAGCCGACTGTTCTTTCCCGCTCGACATCTGAACGATGCGAGAGGCGGGTCAATTGCACCCAGAGGGCCAATCCCAGCACGGCAATGGCCGCCAAAAGGATATAAGTCGAAATGTCCATGATTAGTTAATCAAATAAGTTAACGAACTAACCCCTAATCCGCAACGGCTTTAGTTGTCACCCGCATTCATGTTTACAGTCCGACTTTCATAAGTAATTATTTATTATTATCTTAATATATGTGTTTCAATGGCGAGAGAACAGGAATAACATCTAAACTCCGTGAGTAGAGGACTGTTCCGGTCACTTATGAGGCTGTTGCGAGTGGTGAATCGAGCAAAATGGGTAAAGGACCCCTAATGCCGCGATTTCCGGTTGATTTTCAGAGTTCAATTCACGATAATAAGGAATAGAGTATATTTACTGATTACCATAATTTCATCCTCACAGGGTCGACACAAATGTCATTGATTCACGAGAAATTATCAAAAACGCTACCGGCCTACCAGGAGATTGTGAAGTCCCTCGCCAAGTCCCATGGCGACAAAGTTATTGATTCGGTTTCGGTTGGCGCATTGCTCGGGGGCCAGCGCGGTATAAAGTCCTTGCTTTGTGATACCTCTGAGGTTCCGGCCGACAAAGGCTTGATCATTCGCGGAATTCCAGTGATGGAACTGGTGGACAAACTCCCCGAAGAAGTTATGTGGCTTCTTTTCACGGGCGAATTGCCCACAGCTTCAGAGCTTGCTGATTTACAGAGTGATCTTGAGAAGCGCCGCAATGTCCCGGACTTTGTATGGCACGCGATGGAAGCCTTGCCAAAGGACAGCCACCCTATGGCGGTCTTTAATCTCTTGATCTTAACTCTCGAGCGGGATTCTGTATTCCGGAAGCGCTACGATGAGGGCATGGGTAAGGATGAATACTGGAAGGCGGCGCTCGAAGACAGTTTGAACCTGATCGCGCGCATTCCTGAAATCGCCGCAGGTGTGTATCGTTGGCGGTACGATCTCGGACCGCGGATTGCGCCAAAGCCCGGACTTGATTGGGCTGCAAACTATGCTCATATGCTGGGAGTGGAAGACAAAGATGGCGGACTCAAGAGGCTAATGAGGCTTTACATGGTTCTGCACACGGACCATGAAAGCGGCAATGTCTCGGCTCACACTTGTCATTGCGTGGCCTCCGCACTCTCTGACCCTTACTACGCTGTCAGTGCAGGGTTAAATGGACTTGCCGGTCCGTTGCACGGTTTGGCGAATCAGGAGGTCTTGCAGTGGTTGCTGGATGTTCTTAAGAAATTCAATGGCAACCCGTCTGATGAACAGCTTGACGCTTTTGCTCATGAAACTCTTTCGTCCGGCCGCGTCATCCCGGGATATGGTCATGCCGTGCTCAGAGTGGTGGATCCGCGTTTCACAGCCTTCCTCGAATTCGGTAAGAAGGAATGCCCCGAAGGCCCCGTCTTCAAGCTCGCCGAACAGGTCTTCCGTGTCGTGCCGGAGATCCTGAAAGGGATTCAGAAGATCAAGGATCCGTGGCCAAATGTCGATTCGATTTCCGGCAGCCTGCTGCACCACTACGGTGTTACACAACCTCGTTATTATACGGTTATGTTCGGAGTTTCGCGGGCCATCGGTATGTGTTCTCAGATTGTGATGAGCAGAGCTTGGGGTGAGCCGATTCAACGACCCAAATCTATTTCCATCAGCCAATTGAAGAAACTCGCGGAAGCATAGTCGAGAAAGTCCCGAGAGTAAAAGCCCGGCGTTTGCGCGCCGGGCTTTCCTTTCTGTCAAAATGAACTGCTATTGCGAGCCGGTGCGTAACGATTTGAAGCGCGAAGCTGGATCACACTTGCCGACCAATGCGGCCTCAATACTCCGACTCACAGCGTCGCGAAATCCCGTCAGACTAACTAACCCGGCGGCTGTTTCTACCGGACACCCTCCAAGATGAATCGAGTCTTCAGCCAGCCGCTCTAACAAGTCTGCCGCGCGTCGAGCAGTGCGTGCTTCATCATCCGGATGAAGAACCCAAACCTTTACGTCTCCAGTGTCCAGAGTCCCCCAAACGGCAACGTCCAGGCTTCGGTCGCGCGCGAGTTCATCGACGCGTTCATCGAAGTCGATCAGCGCTTCGGCCGGCAGACGGAACCTCCCACGAGTTCTGTGTGGGAACAACCTCGTCAGAGTTCGCGGCAATCTTGTAAGGTTTTGCCAAATCTGGTTGACTCGGGTGGCTTCGTTCGTCGTTGTATGCTGGATGTGCTGCGGTGGTTCCAGCGTCAGCGACTCGTCCCACTCAACGGCGAGTAGCGTCACCGCGCGATCTGTAACGAAATTGTCGTTCCCCTGCCGCAGTGCTCGGGTTGCGGTCTTTGTGTAGAACGGAATCGCCACCGGCTGCGGCGACTGCGAACGCCATACTCGATACAACTCGCCAAGCTGCTCGACACTCTCGCACTCTGCTAACAACAGTGTCCGCGACTTCGGCAGCGGCTCAATTGCCAGCTCGAAGCGAGTGAAAACCCCGTAGCGCGCGCGACTTCCAAACAAGAGCGGAGAGACATCCACTCCGTCGCTGCTCAAGCCAGGCCCCGTATGGAATAGAGTTCCGTCGTAGCCGATCCACTCTAGGCAACGGAGGTTCGACAAGACTCCACCGCTGCGCAGGCAGCGCAGTCCCTCCTGAGCGTTCGCAAACAAGGTTCCCATCGTCTCGCCAGGTTCAATCGGGTGCAAAGGCGGCCATAACAGCCCCCGCTGCGCCAGATCCACCGCCACTGACTCAAGTGGAGTTCCAGAGAAGAACCACATGCCTTTCCCGTCCTGAGACGGCCTGCAGGGTCCCACCAGTTTGTGCGTGAGCACAAGCATCACACCTTCTAACTCCTGAACGGCGGCAGGATGCTGCCCGGATGCCACCGCTACTCGAATCTCCTTTTCCGCCGCGAAGCGCAAGGCAGCTTGTAGATCTTCGACAGAAGTCGGCTCAACAATCAGATCAGGCAAGTCATTCTTCCGCAGTGATCCGCTCAGCAGTGCGAGCATGTGTTTCTGCGCGGCATGCACGGCCATGCCCGGCGCCTGCTTCTTCAGCTTCGCAAATCGGTCAAAGATGATCACGTCTTGCTCGCTGCGCCTTGAGTCGAACCGCTTGATTCTTTGCTATCAGAAGAGCTACTATTGCTTGAGTCGCTGCTTCCGCTGGGTGATTTCTTCGCGTAGTCTGTAATGTAGAAGCCCGAACCTTTGAAGATCAGTCCACTTCCCGCAGAAATCCTGCGCTCCGCGCGCCCGCCGCAAATCGGACAGACTTCAAGTGCAGGATCAAGCATGCTCTGAAATTCCTCAAACTCATGCTTGTTTTCACAGACGTATTCGTAGGTCGGCATAAGGTGATTCTTGTTTACGACTTGATATCTGCAACGGCCGCGGCGATTCGATTCACGGACTCGATCAATATCTCGTCCGATGTTGCGAACGACAGCCTGATACAGTCCGGCGCGCGAAACGCGGTGCCGGGAACGATTGCCACATGATACTTGTCCAGCAGATACTCGGCAAAGGCCGTTGCTTCCTTCAGTGGTTTCCCATTGATTGATCCGGTCATCATGGCTGGTATCTGCGGGAATGCGTAGAACGCTCCCTCCGGCTTCGGGATTCGAATTCCCGGGACATCCTTTAACGCCGCATGACAGATATCGCGGCGGCGTACAAAATCCTTGTTCATCAACTCAGGATAAGCCGTACCACTTCGAATGCCTGCTAAAGCCGCCTTTTGTGAAATCGAACACGGCGAGGAGGTCATCTGGCTCTGAATTCGCGCGATGGCGTCTGACACTTCAAGCGGTGCAGCGCCATATCCAATCCGCCAGCCGGTCATTGCAAAACTCTTCGACACTCCATTCACGACGACCGTTCGCTCCATCATGCTCGGAAAGTGCGCGGGACTGACGTGTTCCCGCCCGTCAAAGCGCAAATACTCGTAAATTTCGTCCGATATCACATAGGTGCGATGACGCTTCAGAACCGTCGCAATCGCCTCCATTTCCGCGCCGGAAAGCACTGCTCCTGTGGGATTGCATGGGCTGTTCAGCATGATTACTTTAGTTCTCGGAGATATCAACCGCTCCAAGACCTCCGCACGCAAATGGAATCCGTCCTCGACTTTCGTCGGAGCGAAAACCACTTCCCCTCCCGCCAGCCATACCAATTCAGGATAAGAAAGCCAGCACGGTTCGGGAATAATCACTTCATCACCGGGCTCCACCAACGCGAGCAGTGCGCTCGCCAGTATGTGTTTGGCGCCGTTACCCACCACAATCTGCTGCGGGGTATAGTCGAGGTCGTTATCCCGCTTGAGCTTCTCGCAAATCGCTTGGCGTAGCTCCATGATGCCTGCGGCCGCAGTGTACTTCGTGAAATTATCGTCAATCGCTTTATGACCGGCCTGCTTGACTTCCGGCGGGGATGGGTGGTCCGGCTCACCAACAGACAAATCGTAAATCTTCACCCCCTGCTTTTGCAGGGTGCGCACCTTTTCTACTATCGCCAACGTTTGAGAAATTGACAGGCGAGAGACACGGGACGTTAGCACGTTATACCTTTCAATATAGATTAGAATTCTTCCTGCCAGAACAAGACGCGAAACCGATCGTCGGCAGGCTTCATAACTGTAAATCTTGCAAACCCAATGAGCGGCGACAAGTTGTCCAGGACAAGCTGATACTGTGCTCGAAACTCAATTAAACTGTCCGATGTTGCGAGCTCCAACGTTTCACTTGGGATACCCGCCCAAATCAGAGAGATGCGATCATATGCACGGAACAGCCGAGCCGTTGCACGCAGGTCTGTTTCGCGAAACCAGCCGTCGTGCCGCTGCAAGTCGAGATCAAAGTAGCGGAATTGAAACGACTCATCCAACAGTTCCGAGTAACGCAGGGAATCCTCAAGCTCATAGGCAGTGACAAAATTCTCAAGCAGCCCGCCGACAGTTTGCGCGTCAGACCAGATTGTGCCCGCATCGCCGCGCAGTGCAGGCGCAAATGGATTCGTGCAGCTTGTCGCGACGACGGCGGCGAACAGAACGGTCAGCGCGGTTGCACGAGTGCCTTGAGATCGCTCCATGAGGCAAGCTCCTCGGTTCGACGATCGGACCACCCGACAATCTCCCAATATCCCTGATTCCCGATCCTCATTGAAAACTCAGCTTCTCCGGCCATCGGTCCGGGTGCACCGCTCAGCGCGACCTGTGCCGTTAAATCGTATCGAGTCGTCACACGAGCAGTATCACCTATGACAGTCTGTTCAGTTGCCGTAAACAATGCGAAGATAACGCTGTCCCGCGGCAACACACCCTCACCAAGCAAACTGTTGATGTGTGCCAGTTCACGTGCGTAGTCCCAATCAGCGATTGAGGGCTGCTGCAATAGGACCTGCGGATCAGCCAGAAAGGCAAAACTGTCCGGCTGAAATGAACGCATGTAGTTTGTCGCGTTCCGCTCAAACAATGCCAAAGTTAAATTGGTCAGAACTTCCGATGGTGTAAGAGGAACTTCCCAACTTCCACGCGCGCCGACTGGGTCTTCCGGGTCGCGAGTCTGAAACAGATCACAACCAAAGACCAGCACGGCCATTAAGAGGAAGATAGATACTGCAAGCTTGCTCAAATTACCATGAACCAGGTCAACAGCAGCACCGGCGCGAGAAACGGCAGCGAGTACTTGACGATATACTCAACAAAAGTTGGCGTCGGGAGTTTCTCGTGCTCGGCGATAGCTTTGCACATGAAATTCGGACCGTTCCCGATATATGTAACCGCACCGAAAAACACAGCGGCGATTGAAATGGTTCGCAACATGTCAGGGTGTTCAATCGCGAATCGCATGACTTCCGCCTTGCTTCCGACGTCCATATCATAGAGTCCCATGGCGGTCGTCAGGAAATTCAAGTACGTCGGCGCGTTATCGAGTGCGGCGGAGAGGCCGCCTGTTAGCCAATAAAACTGCGTGGCTGTTTGAATACCAAGTGCGCCCGCGTTGTGCGCAAGCCAATCCAGTGCCGGCATCATCGCGGCAAATATGCCGAAGAACAGGATTGCAACTTCCTGCACGGGGTGGAAGTTGAAGTTGTTGCGTTCATGAATATGCTTCGGCGTAAGGAAGTAAGATCCGACCGCGGCGCCTATCATCAAGAATTCCCGTACCAGCAGAGGCTCTTGCACAAACGCTGCACCAATGATGATTGCCAGAAACGGCAGATTCACAAGCCCGCGAACGCGGAATCTATCCTCCTGTTCGGCAGCTGCCTGCTCGAACTCAGAGTGTTTGGCATACTCGCGCTTGTCCAGTATGTAGAAGATCATTAGCAGGATCGCAATCGCAATGGCCCACTTATACCAAAGCATTTCGAATACCCAGAAGAACGGCACACCTCTAAGATAGCCGAGAAACAGCGGCGGATCACCAATTGGCGTGAGCGCACCGCCGCAATTGGAAACGATGAAGATAAAGAACGCAATGTGAAACTTCTGGAATCGCCACGAGTTGCCGCGCATAAACGGCCTTATCAGGATCATGGATGCGCCGGTTGTACCAACCAAGTTCGCCAGCACCGCGCCGATTCCGAGGATTGCAAGATTCTGATGCGGAGTCAAGCGGCCGGTCATCGCGACCAGCAGGCCGCCGGAAACCACATAGAGTGATCCGATTAAAGCAATAAAAGAAAAATACTCGTGCCCGACGTGCAAGACGTGCTCGGTTGCGTGTCTGCCAAGAATATAATAACCAACAACCAGCAGACCCAAAGGCACCGTCAGCCAAGGATAGTACTTCTCCCAGAACTTCGGATTGATCAACGGCCAGATGGCAATCTGGAGCAGAATCAAGGCAAAGGGGATCGCCCAAAAGAGCGTCGGTGGTTCGCCACCGAGTGAAAGCAGAGGTAGAGTCGCTGGAAGAGTCAAGATTTTACGTCAGGTGTGTGACCGAGCGCCGGATCCACTCGGTAAGTGTTGGGCGAAAGTTTTCACGTGCAGCTTCTGTTTCTCTGCATCGTCGCGGAATCTCAATATGCATTCCAATTTGACAGACATCTCGGTGTAAGGAGCCAATCTGCTTGGCGCGCATTGCCTGATATCGCAGTTTGTCTATCGGTTCAATGGCAAGCTCAGGTGCCCCGGCCTGCAACTTCGCAACTTCGCAATAACTCTGTTTGATCGCGTGAGCGGTGCTGGAGTCAATGCCAACGGTTGCAACTTCAATGTTCGCATGGCGACGATGGCCGTGCAACTCGATCAGCAACGTGAGCGGGAATTCTCCGCACGCCTCTTGCAGTGCCTTCACGTACGCTTGAAAGACCATTCTGGCGCGGTCCGTCTCATGTTCAGCGCTTCCTCTTCCTTCCGACTCGGTGGGACGGTTCACGTGAATGTGTCTGCCGATTGAAGCTGGAATCCGGTTCCCGTCATCATCACGAAAGTTCCTTGCAAGCACTTCGCCGTAACCCAAGTCGGCAGCCAGTCGATTTGCGAAATACTCCGTCCAGTTATCGAAGCTTACGTGTGGCGCGGCCACCACGATTGCCGGTCCCGTATCGCAGATTCGCTTAACGACAATCTCGGTGGGAATTAGTTCTTGCAGCTTCTCCTGCAGACCTTCGCGCGTGTACTCCCGGCCATCGCTTGCTGAGTAACGCTTAACACCAGACCTAAGCGCTGACGACAGTTCTGTGATCAGGCGATTGTCAGCGTCATCCATCGTTCATAGCGGTCAAATACTTCCAAAAGGCTCTCGCTAAGGTATCCAAAACCGCGCTCGTCCTGGGTCAGAACGTCGCCACTCGCAATTTCTTCACGACTTGCCCATATCCACTCTGAATGCTCGCGACTGAGCACCGGTTCCCCGCTTTCGGATCGCGCAAGATAATTGATGCACAAGAGAGGTTCAGTCTCGCTGCTGATTCTGCCATACCAAGTATGAGCTACACCGATGATCTGAACGTCAAGGCTCGTTTCCTCCCCAATCTCACGAAGCGCGCCTGCGACTGGATCTTCCCCGACCTCCAGGCGGCCGCCGGGCGGCGCGAATACGAATGGAGGAGCCGTTCGCTTCAGCAATAGAAGCCGGCCATTTCGAAAGACGTAGGCCGCCGCTGCCACCCGGTGCGTCAGTGTTGACATCAGATGCTGTCCAATATGCTAACGGTTGTGTCGCCGAATACTCGTGACTTACGAAGTTTCAGCCCCACAATATCTGGCGGAGCCTGCCGCTTTGAGTGTTCAAAAACGATTACTCCTCCTGAAGCCAGAAGCTTGGAATCAAGAATCTGATCCATCAAGTCAGCCGGATTTACCTTTTCGTAGGGAGGATCTGCAAAGATGATGTTGAAAGGTTCGGTAAATCTACCAGCGGTGTGCAGGAAATGCAGAACGTCTTCACAGTGCACGACTGAGCGATCTTCAAGGTGATATTGCAGGAGCGCGCGCTTCATCCGCTTTTCGGCTTCGCGCGATTTGTCGACAAATACAGCGACGTCAGCACCTCGCTTCAAGGCCATCACTCCATAGGATCCGACGCCTGCATACAAATCCAGCACGCGGGTATCGGGTATGTCAGCACGCAGCATGTCAAAGACCGACTCCAGTGTCCTCGCCGAGGTGGGGCGCAACTCGATGTGCCCCTTTCCGCGGCGCAAACCGGCGGAGATGCGGACTGCCATGTTCATACTCCTTGCAGAAGGCCACTCCACGTGGCCGATGTCACGGTTGAGAAATCGTAACGCGTTCGCGCAAGACAGCCAGCTTCTTTGGCCCGATACCCGAAACATTTTCGAGCTCGTCTACCGACTGAAACGGCCCATTCGCATTGCGATAGGCAACGATGCGCTCCGCGAGAACCGGTCCAATGCCGGGCAAATACTCCAGCCGCTCCGCGTCCGCGGAATTTAGATCGATGGGCTTTGCGAGTTCCAGGGACTTTGCCCGTAGAGCAGAATCTGCGAGCGCGACCAGTTCGGGGTCGCGGCCAAGGGACACAATTCGCGCCTTTCCCGCCGAACGCCTGCCTGTCCATTGCTCTCGCAACTCGAGCGCAGTTCCAGTCAGAAAACTCAACCCCAATAGCCAAAGGAGAGCCCGACGACTAAAGTCAAACTTCCAAATCACTGCCCGAATGCTTCCTTGACTCGACCAAAGAACCCCTTCTCATTTGTTTGAACTTTGAAGTTCTCGCTGTCACGGAGCTTTTCGATCATGCCTCGTTCAGTGGAACTTAGTTTCCTTGGCACGTGAAGATCTATTTCCACCAGTTGATCACCGCGACCGTATCCGTTCAAAGCCGGAAGCCCTTTGCCCCGCATTCGCAGTATCTTCCCCGGCGTTAATCCGGCTTCTAACTTCAATTGTGCTTTGCCGGACAACGTCGGCACTTCAACGGTGTCACCCAACAGTAACTGAGGAATTGAAACTCTCAGCTTGTAGATAATGTTGTCTCCATCTCGCTCGAAATACTCATGATCGCGTTCTTCGATCAAGACAATCAAATCGCCTGCAGGGCCACTTCGCGGCCCCGAATGCCCTTCCCCACGCAGTGTCAAGTACTGTCCACTCGCGACACCCGCCGGAATGTCAACATGAATCGTGTCCTCGACACGCACACGACCTTCCCCATTACAGGTCTTGCAGGGATTTGCAACAACCTTACCTTCTCCGTGACATTGCGGACAGGTCTGAACATTGACAAATTGCCCGAGAATCGTTCGTGACACCTGCCGGACTTGCCCTTGTCCGCGACACGTGGGACATTCCGTCGGCGCGCTTCCTGATGCCGCACCACTTCCCTTGCACGTTTCGCATGGCCGCAATCGCTTGACCCGAATTGTCTTGCGGACGCCTTCAGAAATTTCCTCGAGCGTCAAGGCCAGCTTTAACTGCAAATCATTGCCCCTCACACGAGCCGATCCGCGCCCTCCCCCGCGCGACTGACCGAAAAAGTCGCCAAACACGCCACCTTCCATGAATTGGCGGAGCGCGTCCGACAGATCAAACTCAAAACTCCCGCTCTGCTGCCCGGGTCGAAATCCTCCGCCTGCCATCGCATGCCCAAAACGGTCATACTGAGCACGCTTATCCTGATCCGACAACACCGCGTAGGCTTCGCCTACTTCCTTGAACTTCTCTTCGGCGGTCGCATCGCCTTTATTACGGTCCGGATGATACTGCATCGCGAGCTTGCGATAAGCCTTCTTAATCTCCTCCTGCGTCGCACCGCGATTTACACCAAGCACCTCATAATAGTCGCGCTTCGCCATCTACGCTTGCCCTTCCTCTTCTTGCTGCTCGTCTTCCGGCTCGCAAGAGACGATCACCTGCGCGTGACGGATCACTCGCTCCCCCAGTCGATAACCCGGAGTTACCTCCTCCAGCACAACATTTGCAGGAAACCCTGCGCGCGGCTGCATCATGATCGCATCATGCTCCTCGGGATTGAAAACCTTGCCGCGGCATTCGAGTTTCGTAATCCGCTGCGATTCAAGGTAATTCTTAAACTTCTGCTGGATCAACTCAACGCCTCGGCGCAGACTCGCCTCGTCGGCATTCGCATTCTCCAGCGTGCGATTCATGTCATCGTATACAGTCAATAAATTCAGGAGTAGACTCTCCGCGACACTGTCTCGCAGCAATTCAATTTCCGCTCGCGTACGCTTACGGAAATTGTCAAACTCCGCAAGAGCGCGGACATATTTATCCCTCCACTCTTCCGCTTCACGGCGAGCAAGCTCCAATGCGTCGTTCTGAGACGACTCGAGCGACGGGCCTTCAGACGGAACTCGAGTTTCGTCGATTCCCAAAGAATCCATCACTTCACGATCTTTGTTGTTCTGTTCGTTCATGTCCATTTGTTACGACAGGCGTTTAGTAACCACGCGCGCTGTGTATTCAAGAAGCGTGGTCAGCCGCGAATAGTCCATCCGCGTCGGACCAATCACTCCAAGTTTTCCTGCGCTGGAAGCCGTCTTGTAGTCAGCGGCGATCACGGACAGCTCTTTGGCCCTGGAATCAAGATTCTCGCGGCCGATCGTTATTGATATCGGTCCCCGTAGTTCGGGACTCTGCAGCAAGTGAATGATGATATCCTTGTCTTCCACAAGCTCAATAATCCCGCGCATCGAACCGGGTGTCGAAAACTCCGGTTGATTGATGACCTGTGCTCGTCCACCGATCTTCACGCTATCTGTTGTCGAGAAGTTAAATAACTCGTCTGTAGACTCTACGAACAGCCTGATCAGGCTTTGGGGAGTTTCTCCGAGATTCTGCATCCGCTCCGCGATCTGCCCGCGAATCTCACCAACCCGCAATCCTGCGAGTCGGCGATTCAAGGCAATCGTTACTTCGTGAACGGACTTCTCGCTCATCTCCTGATCAAGTTCGAGCATGATCGACTTCATCGGGCCGGACTTCAGGCTGATGACGACCAGCAATCTGCGCTCGGACAAACGCGCGAGTTCAATCCGGTCAAGCACCGCGCTTTGAAGCTCCGGAATTACGACCACGCCTAACAGATGTGAAGCGGACGCCAGTACGCGCGTCGTCGCATCAAGCACTGACTCGAGTTCAGCGGGGACCGATTCGATTTCGCGCTCGATGCTCTCGCGTTCTTCGCCTGACAAGTCGGCAAGCTCCATGATGTCGTCAACGTAGAGCCGATAGCCAAGATCCGAGGGCATCCGCCCTGCCGATGTATGCGGGTGACTGAGAAGCCCCATTTCCTCGAGATCAGCCATGACATTCCGTATCGTCGCCGCTGACAGATTCATCCCGAACTTCCGGGCAATGTGCCGTGAACCCACCGGATTTGCCGTCAGGATAAAGTGCTGAACTACTGCGCGCAGGATCAGCCGCTCGCGGTCAGTAAGCTTCGGAGTTGGTCGCTGTATTGTCATTTGGCGTGTTGAGTCTAATCTACTAAGATAACGAGATATCGGCCCATTGTCAAGCCCAACCGATATGTCCAAACACTATACAAATAGATACTTGCACGGCTTTCAGTAGCTTCTGGACCTTACCAGCAGTTTGTCGCCAACGGCCAGCCTGCGGCAATAGTGCGCCTCTCTTACCCGCTTCCGGCTGTCAAGTTCCCAAAGGAAAGCGCCCGGCAGGAAACTACCGGGCGCCGCACGTCGATTAGAGTGATTCGTTAAATGCTGCCGGTGATGTGAAAACCGAACACAACTCCCGTCAGAGTGAAGCAGTAAACATCTTCATTCCCCAACCCAAATGCTTGAAACTTTCCAACCTGAATCGCCTCTACCAAACGGTCGGTGTTCTGCAGCATCTCAATTGTTTCACGGCACAGAAACTGGCGCGTTTGATTCGGCGCCAAAGCCAGTCCCTCAAACACCTTAAAAGCGTCCGAACGGTTCCTCACCGCATCAGGGCTGCCGGCGGGATCAAAGTTCAGGTCCATCACGATCCAAATCTCCCCGGACACCGGAGTGCTCAGGTGATTCTCAGCCAAGACGCTGATACAGCCGTCCTCGACGCCCTCAATCGTGAAATCGCTCCAGTCGCTGTTGTCTGTCAGGTCCACCGTCACGCCTTCCATCTGTGCATCCAGCACTCCGCCGCCGCGTACCGACGAGCTGCGGGTGTCGGTCGTAATCGTTCCGTCCACCTCTTGCGAAACGAAGGCAGTGCCCGAGACAAAGCCGCATCCGCTAACGAACAGCAGCAGGGCAACTGAGCATGCTATGTAGATTTTGTTCATTTTGCTCTCCGTGTCCCTTAGTTGGAGGATTTGGCTTTAATGGGAATGAAATACTGGACGCCGAGCATTGTCTGCCAGTTCTTCCGCGAGGCATTGTTGTCGTGGAACGGCATAACCAAAAGAGACGTCATCACATCGAGATAGATCTTCCTCTGGTAGAGGTTGATACCCGCCCCGAAGCCGCCGCTCATTCCGGTGAGACTCTCATCCTCCTTGTAATCCGCACCGGCCGAAACGGAGTTTGACGACACGCCAAGATGAAGGTATGGCCAGAAGCTGGCGGGGTTCTTCTTAGCCAGGAGAAGGTTTAGGCCAAAACCGGTAAGCGTCCCGCCTGGGATGGTCAAGGTCGGTTCGCCCGGAAAGTCAATGTCCTCCTCAACGTCTCCCTGTGAGGTGCTCCGGAAGAGTAACTGCCCGTGCAGCGGCCCTACGATATTCCCCCGTACTGAGATCCCGAATATCGGACCTTGACCCACATCCTCCTGGATTACAGGAAGATCAAATCCGCCGTGCAGGCCTACGCCAAGTGGGTAGTCAGCCAAAGCCGGCAAAGCCAGCAGACAGACCACCAAAATGATCCCCAAGATTCTCATTAGCTTGCTCCTTGAATAAAGTGGAATATGCCGACAATGTACAAACAGCTTGGCTAAGTATCAACAATTCTTGACCATTCAAAAACTTTCGTGGTGTTCGCCGCCGTGTTTGTTTTCCTCCAACAGGTTGGCTACATTATAATTTGCCTATCTGGAGGAATCTCTATGTTACTTGCTCGCCTGCTCCTTACCTTCGCTCTGGTCCTGCCCGCTGTCGCCGATCCGGGCGATACGACCGTTGTTATTACTTTCACTCAAGAGCTGCACAACTTCGCCGCGGGCGGCCGCGACAACGTCGCCACGTTCACATTCCCTGAGCCAGGCCTCGAGTGCAGTCAGATTACGATGGTCTACCGTCTCGACTGTCCGGGCGCCCCGGGCGACTGCGACCCCTGGGATAGAACTGCTCGTCTCTATGTTCAGCGCGACCTGACGGACTCGACCCACGAAGACATCGAAATCGCGCGTGTGATAACTCCCTATGACATTACCGGCAGCGGCCGGCCGGGCTACTGCCAATGGGAATTCGACATGATGGAGTATCAGTCTCTTCTGCGCGGCGAGGTTACACTCCACAGCTTTGTCGACACTTGGATTGGCGGCAATCAAGGGTGGCTGGTCACCTGTACTTTCTACTTTGTGGAAGGGGATATGGCTATCACACCCTATCGCGTCGAACAGCTATGGAACTACGGCGGGCTGGTCTACGGAAATCCGGACAATCCGATTGATAACTATCTTGATTTTTCGTTTGTGCCCGTAGATGCGCAGGCCGAGTTCGCTACCGTGCGGCTCTGGACCACCGGACACGGGCAGGGCAACACCCATAACGCCGCTGAATTCTCGCAAAAGAGGCACGGGGTGTGGGTTGGACTGGATTACTATGAACACCTGCTCTGGCGCAATGACTGCGCTTCAAACCCCTGTAGCCCCCAAGGGGGAACGTGGCAATTCAATCGTGCCGGCTGGTGTCCGGGTGACCGCGTTTTCCCGTGGGACGTCCCCTTTCTCCAAGTCGAACCCGGCTCCACTATCGATATCTGGCCGACCATTGAGACATATGAGAACCTCTGTCGACCAAACAACCCGGATTGCATATCCGGTGTGACCTGTACGGACTGCAACTACAACAGCACTGGTCACACAGAACCCGTCTATATTACGGCAGGGCAGGTCATCTTCTGGACCACCCAAAGTGTGGGCGCAGGCGATGCACCTGTTCCAGTTCCCGCGTCCGCAGTGCTGCACCAGAACTATCCGAACCCGTTCAATCCTCAGACTACGATTTCCTTCACGCTCGCGTCAGAGGGGCAAACACTACTGCAGGTGTTTGATGTCCAGGGACGCGAGGTGCAGACTCTTCTGAATCGTAACCTCCCTCGCGGACAGCATCAAGTGCGCTTCGACGGCACTGGCTTGGCCAGCGGCGTTTACTTCTCAAGATTGGAAACTCGAAACGAAGTCTTTACGCGGAAAATGTTGCTGATGAAGTAGCAGAAACTCGCTCCATCGGAAAGCCCCCGCTGTGCGGGGGCTTTTTCATATCTACAGTTGCTTACCTGCTATTTGTGCTTGCCCGCTAAGACATAAGGAGCGAACGCCTCAAACACGAAATGGCTCCACACCTTATCAACGATATTGGCAAGTTCTTCCGTTACCTGACCGAGCATTTGCACTGTGACAGTGATCTGCGTGCTGTCACCTTCTGCGGAAAATTCGTAGGTCACCACGTTCGTCAGTGCCCGACCCGAAAGCCCAAGCGGTCCTTCATAGCGAATCAACGTCGGGCGGTCGGCAAGAATGACTGTCGCATGAAGTGCGCCGTTCCCTTGATCGTCAAACTCCTCGATGAATCGGCCACCCACCCAGGGTTCAAGACGCAGCGCGTGCGGCTGCTCCCGAAATGAGTGATCCCACCAACCCGAAATGTCGCCTGTCATTGCGTCGAAGAGTTCAGTAGTCGTTCCCGGCAGTTTTGCCTTCTGCACACTCGTGAAACTGCCGTCCGAATTGACCGTTAACTCCGCTCTGCTGCCAACGGCAAGCAACAGCAAAATCACCAAACCTAACTTTCCCATTTTGCCTCCCGACAAGTGGTCTATGGCAATACGATTTGATACTCGGACTTTATCTTCCATCCTGACCCGAATCCGCTGATTCGTAAAGCCTCTTCCCAATTGAATCGGGATAGCCTTCGCAACGGGGCCGGATTGCGGAGCGTGTAGCTTCCGTCACTCCGGACCGCAATCCCCCAAGTTATGCCTGCCAGTTGTGTAACTGACTTGGGCCCGGTGCGCTTCACTAACCACGACTCGAAATTGAAGCCGCTGTCATGGGTCGGGTGGTCTAACAGCCAGTATTTTCCATCCGCAAACACCCTGCTTGCCAGGACAGGATTAGAGTAGTCGTTCACAGAATAGTAAGCAGGGTCCTCATCTTCTCCCCTTGCACCCGGCAGGCCCGACCCCCCGCTCTGCGGATCAATTCGCGGGTAGCCCGGCCTGTCTTGCCGTTCCGCAAGTTGCCACCACTCGATTTCTTGTTCGCGAATTCCCAGTTCGCCGGCAGGCGCGAAAGCCAGTCGCAACTCGCCCTCAGGACCCAATGGCCGAACTATGATCCACCCAAGTGTGTCCTGCCCCGCAATGACCGCTAAAGCATCGCCGCCTGCAGAAGAATCAGCCGCATTCTTCGCCATGCCCTGCAGAACGATCAAAGCCGCCAACCCAATTCCCGCACACAGCAGAATCAGTTGGCTGCGTGGGCGAAGAAATACGGGCTTCGTGGGAAGAGGAGTTATAGTTTCGTAGTTATGTGACACAAGTTACAGAACTGTCAACGCCTTGATTGTAACTACAAGATAATAAAGTAAATCTTTTTCCGCTCAGTCTCTTACAGCTCGATTTGCAACTTGCGAACCTTCTGTTAATTTCGTATACTGTGTTCCAACAATGAACACTGTTCAGAGGGTATGAGTGGCAATAGTTGACCGTAAGTTGCGGGAAAAAGCAGAGATGCGCTCCAGAATCCTGGAGTCGGCAAAAGCTTTGTTCGCGGAAGACGGTTTTCAGAATGTCTCAATTCGTAAAATTGCAGATAAGATCGAATACAGTCCGGCAACTATCTATCTGTATTTTAAAGACAAAGACGCCATTCTCTTCTCTCTGCATAATGATGGCTTTCGCTCGCTCTTTACCCGTCAGCGCGATCACGTAAGAATTGCTGACCCAGTCCAACGACTTCGCAAACTCCTTCGCGGATACCTCGACTTCGCCTTGGAAGAGCCTGAATATTATGATCTTATGTTCATGCTATTCACGCCGCTGCCCAAACTACTGAAAACGTCTGAATGGCGCTTCGGGCGAAGGGCATTCAGAACGCTGCAACATACAATTGTAGAATGTCAGGGTCGAGGATATCTCGCGGGCACTTCTCCCGATGCTGCAGCTCTCGGGATGTGGGGCGCCGTTCACGGAATAGCAGCACTGTTGCTTCGCCGAAGGGCTTCGATGCTGCCCGAGGAAGACTTGCCGCGACTGGCACGTGAGGGTGTGGCTATGCTTGAGCAGCATCTGCTGCCCGCTAAACCAAGGTAAAATTTCTCCTGTTTATTATTCGCTCAAGAAAGATAGTTGGTAGGCGATTTATCGTCTGCCCACGGGCCGCCAAGGTTACCCGGCCGCAACGACCCCGTGTCAATCCACTCCACCGGGTTTAGGAAGGACACCATGAAGAAGACGTTGTTTGTAGCTCTTTGGGTCGCACCGCTGCTGTTCTTGGCGGGTTGTGCTGAACCGCCGCAGGCGGAGTCAGATGCCGCCAATGCCGCCTTGCAGGCTGCTAAGACTGCCGAAGCTGATCAGTATGCCGGTCAGGCATACAATGCCGCGCGTGATACGCTGAATGCCGCGTTGGCCGCAGTGAAGGAGCAGGATGGCAAGTTCGCGCTGTTCCGCAACTACGACGCCGCGAAGGCTCAGTTGGCGAAGGCCACCGAAATGGCCAATCAAGCCGGCCAGGCCGCTGCCGCTGAAAAGGATCGCCTGAAGAATGAACTCACAACCATGCAGATGGAGCTTGTCGCTGCTTTAGCTGCCGCTGACACCGCGTTGATGAAGGCTCCAGTCGGCAAGGGCAACAAGGCTGACATCGAGCTGATAAAGAGCGATCTGTCCGCCGCCCGCACGGCATTTGATGCTGCTGTGGCTGATTTCACTCAGGGCAAGTATCTGACCGCGCGTACCAAGATGCAGACTGTCAGGCAGCGCGTCACGAACATTACCAACGAAATCGCAACAGCGACTGAAAAGGCCAAAGGCAAGAGGTAGGAATCATGTGCCGCGGATGCGGCATCTGAAGTGATCGAAAGCAGGGAGCCGCACACCCGGTGCGGCTCCCTGTATGCTCATCGGCCAAGAACTCTCAACAACAGTCTCTCTCTATTCGGATGCCCCGCTTCTACTTCGTTGCTCTGCTCTTCACCCTCGCTATCCTTTGCGCAGGGTGCGATACTCCGCCTCTCGCAGATATGGTTCGTGCCGAGTCGGCGCTTGTCCGCTGCCGTACCGGAATCATAAAACAGTATGCCTCCTCTGAAGTTGAGGCCGGCGAAGTCGCAATGCAGAAGGCCCGCGAGGAGATGGCCTATCAACAGGGACGCTGGTCGTTGCTCCGTAAATACGACTCGGCGGATTCCTTGATTGCCTTCGCTCGTTCGCTGATTCAGATTGCCGAAGACTCAGCGGCCGTTCGTCGCGCGACCGCTTACGCGTACGCCAAGAGCGAGATTGATGATCTCGGCGAGGATCTCTCGCTATGGCGCAAATCGCTCGACCAGAAATTGACTCTTTACGGCGCCGAAAAACTCTGGACTCTCGCCCAGATGAGCCAGGCAAATGCGATCAGCTTGATGACGCAGGAAGACTTGGAAGGTGCGCTGGAATCCGCGCAAGAGTGCCGAGAACATTTGGCCGCCCTGCGAGACGCTTTGAATAACCACGATGTTGATGAGCAAGAGCGAATTCGCATGGCCAGAACATGGGTTGCGCATACGCTTGAGAACAGTAGGCGGAACGGAAACGTCGCTATCATCGTTGATAAAGAAGAGAAGATGCTCCACCTCATAGATGGTGGAAAGAAAATAAAATCATATCGTTGCGATCTCGGCTTCAATGCCGCGTATCAGAAAATGTTCGCGGGGGATGGCGCGACACCTGAGGGCCGCTATCACGTCACAAAAGTCGTTCACTCAAGCCGGTACTTCAAGGCGCTCCTGCTGAACTATCCGAACGAAGATGACAAAAAGCGTTTTGCCGCAAACAAGCGTTCCGGCCGAATCTCACAACGAGCGGGTATCGGCAAACTCATCGAAATTCACGGACACGGCGGACAGAACAAAGATTGGACCGACGGATGTGTCGCGCTGCACGACCGTGATATGTTGGATATTCTTAAGTTCGCGACGGTCGGAACACCCGTCACCATCGTGCGCAAATTGGAGGGCTTCCAATGATCAGAATCGTACTAATTATTGTAGCCGTGATCGGCGTGCTTGTCTCGCTGGCTTTTGCGCTCTCCAGCAAACCTGCCGAACTCCCGAAGCCGCAAATCATCGCACGGATGGACTCTCTGCTCGCTGCGCCGCCTGATGAGAAGTCGCTTAGCAAGGAAGTCAAGCAGTTGCGCAAGGATCTTGAAAAGAGCGTTCCTAAGTCGAAGTATGTCGTCATTGACCGCAACAGCAACACGGCCTATCTCCGCACGGCGGATTCAGTGTTATACAAAGCGGTTTGCTCCACCGGTTCGGGGGGTGAGTTAACCGATCCCAAGAGCGGCCGCAAATGGGTCTTTCACACTCCCAGCGGTGTCTTTGCAATCAAAAACAAGATCGTCGAACCGTGGTGGCGCAAGCCCGACTGGGCCTTCATTGAAGACAATGAGCCGATTCCCTCCAACAATTCGGACCGGTTGGACCCGAACGTTATGGGCGACTACGCCATGGGATTTGGTGACGGTTACTTCATTCACGGCACGCTTTATGAGCGACTGTTAGGAATGTCTGTCAGCCACGGCTGCGTTCGACTCGGATCGGATGACTTGAAATACATCTACGATCGTGTCCCCATCGGGACAGGAGTCTATGTTTACTAAGTGGGGACTTACCGCCGTCTTTCTGATTGCCAGCAGTCACTCTGCTCTGGCACAGTCTGACAGCTTGCTCAAAGAGTGGCGATTCCTGACGGTGCGCAACGAGCTCGTCAAGTCGAATGCTCCCTACCTTGTGCTGGATTCCCAGTCACAAAAGGTGGAGATTCGATTAGGCGGCGGCGTAGTCTGGGAAATGGAAGAAGACTCCGGTACGACGAAACTGAATGTCAAGAAGTTCATCGAGGACTTTCATCCCGATTCCGCGCAGGTCTATAGCGTCGCCTCCGTTCAGCTTCTTCAGTACGAACCTCGCTTCCCCGATTCTCTGCTCGAAATCGTTAGCGGAGCTATGGACATGGATCCTACGCTCCTGCAGCGTGAGATTCCGGTGATGTTCGAAGTACAGTGGAGGCATGGCCCAAGACTTCTGGTTCATTCCAAACCGGAAGGACAGCCCATTCCAGTCCAAATCTCTTGGCGCGTGAAACTTGATCGCTGGTTGTCAAAGTTCGGCGGGACAGCGGGCTATGACGTGCAGATTGATCGCGAACACGCATTGACTCTGTATCGTGTCCTGCGCGAAGGCGCACCGCTCCTCGTAATCCGATAGAGATTCGATTTCATTAAATATGAACGGGGCCTCCCACATGGGAGGCCCCGTTGCATTGCTTATGCGGCCCTGCTTACTTCAGCAATAGCATCTTGCGCGTTGCCGTGAAGTTTCCGGCATCGAGGCGGTAGAAGTATACTCCGCTCGGCAGCGACGCGGCGTCAAAGGACACCGTATAGGAGCCGGCAGTCTGGCTGCGGCTCACAAGTGTCGTCACTTCTTCGCCCGTGACTGTGAAAATCTTCAACGTCACGTTGGCGGCATCGGCCAGAGTGTAACTGATGTTCGTCTCGGGGTTGAACGGATTCGGGAAGTTCTGCTCAAGAACGAACTCACTGACCGTTCCTGTTCCGCGAGGTGTTGCGCTGGCGATCTGCGAGTGCACGGTGCGGCTGCCATCGAGGTCAACAATCGTCAAGCGATAGTTGTAAGCCGTGCCAGCGACGACGTTGCCGTCGGTGAAGGTGTAATGCGTCTCGGACGAGCTTTCACCGCGAGCTTGCAGCTGAGCGACGGTCGACCAGGCATTCAGGTCGGTCGAGCGGTCCAGGATGAAGTGGCTGGTCGCTTGCTCAGTGGCAGTGCTCCAATTCACGCGAACGGCACTTTCCAGACCGACCGCGCTGAACGATGCCATCTGCACGGGCAGAATCTCGTCAATCGTAATGCAGAAGCAGCCCGCGTAGTCGTCGCCATCCGGCGGTACCAACTGGCGGTTGGCGTCGGTCAGCAGACAAAGCACGAGATACCAATTCATGTCCTCGCCCTGGCGAATCTCCCAGCTGATTTCGCCGCTACCGGGCGAACAGTCCGGAACATCACACTCAATGCAGCCCGGAACGTACGTGAAATCCGTGAAGACAGGAGGATTATACGGCGTGTTCAAAGGAATCCACAGATCTTGCGAGCAGCAGCACAGGCTCACACAATAGGAACCTGCGGTCGATATTTCTCCCGGTCCCCACGTCTCACAGCAGTAAACCTGAATGTCGAGCGTCTGCGGTTGGCCGTTGTCGATGATGTTGGCAAACCGGTTGCCGCCGCATTCCCAATTGCAAACGCCGCCGTCATTGCGCTGGAACTTGTATTGAATCGAGGGATTCGCACCGCCCACGAAGACAAACGTGCCTTCCCAGATTCCGTCGTTGTTGAAATCGTTCATTGCGCCGTTCGGATTGCACATGCTCCAACCGAGGAAGTCACCGGTGAAAAACACGCCGCCATCAAACAAGTCAGGGTTCACGCAATTCATATCCACACGGAAAGTCACGGCTACGTCTGCCGAGAGGCCCGGCTGAATGTGCAGCGTGAATGGCGGGCTGTTGCCTGCCTGATCCTGCGCGCCTTCATACCAGCTGCCGTCAGAGATGTCGCGAATCCTGACATAGAAGTAGGTGTCTTCTCCACCTATCGTCGAACTGGAGGGAATCGTCCCCCACCATTCATCGTTATTACCGATGTCGATGTTGAATGCCATCATTACAGAATCATAATCTGCGGCGCTGGCGGTCTTGTAGTACAACCAGCCTTCAACGTCTGCGCACGGGCCGAACGAATCGGTACAGCCGCCCTTCCAAACCTGCACGTAGACTCCGATGTTGTCGGTCGGGAGATAAGTTTGGCCGCTCGTGGGCCAAATCTGGCCGGCCCAGCCAATAGCTGCCTGAGCACTCGTCGTGCCGAGGGCCATTAGCGTTAAACAAATAAACAAGGTCTTAAGAGATTTCATAAAACTGCTCCGTATCCTTTCATGGTGACAAGTTGTTGCAGACGCAGTATAGCTAATATATTCTTCACGGACTCCGATGTCAATACGTCACTATACTAATAATGATTTTCATGGCTGTTTGCCCTCTCCATCACCGGAATCAAATGATCAATTAAATAACTGTTTTTTATATCTCTATAAGAAGTGCTCGCGGCGAAACTGTGAAGAAATTACTCTTGAACTACAATGACCCACGCGATTGGGAGGCGTAGAATTGAGAGTACCAATTACTTGACAGTCCATTCTCATCTGAATATCTTCCTTAAATGTCATCTATACTTGGTAAACTCCCAGGTGCGCTCCGCTTCTTTCCCTGACTTTGATTTTCATACTCGACAATTACGACTCATTTACCTTTAATCTCGTCCAAGCTGTCAACAAGCTGGGAGCTGAGACTATCATAGCGCGCAATGACGAGATTACGTCAGCCGAAGTCTTGAACTTGGGTCCTTCAGGGGTCATCCTGTCGCCCGGGCCGGGCAGGCCTGAAAATGCGGGGAATATGCCGGAAATACTGCGCGTCATGCTGGATAAAGTCCCGATTCTCGGCGTATGTCTTGGTCACCAAATGATTGGGCTACAATTGGGGGCACAAGTAGTTCGTGCCGCCGATATCGTCCACGGAAAATCAACAAAAGTACAGCATGACGGACTCGGGGTCTTTCACGGCCTGCCCAATCCGTTTTCCGCTGGTCGGTACCATTCCCTGATCGTTTCCCCGGAAGGCCTGCCGGAAGCATTAACGGTCTCGGCTCGAACTGCCGGAGGCGAAATCATGGGCTTACGTCACCGGAGGCTGCCTGTCGAAGGAGTCCAATTCCATCCCGAATCGATCTTGACCCCGGAGGGAGATCTATTGCTTTTGAATTTTGTACGGTTAGCTTCTGGAGACCTTCGGCACTATTCCTCCGAGCCGCAATCCAAACTCTAAGTTCTTGTTTGGCTTGAGCAAACATGGGATGCGTTGATTGCGGCTGAAAGCTTGTAAGTCCTTCGGGAAATCTGTATCTTCTGAGAATTGGAACAATCGGCCATGTGCCTTCGTTAACCTTCTGATCCCTCGGGAGCCGACACGATGATGTCAAACACAAATTCACACAAGGTTTTGCAAATCACTATGAAGACACTTTTCTCCCTGATGCTGGCGACGTTCGTGCTCGCTTCCGTCGGTTGCGGCCAATCGGGCGCCAAGCAGGAGGCAGTCAAAGTTGCCGATGCCAAGAAACTGAACTTCACCTACCAAACGACCGAGGGTCAGACGGTGGACGCACGCCAATACTACGGCAAGGTCGTCATCGTCGACATTTGGGATACGTGGTGCGGTCCCTGCCGGAAAGGCATTCCGCATTTTATCGAACTCTACGAACAATACAACGGGCAGGTTGAAATCGTGGGCTTGGCCTTCGGCCGCTACGGTGCACCGAAAGTCAAGGAATTCGCGGATCAGATGAAGATCAACTATCCCAACGGGCTTTTCAGCGACGAAGCCGCCACGCAGTTCGGTCGCCCGCGCTCGATTCCCACGTGCTTCATTATTGACAAGAAAGGTGAAGTCGTCGAGACTGTGGTTGGCTATCGTCCGAAAGAGTATTTTCAGGAAAAGATTCAGGCTCTGCTGAAGTCCTAATCCTTTCGCCAAGTATATATTGCAATTTATTGTGGAGTATCTATCATGCCGAATACCGCTGCAACCGCGGTGCTGAAGGTTACAGATCAGTCCTTCGGTGATGCCGTTAAGTCAAACAAACTGTTGGTCGTGGATTGTTACGCGGATTGGTGCGGCCCCTGTCGCATGATTGCGCCGATCGTTGAGGATCTTGCCAATGAATACGCAGGGCGTGTGGCATTTGCAAAAGTAGATGTGGACCAGTCTCCTGATGTCAGTCGGCAGTTCCATGTCAGTTCAATTCCGACTCTCTTGTTCTTCAAGAATGGGGAGATGGTAGATCGCCAAATCGGCGCACTGCCCAAGCACGCCCTGCAAGCTCGCGTCGAGTCGCTGCTCGCAAATTGATCCTCATTCCGTAGTTCTCATGTTATTAGCCCCGTGAGATCATGGGGCTATTCATTTCTGTACAAACCAAACGCTCGGGGAGAAACATGTCTGAAAAGAAGATTATTGCAGTTATGGGAGCCACCGGTGCACAGGGCGGCGGATTGGTACGAGCCATACTCGCCAATCCGCAAAGTGGATTTACGGCTCGAGCCGTGACGCGCGATCCCAATTCCGAAAAAGCCAAAGCCCTTGCAGAACTCGGTGCTGAGGTGGTGGCCGCTGATATTGAAGATGTCGAGAGCTTAAAGCGTGCGTACAACGGCGCCTACGGCGTCTTCGGCGTTACGTTCTTCTGGGATCACTTCAGCCCGCAAAAGGAAACGGCCCATGCCAAAGCGATGGCCGATGCCGCAAAGGCAGCTGGTGTCAAGCATTTCGTCTGGTCCACACTTGAGGACACGCGAAAGTTCATGCAGCTTAGCGACACTCGCATGCCCACGCTGATGGAAGCTTACAAGGTTCCGCATTTCGACGGAAAAGGCGAAGTGGATGCCTACTTCGCAGAAATCGGTGTGCCGACAACCAATCTGCTAACCAGCTTCTACTGGGACAACTTCATCTATTTCGGGATGGGGCCGCAGAAAACGCCCGAAGGAAATCTTGCCATTTTCATTCCCATGGCAGATAAGCTCCTTCCGGGAATAGCGGCTGAAGATATCGGCAAGTGCGCATTTGGTGTTTTCCAGCGAGGAAATGAGTACATCGGCAAGACTGTCGGGATCGTCGGTGAACATCTCACCGGAGATGCCATGGCGACGGAGCTGAGCAGGGCCATCGGCAAGCAGATCGTCAACGTGTCGTTGCCTTTTGATGTCTATCGCGGCTTGGGATTCCCGGGTGCGGAAGACGTGGGCAACATGTTTCAATTCAAGCACGACTTCCAGAAAGAGTTCGTCGGTGCGCGTGACTTGAACGTCTCACGTTCGCTGAATCCCGAACTCAAGAGCTTCTCCGACTGGCTGAACGAAAATGCGTCACGCATTCCTGTACCGGAATAGACTCACTTTTGGGATGTAAACAGAACGCCCCGGCACGAGCCGGGGCGTTCTTGATGTTCAACTTCTGCAATTTAATTGCGTTTGGCTACAACTCTAAAACACTCCGCTTCTTCACTCGCGAAGATGACCAGCTCCGTTCCCGTTGTTGTCATCGGCGGATTCGGCCAGGTTCCGTGCTCGGGTGATGCATAGACATCATATGCCGTTGCTCCGAATATCGGTGTCCAGCGCAGATGCAGACTGTCTCCTTCAACCTGTATCGTCAACTCAGGCGCGGCCAGCGGTCCAATCACTTCCTGAATGAACCACTGTGCATTCTGAGGAGTGATCTGCACGTGATCCTGATTGTTCACTGGATAGTAGACCGAATCAAACGGTGTTAAGTCATAGAGATTCGGTGCACCCGCAATATTGAAGAACGGATCTGCCACGTTCAGGTCCAGCGCGCTGATCGATGGAATAAAGCAGTGCGAGGGATAGAGAGCCTGAATATCGCCGTAGGGTGCGGGCACAGCGGCCAGCTCTTCCATCGTCGCGGTCAATCCGCCGGGTGCGTTGTCCCACGGCAGGCACGGTGCGATGAACACATTGCTGAATCTGTCCGGCAGCGGCCAAATGACGTTGATCTCACCCTGCAGCACGCGGGTATTGACCGTGTTGCTGACTGCCCATACATTGCCGCGAATATCCACAAGAAAGCTGTCATACACCCAGCGAATGATCTGAGCACCCGGCGCGTATCCGCTGTTCTGCTGCGTGCTGCTTCCATTGATAACTGAAACCAGCCGCGGCTGCGACGGATAGTCTCCCAGTGAAGCTAAATCGCTCTGCAGAGCCGCAAACAACGGATCGGGGTTCGCCGTCCCGCTTCCGGATGACGCGAAATGATACAGGAGCAGCTGGCGAGGAGCCGGCGTCAAAAGAGCGTCTCGAGCCGCAGCCGCTTCCGCCGCCTCGCTCGCAAAGAAGTTGGCCCAGTGCTGAATTCCGACCGGTATGTTGGCTCCGTTCTGCGGCGAATCGACTGAAATGAACGTCGACACGTTATGCTCGAGATTGTTACTCTCCATGTAGGTCAGCGCATATCGTGTCGTGATGCCGCCGAGACTTGTCCCGATCATAACAAGAGGATGGATTCCGCCCGTTGCGGAGTTGATCTCTTCTATCAACTCCTGAACCAGGAACGCATTGTCTTGAACGTGCATGGTCGAGTTGCCGTAGTTCAGCACCACAGCATCGAATCCGATCGCAAGCAATGTCTCGATGAGCAACTCCTGATTCATCAAGTCGTATAGCTCGTCCCAATTCAAACTGTTGTTCAAATCCAGGCCTTCCACCAGCACGATTGGACGGGTGAGCATACTGTGTCCCGGCGCGTACAAGATATACGCCTCGCCGATCGCAGGAGTCCCCGAGAAGCTGTGGCTTGCCGTAAGCTGCCAAGTCTCAGAAGGTGCGGGTGCGTCAAGCGAGCGCACGTCGAGGCGCGTCCGCGCGAATAGAACCTCACCGGAAGCCAACGTAACTCGCGCCGTGATAAGCTTCTCGCCCGTCGTGGTGTAGGATACGCGCGTCCTTTCTGCGAGTCTCCTCAACCCAAGGCCGTCAGAGAAGTCAACATCGAGAGAAGCAATCTCTCCTGCATTGCCGAAGAGATGCCGCTTCCTGTCGAATATGAAGGCAACGTCTTCGCCGTGATAGGTCCACTCGTTCAGCACAGTCATTGCAGCCGTGCGATTCGACGTCAGCAGTTCCGTTCGCAAACCTGTTACCTGCCCATTCGCATACTGAATAAGGCTGTCTGCAAGTGATTCGTCAGCGATTCGTTGATACTCGTAGATCATAAGCATCAGCGGATAATCGCCCGCGCGCTGCGCAGTCTGACGGTCGCGGCGAAGCTCATCATACGCAGGAATCGTGTGTGGTGTCAACGATGCACGCTTCAACTCGAACGCAATCTGCTCCCACGTCGAAAACGTCGCTGCGGGAGCCGCGAGTGTGCCGTCGAAATGCTCCAGTCCGGAGAGCGGTGTTGCGAGGTCGTAAAGTATGCCGCTCGACAGCGGGCTTTCACTCACCCCGCCGTACCGCGACTCCAACTGGCCCACGATCATGCTTTTCAAATCATTTAACTCGACACTCCCGAAAACCATCCTCGGAAGCACGACAAGAAACGCAATCCACAAAATTCTCATCTTCGGTACTACACCTCTTCGTTGAAAGTTGGCCACTTCATTCAAGGTACGACCTCGCTCTTGAATCTGCAAGCCTCTTAGACCACAAAACAGCCCTCGACATACGCCGAGGGCTGTTTCTTTTGTGATTTTCCCTGACTTAGCGTGCTTTTGCTTGCGCTGGGAGGCGCTCCTCAACGGCCAGCGCCGACACTGCGATCACATGGTAGAATGCCTTGGGCGACCCGTCGTAGGCAATCGTCAGGGATGTCCCTGATGTCGTGCCCTCTAATGTCAGGAAGGGTCCTTCCGGCTCCGGAGACGACCAGAGTTCATACAGCGGCGCGCCGCTGCCCGTCCAGTTAAATTGCAGCTGGCTCGTTCCCGGCAGATAACGGATCGTGAGATTCGTCGGCGGTGGTATCGAGCCAACCATGAACTCCACCGGCACAACGACAAGCCCTTCGTCCGGATCGCTTGTTTGTATCATGAGATTGCCCGTATACGTTCCCGCAGGCAATTCCCCGGCGTCAAATGATACCGGAATCGTCACACAATTCCCCGGATCAAGCGTTCCGACTACCGGAGGCGTAATCGTCAGCCAATCTACTGCCGCCTTAAGTTCTATTGCCATGTTACTATGCAGATACGCCGAGTTATACACGACCTGTAAGCCAACAATGCCGGCCTCGTTGTTCAATCCAATAGTGCAGGACGACAGCCCTGCAGTACCGAGTACAAGGTCCTCATATTGCAGCACGATCCGCCCGTTCGCATATAACAGGACTTGGAACGTGTAAAAGTCGCCCGTGCCCGGGTAATGCGCGATATTGTCCCACTGGACAATGAACCGGTTATTCGCAACGTCGTGGTAGGTATAAACCGTCCCGCCGGCTGGTGGATATAGGTCATCCCAGAACGGAGCAATCATCGCCAGTGGCCCGGACGAATAAGGCAAAGGCTGATTAAAGTAGGAGGCATTCGCCGCGCCAAAGTGAATGTTACCGTTTGACGAAATCTTGAGCGAGGTGTAGCTGATTCCGTAGAACGAAAACGCGAACGGTAAGTTGACCGTCACAGTCTGATCGTCTCCGGTCACACCTGCGTTTGTTCCGATGGCGTTGATCTCAAACCAGCTATACGTGGGTCCGCCTGCTTCGTCTGAGTCGATCCAGCGATAGCCAAACGCATCCGGCCCGCCCTGTGCATCTAAAGGTGAACGACCGTCGCGTTCCTCAATTCCAAGTTCCGGCTTCTCGCCACGATTAATCGCTTCTATCAGGCTAATCTGCTCCTTCGTCATGACCACTTCCGTCGGCGCAACATAGCTTGACAGTGCGAGCGTCGGAGTCGTTTGATCCCAATCTATCTGCCAACTCAGAGGACACTCTCCGATATTGCAGATTTGCAGGGAACCAGTGTCCGTTCCGCCAATTGGTGCTGAGCCTGTCAATGAGGCCGGTGCAATCGTTACCTCGCCAAATCCGTCACAGCCCGGTCCAGTCGAAAAATAGACCGTACGTCCCGCTTCCTGCCCCCACGAATTCGCGTCTGCCGCGCCGTTGCAGACATATTGCGAATAGACACCGGCTGCTGTCTTGATGCCGACTGTCGTCGAACTCGTTTGCGTCAACGGCTCGTCGTACTGGAACAGAATGTGATTGTCGCCGGTCGCCGAAGAATAGAAGCCCTGATCATAAATGATGATCTGGAAGCTCGATTGACCGCCGCCACTGAAATGGCTGATCTGATAGAATGAAATCACCAGCCAATGATTTGCGGCGTCAAAGTAGTAGGCGACCTGACCGGAATACGTCGTCATGTCGTCCCAGTTCGGATAAAGGCCTGCGGGCATGCTGTTCGGGAAGCATGTGTTTGACCACGATGTTGCGCTGTTGCCGAATGTGACATAGCCGTTGGAGCCAATGTAGTAGCTCGTGTACGTCGTGCCGTAGAACTGGAATGGGAACGGGAAATTGAGCGCCGCAGTCGCCCCGTCGTCCACTGAATTCAGAACGGCGGTGCCGCTTCCTCCTTCTATCGGTGTGATCGCCCGCCACACGAGTGGCAACCCACCCACGTCCACGTTCTCACACATGGTGTAGCCGTAGGCGTCCGGTTGGCTGCACTCGAATCGTGGATCCGATAGCAGCGTGAAGTTCCGTGTCGCCGAGGCTCCAATCACCACTCCGTCCACTTGATGTGGTGCGCAGCCTGCTCCGGTCGCCCGCATATCGTATGTTCCTTGAGGCAGCGTGATCGAATAGAATCCCGCGCCGTTTGTAGTCGCAGGAGTAACGGGCGCATTCAGAACGGCTACGGTCGCTCCGACCGCAGGACCGCCGTTGCAGTCGGTGACTGTGCCGGACACCGTCCCCTGCGGGGCAAGCGTCAACACAAAATTCCGCGCCGTTGTGTCACCTTCTACGATGACAACATTTGTCGCGGACTGCGAGATGTAGCCGAATGCGGAGCAAACGACCGTGTATGTCCCTGCCGAAAGCGGCAGACAGTACGAACCGTCGCCACCTGTCAGCACTTCATTCGTCCCGCTGGTGATTCCGATGCGCGCGCCAACGATCGGAGCGTTCGACGCATCCCTGACCGTTCCGCACACCCGGCCCAGATCTGAAACCGCAATCACCGCGTCGTAGGCGTTGATAAATCCGTGACCGTATTGATTGTCCTGTCCCGCCGGACCGTAGTCTGTCGCCGTCTGCATGATCGCATCTTTGATCGTGATGTGATCGCAGTCAGGACAAGCTTCGCGCATCAGCGCAACCACACCGGCAACGTGCGGACCCGCCATCGAGGTCCCCGAGTATCCGTTGCTGTAACCACCGCCCGGTATCGAAGAATACACGTTCACACCCGGCGCAGCAATCTCCGGCTTGATGTTGTCAGGAACTGCCGGTGCGCACGGCGTCGGCCCTTGACTTGAAAACGACGCCAATGGATACGGAGCGTTGAAGTTCGTCGCGTCCACTGCGCCAACTGAGAAGATTTGGTATGCGTTCAATGAGTAAATCGCCGGACTGCGTAACCCGCTCGTGCTCTCATTTCCTGCTGACCACGTCACTACCGGCCCGGCCGCTTCACAGTTCGTGATAAACGAATTCCACAAATCAAAACACTGCGCGTAACCGAGACCGGTAAATACTCCCCAACTGTTCTGAATCACGTCCGGTACGTCGTCGAGCGTCGCGGGGTTCCCGTCCGGATCGGCAAACCACTGATAGTCGGCGATGATGTCATTGTCAAAATCCTGGCTGACTCCCTGATTGATCGAGTTCGTCGCAATCCATCTTGCGTTCGGAGCTGAACCAACCGTGTTGGTGTCGATACCGGAAATCGCACGTCCCGTGATGGTTCCCATCACGTGCGTCCCGTGCCCGTTGCCGTCTGCCGGAAAGTTCGGTGCGCTTCCGAGCGCATCGCGCCAGCAATGTGCCGCAGGTGCAAAATTCCCCCGCCAGCGGGAAGCCAGTGCCGGATGATTCCCGTCCACGCCGGTGTCGCAATTCGCCACCAGCACACCCTGACCTGTAATCCCGAGCACTCGATTCACTTCCGTCGCCCGAATCGCGTTCTGCCCGGGCGTCGTCGTTTCCGTGTCCAGCGGATTCCGATTCGGCTCACGCCCGTCACTCATAATCGGCTCGATAAGCTCTGGTCGGAAATTCTCCGTCACATACTTGATATCCCCGCGACTCCGAAGTGATTCGAGAAACTCCTTCGTTGCAGAAACCACAAACAGATTCTCAATCCAGTATGCCGTGTAGCCTTTGACTCTGCTCTCAGCTTTGGCGGCATCCAGTTCCGCTTGAAAGGCCGGCTGTGTCTGCGAGGCGTTGTACTTCAGCGCGCTGATAACTTCCGTATGCCGCTCTGCCAAAGACGCCCGACGCGTGTGTAGTTGGAAGTCCAAATTCATGATATCAATCGGGCTCTCGAGAATGACAATCGCACTCACGAACTCCCCTGACTCCGACTTCTCAAGCTGATAGTCCAATGTCGGAGAGAACTCTGCTGCCAACGCCGCTGTGCACCATAGCAGAATCATCGCAACTAACAAACGGGATCCATGTCTCATCTTCCAGCCTACCTCTCTTGGATGTGCTCAATTCTCACGTACTCTGGGTGAAATCAAGCTATTCCAATTTGTTCAGCTTGTCAATATCTAACACCATACTTCAATTTTTTGTTTAGCTCTTGGATTCTTTGCTCGGCGGGTCTCCACTTTTAAAGCCCGGAAAACCGCGCTTGATTACGTTGAACTTGCACAGAGCGTGTGCGAAATGGATTTCCCATACCGACTTTTGGCTCTCCCCGACTCTGGCCGCAAGAGGCATCGGTCTGCGCGCCGCCAACTCTCGAGCCTTGCCATCACTAAAGACCCATATTCGACTTCTACACAGAGTGTTGCGGAGAGGCAACTGGGTCAGGCCAATGCGTAACTCAAATAGTCGAGTTCTTTGCCCAAAAATCGACTATTCCCAACTCCTGAAACTGTTAAACATAAATTAACTGACCCTCCTTTCCACAACTATAGTAAGTATACTCATCCTTGTTTCTCATTGTTTTGTCTTCTATTTCAATCTTCATTATTCCTTCGGATATACATATCCTCTTTCGTTATATTAGTTTCGCTTCGACCAATGGATGGTGATACTTTTTGGGAAAACATGAGGAATGAAAACATGAAACGATTGGTTCTAATGTTGGGCCTTGTTGTAGCCTGTACCAGCGCGCTCTTCGCCGCTGGCAAGACGATTGATCAAACAGCAATCGGTCAACAGTCTGCCAACAACAAGAGCGCGCTCGACCGTGAGTTGCAACGTCAAGCTCTGGAGACCCAGATCTTCGCGGCTAAGTCCCAAGGCACGATTCCGCAGGCCCTGCTCGCAGAGTACGAGCAGCTGTTGAATGATTTAGGCCGTCTGAACCCGCAACACGGTGCGCTGGATCAGGGCGGCGACAACTGCACAGACGCCGTTGACCTTGGCTCCGCGCTCGGTTCCGGAATTGCGTCCGGTTCCACCGCCAACGCTCAAAACGACTTCCTGCACTATGCGCAGCAGCCCCCATGCTATCAGGGAACTTATTTTGGTGCCAGTGCCACTGCGCCTGATGTCACCTACAAGTGGACGGCTCCCCGCACCAGCACGTATACCTTTGCCCTGTGCGGAAGCGGTTATGACACCGAACTTTCCCTGTGGAACTACACTTGTCCCACGCACCCGTCTTTCCCTGCTGACTACATCTGTGGGAATGACGACGCTCTGCAGGCTTACACTTGTGAGTCGAGTGGCCTCCACTCTGTTGTCGGCTGCATCGCTCTGAACGCCGGACAGGAAATCCTGGTCGTCGTGGACGGCTATAACGCCTCGTCAGGTCTGTATTTTCTCTCGATCTTCGATTGCGACCCCGTTTGTCATGACGTTACGATCACCGCACCGGGTGCATACTCAGGAACGACCTGCGAACAGGGCAACAACTGTGAAGCCTTCGGTTCCGAAGATCTTGTGATCGCAGTCGAAATCCCGTCCGCAGGCATGTGGTCGTTCGCCTATAACGGCGTCGGCTTTGACCCCTATCTGCGAATCGGCTATGAGTGCTGCACCAGCGACATCTGCAGCGATGACGACGGCGGCGGCGGTTTGAATTCACTTTGCCGCTGCGTTTCGCTTCAGCCGGGCACGGTCTATGTGACCCTCGAAGGTCTGGGTAACAGCTGTGGTGAGTTCCAACTCACCGTCACCACCGATGACTGCGTCGCCGGTCGCTGCTGCTACACCACTCCCTTCGGTGGACCTGCCTGCTCCACGACACGCTTCGAAGAGTGCGTGACGTTGGGCGGTGTCTGGGATGAAGGCCTTTCCTGCGAAGAAAATCCCTGCGGCGTCGGACGTTGCTGCTACTATGACGACGGCGAACCCGTCTGCGAAAGCGGAGTTCGCGAGGACTTCTGCCAGTTTGTCCTTGGCGGCGTCTGGACCGAAGGCGCAAGCTGCAACACCCCCTGCCCCGCTACGGGCGACTGCGGCCCGATTGACCTCGTGTTCGCTGTGGACGTCACAGGTTCGATGTTTCAGGCGATTGACAACATCGTCAACGAGCTGCCGAACATCATCGCCATTGCCAACACTGCTTCGAATGGCGACCTGCGTTTGGGTTTGGTGACTTTCGATGATGCAGTCTTCGTCCACCATGCACTGACCAACAATATTGCCGCCGTGCAGGCAACTATCGCCGGACTCACCTCCGCCGGTGGTTTTGGACTCCCTGAAGCTTCCGACGAAGCACTCCGCGAGATCCTCACGGGTGACGGTCAGTGCGTATCATTGGGTGATTTCAATGTAGCCTTCCGCGCCGGTGCCAACAAGATTGTCGTGTTGATTACCGACGCGTCGAACGGTGGCTGTGATGACACCCATACGCCTGCCGATGTGGCTTATGCCAATCAGCGCGCGCTCGATGCTCAGGCTGCCGGCGTTCGCATCTGCCCCGTCTGGCGCCCGCTTCCTTCTGCAGAACCGTTCGGAATCATTATTCCAGTGCTGCAGAATTACGCCGCGACTTCGGGCGGCACGTTCTCAATCATCGGCTTTGACGGCTCAGGTGCCGGCGGTGCGATTAATCAAATCGTCGCCAATTGTGGTCAGGGCGAATTGCGTCTGTTCTCGCCGGGCATTGACCTGCGTTGCGATCCGAACGGCGGTGGCATCACCACCCCGACCTTTGATCTGCTTGTCCGCGTCGGCAACAGCGGCACGGAAACGTGCGAAAACGTCATGCTCGAACTCACCAGCATCGGTGGCGATGCCGGAACCGTCGTGCTGAACTCTGCCAATCCGGTTGCGCTGGGCAATCTGCTCGCGGGTCAATCGGTTGATCAGCTCTTCAACCTCACCGTGACTCCGGATGCAGATGGCGGTCAGATCGTGATCACCGCGACCGTCACCAGCGACAATTGCCCGTCGAACTTCCTGCAGATCGTGATTGATGTGCCGGATTGCGACGGCGACTGCGAAGGCGACTCCGAAATTCACTTCTACGAAATTGATTTCCGGGTTCCGCCTGACTGCATCTGCGCCTACCTGTGTGTCGGTCATCCGGTGCATGTCTACGTCTGTGGTGAAGGCTTCTCACCGGGACGCTATCCGCTTCTGAATATCGCGCCGGGCTGCATGACGGACGGTTGCGCTGAAGAGTGCGAACCTGCCCAGTGGATGTTCAGCAATACCGGCTGGACGCTGATCGGCGACTCCTGCTGGCACAATGTGATTATCCCGGGTACGGATGGTTGCATCTGTGTCTGCTTCGACCGCTTCCTGCCTGCGGAATTGGCCTCGTTCTCGGCTCTCCCGGGCAACGAAGAAATCCAGATTCGCTGGACTACCGCTTCCGAAACCCAGAACGACCACTTTGAATTGCTGCGTGACGGTGCGGTTACCGCACATGTCGCCGCCACCAATTCGCCGAGCGGTTCGTCCTATTCATTTGTCGACCGTGGCCTGACCAATGGCCGTGTCTACACCTACGAACTGGTCAGCGTCAGTTTGACCGGCGTCCGTGAGGTTATCGGCTCGCTGGAGTCGGCTCCGCAGGCGGGTGCCGCAGTGGTCTCCGAACTGGCGCTCTTCCAGAACTACCCGAATCCGTTCAATCCCGAGACGAGCATCTCGTTTGACCTGGTCGAAAACAGCAGCGTCAAGCTGTCGGTTTACAATCCGGTCGGTCAGCTTGTGGCAACGCTCGTGGAAGGCTCCCTGAATTCGGGTCGTCACACGGTGCAGTTCAATGCAGCCGGTCTGCCCAGCGGTCTCTACTTCTATCGCCTGACCGTTGGTGAGACGGTTATGCAGAAGAAGATGCTGCTGCTGAAGTAATCCGGCAGCCGGATTTCGGTCCATCGAGGGGCCGCAGGTATCGCCTGCGGCCCCTTCCTCTCTAAATCGGTGAGTTTGGTGACCCTCTCACTTAACGAATGTTTAGTTGCTCGGCACCCGTTCGCCTATAAGCCGAAAAAGCCCAGCGAAACCTCCTGAATATCAAGAGAATACAGGCACACTCATCGTAGAAGTTTACCTTAATTGTCATATTTGCAAAAGGATACACTTTCGAAATTGGTTGCAATCGTGAGGAATCATGACTATATTTGTGCATGAAAAGAGCGTAACGCTCCGAATCGTCACGCATTTATTTTAAGGGCAAAACAATGAAATTCAATCGGATCATTATCAGTGCCGGCATCTGCCTGGCCTTCGCCATCAGCTCCTTTGCACAGGATGAGGCAAAGACTCCGACCTATGTCGGTTCGGGTAAGTGCAAGATCTGCCATAAGGGTGAGAAGAACGGCAACATCTACGAAACTTGGCTGGAGACCAAGCACGCCAAGGCGATGGAAAGCCTCGTCGCGAAGGGTGAACAGAACAACCCCGAGTGCTTGTCCTGCCACACCACCGGCTATGGAACTGCCAGTGGCTTTGACAAAATGCCTGATCTGCATGGCATGGAAGATTTAGGCGGCGTTGGCTGCGAATCCTGTCACGGCCCTGGTTCGGAATACAAGACCAAGAAGATCATGGAGTCCCGCGAAGCTTCAGTGGCCGCAGGCATGTGGATTCCGGATGAAAATACCTGCAAAACTTGCCATAATGAGAAGTCCCCAACCTTTAAGGGCTTTAATTACGAAGAAGCATTGCAGAAGATTATCCATCACGTCCCGCCAAAGGCGGAAGCCACCGAATAATTTTGTCCTGTTGATGGTCGGCGCAACGGGACTTCCCCGCGAGGAAGTCCTGCGCCGGCCACAGTGGACACAACACCTTTTGACCCGGAGTTTCCGGGTTTCCGCACGTGGATTCTTGTGAAAATTTTCACATGAGTCGGTGAGACTCCGGCCAAAAGGGGGAACCGAATATGAAGATTAATCGTCGTAACTTCCTAAAACTTGCCGGACTTGCCACCGCTAATGTGGCCGTCGGCACGCTGCCGGGCAAAGCTGCGGCCTCCCCCGGCCACTTTACGGGACACCCCGAACGGCGCGGAGTTCTAGTGGACACCACGCAGTGCATCGGGCTGAACTGCCGGCGCTGTGAACTCGCCTGCGCCAAAGAGCATAACCTGCCAACGCCGGAAAAGGCTCCGGAAGACCCTACCGTCTTCGACAAAAGACGACGGACTCACGCGAACCAGTTCACGGTCGTCAATCGCTTCAAGGGCCACTCGCCCGACCTGCCGATCTACGCGAAGAAGCAGTGCATGCACTGTGACGAACCGGCTTGCGCTTCCGCCTGTCTGGTCGGCGCATTTTCCAAAACGCCAAGCGGCGCCGTCGAGTATGATGCCAGCGTCTGTATCGGCTGCAGGTACTGCATGGTCGCCTGCCCGTTTGACATTCCTACGTATGAATACGATAGTGCACTTCACCCTCGGGTTCGCAAGTGCACTTTTTGTTTTGAGTCACGTCTCGAGCAAGGCAGACCGCCTGCCTGTGTCGAAGCCTGCCCGCGCGAGGTGATGACCTTCGGACGCCGCGAAGACCTGATTAAGGTCGCTCGTCAGAAGATTGTCCGCAACCCTGACCGATATGTTGACCACATCTACGGTGAACACGAGGTTGGAGGCACAAGCTGGATGTATCTTGCGTCCGTGCCGTTTGACCAAATCGGCTTCCGCACCGATCTGGGGACCACTCCCTATCCCGAACTGACGCGCAACTACCTGTCGGCCGCGCCACTGGTCATGGCAATCTGGCCGACGTTCTTCCTGAGCATCTATCTGTTCACCAAACGAAAGGAAGAACTCGCGGCGGAACAGCGCCTGCTGAATCCATCGGCGGACGGAAATCACAGAACCAAGGAGGAGAAATAATGGCCACCGTCCTGGCTCCTCCTGCTTCATTGCGCCCTACTCCGAACTTCGTTCGTGATAAGCTGCTGCTCGGCATGACGCCGCGCGAGTATTTCAAGAGTCTGATGACTCCGGGGCACTACATTGCCGCGCTGATTCTGGCTGTCGGAATTCCCGTCACTTATCAGCGCTTTACCGGTGGGATCGGCGCGATTTCCAACCTTACGGACGCGAATCCGTGGGGAATCTGGATCGGTATCGATGTGCTCTGCGGAGTCGCGCTGGCTGCCGGAGGATTCATCATCGGCTCCATCTACCACATCTTCGGTATGCACGAGTATAAACCGCTCGTGCGTCCGGCCATACTCACGGGCTTTCTCGGCTATGCGCTCGTCGTGTTCGGTTTGATGTTCGACTTGGGCCGCCCGTGGCGTCTCCCCTATCCGATGGTCTGGTCATTTGGCACAAGCTCCGTCATGTTTGAAGTCGGCTGGTGTGTCGCACTCTATCTGTTCTGTCAGTTCATCGAGTTCTGGCCGCCGCTGTTCGAGTGGATTGGAGCAAAACGGGCGCGTGCCTTTGCCGTCAAACTGACGCTCGGTGCGACGGTAATGGCCGTTGTGCTTTCAACGCTGCACCAATCATCGCTCGGCGCGCTCTTCCTGATTATGCCGTCCAAGCTGCACCCGCTGTGGTATAGCATGTATCTGCCGGTCTTCTTCCTGATCTCCGCCGTCACTGGCGGAATCGGAATGATTATTTTCGAAGCCTCAATGTCCCACCGCTACTTTAAAATGCAAACAGGACATCTGAGTCATCGCGAGCTTGACAAGCTCATTCTCGGCCTCGCAAAGGGCGGCGCCCTCGTGCTGTATCTCTATTTCTGGCTCAAGATTATCGGCGTGGCGCATGAGCACCAGTGGGCTTTGATTGCCACCGGCTGGGGAGCGTGGTGGCTCGTGGAAGTCGTCGGCTTCATCCTGCTCCCGGCCTTCATGTTCCTGTTCGCTGTGCGCAGACTGAGCCCGACGCTCGCGCGTATTGCCGCCGTCTGGACTGTGTTGGGACTCATTCTCAACCGAGTGAACGTTTCGATCATCGCACTGAACTGGTATGCCGAGGAACGCTACATCCCGCATTGGAAGGAAATCACCGTCACTCTGATGATTATCACTATCGGCGTATTGGTCTTCAAGTTCATCGTGAATCGCATGCCGATTCTCCTGCAGCATCCTGATTATGCGGGCGACAGCCATTAAGGAAGGATGATATCCATGCATACATTACATGACTTTACAGTTTTGACACAGACGGGTGAATATCTTGTCGCCATCCTCGGTCTGTTATCGTTTGTCCCATTTTGGAAAGCTTTGAATCAACGACCCAAGCGCCACTAATCGCGCTGTCGAGTCGGAGAATTCCGGCCATGAAATACTACATACTCCTAATTACCGCTTGTTTTACACTTCTGCTTGCCGGTGAGCGCGCAGAAGCCGTCTCGCAGCAACCCGGGTCGTCCAACGGCTGCACACAGTGTCACGTGTGCCGCACACCGACGGCCGCCGACCCCTGTCTCCGCATCTGCCCGCGACCACGCGTTACGCCGCAAGACCTCAAGATGGGACCGGACGAAGTGCTCATCAACGAACTCGAGAATGAGTACGAAGCCGTCCGTTTCTCCCATCGTCTGCATGCGGAAATGACCGCAATGGATCGCGGATGTCAGGATTGTCACCACTTCCAGCAAGTCGGCGGCATTACCGCCTGCAAAGACTGTCACCCGCCGCACATCGCTGACGAGAATCTCGAGCAGCCCGGCCTGAAGGGTGCTTATCACCGGCAATGTCTCGGTTGTCATCAGGACTGGAGCCACGATACATCCTGCGAAATCTGCCACCTGAAGAAGGGGCAGGAAGCGGCTTCCCATCCCCTGCCCAAGCGCACACCCGGCAGCAAACTCGCCGGTCTGGTCGAGCCGGAAAAGAAGGTCTGGCACTCATCCTACGGCGGCGGGACCATCGTTACTCTGTTCCATAAGAATCACACCGAAAAGTACGGAATCTCCTGTGCCTCGTGCCACCACGCTGAGGGTTGCGCTTCGTGTCATTCGAAGACCGAGCAAACCACCACATCCATTCGCCACAGCGAAGAAGCTTTGCACGGCATCTGCAATTCCTGTCATTCGGAGATGAGCTGCAATCAGTGTCACATGAAAACGGAAGCCGTTGAGTTTTCGCACGACCGGACGGGTTGGCCCCTCAAGTTCTATCATGAACGTCTAACCTGCCGCCGTTGTCACGGCAATCCGAATCACTTCACGAAACCGTCGCGTGACTGCAATAGCTGTCACAAGGACTGGGCCGTCGGCACATTCAAACACGCGCACACCGGGTACGGCCTGAACGACACGCACGTTGAAATCTCCTGCGAGGAATGCCACGTCGGAAAGAATTTCGCGGTTAAACCGACCTGCAACTCGTGTCACGACAACGACATTACATATCCTGCATCGCAACCCGGTGGAAGATTGAGATAATTCCATGAAACGAGCACTTCTTACGCTCCTGCTTGTTGCCTGTTTCGGCACGCTGACTTTCGCAAACAACGACAGAGACGCGGCCTGCATCGAGTGTCACTCCGACGCGACGTTGACTCGGACGAATCGAGACGGTTCCATCGTGTCGCTGGCCGTGACACCCGACTCGCTCGCTCGCTCGAAACACGCTTCGCTGGCCTGTGTGGACTGCCACGCCGATCTGAAAAACTTCGATGACTGGCCGCATGCTGAACGACTCGCCGCCGTGAACTGCGCAAGCTGTCACAAGGACGCTGCATCGGAAGTTGCCATGGGCGGACATGAAGGTGTCTTGAAGTGCGCATCATGTCATGGAACACATAATATACTGGATACCAAAGACCCGCGATCACTGGTTTCGAAAGAAAGAATCGACCGCAGTTGCGAACAGTGCCACAACAGGATGCATCCTCCCCACCGCGGGCGCACGACCGTCTATGAAAGCTACGACGTGGGCATCCACGGCAGGCTCGCAAAACTTGGAAAGCAGGGTCTGCCGTCCTGCACAGATTGCCACTCGTCGCACGCCGTGCATGCGGAAGATCGCCAACCCGAGAAACTTGAACAGTCCTGTTTGAATTGCCACAGTGAGATCGTCGCGGAATTCAAGAAGTCCGTGCACGGACAATTCCGCGATGGCAGAAACCTTTCCCACTGTTTTGACTGTCACGGAGAGCATCGCAGCCGCGCACCGTCGGACTCGACCTTGCGCGTGACGAACGAGTCGCCCGCCGAGGCGACCTGCGGGGCCTGCCACGAAGAATCCGTGCGGCTCTATAATCAGAGTTTACACGCGTACGCGTTGCAGAGCGGTTCACCGCGCGCACCGCGCTGTGAAAGCTGCCACGGCGCACATAATATCCGCAAGGTGGACGATCCCGAATCGCCGATGCACCGCTCCAAACAGGTCGAGACATGTGCGAAGTGCCATAGTCAGATCGGCATCGCGCTTGATCCTGAGGTGCGGCTGCCGCGATCTTTTGAAAATTATCTCGAAAGCACGCACGGTAAACTCCTGAAGCAGGGCAACGAGAATGTGCCCGTCTGCATCGACTGCCACGGCGGTCACGCGGTGCTTGGCAGCACAAATCCGCTGTCCACGATTACGCTGACTAACATACACAAGACCTGCGGACAGTGCCATCCGAAAGAACAGGAGCTTTACGAAGTTTCCATTCACTACCGCGCTCTGATGAGCGGTATCACTGACAGCCCGACGTGCACCGGATGTCACGGCGAGCACTTAATGGTTTCGCCGAAGGATCCCAAGAGCAAGGTAAGCCACGCCCGCATAGCGGCTGAAACGTGCGGAAAGTGTCACGAGAATCCGGATATCATCCGCAAGTATGGATTGGCGCCGGATGTCGTTTCAACCTATACCGACAGCTATCACGGACTGGCGACAAGAGCGAGGAATCGGAAGACGCCGTCGTGTGCAGATTGCCACGGCGCGCACGACGTGAGAACCGCCGCGGATCCGTTGTCCTCCATCCATGAAGCGAATGTCGTTCAGACCTGCGCGACGTGCCATCCAAGGGCGGACGCGAAGTTTTCCGCATCTTATACTCACCGTGCATTGCAGCCTCGCGAGGGCGGTGCACAATGGTGGATTGCGCGGATATACTGGATTCTGATTTTTGCGGTTATCGGCGGAATGATTCTGCACAACCTGATCATCCTGAACTATCATATGATCAAGGCGCGCGAGCATCAAACCAGCGGTCCGAAAGTCACCAGATTTGACCGCCATCAGATCATTCAACATTTGGTTCTCTCGTTCACATTTATTCTGCTCGCTGTGACGGGATTTGCATTGAAATATCCCGACGCATGGTGGGTCAGGATGCTCGCCTCCATCGGTTTCAGCGAAGGCATTCGCAGCGTCACCCATCGCGTCATGGCGGTAGGATTGATCGCGTGCTCGATCTATCATATAGTCTACTTATTCTGGACGAGACGCGGACGCGAAGAGTGGCAGGCGCTGATCCCAGCTAAGACCGATGTCAGCGACTTGACCGAGAATCTCTCCTATCACATGCAGCAGCGCAAGGATCCGCCGAAGTTTGATCGTTATGATTACTCACAGAAGGCGGAGTATTGGGCGCTGATCTGGGGAACAATCCTGATGATTGCGACGGGATTTGTGTTGTGGTTCCCCGCCGAACTTTCTCCGCTGCTTCCGGCGTGGGCGATTCCGGTCAGCCAGACCATCCACCTCTACGAAGCATGGCTGGCGACGCTCGCGATTGTTGTGTGGCACTTCTTCTTCGTCATCTTCCATCCCGAGGAATACCCGATGAGCTGGACATGGTTGACGGGCAAGATTCCGCTGCATCTCGTCAAGCACCGTCACGGCCGTTGGTACGAGAAGATCACCTCCGGAAAGACCGACGTTGAGACGAGCGAGACTGAGGCACCCAAGCCAACTGAACCTGCATCAGAATAGACGACAAGCTCATGAGACTACTCGCCAAACCCATTCCCGTCCTGCTCTTCATGCTGTCGCTGGTTTGCCTCGTTGCCCGGGCGCAGACCAACAATGACTGCATGGAGTGCCACGGCGACCCGACGCTGACGATGGAGACGCTGACCGGCTCCAAGTCACTCACGGTGACAACGGACAGCCTGAAGCGTTCCGTTCATGCAGGTCTCGATTGCATCGACTGCCACGGCGATCTGAAG
>JAANMU010000100.1_pt1 | contig 104862 bp, 85 predicted proteins | sample 7279701 | NCBI WGS metagenome assembly JAANMU01 (sample SAMN14094539, study PRJNA606508) | bioreactor metagenome | isolation source: A lab-scale SPAN reactor treating ammonium-rich wastewater day 57 | place: Ireland: Galway | collected 2017-03-13 | reverse complement strand
TCAAGCCTTATCCAATCCTTCTTCCCTTTTTTGTACTGCTTCATTGGGTCAAAGAAATTTTCCGCACCCATCACAAGCCCTGGCGCAATGGTCATTTGGCGAACCATGACTTTTCCTTGAATAGTTTCTGGGAAGAGCAAAAATCTCCGATTTTGCCATGTCAAATAATCTAAATAGCCATTTGGCTTGTTTCGCTCATCCTCGTAGGGGTCATCCATATCCCAAGCGGGCAAATCTTTTCCCAAACGATTTATCGGTCTGTCGTCCTTGTAGAGAAGGGTATTCAGCATTAAGGTTTCAAAGAGATTATCGCCTTCCGCAAAGAAAATAATCCCTTTTGTCCACGCGCCAGATGAAAGATACAATTTTTGCTTTGGGTCACACCCGCCGCCTAAACCGAAAACCTGTCCAACCAGCAGCATACGGGCAGCCTCGGCGCATGTGAACACCACGTTTTCAGTGACGCTTTCATGGTCAAATAATTCGTTCGCTGTACCCATGCCATGAGTAAGTTGGGAAGCAGTTTTGGGTTTAACTCGTTCATCCTTTATTTGATAAAATGGTCTTTTTTTATCGAACAAGTCAAAGCGCGTTTTTCGGGATTGAGCATTGAGGTATGTGTCAAAATCTGCCATATCCCATTTCTTCTTTTGCCAAAGATTTCGCCATTCTGTTTGAGTGGCTGGCCCCTTCAAAGCGCTGTGAATCACAGCCAGCATCAAACGATATACAGCGGCGGTTTCAAGTGGGGTATTCCCTTGAACGCTCCTCAGTTGATGTGCTTGGGCAAGCGTGTTATACAAACTGTATTCCATGACATGCCCATCCATTTGCACGCAGGGAATCCAAGGCTCATCAATCAAGTTGAATGAACAGGTCATTTGGTCTCCTTTTGGATAGTAATTCCTGTTTGACGGTCTAACACAATGGCATATTTTGAATTTTGCAATTGACATATCCCATTTTCAAAAACGATTGGGATTGTATACTTCAACGCTGCAACCTCATTCCATCCTTTCCAGGTGGGTTCATAGTTCACAAAGTAACGAACAATATCACGGTGTTGCACGCTGATACTTCGTCTTAATAACTCTTTCGTTAAATCTTTAGTCGGCTTTGTTGTATTATCCAAAGGAGAAGATAAATCTTCTTCATCAAGATATATTTTCCCATTGGCTTGATGCAGGCATATTAATGTAATTGTTGGGTCGGTTAAGCGTGTCATAGCCTTGAAAGAGTCCGCCAACGTTGGGTCGTCTTCATCAAAAGCATGGTTGCGATCTAGCAACAACCTATCGTCACTTGGTGATGGAATCAATCGTAATTTTGCTTGGTCAATCTCTTCCCTCTCAGTTTTTTGCGCCTTTTTTATTGCAGTATCTAACTCTTTCGACAAGGCTTCATCTTGAATCCCCATGTCCCCGCCATACACCGTTTCGATAAGCGCAGTGGTCTCTTCAGGCAAACTTAATACTGTTTTATTTTTCAGCGCGAACCAAGTTTTGAGCATTATTGAACGATCATATACAAACTCATCGTGTCCAAAAGTGGGGATGTCTTCAGTCTGCGGGAAGGCAATCAACAGTTTAGGTGTTTTCAAGTTCTCAGGTCGGGTTGCGTCATTCTGGCTGTGGCGGTGCAAACGTCCCGCGCGTTGAATGAGCAAATCCACTGGCGCAAGATCAGAGATCATGAAGTCGAAGTCCAAGTCAAGGCTTTGCTCGATGACTTGTGTGGCAACCACAATGGATTTCTTCGGGCGGTTGATATTCTTTCCGCTGTTCTTGTCCTTGCCAAATTTTTCCAACACTTTCGCTTCGATTTCTACGCGCCATGCAAACGGAAAGCGCGCATGAAATAGAATCAAATCATCTTCTGGGACAAGTCCCGCCGCTTGGATTTCTTTGTATAACTCCTGCGCCCGTGCCACACGATTGCAAATCACCGCCGCACAGCCGCCATTTTTTAAAGCATTTTGCAAATGCCCGACGATGGTCTGCGGCTGGGTATCGCACTTCTCTAATTCAACTGCGCGGGAAGATGGTGTATCAAGAGCGATACTTTGCACGCCTGCATCGCTGGCAATTGTCAAGCGCGGGTATTCGGCGGGCGGAACATCCACTTCTTCCTGTCCAAGAAAGGCGGCGGTCAGATCGCGGCGGGTTTTCTCTGGCAGAGTCGCCGAAAGTAATATTACTGAAACGCCAATCTGCCTCAGCCATGCCAGCAGGCGTTTGAACAACTCCGACATATACGTGTCGTAGGCATGAACTTCGTCGAAGATGACCACCTTGTTTTGCAGACCAAACATCCGCACGAAAAAGTGGCGAGTTTGCAATACGCTCATCAACGCCTGGTCAACTGTCCCCACGCCAAAAGGCGCGAGTAGAGTCCGCTTGCGGGGCAGGAACCATGTTTCGGCGCGGATCACGCCATCGGCGCTGTTCGGATTGTCATCGTCGGAAATCCCTTGTACTTCAACTAATTTTTTATCTTCCAACAAAGCGCCGCCATGTACCAGATGGTAGTTTAGTGATGTTTTCGGGTATCGCTTTAAGAGAAAGTCTTCTACGCGATCGTACATTTGGTTGCTGGTTGCTTGCGTAGGCATGGCAATATACATGCCTCTTCCAAGTTTGGTTTGCAACCAGTTGTCGGCAGCGTAGAGCGCGGCTTCCGTCTTGCCTGAGCCTGTAGGCGATTCCAGAATCAGCATGGCAGGCAATTGAGTTTTGCTTACTTCATCCATTAGCGTTTGCTGAACCGAATTGGGCGTGACAATGGACGGAAACATCTCTTTGAATGTCAGCGCTTTTCCGTCTGCCCGCCAGTTGAACCAGCCTAAATCGGTCAAGGCTTTTTCAGCATTCGACGCGGCGCGGGCGGTGTATTCTTCCAGCGGGATATTGACACTTTTCTCGTAGGGAAAGAATTCGGTCATCGAGCCAATCCAATCCGCTACGCTGGTAAATCCAGAGAACAAGGTCAGAAAGGTGTTGAGTTCTTTTTGATCTGATTCTTCGGGTAGTGCAAACTCGCCTATAGGTTCAAAAATCTTTGCCATTGCGCGAATCAATCCCATGCGAGCCGTATCCCAATTGGGGTCATTACTGCCTTTGTCTGTCGCGCTCAAGTCTCGCAACTGAAGCGGAACGGGCCACGCTCCATGATGTCCGCCTACGGCTCTCGCAAGCTTCTTTGCATCCTTCGCGGAAATTTTGAGCGCATTGGGCAATAGCATCTCCAATGCCCAAGCAGAAACTGTTCCATGTGGCGATGTAGACACAGGTTTTGAATCTGGCAACCAAAATCCCATCTTCCTGATTTCATCCTGCATCGCCTTCGCCTTTATTTGAAATGAAGGTGAAGCCTTGCCCAAGTCATGCAGGCTGATGAGAAAAGCTAGTGTGCGACCCGCGGTATCTTCGTCACAACTTAGCCATTGGCAAAACTGGCGTTTCGATTCCGCGTCCACTGCGCGTTTCCACATTGCCAGCGCAACCTGTCCAACATCAACAAGGTGATAGGCAAGACGGTGAACTTTGCTCTGGTCTTTTTTGTCTGCTTTTGCCCACAAAACCGAGTAGGGCTTAGTTTCCAACGGTATCACGTTATATTGGGTTGCCATGTCTCTCACATGCTGAATGACTTCTTTTCGTAACCCCTCCGGCTCCAGCGCCTCGCAGTCCGCTCCCCAGCCGCGGATCCATGGGAGCATCTCGCGCCATTCGGCGATGTCCACGCTCCAGAGACAACCGCCGTCTTCGGTATCTGTTACAACCTCCAGTGGATGCCAAATACTTTCCCTCACCCGCCGCGCGGCAGAGGTATTGAAGCGTAGTTTTACCGTTACGGGTTCGCGGTCTGCGGCCCATATCCCCCAGGCGTGTTTGAGCAGTTGCTCGTCATTGAAAGATTCCGGGATTTCAAAAGTTTCTCCAGAAAGCGCCGCCGAAAGGATACGATCCATTTTGAAGGTAAAAATCTGGTCGTTGAAATCACTCCTGGCTATCACGTAAACGCTATCACTCCAAACGGATGGTTCGATAATGTAAGGGCTGATAGTGTGACGGGTCAATCCTTCGCGGCCTAACGCTTGATACTCGATACGCGCTTTTCGCTGCTCGACCCAGGCTTGGGTTATGGTCTCTATGATTTTGACCTTCTCCGGGTTTTTCTCCTGCCGCATCAATCCTTCTGCCGATTTGAGTAAACGTTCGGTCATCGGCTGGCGCAGCGTGGCGGCGAGTTTCTCCACCGCGTTGACAGTATGCGGCTGGTGAAAACGGGTCTGTCGTGAAGTTTTCCGTCCCGCAAGGTATAAAGTCAGCGCCTCGTGCAAATTGAGTTTTATTTCTGAGATAAGCTTGGCGCGCGGAATATGATATCGCCCCTGCTCGTCCGGCTCCACCGGATACTCGCCAGTTAGATCCATTCGATCGCGGTAAACCGTGGTGCGATCTACCTCCAGCCGTTCCGCCATTTCGATATCCGAATAAGCGCGCTGAATATATAGTCGCTTCATTTCTTCCAGGCGTTCTGCCTTGTTCATTCCACTCATGAATTCTCCTGATTGTCTTATCAGAATGATGCAACTGCATTTTGCGATGAGCGCTGTGATATGCTAAGTTCTTAAACTTACAACAGCATAGCACACCTGAATGTGTAATTCTGCAACATTTCTTATTCACTTTTGCGAAACGGCCAAAGACCTCCCTGTGTATCTTCACTGACCAACAACCCCATTTCCTCAAGCGAAGGGAGAGCCCTGGTCACCTCGGAACGGTTCAGTCCCAACAGGCGGGCAATGTGTCCCGGCTTCTTTCCTGGATAGTCTTCTATTTTACGATAGATTTGCTCCAAACGTTGATCGTTTTGAGGGCGGGCCATGAAACACCTCTTGCAGATGGATTTCCTGCATGGCAGGATGTGTCCACTTTACAAGAGGCGTGTTGCAGGTAACGCAACGCGTATGAACTTGCGCGAAGAGATTTTTTCTTTTATCTTCTCCCGCCTTCCCCCATCCTCCACCCCGTTTCAAGAGTAAAACATACCCAAATATACGGAAGGAGGCAGGCAATGACGGATGCGGAACGGAAGAAGCTGCTCGTTTTCATCAGTCACGCCAGCGAGGATGAGGCCCGCGGCCAGGCGGTTGGCGAGTCGCCTGAAATGCCCATTCCCACCAGTTGCGTCCATGTACGCGAGCGCTGGTTTCGTCACTACCAATCACTTTGCTCTGTCGCACTTGCTCGCCAATCGTTTCGGCTTCTTCCCCCGCTGCCTTGCCCGCACGTTCCACAATCGATACGGCGCCGCCTTTGCTCAACGTAACCCCGAAGATTTCTTCGCATACTTGGACAACCCGTTCGTATCCCAGGTGATGTTCGTGATGCAGGCTTGCAACCGTTGCTTCCAGGCGCGGTCCAAACTGCCGTCCCGCTTCCAAACCCGTTGGCAATTTCCCGCGCTGTAACTCTCCACAACAAGGACAACGCGCTTCATGTTGGCGAGTTTCGATCACCACTGGCTTGATCTCTGGTAATTCTGTCACTTGTCGCCGAAGCGTACGTTCGGGTACGCAATCCAATAAACCAGCCTGACACTTCGAACAATTCTCAACCCAAACCTTGATGATTTTGTTCGGATTATCCGCCAAGGACCGCTCTGCTTTTTTGTGTCCTTCTTTTGCTCCGACTTTCTTGTGCCGATTGCGCTTCTTCTTTCCATCCAACTTGAAATCCCGCGAGGGCGGACGAATTCGCAGAATTCGTCCGCCCTCCCTTTAGGCATTCGATTTCGGCTAGCAACTCGTGTATGATCGCAATCAATTCTTCTCGCGACTTTTCCTCGATCTCTGGCCTGCTTATCGATGGTATCATGCTCGTCACAACACCGCTTTTCTACAAAGGTCGTGACCTGTTACCCTCTCCGTAGGCTATGGAACGTAATCCTAAAGGACACGTTCCTACGGGACGTAGTACTCGACGATCAGCTGTGGACGGGCGCCTACCGCCGCGTTTCCGCTGTACAGACTGAGATAGTTGGCGACGGCGTTGTTGTTGTCGTCCAGTTTGAAGCGCAGGCGGATCTGGGTCAGGCCGCTGCCGGTCGCCAGTTTGTTGACGGAGGCTTTGGCGGGGGTCAGGTTGAGCGTGTACCATCCGCCGACAAGGGCTGGTTTGAGCGGGCCGACGGTTTTGCTGGCGGGGGCCTGGAAATCAATGACTTGTAAAGCCGAAGTCCCGAAGACGCCCTTTCTCACGTCGGCCATGAAGCCCTGGAGGGCGTTGACCGGGTTTCCGCCGCCGACGATTTTCTGCAGCCTGACTTTGAGCGTGACTTTGGTGATGACGGCGTTATCGGGCAGGGATGCGGTGTTGAAGGACAGGATGGAGCGGTATTGTCTGTTGACTGCGTCGTCGCCGAGCAACAGGGTAATGGCGGTGGAGTTGAACGTCCCGCCCATGTTGCTGGTCTCGAAAGATTCGAGCGTCCAGCCATCCTGCGCGCCGGCGGATCGGACGAACAATCTCCTTCTTACAGTGTATGTTTCTCCGTCTATGTAGGGCAGATTGAGCAGGAGGTTGTTGTTCAGGTCTTTGATGTCGGAGGCGGCGGACACGTCGAGGCGGAGGGAGCCATTGCCGGAGCCGACGGTCACGGCGACGGTATAGGTCCTGGCGTCCACGGGGGTGACGCTGGCGACCGAGAAGCCGGAGAGGTTGCCCGTTTTTGTGAGGGTGAAGTCGCTCTGGTCCACACCCGTAACGTCTTCAGAGAAGGTCACGGTGAAATCCGCGCTGAGAGCGGAGGTCGGATTGGCGTTTGCGCGCGTGATGGAGACCACGGTCGGTGCGTCGTTGTCAACGTACTCGTACGCCCCGATATCGCAATGCGCCCCTTGCGGACGCGCCACGCCGCGCTGGTCGGTAGCGGGGCAGGCAGCGTCATCGCCTGCGTCAATCGCGGCAGAGCCTGCCAGCAGGGCGTGCGTTTGCGTGAAGCCGCCGTTGTTCGCCAGCGGACCCAAGTTGGCATTGTAGCCTGGGCCGATCTTGTTGCCGTTGACGCCGTCGGTCAAGCCGCAGGTGTTGTCGTCAATCAGGTTGTGGCGTGAAGAAGAATTGATAGAACCGCCGTCATCGTTGGCACAGTTGCTGCCTGTGGAGTTAGCCAGTAAGACGTTGGTCAACGTAGAAGAACTAGCGCTGTTGACCATCCCGCCGCCGTAGCTGGCGCTGTTGTCGCTGAAGGTCACGTTTGTCAGTTCAGGAGAACTATTGTCCCAGTTATACATTCCGCCGCCGGCGGCGGTGGTATTATTTCCGCTAAAAGTGACTTTAGTCAGTGAGGGGGAACTTTTCAGGTTAAACATCCCACCGCCAAAAGTAGCGGCGTTGCCGCTGAAGGTGACATCAGTCAACGTCGGAGAACTGCTGTCGTTATACATTCCGCCTCCCCTGGGACTGCTGTTATTATTAAAGGAGACGCCAGTTAGTTCAGGGGAACCGTTACTATTGAACATTCCACCGCCATAATCATCGGCGCTGTTGGCGCTGAAGGCGACGTCCGTCAGCGTGGAAGAACCGGCATTATTGTACATCCCGCCGCCGGAATTGGCGCTGTTGGCGCTGAAGGCGACGTTGGTCAGCGTGGGAGAACTATTGTTGTTGTACATCCCGCCGCCGTTGTTATTACTCCAGCCTCCATTTGCGTTTCCGCCTGTGACAGTAAATCCATCCAGCACGGCGGTGTTGTTCACGTTGTTGGCATAGACGACGTGGTAGCTGTTGTCGCCCTTGTCGCCCTGCGTTCCGATATCGCCGCTCAGGATGGTGGCGTTGGCGTCAACGTCGCGCCCGGAGCGCTGCGTTTCCGTCCCCGCAAAGCCGCCGTAGATTTCCACGCCGCTTCTGAGTTCAAAACTAATCGCGCGGTCGTTGCCGCTGGTGGGATAGTACGTCCCCGCCGCGACCCAGATTTCGGTGCAGGCATTTTCCGCCAGCGCGGATTGCAGGTCGCTGTAGGCGTCGTCCCATGAAGAGCCGTTGTTCAAACCGTTGGCGTTGATGTCCACGTAGCAATGGTTGAATTTGACGACCGCATATATTTCGCCGCCTTCGTAGGGCAACCCATCCAGTCCGTTGCCAGAGGAATCTTTGATATCCGATGAGGCGCTAACGTCGAGACGAATAGTCCCGTTGCCCGTTCCGGTGTTGACCGTCACGGTGTACGCCGCGCCCGAGCCGCTGACGCTGGCAACAGATGCGCCCGTTACGCCGGTAGTCGTCAAATCAAAGTCGCCCGCGTCCACGCCGGTCACGGCTTCAGAGAAGGTGACGGTGAAGTTCACGCTGGCGGCATTGGTGGGGTTGGCGTCGGCGCGCAAAATGGAGGTCACAGTCGGCGCGGTTTTGTCAACCGTATAGACTTCGCCGTCTTCGTAGGGCAAGCCATCCAAGTCGTTGCCAGAGGAATCTTTGATATCCGATGAGGCGCTAACGTCGAGACGAATAGTCCCGCTGCCTAAGACTGCGTCCACCGTCACAGTGTAAGCGTTGCCTGAGCCGCTGATTCCATACACCGAGGCGCCTGGAACGCCTGTGGTGGTCAGATCAAAGTCGCCCGCGTCCACGTTGACGACATCTTCAGAAAAGGTGACCGAAAAGTCCACGCTGAGGGCGTTGGTCGGGTTGGCGTCGGCGCGTAGAATGGATGTTACGGTCGGATTTTTATCAACCGTATATTCCTGCCCGCTGGTGTAGGGCAGTCCGCTCAGCGCGTTGTTTGCCAGGTCTTTAATATCAGAAGAAGCAGAGACGTTGAGGCGGATGGTTCCGTCGCCCGTTCCTGTGTTGACCGTGACGGTGTACGTCGCTCCTGAGCCGCTGACGCTGGCAATGGATGCGCCAGAAATACTGCCGGTGGCGGTTAGAGCGAAGTCGCTGACGTCCACGTTGGTCACGGCTTCGGAGAAGGTCACGGTGAAGTCCACGCTGGCGGCGCTGGTTGGGTTGGCGTCGGCGCGCAAAATGGAGGTCACAGTCGGTGCGGTTTTGTCAATGGTGTATTCTTCGCCGCCGGTGTAGGGCAAGCCGCTCAGCGCGTTGTTTGCCAGGTCTTTAATATCAGAAGAAGCAGAGACGTCGAGGCGGATGGTTCCGTTGCCCGTTCCGGTGTTGACCGTCACGGTGTACGCCGCGCCTGAGCCGCTGACGCTGGTAATGGACGCGCCTGTTACGCCGCTGGTCGTCAATTCAAAGTCGCCCGCGTCCACGCCGGTTACAGATTCCGAGAAGGTCACGGTGAAGTCCACGCTGGCGGCGTTAGTCGGATTTGTATTGGCGCGCGTGATGGACATCACGACTGGCGGCGTAATGTCGACGTACTCATAGGCGCCGATGTCGCATGCGGCGCCTTGCGGACGCGCAACGCCGCGCTGATCAAGGTTGTTGACAGGCGCGGCGGCGCAGACAGCCGCGTCCCCCGCGTCAATGGCAGTGGAGCCGGGCAACAGGGCGTGGGTTTGGGTGGGACCGCCGTTGTCTTGCAATGGACCCAGATTGGGGTCGCCGCTAAAGGTTGGCGAACAACTTCCATTTTCCACCAGATTGTTGACGTTGGCGCCAATTGTGCCGCCGTTAAAGCAATCTCCGCCTGCAGCGCTATTGGCGATGATGGTGTTGCTGTAGTTCATTGTGGCTAGAGAATCGTTATAGATGCCGCCGCCGAAGTTGTTGGCGCTGTTGCCCGAAAGCGTGCTGTTCGTGACGGTCAACGTGCCGCTATAAGCATTGTTGATGCCGCCGCCGTCGAAGTCCGCGCTGTTGCCCGAAAGTGTGCTGTTTGTGACGGTCAACGTACTTTGATAATAGTTAAAGATGCCGCCGCCGCTGCTGTAGGTCGCGCTGTTGCCCGAAAGAGCGCTGTTTGTGACGGTCACTGTACTGTAATTATCGCTGTAGATGCCGCCGCCATACCCTGCGCTGTTGTTTGAAAGGGCGCTGTTCGTGACGGTCACTGTGCCATTGTTATTGTTATAGATGCCGCCGCCGCCGGAATTGGCGCTGTTGCCCGAAAGAGCGCTGTTCGTGACGGTCACTGTACCACCAATGTTGAGGATGCCGCCGCCGCTGTTTGAGTTTGTGGCGCAAGAGCCATTACAGCGCCCGTGCTGCACGGTCAGCCCGTCGAGCGTCAGGTTGCCTGCGGCGCTGACTTCAAAAACGCGATACGTTGCGACATTAGGCGCGGCGTCCGCCTGCACGATAGTATTCGTCGCGCCGTTGCCCGTGATGGTGATTTGCGAAGTCACCGCAGGCAGTTGACTGCCGACCAGCGTGATGGTGTAATTTCCAGCAAAGGTGATTACATCCGCGCCAGAGCCAGCGGCGCAATCAATTGAGCCAGATTGATTGTCATTGTTGGCGTTGATGATGGCTTCGCGCAGCGTGCAGGCGCCGTCGGCGGTAACGCTATCGTCGGCGCTGTCTACCACAATGACGCCCGCCGCGCGCGCAGGCTGGACACCGCCCGCCCACGGTAAGGTCAAACTCAAGATGGTCGTTAAACTCAAAAGAACAAAAGTGCGAAATCGTGAACGAAACATAATGCGCTCTCCTTTTCTTGTCGTTTGACAACCTCGATGATTGGAATCATCGAGGATAAAATAGATAAATTAAGTGCGGTTTTCATATCTTAATCTAAAATCAGAATTCGTCCAGCGAATTGAGTTTTCAACTTCCTTACAATCGAATTTTTAGTAGAGTAGGCGGTTTGCCCGTTTGAGATCGAGAAGCGCCGCCTTAAAAATAGAACCGGCTGACTATCAAAGTCAGCCGGTTTGCTTCATTGATCAGTCTTCTCTTCGTTTCCGCTCGGGAACGTGGCGCTCGACAATCAACCGCGGACGATCGGCCGCGCGTTAAACGAGCGCAATTCCGGGCCGAGTGCGGTATAATCCCGCCGTTAAAACCAACCCTACCACAAGGAAAGCGTACGAATGATTGACGTCAACGAACTCCGCAAAGGCGTGACCTTCGAACTGGACGGCACGCTCTACAAAGTGCTGGACTACAGCCACAACAAAACAGGACGCGGCAACGCCTCCATCCGCATCAAGGCGCGGAACATGATCACGGGCGCGAACATCGAGCGCACCTTCTCCTCGGGGCAAAGCGTGCAGGACGTGCGCCTCGACTTCCACAACGTCTCCTATCTCTACAGCGACGGGGAATTGTTCCACTTCATGGACAACGAAACCTTCGACCAGCCCGCCCTCGAAAAAGACATGCTCGGCGAAACCGCCCTCTATTTGATGCCGGGCATGGAAGCCAAACTGACCTTCTACAAAGGCAAGCCGCTCGACATCGAACTTCCCACCTCGGTGGAAATGGAAGTCGTCGAGGCTGAGATGGCGATCCGCGGCGACACGGCCACGGGCGTCACCAAAAAGGTCAAAACCGAGACCGGGCTGACCGTCCAATGCCCGAACTTTGTCAACGTGGGCGACCGCATCCGCGTGGACACGCGCACGGGCGATTACGTCACCAGGGTGTGATGAAAAATCCCTTCGGTGTGGAATGTGAATATTTCTACGGCGACTATCTGCGCGGCCGCAACCGCGAGGAATGCCGCCTGCTCGGCGCGGCGGGCTTGACGTGGGACGCGTCGCTGTGCCGCGGCTGTCCCGTACCTTCGATTCGGCGCGCCAACGCCTGCGAGTTCATGCGCCTGCGGCCGCGCGTGACGCGTCCCCTGCGGGCGGGATTCCGCCGGCAGGTTCAGGTCAGCGCGTGGTGCGAGAAGAGCGAGGGAGCCGTCGCCGAGCCGCAGGTCGGGTGCGGGCATTGCCATCCGCTGCCGTTCAACTTTGAAGTGAAAAAATAGCCCGCTCGAAACGGGAGCAGGCTGAAAGTCGGGGAGGAAGCGTGGAGCGGGATGTCGTCCCGCTCTGCTGTTTAATCGTCCGCCAGCGCGGCTTTGACGCGGGCCAGGTCGTCCGCGGCGAGGGGGGATTCTTTCGCGGTTTTGCGGAGCAGGTCCTTCAGTTTTTTGATCGGGATGGTCGGCAGGGGCGCGTCGTCGGCGAGGACGTTCGCCTGGTCGTCCAGAAAGACGAGCGCGGCCTGGATGGGCGGGATCGGCGCGCCCTCCGCGAATTTTTTCTTGAAGCGTTTCTCCAGCGCGTTGGCTTGCGCGCCGACTTCGAGATCGGGGCGGCCGACGGATTCCTGCCCGAAGATTCGCAGGTAACTTTGCGCGAATCCGCCGCCGCCCACGCGCCAGCGGTTCTTTTTGTAAGTGATGTTGCCCCGCAGAAAATAGGGCAGGAGCAGCCAGATGCCCGCCGGGCCGACGAGCAGGTGCGGCACGGGCGAGGAGTAATGATAGGTTGTGTAGTCGCCGGGCAGGCCCTTGAGGGCTTTGTCAATGGCTTCGTCGGGACGGCGTCCCCAGCGCGTGCCGAAGTACATGCTCACCTGCGAGATGATCATGCTGACGATCAGGACGATGAACATGATCCATGTGGTGTTGTCGGTGGCGCTTTCGGGATTGCCTATGGACTGGATCAGGAAAAATGAGACGCCGACGATGGCGATGATTCCCGCGAACGAAGCGTACTGTCCGATCTTCGCGTTGCGTTTGATGAGTTTTTCGTTTTTGATGATTTTCATTGAAACCTTTGGGTTGGGAATTTGAGGAAGATCCGAAAGTAGAACTTTCGGATTCCCCGTTGGCTCTGTCTTTGCGGTGAAGTTCCGAAAGTAGAACTTTCGGATTCCCCGTTGGCTCTGTCTTTGCGGTGAAGTTCCGAAAGTAGAACTTTCGGATTCCTTCTATTTCAGGCTTTCTTCGATGGCCGACTTCATGGCGTCCAACACCTTCGTCTCGACGGCGTGTTTCGCCACGCGGACGGCGCTTTTGATGGCGGTGGCGTCCGAGCGGCCGTGACCGATGAAGACCAGTCCGTTCACGCCGAGGAGCGGCGCCGCGCCCTGGTCGCTGGGATCGAGCAGTTTCTTGATCTTCCCGAGCGCGGGTTTGACGAGCGCCCCGCCGAGGAGCGCCAGCGGGCCTCCGCTTTTGATGGCGTCCTTGATCTTGTCCACGATGAGTTTGGCTACCGCCTCCGAGGTCTTGAGCATGACGTTGCCCACAAATCCGTCGGTGACCGCCACGTCCACGTTTCCGCCGATGACTTCCTTGCCCTCCACGTTGCCGTAGTAGTTCAGTTTCGAAGCTTTGAACAGCGGCGTCGCTTCCCGGACGAGGCGGTTGCCCTTGCCTTCTTCTTCTCCGTTCGAGACCAGCCCGACGCGCGGATTTTTCACGCCGCGTACTTTCTCGGCGTAGATGCTTCCCATGATCCCAAATTGCAACAGGTGAATCGGTTCGCAATCGGGGTTGGCGCCGATGTCCAGGACGATGCAGGTCCCGGTGGCGGTGGGGAAGATGGGCGCCAGCGCGGGACGTTCCACGCCGCGGATGCGTCCGAGGCGGAAGAGCGCGGTGACCATCCCCGCGCCGGTGTTGCCCGCCGTGACGAACGCGTCCGCTTCGCCGCGCTTGACCAGGTCTATGCCGACCGCCATCGAATTTTTCGCGTCCTTGTGACGCGCCTTGAAGGCGAGGTCTTCGCCCTTGTCCTCCATCGTCAGCATTTCGGGCGCGTGGACGATGCGGATGGGCAGACTGCCCGGGTTGGCCGCGGCCAGCGCGGGTCGAATCTGCGCCTCGTCCCCGACGAGGACGATTTCCACGCCGAATTCGCGCGCGGCCTGCACCGCGCCCTCCACGTCGGGACGCGGGTGTTCGTCGCTTCCCATGGCGTCAACAACAATGCGGGTCATGTCATTCTCCTCGGTGTTGGAAGTCTGTTTTCTCGCCGCGCGGAAACCGCGTCATTAATTTTGCTTGACAAGAAAAACAAGCCGATTATAATACGCCCTGCTCAAGCGCTGGTGCTGGAATTGGCAGACAGGCATGGTTGAGGGCCATGTGCCGCAAGGCGTGGAGGTTCAAGTCCTCTCCAGCGCACAAGCAAGATCCCCGCAAGGGGATCTTTTGTTAACCCCGCCGCGCCGTTCATGTTTGCCGGCCCGAGATGGTAGAATTGACGAAACAAATCGAGGAGGTCCTGATGAGCGCGATCTTTCCGTCAATGGAATGGCTGGACGAATTGGAGAAAAAACTTAACGGCGACGAGCGCTACGCGGGCATCGCCAAAAACTGGGAGGGGGATATGGTTATTGTGATCGAGCCGACCGGAAACCTGAAGGAACGACAGGTTTATTATCTCGACCTATGGCATGGGAAATGTCGCAGCGTTGCAATGCTGGACGACGCGGCCGGGAAGCAGGCCGCTTTCGTCCTTACCGCCTCCTACGAAAATATCAAGCGTATTATGACGGGGGAACTCGATCCCATGCAGGCGATGTTGACGCGAAAATTGGCGGTGAAGGGAAGCATGGCGGTGATGATGCGTTCCGTGCCGACCGTGCTGGACTTTGTGCGCTGCTGCCGCGAGATTACGACAGAGATTTTATAGACTGGGCCGCATCGAGAAACCAGGTTTTCCAGAGAAGCCTGGTTTTTTGTTTTAATTTTTTCCCGTGCGATAACGGTCGAGCAGGGCCTGGGTCTGTTTGTGCTGCGGATGATCGAGGATGTCTTCGGGCGTTCCCTGCTCGATGAGTTCGCCCTCGTTCATCACCACGATGCGGTCGGCCACGTCGCGGGCGAAGCCCATTTCGTGCGTCACCACGAGCATGGTCGTGCCGTCTTTGGCGAGGCCTTTCATCACTTCGAGCACTTCGCCGATGAGTTCGGGGTCGAGCGCGGACGTGGGCTCGTCGAAGAGCATCACTTTGGGTTCCATGGCCAGAGCGCGGGCGATGGCGACGCGCTGTTTCTGTCCGCCGGAGATGCGCAGGGGATATTCGTCTTTCTTGAACAACATGCCGACGCGGTTGAGATTCATTTCGGCGATCTCTCTCGCTCTGGCCTTGTCCATGCCTTTCACGATCACGGGCGCTTCCATCACGTTTTCGAGGATGCTCATGTGCGGGAACAGGTTGAATTCCTGGAAGACCATGCCCGTCAACAGGCGCGCTTCGTGGACGAGTTTCTGGTGCTCCTTGCCCTTTCCGCCGGCGGGGATCTTCAGCCCGTGGATTTCGATCTCGCCGCCCGACGGCTCCTCGAGAAAGTTGATGCAGCGCAGCATGGTGCTTTTGCCCGATCCGCTCCGCCCGATGACGCAGATCACCTCGCGCGATTGGACGTCGAGGTTGATGCCTTTGAGCACTTCGAGGCGGCCAAAGTATTTGTGCAGGTTGGTGATTTTGATGATGGGCGCGCTCATGGCTAGCGGTCTCCTTTGGCCAGGCGGGCTTCGATGCGGCTTTGGACGGCGGTGAGGATGAGGGTCATGATCCAGTAGAAGATGGCGGCCATGATGAGGGCTTCCATGTTGCGGAAGTTGGCGCGCCCGACGCGGGTGGCGCGCCACATCAACTCGTGGACGAAGCCGGTCGCGGCCACCAGCGCCGAGTCTTTGGTCATGGCGATGAAGTCGTTGCCCATCGGCGGGATGGCGAAGCGCAAGGCCTGGGGCAGGACGATGCGCCGCATCAACTGACCCTGAGTCATGCCGAGGGCGATGGCGGCCTCGCGCTGTCCCTTGCCGACGGAACTGATGCCGGCGCGGAAGGTCTCGCTCATGTACGCCCCGTAGTTGAGGCCGAGGGCCAGCACCCCGGCCCAAAGTCCGGGAAGGACGATGCCCAGTTGGGGCAGGGCGAGGAAGAAGAAGAAAATTTGCAGGTAGAGCGGAGTCCCGCGGATGAGGGAAACGTAAAAAGCGCTGAAAGCGTAAAAGGGCGGGAAGGTGGAGAGGCGTCCCAGCGCGGCGAACAGGGCGAGGAGAATGGCAAGCACAATGGACAGGATGGAGATGTAGATCGTGACCCCGATGCCGCCGGCGATGAAGGCGATATTTTCCGAGATGAATGGTGTGTCGAGTTTGATCGCGTTCAGCCCCAGGCTGTCGCCGCTAAAGAGGGCGTACAGGACGGCGAGCATGACGATCCATGAGATCGCGACATTGACGCGGAATGCGCGTTCCTTGCGTTGTTGCGCGGCGTAAAGCAATTCCACCCGAGATGTTGTTTCGGCCTGTTCTTTTCTCATGGATGAATTCCTTTGGTCATGGAGGGGTTGTCAAAGAGGGAAGCGGCTGCGCGCCGCTTCCCCTGAAAACAAATGGAGTTATTTGACAAGACCCTGGGTCAGGTCGGAACCGTACCATTGGATGGAGAGTTTGCTCAGGGTTCCATCGGCGTGCATGGCTTTTACGACGTCGTCCACCGCTTTGAGGAAGGCGGCCGTGTCGAAGCTGGAGGCTTTGTCAATGGCGATGGCATTTGGCTCCTTGAAGACAGGGTCGCCCAGCTGCTTGACCGGCAGGCCTGCGGCAACGTTGGCCTCAACCACCGTGATGGAGGTGGCGTACGCCACGAATTCCTTGCGGCCGGCGGCCAGCGCCTGCGGGCATTCCTGGTCGGTGGAGAGTTCCACGATCTTGATGCCTTCCGGCGGCTTGGCGTAAATGTCGGCGGGATTGAGGTCCAGCGCGTTATTGAGCCAGTCCAGATAGGTGGTGGCGGTGGCCACGCAGATCGACTGCCCGGCCAGGTCGGCGATGGAGGCGATCGTGGAATCGGTCGGCACGGCGATCACTGCGGTCGGGGCATAGTATGGGGTGGTGAACCAGAGATGGTCCGGGCGCGGCGGCTTGACGGTCATGGAGCCGACGCTCATATCCCATTTATCGGCCCAACTGCCCGCGGTTACCACGTCCCAATCGGGGGTGGCGTAGCAGATTTCCACGCCGAGGCGCTTGGCGACTTCGTACGCCGTGTCCACGTCGAAGCCTTCCATCTCGTCGTAGGTGAGCAGGTCGGATGGGCATTTGGTGTTGGCCGGGCGTTTGCCGTCGGTCTTCAAGCCGGATTGCGGCATGTAGTTCGGGTCGGTGGACGCGACCACATAACCGCGCTTCTTGATCTGCGACAACAGGTCGCCGCCCTGGGAGCTGCCGCACGCCGTCAACGCGAGCGAAGCGATCACGAGCAGGCTGAGCAAAACGAACAACTTTTTCATGGTGATAGGTCTCCTCATTTGAGTTTTTGAAGGTCGTTCATACGCAAGGGAATGGAGCGGCGCATCACCTCCTTTCAAGCGATCGCGGGAAATTAACCTTGCCGTCAACGTCAAGTCGCGCCTGGCAGACATCCAGCGCGGGCTTGCCTTCCGTTTGCGTCGGGGATACAATGACGCGAAATCTTTGGCGAAGAAAACCGTCTTGAAGGGCCATTATAAGTCAAAAAACGGTTCTGACGATTAGATTTTAAAAACTCATCCTGCCGGCCTGCCATGCAACCCATCTTAAAAATCAACCTAGCCGAACGCGCAACAGAGACATGCCTCATCCCCGCAGAATGGCGGCGGGACTATCTGGGAGGCGCGTCGCTGGCGGCGCGCCTGCTCTACGACTCGCTTACGCCGGACCTCGATCCGCTTTCCGCGGAGGCTCCGCTCCTGTTCCTCAACGGTCCCCTGAGCGGGACTCTCGGCCCGACGGTCGGCCGCTTCGTCGTCTGCGGACGCTCGCCTCTCACCGGACTTTGGGCTGAATCCAACTGCGGAGGCTTTTGGGGACCCGAACTCCGCTTCGCGGGCTGCGACGGCCTGTGGATCACCGGGAAGGCCGACGAGCCGGTCTATCTCTGGGTGAACGGAGGCCGCCTCGAGGTCCGCGACGCGGCGCATCTTTGGGGACAGGACACATACGAGACGCAGGAGTCCATCAAAAAGGAGTTGGGCGTCGCGCGGATTCACGTCGCGTGCGTCGGTCCCGCCGCAGAGAACGGCGTTCTCTTCGCGGGCATCTTCTGCGATCATGGACGCACCGCAGGGCGCACGGGACTGGGCGCGGTGATGGCTTCCAAGAATCTCAAAGCGATCGCGGTGAAGGGAAGCGGGACTATCCCGCTGGCCGACGCGGAAACGTACAACGTCCTCCGCAACGCGGCCAACCGCGCTTTGAAAAAAGAGAATCAGTCGGCCGTCCTGCACGAGCTGGGGACGGCGGGCGTAGCCGATTTTGCGGATTACATCGGCTCGCTGCCGAAGAAGTATTACTCCCTCGGCGCGTTGGACGATGTGGACAAAGTCTCCGGCTCGACGATGACCGAGACCATCCTGCGCGGGACGACCGCCTGCCACGGCTGCGTGATCGCCTGCGGCCGCGTGGTGGACATCGGCTCCGGGAAGCAGAAGGGGCCCGAATTCGAGACCATTGTCGGCTTCGGCCCGAACCTGATGATTACCGACCTCAACGCCATCGTGCGCCTGGCGGACCTGTGCGACCGTCTCGGCATGGACGCCATCAGCGCGAGCGGCACAATCGGCCTGGCGCTGCGCCTGTTCGAGCGCGGCGTGATCTCGGAGAAGGACACGGGCGGGATCGTCCTGAAGTGGAACGACGAGCAAACCGCGGCCGACCTGCTCCGCATGACGGCGCGCCGCGAGGGATTCGGCGAGTGGCTGGCGCGCGGCTCGCGCGCGCTGGGAAAACATTTTAACGCGGAGGAAGAGGCGGTCCAGGTCAACGGGCTGGAGGTCGCCTATCACGACCCGCGCGGCGTCTCGGGCATGGCGCTGACTTACGCCACCAGTCCGCGCGGCGCGTGTCACAACCAAAGCGATTATTTCTTCGTGGACTGGGGACAGGCGGAGGAGTCGATCGGGCTGACGACCTACGAACGTCAGGCGGGAGCCGAAAAGTCCGCCAACGTCGCCATCCATCAAAATTGGCGGACGGTTTTCAACTCCCTCGTGATGTGCATCTTTGCCAATGTCCCGCCGCAGACCGTGTTGGAACTGATCAACTCCGCCTGCGGATTTGACTGGACGCTCGAAGATATGATGAAAAGCGGCGAGCGCGGCTGGAATCTCAAGCGCGCCGTCAACAACCGTCTCGGCCTGACGCGCGCCAACGACAAACTCCCGAAGGCGCTGCTCGAACCCTATCCCGACGGCGCCGCGGCGGGATACGTCATCCCGTTCGCGGAGATGCTCGAAGCCTACTACGAAGCGCGCGGCTGGGACAAGGTCACGGGGAAACCGTCGAAAGAGAAACTGCTGGAATTGGGGATGGAGGAGATCGCGCGCGACCTGTGGGGGTAAATCCGCTGTTCGCGAGTCGCGCGGATGGCGGAGTCCACGGTCAGCGGATTTGAAGCGGATAAGCGGATGTAAAGCCTTTCGTAAATCATAGAAAATTCGCGCGCATCCCGAAATTCGCGGCCGAAAATTTTCCGAAGGAATCCACATATAATGGGCATGAAAAGAGGCTCCCATGAAACTTGTCACCGTCTCTGAAATGAAAGCCGTCGAAAAAGAAGCCGACGCCAGCGGACTGACGTACGCGCAGATGATGGAAAACGCGGGGCGCGGACTGGCCGCCATCGTCGGGGATATTGGCGAAGAGAACGGCTGGAACGAAGTCCTCGGCCTCGTCGGTTCGGGCAACAACGGCGGCGACACCCTCGTCGCGCTGGAGCGCCTGGCGCGCGAAGGCTGGCGGGCGCGCGCCTATTGCGTCAAACGCAAGGTCAGGAACGACCCGCTCGCGCGGCGTCTCCTCGACGCGGGCGGCGAGATCATCCTCGCCGAGGAAGATCTCGCGTCCGACTCCCTCGCGGCCTTCATCGAGACCGCCGACGTCCTCCTCGACGGTCTGCTCGGCACGGGCATCCGCCTCCCGCTCAAACCCGAAATGGCGGGGCTCCTCTTCACCGCGCAATCCATCCTCGCCGCGCTCGACGAGCCGCCCTTCATCGTCGCCGTGGACTGTCCCTCCGGCGTGGACTGCGACACGGGCGCGGCCGCCGACGAAACCCTCGCCGCCGACCTCACCGTGACGATGGCCTGCGTCAAGCAGGGACTGCTCCGCCTCCCCGCCTTCGACCTCGCGGGCGAACTCGACGTGGTGGACATCGGCCTCCCCGCCGACCTCCCCGCGCTGACCGCGCTTCGCCGCTTCGTCCCCGACTTCGAGTGGACCGCCGACCAGCTGCCGCCGCGTCCCTCCGACGCGCACAAAGGGACCTTCGGCACGGCGCTGATCGCGGCGGGATCGGTCGCCTTCACGGGCGCGGCGTATCTCGCCGCCAAAGCTACCTACCGCGTCGGCGCGGGGCTGGTGACGCTGGCCATCCCCGCGCCTCTACACACCGCCCTCGCGGGCGAACTTCCCGAGGTCACGTGGATCCCCCTCCCGCACGAGAACGGATTCATCGCCCGCGCCGGCGCGATCTCCGTCGCGCAGAATCTCGACCGCGCAACCGCCCTCCTCGTCGGCTGCGGGTTCGGCCTCGAAGAGACCACCCGCGACTTCCTCGCGAAACTGCTCGAAGCAAAACTGCCTCCGCTCGTGGTGGACGCCGACGGGTTGAAACTCCTCGCCCAGATTCCCGACTGGCATCGAAAACTCCCCGCGCGGACGGTGTTGACTCCGCATCCGGGCGAGATGTCCGCGCTGACGGGGCTCTCCAAAGACGAGATCCAAAACAACCGCGAGTCCCTCGCCGAGAAATTCGCCCGCGAGTGGGGACAGGTCGTCGTCCTGAAAGGCGCGTTCACCGTGATCGCCGAGCCGGACGGGAGGACCGCCGTCCTGCCGTTCGCGTCCGCCGCGCTCGCCCGCGCGGGGACGGGGGATGTGCTGGCGGGCATCATCGTCGGCTTGCGCGCCCAGGGCGTGGACGCGTTCGAGGCCGCGGCCGCGGGGGCGTGGATCCACGCGCGGGCCGGGCTGACCGCCCTCAGCGAGGTCGGAAGCGCCGCGTCCGTTTTGGCGGGAGACGTCCTCGATTGCGTCAATGATGTGATGGCAGAGTTGTCCGAATTTTGATTTGACGATTTGAGCGAAAAGAAAAGAGCCTGGCTGAATGCCAGGCTCTTTTTTGTGAGCGGTCTTTCGTCAACTCGTCAGGAATTCATCGAGCGCGGTCTTGCTGATGCGGTAGGCGTTGCCGACCTTTTTGGCTTTCAGGCTTCCGTCCTTGATGGAGGCGACCACGTCCTCTTCGCTGACTTTCAAATACGCGGCCGCTTCGGAGGGCGTCATCACGTCGGGGACAGCCGCCGCGCCGCCTGCCGCGCTTGGCTGCTGCATCGCGCCGCTGGTGGCTTGCTGCATCAGGTTGCCGATGCCCATCCCCGCGCCGATGCCGGCCGTGAGGCCCGCGCCGCCGCTGGGATTTTGAGCCGCGTCGCGCATGGCGTCCGCTGCCTGCAATTGGGTGTAGGTCGCCATGTCGAGCATACCCATGTCGCGCAGTTCCTGGGCGCTTTTCTCGGACGGTTTGAGATTGCCGATGTAGAAGGTTTTGAGCGTCAAGCCGATGGCTTCAAAATCGTCCTGCGATTTGGCGCGCACCGCCGCGCCCAGTTCCTCGGTGAGACCGATGATCTCGGGGACGGAGCGCTTCGCGCCCGTCTCGCCGAGCGCGTCCTGCAACTTGGAAAGCAGCATGGTGCGGAGACGCTCTTCGATGTCGCTGGTGCGATAGGCGCCCTGCGTGCCGACGATCTGCGTCACGAACTGCTGCGGGTCCTTCACCTGGAACGAGTAGGTGCCGAAGCCCTGCAGGAGAGCCACGCCCAATCCCATGCCGGGGTTGCGGACGATGATCGGCTGCGGCGTTCCCCATTTCTTGTTGGCGAATTCCTTCATCGAGACGAAGTACACTTCGGCCGGGAAGGGAGTGCGGTCGTTGAAGGCCTTGCCGATCAGGTTGATCAGCAGCGGGATGTTGGCGGTGGTGATGGTGTGACGTCCCGCTTTGAACACGTCCAGCGCGTTCCCTTCGCGGAAGAAGACCGCATTCTGGGCCTCGCGGACGATCACCTGCGAGCCGATGCGGAAATCGCCGATGCCCTCTTCGGGGAAGCGGTGGACGATCTCATCGGTCATTTCATTTGGATATTCAATGACATCAAAAATTCTCGCCATGATTTTTCTCCTTTTGTTGGATACCGCTTTGATTATAGTCGAACCGACTTTGGGGTACAAGAACCATTTCTACTACGCAGGGTCTGCGGAAAAGTTGCGCCTCATTCCTGACCTTTGGCGGTCGCCGCTTTTTTTCGACGGCTCCCGGCTTCCGACATTTTCTCTCCCGTGGCTTTGTTCCGCACCATCAGGATCTCGGCCATGATGCTGACCGCGATCTCTTCGGGCGTCTCGGCCTGCAACTCCAACCCGATGGGCGAGTGGACGCGGGCGAGTCGCTCCTCGGGGACGCCTTTCTCCGTCATCGCCTTCACCGTCTCCAGCCAGCGGCGCTTCGACCCGATGACGCCGATGTAAGCGGCCTCCGTTTCGAGGAGCGGGGCCAGCCCCGCCGCGTCCACGCTGACGCCGCGCGTAGTGAGGACGAGATAGGTCTGCCGCGTTACTTTGACGTGGTCGGGCAATTTTTCCATCGGGACGGGGTAATATGCGTCCGCCTCAGGGACGGTCTCCGCGTTGCAAAACTCGACGCGGTCGTCGCTGACGGCCACGCGGAATCCCAGCCATTTGGCGAGATGCGCCACGGCCTTGCCCACATGCCCCGCGCCGATGACGATCACCATCGGGGCCGGAAGAATCGGTTCCACGAAGACCTCCACTTGTCCGCCGCACACGCCGGGGTCGCCGCGCGACGGGTCGGACATGTTGTAATGCAGGTAGCGCGGCTGGCCGTCCGCGAGCGCCATCCAGGCTTCATCGAGGACGCGGTGTTCCAGGTCCCCGCCGCCGACCGAGCCGATGAAGCGTCCGTCGGGATAGACGAGCATCTTGCTCCCCACGTGCCGCGGCGTGGATCCCTGACTTTTCACCACTGTGCAGAGCGCGGCGGATTCGTTGCTGCTTTCGAGTTCGACCAGGGCTTGAAAGATGGGGTTCATAGTTATCTATGGCAATTGTATCCGATTTTTTTCTTTTATCCTGGCAGTATTCAGCGGTCAGGGCGTTCTGGATGAAGCGATCGGGGATGACGCTGTCTGGGCGATTTCGTCGACGCGCGCCGCGAGCGTTAAAGTTTCGCGGAGACCTGCCAGGTCTCCGCGAGTTTTGGTCGGTGAAACGCGATCGGGTCAGGCCGGCACGCGTTCGGGGGCCGGCTGCGCGGCTTCCTCGTGTTCTTCGGACGGGGCGAAGCGGTGGTCCACCACTTTCAGGTAGCGTACGCCGAGGGAGAGGAGAGTCAGCCCGTAGGCGACGATTCCCAGGCCGGCCGCGAATTCGATCAGCGAGGGAGTATAAGAAGCGTAAGAGACGGTCGGTTGTCCGGGCAGGTACGAGACGACGATCAGCAGTCCGCTCAGGTTGACGTCCCAGCGGTAGGCGATTACGCCGCCGACCACCAGCCCCGCAGCCAGCATCCGCCAGAAGGGATGCTGGCGCGTCTTCTGCTTGAGCAGGAGGATCATCGGGACGACCGCGCCCAGCAGGATTTCGGCAACCCAGAAGTTGAAGGAGAGCGGCCCGCTGGTGATGAGGGCGAGTCCCTCCGAGCGTCCGGGTTGATATGTGTAGGTCATTGCCAGCCAATCCCAGGCGCGGAAGTAAAGATAGGGGACCAGTCCCCATCCCACAAAGTGCGCCACGCGTTCGAGGAGAGCGTCGTTGACGCGGGCTTTGGGAGTCAGGCGGGCGGAGAGCATCGAGACGAAGAGCGTCAGCGAGATGCCTCCGAGGATGGCCGAGAACATGAACAACACCGACAGCTCCGGCTTGTACCAGAAGGGACGCGCCTTCAGCACGCCGTAGACTGCGCCGAGCGAGGACTGGTGCAACATGCTGAGGCACAGTCCCGCGATGGCGAGGTAGGGCGCGTAGTGATGCGTGTGTTCCATCAGGCCCGCGACTTTGGGCAGGCGTTTGCGAAGCCATTCGAGGTTCGCGAGGATCGGCAGCGTCTCGAACAGCAGCACGGTCAAATAGAGACAGACGCACATGGTCACTTCCCAGAGCAGGGAGTGCTTGTTCCAAAAGACCATGGGATGCCAGAAGCGGTCGGGGCGTCCGATGTCGAGCAGGAGGGCGAGCATCGCCATGGTATAGCCGGTCAGGCCGACGAAGGTGGCGGTGCGGGCGACCGGCTCGTAGCGTTTCAAGCCGATCAGGTACACCGCCGCGCACAGGCTGAACGCCCCCGCGCTGACGGCGATGGACGAGAGGTCTATGGTGATCCACAGCCCCCACGGGACGAGGTCGGTCAGGTTGGTCAGATGGAGGCCTTGCCAGAAGACGAGCAGGCCGGCGGTCAACCCGATGAGCAGGCATAGGCCCAGAATGCCGAGCCAGATGGTCCATGGAGTCAGGGGGATTTTGAGTTTTGACGTGGCAGCCATATTTTGCTCTCCATCACATTTCGTCGGGGTCCGCGGGCAGGTAGTAGACGCGCGGCCCGGTACCGAGATCGTCGCGCAGGCGGAAGGAAACGTGGTTCTTCAAGACCCGACTGACTTCGGATTCCGCGTCGTTCAGGTCGCCGAACAGGCGCGCTTTGGTCGGGCAGACGTTCACGCAGGCGGGAGTGGCGTCGCGGTCCACACCGGGCGTCAGTCCCAGCGCGAGGCCGCGGTCGATGCGGTGGTAGCAGAACGCGCACTTGTCCGGGACCCCGCGCGGGCGGCGTTCGACTTCGGGCTGTCCCCACTCCGGCACGGCTGGGTTTGCTTCGTCGTAGGTCTTCCAGTTGAAGACGCGCGCCTGATAGGGGCAGGCGATCTCGCAATATCGGCAGCCGATGCAGAGATCGTAGTCCATCATCACGATCCCGTCGGGACGGTAGTACGAGGCGCCGACCGGGCAGACGTCCACGCAGGGAGCCTTTTCGCATTGCATACAGGGGCGGGCAACGAACACTTTGTGACCGGCTATGGTCTCGGCCTCGATCACCTGATTCCATTTGTGGTCGGGCGGCATGTCGTTGTGCGCCTGGCACGCCAGGGTGCAGTAACCGCAGCCGGTGCATTTGGATTGGTCAATGACCATCGCCCATTGGCGCTTGCCGGCCGGCGTCTTGCTGGAGGCCCTGGCGTCGCGGAGCAGGCTGGCCCCGGCGATGGCGGCCGCGCCTACCGCGGCGATCTTGAGCGTATCGCGTCGGGAGAGCGAAGTCTTTTTCATGGAATTACTCTTTCTCGTCGGTGTGGCGCGTGGAATGAGAGCGGCTCATTTTGTGATAGAACCGTTCGAGCCAGGGAGCCAATACCATGCCGGCCGCCAGTCCCGCCAACCCCGCGAGGCCGGCGTATCCCACCGGGCTGACCGGAGAGGGCGCGTCCTTTTCGACCGCTTTTGTCGGGACGGGTTTCGGCTGGGCGGTCGCCGTTCCTTCTGCCGGGGCTGTTCCGGCTGTAGGCATGATGGCGCTCGCGGTGGCTCCGTGCATCTGGTGAGAGTGACAGGTATTGCAGGACGCGATGTTGGCCTGGAAGGAGTGGTCGGGGATGCTGTGTTCCGATTTCTCCTGGTTCTCGATGTGCTTGACGTGGCACTGCACGCAGGAGACGCCCTTCTGGTGATGCTCGGAATAGGGGAAGTCCATGCTGACTTCCTTGTGACAGTTGATGCACAGGGGAGACGCGTCGGCGTAATCTTCCGTTGCGGCCTGGTTTTTGATCGTCTTCAACGAGGCGCTATGCGGGTCGTGGCAGACAGTGCAGTTCATCCCGCGTTGATAGTGCGCGCTGCCCTGCCAGTTGGACCAGTCGAAGCGCGTGTCGCTGTGGCAGCGTCCGCACAACGCGGGGGAAGTGTCGGTGGGCATGGGCTGGCCGGGATGGTCGCTCGTCAGTTCTCCGTGGCAGGCCTCGCAGGTGACGCCTTCGGCTTTGGCTTCGCCGGTGGCGGGATCGTAGCCGGTGGTGTGGCAGACCAGGCAGGCTCCCGGTTTTCCCTGCGACGCCCAGGATTCCTCGAAGAGCGGGTCCGAGAGGGCCTGTCCGTGCGCGCCGACGGACCAGGCGACCTGGATTTCCTGGTGGCAGGCTGTGCAGGCGCTGTCGGCTGCGGCGTGACGTGGCGCTTCCGCCGCCGGCGGCTGCTGGGCCTGGACCGCGATCAGCGTGAGGCCCGCAGTCAGCAGGGCGAAGATGACGGCGATGACGATGCGTTCGATGCGGTGAGACATGACGGATTCTCCTCTTGCTATGAGCGTGAAGGTACAGGCGCGGGCGCCTGTTGAAAGATTTTACAGTTCAGGCACTCTTCCCGCAGATAACCGTTCTCCTGGCGCATCGCCTGCCAGCACGGAAGCAGGGAGTTTGCCGCCGGGCAGCCCCTCGCGATTTCCGGGCCGCATTCCTTGTATTCCCAGCAATTCTCCTTTTCAACCAGGACCGGCTCGGCGATGGATTCAGCCTTCGCCTCCGCCTGCCAGCGCGCGTCCACTTTTCGCAGGAGCAGGATGGCTGTGATCGTGATTGCGATGGGAATGCCGAGCCTGAAAAGCAGGCCGGTGAGGACCACGAATAGGACCGTCTGGTTTTCCATAATTCACCTCACAATCCTCGGAACAGGAAGAAAACGCGCCCGCCCAACCGGAGAGAAGCGCATTGTAGAAAGGGCGTCCGTTGCTCGGCGTTCATGGCGCTGTTCTTTTTCTTCCTTTCGCTTGTAGTTTAAGCTTTTTTAAGCGGGAAGTAAATTCGGCTCCTCCCCCATCTTTTTTAGATGCCGGGACGATTTCCCCATGCTGGATATGGGGAAATCGCCCCACGCGCGTGGGGCATTCCATCAGCCAAAGCGGCGTTTCGCCCTGCGGGTCGGCTTACAACAAAAAAGCCCGCCGCGTCGCGACAGGCCCAATCTCCAATTACCAACCTCCCCCTACCCCTCACGCCTTAATAATCCCCTTTCGGATCGCGTACCGCACCAACTCGGCGCGTGAATGTAAATTCAACTTTCGCATGATGTTCTCGCGGTGCCGTTCCACCGTCTTCGGGCTGATGACCAGCGCGGACGCGATCTCGGCGTTGTTTTGCCCCTCCGCGAGCAGCGACAACACCTCCTGTTCGCGTTCGGTCAGTCCGTCCAGCGTGGAGCGGTTCGCCGTCTCGCGCTCCTGCGAGAGATAATCCTTCACCAGCAATTTCGCCAGCGACGGATACAGGTACACTTCGCCCGAAGCCGCGGCGCGGATGGCTGTCAGCAACTCTTCGGGCGCGGCGCGCTTGGGCACGTATCCCGACGCGCCCGCGTCCAGCATCCTGAAGAAATACTCCTCGTCCTCGTGGATGGTCAACGCGACGATGGCGATCTCGGGGAATTGCGACTTGACGACGCGCGTCGCCTCGATGCCAGTCATGTCGGGCAGGCCGATGTCCATGAGGATGACGTCCGGTCGCGCGGACGCCGCGGCGGCCACGGCTTCCGAGCCGCTTCCCGCCTCCCCGACGATTTCCACGTCCGACTCGCTGGCGAGCAGCATCCTCAGTCCCGAGCGGACTACGGCGTGGTCATCCACCAGAAGCAGACGGATGGTCATCCTGCGCCTCGCTTTCATGTGTGTAGGGGATGCGCGCCTCCACCAGCGTGCCGTGCCCGGGCCCCGATTGGAGCGAGGCCGTTCCGCCCAGCAGCGAGGCGCGCTCGCGCATGCCCGCCAGTCCCAGCGATGGACGGCTGGTCTGGCGCATCGCCGTCAGTTCGGGATCGAAGCCGCTGCCGTCGTCGCGCGCCGAAATGTGAACGGAGTCCGGCTCGTAGGCAAGTTGAATAAAGACGCTGGTGGCGCCCGCGTGTTTGACGGTGTTGTTGAGCGCCTCCTGAACGATGCGGAAGGTGGCGATCTTCACCGGCTCTGAAATGGGCTTTTCCTCGCCGAAAATGTCCACGCGGATCTTGAGTCCGCTGCGCTCCGAGACCTTTCCCGCGTACCAGCGGATGGCCGCGGGCAGGCCCAGGTCGTCGAGGTGCGAGGGGCGCAGGTCGCTGATGATGCGCTGGAGTTCGGAGAGCGAATCGGCGGTCATCGTCTCGAGGCGGCGCAGCGTCTCGGCGGCGCGGTCGGGATTCTTCGTCAGCGTGTTTTCCAGCCCGCGCAGGCCGAGTCCGATGGCGGTCAGCGATTGACCCGTCTCGTCGTGGAGGTCGCGCGCGATGCGCTGACGTTCCGCCTCCTGCGCGCCGACCACGCGTCGGAACAGTTCGCGGCGCAGTTCCTCGCGTTCCTGCGATTCGCGCAGGCGCGCCTCTTTCAGGTCTCCGATCTGGCGGTCAGTCTCCACCTGGAAGGCGCGCAGGAACCGGACGACGAACAACGCGGCCGCGCCGGCCATGACGGCGCGCAGGATTTGAACGGGGAAGCCGAACAGTCGCAGGAACAGGTCGCTGTTGAGGATGTGGGAAGGCGGCAGCGGGCCCGGGGCGGCGAATAACTGTCCCGCCAGGCCGTACCATGCAAAGGCGACGGCGGCCCACAGGCTGTCGCGTCCAAAGCGGACGAGTCCCGCGCGGCGGAAGGCGCGCTGCTGCGCGACGAGGCCGACGGCCGCCAGCAGGCTGGCCGGGATGGCGAGCGAGTAGCGCGTCCACGCGTCGGCCACGAGCAGCATTTCTCCCGGCGAATACCGCTCGCGGAAAATGCCCAGCCCGATGACCCAAACGCCCTCGAGCGCGAGCGGCACGATCAGGCTGACGCGTTGGGCGGTTTCCGTTTTGGAAAGCAGGAAACTCCCAAAAGCCGCCAGCGATAGGAACGAAAATGCCAGCAGCGCCAGGTCGAGACCGACCAGTTGGGGGTACGAACGTCCCAACTGTTTTGCGATCTCCTCGAACATTTTCAGGAATTCGTGCGTCCCATGCACCAGCCCGAATCCGTATAGCGGACGCAGCGCTTTTCGCAGGCGCGCGTCGGAGGAGCGCCCGCCCTCGAGCGCAACCAGCAAACCCATGCTGAAGAAGGAAAGGCCGTACAGAAAATTGACGACGATATATGTCAGCATGGGGGCGGTCTCAGGGAAGCCGGCCTACTCGTCTTCCTCAACGCGCAGGCGCGAGCCGCAGGTTCGGCAGAAGCGGTCGCCGCTGCGGGCGCGGGCGCCGCACTGTGGACAGTAGGTTGGGCCTGCCGCGGCGGTCTCCGAGGCGGAGCGCCGACGTCTCTTTGAAACGCGCGGTATGGAATACCCGCGGAAGTAGTAATACAGTCCGCCCGCGATCATGAGCGCGCCAAAGACGCCCACCAGCCAGGGCAGGTAGGCGTCCAGCGGGATACGTCCCGGGGTATTGTTGTCCAGCGGGGCCGCCGATTGAACGTTGACGAAGGAGATGCTCAATGCGTCGGAGTCTTTCTGGTACTGCACGTTCAACGCGTAGGTCTGTCCCGCTTTCAGCGCGGAAAAATCTCCCGTGTAATACGTCAGCCCGTTCTGGTTGGGATTGACGGCGGGCAGGGCCGGGACGCTCTTCATCTGGCTGGCGTCGAACGGCTGCTGCAACTCCACGTGCAGTTTTTCCACCGCGTAATCGCCGGGCCAGACGTAGTTATATTCGCGGAACTTGCCGGTTATGGCGAGCGTGGGATCGTAATATTCCAATTGGATGGCCGGCGCGGTCACCCGAACGTTCACCTTGACCCAGCCCCCGTCGGGCGTGAGGGTATACGACGTGTCGCCCACCTGGTCGAAGGCGGGACCCACCGCCATAGCGCTGGGACGTTCGGCCGCGGCCGGGATTCGGAACGTCATGGCCGCGGGCAGGGCGGTCTCTGGCGAAACTTCCATGCGTAAAATGACCAGCACGCCGGGCTGGTCGTACTCCGGCCAGATCCACACCTCCGCCGAACTCAAACTGGGTTCGCCTTGCGCGCGCGCGGGCTGGAAGGACAGGAGCATCCCCAAAAGCAACAGCAGAGCGAAAATTCGCCGCATGTTCATTCTCCTCGGGAAAAAGATGGGCGAATCTTACCACAAGGCGACTTCGTGTTAACAATTAACCGGGCAAAAAATCTCAATGCGAATGACGCAAATGAGTTTTAAAAACATTCGCAAATTCGCTTCATTCGCGTTGAAAACAGCGACGATGGACGGCTCGGTTGATTTGGAAAAGTACAACAGGCTTTTTTACTGAAGCGCTTTCACCAACTGCCAGCAGGCGCGGTTGACGGGCGTCGGCGCGCCCAGGCGCTCTCCCGCTTCCGCGATCGCGCCGCAGATGGCGTCTATCTCCGTCGGCGCGCCGCGGCGCACATCCTGAAGCATGGACGAATGGTTCGCGGCGGTCTTGCGCGCCGCCGCCTCCGCCGCCTCGACGGGGTCCGCGAACGGTAATCGAATCTGCTGCGCCGCGGCGACCGCGGCGGTTTCGCGGGCGAGTTCGCCCATCAACGCGCGCGCCGGGGGACGCTTCAACAACTCGCCGTTGGGGACTTGCAGCAGCGCGGTCAACGGGTTGATGGCCGCGTTGATCGTCAACTTTCCCCACACGATGGAACGCGCGTCCGCCGCTACTTCGACGTTGAAGCGGGCGCGCCGCAACGCGGCCTTCACTACGCCCAAGCGGGGATGCGCCGCCAGCGAGACGCTCCCCTCGCCCTCCGCGCGGACGAGTCCCGGACCGAGCAAAGTCGCGCCTGCCACCGTCACGCCGAGCGAGACGCGTTCGCGCCCGAGCGCGTCCGCGAGGATCGCGTCGTTGCCGAGTCCGTTCTGGAGGGTGACGGCGAGTCCGTCGTCCGCGAGACAATCCGCGAGTTGACGCGCGGCGCGCTCCGTCTGCCAGGACTTGACGAGGACGAGAGCGTACTTCGCGCCGCGCGCCGCCGCGGGGTCGCGCGCGGCGCGCACGCGGAAGGAACGTTCGCGCCCGCCCGCGTCCGTGAGCCGCGCGCCGTCGCGTTCGAGAGCGTCCAATCCAGCCTGCCATGTGCCGAGCATGGTGACATCGCGTCCCTGTTCGGCCAGCCGCGCTGCAAAGAGAGTCGCCAGCGCGCCCGTGCCGAGGATGAGGATGGGTTCATTGTCCATCGAGTTTCAACCCTTGCTAGAATCCTGAAGTCGCTGGAATCCTGAAGTTGTTGGAATCCTGAAGTTGTTGGAATCCTGAAGTTCTACTTCAGGATCATGCCGAAAGTAGAACTTTCGGATTCCTTTCTACGAAACTTTTAAAAATGCATCCCACTCCTCCTCGCTCATCTCCACCGAATGTTCCGCGCCGGGGAACGCGCGCGACTGCACATCCGCGAGATATTCCGCGAAGGCGCGCTTCATCTCGCCGTGGAAGTCGGCGTATTTTTTGACGAACTTGGGCGTGAAGCGGTCGAAGAGACCGAGCAGGTCGTGGGTGACGAGAACCTGTCCGTCGCAGCCCACGCCCGCGCCGATGCCGATGGTGGGGATGGAAAGTTTTTTGGAGATGTGTTCCGCCAGCCGCGCCGGGACGGATTCGAGGACGAGGCTGAAGCATCCCGCTTCTTCGAGCAGGAGCGCGTCTTCGAGCAGGCGTTGGGCGGCGGAAGCGGTCTTCCCCTGTGGACGGAACCCGCCCAGTTGGTGGACGGATTGCGGCGTGAGTCCGAGGTGTCCCATCACGGGAATCCCCGCGCCGACGATGGCGCGCACGGCCTCGACGCGTTCGCGTCCGCCCTCGAGTTTGACCGCGTCCATGCCGCCTTCCTTAAGGAAGCGGCCCGCGTTGCGGACGGCCTCGCCGACCTCCGCCTGATACGACATGAACGGCATGTCGCCGATGAGCAGGGCGGCTTGCGCGCCGCGCGCCACGGCGCGGCAGTGATGGAGCATCTCCTCCATTGTGACGGGGATCGTGTTGGCGTAGCCCAGCACCACCATCCCCAGCGAATCGCCAACGAGGATCGAGTCCACGCCCGCCGCGTCCATCGAGAGCGCGGTGGGATAGTCGTAGGCCGTCAGCATGGTGATCGGCTCGCCGCGTCCCTTCTTTTGACGGAACGCCAGCGTGGTCACTTTTTTGCGCGGTTGCGCGGGAGCAGAAACAGATACAGTGGACAAGGTACCCTCCGAGTACGGTAGAGTCCGCGCTGGCTTTTCCCCAGTTCGGCCAGGCTTGAGATTGGGTTTTGTTCTTTATTCCGAAAGTAGAACTTTCGGATTCCTGAGTCTTTCGGATTCCTGAGTCTTTCGGATTCCTGAGTCTTTCGGATTCCTGAGTCTTTCGGATTCCTGGGATCGTTCTTTGCCGTCGCGTTCACGGGGATACGCGCGGCGATTGCATTATTCCACAAAATGCGTTTTTCGCCTATAATTTTATAGGTCTCGTCTCTCAAGAACTCTCACATTTCAGGTTGACGTTCGCGAACGTCAACGACGCGGCTTCAATCACACAAGGCGCGCTTCAGCGCGCAATACAAGGAGAATCTCATGCGCAGGATGTTTGGCTTTTTGATCGGAATTGTGGTCGGCGCGCTGGTCGGTTCGACCGTGACGCTTCTGCTCGCGCCCGAATCGGGAGAGCAGTTGCGCGGCGAGATCCGCGAGCGCGGCAACGCCTTCTTTGCGGAAGTGCGCAGCGCGGCGGACAACCGTCGAATCGAGTTGCAGAATCGGCTGGAAGAGTTGAGGGCGCCGAGGGGGTAGGGGAGTTGCGGGATACGGGATACGGGATACGAGTTACGAGTTACGTGTTGCGTATTGCGTAATGACTTCGCGATAGAACGATTCTGCTCTCGCCATATTCCGCGTGTACTCCGCGCGGTTGGCGATGATCTCGCGATTAAGACCTGCCGCCCTGACGCGCAGGTCTTTGTCTTTAATGGCGCGGACGACCGCCCCGGCCAGCGCGGACGGGTCGGCGGGATTCGCCAGCAGGCCGTTTTCGCCGTTTGTGATCCACTCGCGGATGGAGTCGAGATCGCCCGCGACCGGGAAACATCCGCAGGCCAGGCCTTCGAGCAGGGTGTTCGGCGTGCCGTCGTGCGTGGACGGGGAGACGAGGACCATCGCGCTTCGATAAATCTCCGCCATCTGCGCGTGGGGACGCGGCGCGAGCAGTTCGACGGATTTCCCGATGCCGAGTTTGTCAATCCAGGTCAGCGCTTCGGCTTGTCCCGCCATGCCCGCGCAGATGAACTTTGCTTTGGGGAATTCCTTTAATATCAGGGGAACGGATTGGAAAAATGTGTCGTTGCGGACGTAGGCGCGGAAGCCGCGCGGGTTGAAGATAACAGGTTCTTCCACGGGATTTGCGGGCGGGAAGAAAACTTCCGTGCGGATGCCGCCGTTGCCGGGCGCGACGAGCGTCGGTTTGGCGGGGTCGAGTCCCCAGCGGCGGGCGAGACGGATGTCGCGGTTGCAGTCGGCGTGGAGCGCGTCGGCGGCGAGCATCGTCCATTCGGTGTGATGACGCATCAGCGGCGTGGACGGCGCGTGCAGGGTGAAGTCGTTGCCCCAGACCGAGACGATGAACGGGACGCGCAAACCCGCGTTGGCGGCCAGCATCCCCTCGTAGGGAATCCGCAGCGCGTGGACGAGGTCGGGTTGGAGGCGTTCGACGAGTCCGCGCAGACGCTGGGCGTCGCGTCGCAGGGCGAGAGGTCCCAGCCAGTGGCGGACGGTCTGGCGCAGGTTGATGAGACGCGCGTCACGGGCGCCCGGGGCAGACGCGGCCGGGGCGCCGCGTCCGCTGAAGGCGGCGGGAACCGCTTCGAGCGACGCGAGACCCGGGACCGGATCGCAGGGAAAGGTCGAGGCGAGAGTCACTTCGTCGCCGCGCGCGATCCAGTATTGGATCCAGTTGCGGGCGGTGGGGGAGCGTCCGTCGGCCACGAAAAGAAGTCGCATGTCGCCAATTGTAGTATATTTAAGCCGATGGGCAAACCGAAAGTCCTGGTCGTCGAAGATAATATGGACAATTTCGAACTGGTGCGTTTTTTGCTGGAGCGCGCCGGGTACGAGACGTTGTTTGCCGCCAACGGGATCGAAGGCGTGGAAGCGGCCGGGCGGGAACAGCCCGACCTGATTTTGATGGACCTTTCGATGCCCGAGTTGGACGGCTGGCGCGCGACGACGATTTTGAAGGCGAACGAGGCGACGCGGCGCATCCCGGTGCTGGCGTTGACGGCGCATACCCTGCCCGGCGACCGCAAGCGCGCCATCGACGCGGGCTGCGACGGGTACATCTCCAAGCCGCTCAACGTGGCGTCGTTCGACAAATTGGTGGCGGCGCTGTTGAGACAGGCGAGAGCGGATCTTCAGGAATAGCGATATCATGCCTGCCGCGGCAGGTAAATTCTTTCAAACGAGGTTCAAATGAAGCAGATTTGTGTGATTGGCGTGGGTTACGTCGGGATCGTCACGGGCGCGTGTTTTTCCGATCTCGGCAACAAGGTGGTCGCGCTGGACGTCAACGAGAAACGCATCGAAAATCTCAATAAGGGCATCATGCCCATCTACGAGCCGGGTCTCGACGAGCTGGTGAAGCGGAATGTGAACGCGGGCCGTCTTTCGTTTACGACTTCGTACAAGGACGCGCTGAAGGACTGCGAGTTTGCCTTCATCGCGGTCGGGACGCCCTCCGGCGTGAACGGCGAAGCGGACCTGCAATACGTGGCGGCCGCGGCCCGCTCGATCGCGGAGAATATGACCGCGCCGCTCATCATCATCAACAAGTCCACGGTTCCGATCGGGACGGGAGACTGGGTGGCTGACATTGTGAAGGACGCGCAGCCCAAGCCGGTCCCGTTCTCGGTGGTGTCGTGTCCCGAATTCTTGCGCGAAGGGTCGGCCATCGGCGACTTCATGGGCCCGCATCGCACCGTCATCGGCTCGCTGGACAGGGAAGCCGCCAACAAGGTGGCGCAACTCCACCTGCCCCTGCGCGCGCCCATCGTCATCACCGACCTGCGCACGGCGGAGATGATCAAGTACGCCAGCAACGCCTTCCTTGCCACGAAGATCTCGTTTATGAACGAAGTGGCCGACATCTGCGAGGCCTTCGGCGCGGACGTGAAGGAGGTCGCGGCGGGCATGGGTTACGACGCGCGCATCGGCAAGTACTTCCTCGACGCGGGCCTGGGCTGGGGCGGCTCGTGCTTCCCGAAGGACGTGCAGGCGCTGGCGTACATGGCGAAGGAGCAATCGCTCGAGACTCCCATTCTCGACTCGGCGATGCGCGTCAATTACGACCGGCGCAAGTCTGCCGTCAAACGGACGGAGGAACTGCTGGGCGGTTCGCTCAAAGGCAAGACGGTCGGCCTGCTCGGGCTGGCCTTCAAGCCGAACACGGACGACATGCGCGACGCGCCGTCCATTGACATCGCCCGCGAATTGATCGAAGGCGGCGCGAAAGTGCGCGGCTACGATCCCGTCGCGATGGAAGTCGCCCGTCCGCTCCTGCCCGCGCTGGAGTTTTGCGATAATCCGTACGACATGGCGGCGGGCTGCGACGCGCTCATCGTCGTCACCGAGTGGAATGAATTCAAGCAACTCAACCTCGAAAAAGCGAAGAGCCTGCTCAAATCTCCCATCATCTTCGATGGGCGCAACATCTACGACCCGACTCTGATGAAAGAAATGGGCTTCGAGTACCGCTCGATCGGGCGGGGGTTCAACGGTAAGTAGTCTCGTTGTCGCTTGGCCTCGTGGTCGGATAGTCGGTCTGACCGATTATCCGACTTCTTTTGAAGATCATACGACGGTTTGACTATCAGACTATTCGACTATCAGACTACATGACTACCCCTCCTGTTTGCGATTACACCGACTCCGACTACCAGACCTCCTTCTGGGACAAAGGCGGACGCGCGTACGAAGACGCGGCCGAGGCTATCGCGCTGAAACATCTCCTCCCGCCGGGCGGACGTCTCATGCTCGAACTCGGCGCGGGCGCGGGACGGAACACGCCGCGTTACGCGGGCTTCGAGCGGATCGTCCTGCTCGACTACTCGCGCACGCAACTCGAACAGGCGCAGCGGCGACTCGGTCGCTCGGACAAGTACGCCTACGTCGTGGCAGACGCCTACCGCCTCCCGTTCGCGGACGGTCTCTTCGACGGCGCGACGATGATCCGCACGCTGCATCACATGGCAGACGCGCCGAAAGTCCTCGCGCAGGCGGCGCGCGTCCTCCAGCCCGGCGCGGTCTTCGTTTTGGAATTTGCGAACAAGCGGAACTTGAAGGCGATCCTGCGCTGGCTGCTGCGACGGCAGGATTGGAACCCGTTCACGCGCGACCCCGTCGAGTTCGCCGCGCTGAATTTCGACTTTCACCCGGACGCGGTCTTCGGCTGGCTGACCGAGGCGGGATTCGCCGTCGAAGCGAAGCGGACGGTTTCGCACTTTCGCGTCGGGCTGCTGAAACGCGTCATCCCGACGAAGTGGCTGGCCGCGCTCGACGGTCTCGTCCAGCCGACGGGGGAGTTCTTCCAGTTCACGCCGTCGGTGTTTGTCCGCGCAAGACGCGTCGACCGGGATAGTATCCCGACCTACAACGGGATCGCGTTCCGCTGTCCCGAATGCGGACACAGCCCGCTCGTCCAGAAAGACGCGGAGGCGGACTGTCCCGCCTGCGGACGCCGCTACGAGTTCCGCGACGGCATCTACGATTTTCGCCAGCCGATGTAAAAAGAAGAACCCCGCTTTCTCGAAGAAAACGGGGTTCTTTTATCTCGCGGCGTTAAATATCAAACCAGACTTTGGCGCAGTTTCGCGCTGGCGAAATCCATCAGCGCCACGACGACGACGATCATCGCGACGACCGTCCCGGCTTTGTGGTATTGCAGCGACCCGAAGTAGGTTGTCAGCGTCAGGCCGATCCCGCCGCCGCCCGCGAACCCGACGATGGTCGCCATGCGGATGTTGATGTCCCATTGATAGATCAGATATGAGACGAAAGGCGGGACGATCTGCGGAATGATGGCGTAGACGATCGTCTGCAAGCGGTTGGCGCCGGTGGCGGTGACCGCTTCGATGGGACCCACGTCGATGTTTTCGATGGCTTCCGAGAACAACTTGCCGATCAACGCGAATGAAGTGACCGCCAGCGCCAACATGCCGGCGAACGGGCCGATCCCCACCCAGAACACGAAGATTACCACATAGAGCAGGGCTTCGATGGAGCGCAGGATGTTAAACATGGCGCGCGTCAGGTAATAAATCCACGCCGAGAGGCGGCTGCGACCGGTGAGATTTTTGGCGGCCAGGAAACTGAACGGCAACGCCAGGAGCGCGCCGAGCGTGGTGGCGAGCATGGCCTGGAAGATGGTCACCAGCATTTGCTGGAAGACGGTTTGAAAGACCTTCGGCGAGAGGTCTATGCTCACGAAGTCCAAAATCAGGCGGCCAAAATTTTTGCCGGGGTTGAACATGCTCTTAATGCTGATCTCGGCGATGTCCCAGCAGTAGACGAAGGCGGCGACTCCCAGAATGACGTAGAACGCCAGGCGGATTTTTTCCCAGGCGGTCCGCTTGACTTCCTCCTTTTTGGGCTGGTCTCGCAAGATCGCCTCGCGCCACCTCGCGCTGACGTAGTCCACGAGGACGATCACGATGACCACCGCCCATAGCGCGGTGGCGTATTGCTGGTAACCGCCCAGGCGCGTGGTCTCCACCACGAAGAAGCCGATGCCGCCGCCGGCCACAAAGCCGACGATCGTGGCGGAGCGCATGTTGATGTCCCAGCGCAGGAGGGCGTAGGCGAGGAAGGACGGCGTGATCTGCGGGATGACCGCGTAGCGGATGTTTTGGATCAAATTCGCGCCCGTAGCCGTGACGGCTTCCACCGGGCCGGGGTCTATGTGTTCGATTTCCTCCGAGAATAATTTCCCCAGCGCGGCCACCGAGTGGATGGTCAACGCGATGACGCCCGCGAAACTTCCCAGTCCCACCCAGACGATGACGATCAACCCCCAGACGATGGTATCAATGGCGCGCACGACGTTCAGGAGAGTGCGCATGATATAGTAAACGAAGGTCCCGCCGGGGACGCGCGACATGATGTTGCGCGCCGCGAGAAAACTGACCGGGACGGCGAGGATGGTGGAGAAGATCGTCGCCATCAAACCCATGGCGATGGTCTCGATCATCGAGCCGGCGACGAACGTGTTGACCTTCTCGTCTGGCTGCGCCAGCCCGAGGGCGACCTGCCATTTGGGAGCGGGACGCATCTTCATCCGGCCGACGATGTCGAGCAAATTGTCGCTGGCGCGGATGACGCCCGCGGGCGGACGGTTGTGGAGTTTGGCGTCCGCGTATTCGTACAGGCATTTCCAGGCGCAGATCTGGTCTTCGCCGCCGATGGAGATGGTGACCATGTCCGGGTTGAGCAGGTTGGTCGCCACCGTGCGGGCGTCGCCAAAACGCTTCACGAGCCGGTCCAAATTCACGTCAGTCACGTTCCAGGCGATGAAGTAGAGAATGACGCCGATGAACAGGATGGCAGGCAGGAGACTGAAGCGTTTGTTGGCGAGGCGGGCTCGTACGTCGAGAATGTTCCATCCCCAAAAGAGGATCAGCGGAAGCCAGAGCCAGCTTGTGGTTAAATTGCCAACGACAACCTTGCCGATGTTTTGACGGGACAGCGACCAGGCGATCAAAAACGACGAAGCGGCCGCGGTCAAAAAGACGATCAGTCCCGTCCCGCGTTTTTTCAGGAGGAACTGTCCCAAACCCGGCGCCAGCAGGGAGGCAAGGATGAACGCCGCAGGGTGGGCATGAGTCGATGGGGCGCGTTCTGGAGGCGTCATGAAAGGTTCTTTTGAAAAATATTTGTTGTACGCAAAGGGGAACTAGACAACTGAAACTCGTTCCGCTTCTTGTCCGTAAATGGCTTTGAATTGCGCGTCGTCAATTTGCTCCGGCAGGCCCTGGAAGACCACTTCGCCGTCTTTGAGCGCGATGGCGCTGGTGGCGTAACGATGAACGAGGTCGAGGAAGTGCAGGCTGCAAAGGACGGTGATGCCGCGCTCTTTGTTCAATTGCTCGAGATACTTGAGGATCGAGTGCGCCAGCACGGGATCGAGCGAAGCGACCGGTTCGTCCGCCAGGATCAGTTTGGGTTCCTGCATCAGGGCGCGGGCGATCCCGACGCGTTGCTGCTGCCCGCCTGAGAGGGAGTCGGCGCGCACGTGGACTTTGTCCGCCAACCCGACCTGTTCGAGGCTGGACATGGCCCGCTCGTGGTCTTCGGGCGAAAAGAGATGCAGGGAACTCGAAAAAGTGTTGACGTATCCCAGGCGGCCCGACAGGACGTTGGTAAAGACGGAAGAACGCTTCACCAGGTTGAATTGCTGGAAGATCATGCCGATCTGCCGGCGGATCTTGCGCATCTCTCCGCTCGAGGCAGTGGTGACGTCCTGGTCGTCCCAGTAGACTTTGCCGGAGGTCGGTTCGATCAACCGATTGATGCAGCGCAGAAGCGTGGATTTCCCGGAGCCGCTCAATCCGATCACGGCCAGGAATTCGCCGTCTTTCACTTCAAAACTGACGTCTTTCAGCGCCTGCGTTCCGTTGGGGTAGACCTTGGTGAGGTTTTCGATTTTCAGCATGTGGACACGGGTTGGAGTTGGGATGAAAACTAAAAACCTGGCGGGCGCCGAGGCCCGCCAGGTTTGACGCGCAGTTTATTTGACGAGCGACGCGGGATCGACGCCGGCCGCTTTGAGGACGGCGATGAAGCCGTCGTAGGTGTTGGCTTCAACTTTTGTCAAGGAGTCGTAGTTGTACAGGCTCTTGAGGATGGCCTTGCCGCCGGGATCCTGCGCCATGGCGAGCATGCCTTCGATAATGATAGCCTGCAGTTTCGGGTCCAGATTCTTGATGAACTGCATACCGTCGTTCGGGATCTTGTCGGTGACGGCGAACGGCATCACCTTCTGGGCGATGTCGGGATAGGTCGCCGCCAGGTTGGCGGAACTGTCGGTCAGCACGTCAACGTACGTCACGCCCGCGTCGCAGTCGCCCTTGTACACGGCGATCGCCACGTTGTTGTGCGATCCGGCCATCTGCACGGCTTTGAAGTCGGTGTCCGAATCGATGCCGTTGGCCTTAAGCACGATGTTCGGGATGATGTAACCGGAGGCGGAGTTCGGGTCGACGAAGCAGAAGGTCTTGTCCTTCAGGTCGGCGAAGCTCTTGATGCCGGAGTCGACGTTGGCGATGAACTGTCCCTTGTAGAACGGCGCGGGCGTGCCGGCCATGTCTTTGTCGGGATCCACGGCGTTTGTGTTGTATTTGCGGATCGCGAGCAGGACGGGGAACACTTCATACTTCGACTGGGCAAGCACGGCGGAGAAGGTGTTGAGGAAACCAACGTGAGCCTTCTCTGCGCCCATGGCCTCGATGGAGGCGGCAAAGCTGGTGCCAACTTCTTCCTTGAAGACGAGGCCGGTCATCTGGCTCAGGCATTCGGCGATGGCGCCGCCGGCCTTGGCGATCTTACCGGTGTCGCCGGACGGAACGAAGGTGATGACGATGGGGTTCTCGGCGGAACCGAGTTCGCCGGCCGCGGGAGCCGCGGGCGCGTCCGCCAGTTTATCGCAGACGGGAGGCGGAGGCGGGGTGTTGGTCGGCGGGACGGCCGTGGGAGCCTCGGTGGGCGGCGCTTCAGTGGGAGCCTCGGTGGGCGGCGCTTCGGTGGGGGCTTTGGTGGGCGGCTCGGTGGGAGCGGCGGTCGGCGTTGCGGCGGGCCCGCAGGCGGAAAGCGCCAGAGCCAACACCACGAGCAGGGCGAACAGGATAGAAATTCGCTTGGTCATTGGATTCTTCTCCTCTGAGAGAATAAAGATTTGCAGGGACGCCCCTGCACAATGAATTGATGATAGCGCGTTTTCGGAGTCAGTGCAAGTGGTACTGGTCTGACAATCGCCTTAAAATTTCGATCATCTTACGAGTTCGGTTAACAATAATCCCGATTTGTCAAGGAGGCGGCGGAGGGGATTGTAGAGCGTGTCGTCCGCCAGTTTGAACCCGTCAACCTGGAAGGCGTCGCGCAGGGCGGCGTTCCCCTCCTCGGTCTGGATCATGGACAGGAAAGCCGCGCTGACGCTCACGCGCATTTCGTCGGGCAGCGACTGCGCGTAGACGATTCCGTCGAACGGGACGACGGCTTCCGTCTTCCAGACGATTGCCACCTTTTCGGCCGCGTCGCCGTAGCCCGAGGCGATGAAGACGCGCGCGTCGGCGATGGTCGCGCCGAACTGACAGACGAGTCCCTGGCTGTCCTGGTAGAGCGATTTGACGACGGTGGCGTGTCCCTGCACGAACGCGCCCGGACGCGTCGCGATCCCGTTTTCGTTGAGGATGCCGAGCGGGAGGACGTAGCCCGTCGCGGAGTAGGGATCCGTCCAGCAGGGTTTTTTGTCCGCGAATTGTTTCAGCGCGGTGGACGCGTCCGCGAGGTTGGCGCCGGTTTCCTCGTCGTAGTATTGCGTGAAGACGCGGTCCTCGATCATCTTGCGGTTGACGAGAAATTGCGCCGCGCTCATGTCCTGGCCGAGGACGATAGTGGCGAGGGCGATGTCGGCGCGGGCCTTCTCGTGCGCGAGGATGTAGGCGAAGGGCGGCAGTATGGCGATGTGGACGCGTCCCTCGGCGAGCGCGGCGATCACTTCCTTGTAGGTGGCGGGCGCGTAGGGGACGACGACGAGTCCCGTCATTTGCGAGAGTTGCGCGGCCACGTCGCGCGCGGAGTCAGGGATGGCCTGCTCGCGGGAGGGGATCAGCGCGAGGACGATGGGATTCTCGGCGGCGCCGAGGGGGATATCCGGCTGGGGCGTGGGAAGCGCCGTTTGGGTCGCGGCCGCTGTGGGCGTCGGGGTGGATGCGGGGATCGTCGTCGGCGAGGGCGCGGCGGTTTGCGCGTCGGGTAAATTGCAGGCGGTCAACGCCAGGGCGAGGAGAAGGAGGAGGCGGAGTCGGGTCATGGTTAAAAAGCAGTAGAGCGGGATTATATCCCGCTCTACTGGAAGATGTTATTTCTCTTCCCTGGGCGCTTGCGCGGCTTTGCGTTTGCGCGACTTGCGGACGGCGCGCACGATCAACCAGAGGGGCAGACCGAAGACGAGCGCAATGACAAGCAGGGCGGGGATGATGTTGACGACGAAGACGATGAGGAAGTGCGTAAAGCCTTGCAGGAAGTGGAGGAGATTTTGCACGGCGTCGCGCGTCCAGCCTTGCAGTTTCCAGCCGCCGACCTCGATGGGTTGGACGGTCTCCTCGGCGATGAGGCGCACGCTGACGGCCGAGAGCGCGGCGGATTCTTCGTAGTACTTCATCTGGCCTTTGATGGATTCGATCTGCCCGCGGATGGAGGTGAGCTGGTTGAAGACGTTCAGCACGTCTTCGGTCTTCTCGGCCTTGCTCATGATCTCCATCAGTTGTTTTTCTGCGGCTTCGAGATTCTTGAGCTGCGACGCGAGGTCCACGTATTCGCTGGTGACGTCCTGCCCGCTGACGTTTTCGCTGCGGACTTCGACCGCGTCCTTTTTGATGGCGGCCAGCGCCTCGTCCAGTTTGTCGGCGGAGACGCGGATCGTCACGCTCGCTTCGGGGACGGGCGTCCCGTCGGATTTGTAGGATTGGTACAGGTTGGACGAGACGACGAATCCGCCCATCGTTTGGGCGAGTTGGGCGATGGCGGTCATCGAGGCTTCGGGGTTTTTGACGACGATGGCGAGGTCCGCGTTCTTGACGACCATGCGCTGAACGGAGTTCGCGTTGCCTCCGCCGGCGGCTTTGTCCGGCGCGTAGGCAACGGACGTAGCCATGGGCATTGAGGGGAGCGGCGCTTCCTGCAAGGCCATGCCGTCGTCCACGCGAAAGAATTCGGCGGGAGTCGGCGCGGCCGCCTTGGCGCCGCAGGCGGCCAGCAGAAGCGCGGCGATCATGGTGATGAACAGGGTGCGTTTCATTTTCTTCTTCTCCTTTTATTTGGCGGTTTCTTGCCCAAAGGACGAAAGGCTCCTATTAAAAGTTCCTCGTCAGGCGCCGGGCTTACCAGCCCTCCCCGATCCGCAGGGCGTGTTTCTCGGGCAGTCCCAGGGCGCGGATGCGTTTTTGCACGGCGGGGATATCGTAACCCACGCGGCGCGGCTCCCAGGTCCGCGCTTCGGGATCGAAGATGGCGTACGCGGCGCGCGGATCGCGGTCGCGCGGCTGTCCCACCGAGCCGGGGTTGAAGATGGCGCGCGGCTTCATGTGCAGCGCGACCCCCGCGCGCGGCGTTTCCATTGTGACCCGGTTCCTCTCCTCGTTGAATTGGAACAGCCCCTGCAAATGCGTATGCCCCACAAAACAGAAGGGCGTTTCGAAATGATCGAAATTCAAGCGCGCCGCCAGCGTGTTCAACATATATTCCCAAATGGGATCGCGCGGCGAACCGTGCGCCAGCGTGGCCTCGCCGCGGGTCTGCGCGTTTTCGGGCAGCGAGCGCAGGAAGTCCACGTTATCGGCGCTCATCACGCGCGACTGCATATCCAGCGAGCGCCGCGCCTCGCCGTTGAACGCCGAAAGCGGCATCCGTCCCAGCATGGCGACGTCGTGATTTCCCAGCAGGCAGGTCAGGTTGGGCAGCGCGCGCACTGTGTCCACGCACAGGTTCGGGTCGGGGCCATAGCCCACAATATCGCCAAGACACCAGGCCGCGTCCACCGCGCCCGCGTCGGCAAGCACGGCTTCGAGAGCTTCATAGTTCGCATGAATATCCGAGATGACGAGGATTCGCATTACGTCTCCAGCAGCGCGGCCAGGCGCGCGATGATGGTCTCCGCCACTTCCACCTTGCTCATCAGCGGCAGGCTTTCCTGCTTTCCGTTTTCGAATAATAAAGTGACTCGATTGGTCTCGACTTCGAACCCCGCGTCGGACGCGGAGATGTCGTTGGCGACAATCAAGTCCAGGTCTTTGGATTTCAATTTTTCGGACGCGTTCGCCAGCAGGTTTTGACTCTCCGCCGCGAATCCCACCGTGACTTTGGGACGCTTCTTCTTCGACCCTTCGACTTCGCTCAGGGCAAGCCTTTGGCGGGCTACCGCTTCGAGGATGTCTTCCGTCGCTTCGAGTTCCACCTGCGGAATCCCGTCCCGTTTCTTCATCTTGCTGCCCGCCGCGTTCTTCGGGCGGAAGTCCGCCACCGCCGCGGCCATGATGAGCGCGTCCGCGTCGGCGCATTCCGCGAGGACAGCCTCCAGCATTTGACGCGCCGTCTCCACGCGGATGACTTCCGCGCCGACGGGCGCAGTCAACGCGGCGGGCGCGGAGATCAGCGTCACTTGCGCGCCCGCGTCCAGCGCGGCCTGGGCGAGGGCGTAGCCCTGCTTGCCCGACGACCGATTCGTCAGCACGCGGACGGGGTCGAGCGGCTCCTGCGTCCCGCCCGCGGAGACGACGACTTTCTTCGCGGCGAGCGAGCCTTTTTGTCCCAGCACGAGGCGCAGGTGACCGAGGATCTCGGCTGGCTCCAACATGCGTCCGATGCCTGAGATGCCCGAGGCGAGGTGACCCTCCGCAGGTCCGAGGATGGACGCGCCGCGCTCGAGGAGGGTCGTCAGGTTGGACTGGGTCGCGGGGGCGTCGAACATCCCGCCGTCCATCGCGGGGGCGAGGACGAGCGGACTTCGACTCGCCAGCGCGGCGATCGTCAACAGGTTATCCGCGAGGCCGTGCGCCAGTTTGGCGAGGGTGTTGGCGGTGCAGGGCGCGACGACGAGCGCGTCCGCCCGATGCGCCAACCCGACGTGGAGGACGTGCGCTTCGCCGCCCCACAGGTCGGAGTCGGTGAAGGCGCGGCGACCCGTCACCGATTGGAAGGTGAGCGGCGTGACGAATTTTTCCGCGCCCGTGGTGAGGATCACGTCCACTTGCGCGCCCGCCTGCGCCAGTTTGGAGGCGAGGTCGGCGGCTTTGTACGCGGCGATCGAACCCGTGACGCCGAGCAGGATGCGTTTGTCGGTGAAGACGGACATGCCCTGATTATACTTCTGGAAGTTGGGAGGCGGCGCACGGGAATTGGTACACGGATGTCACGGACAAGAGAGATTGACGCGGATTTTTTTATCCGTGTCAATCCGTCAAATCCGCGTAACCCGTGTACGAAACGTCAATAAAACGCCGCGTCGTAGCCTTTCATCTCATCTCCCTCGTAGATGAACTTTGCCGAGAAGAATTTTCCCGCGTGGATGTCGTTCTCCTTTTTGACGCGGTGGAGCATGAGGGTGTGATTATTGTGGTGAAGGTAGCAGAGGGTGGCGAGGAGCATGGGCTGGGTTATTTGCTAAACGTCCCCATCAACTCGATTTGCGCCAGGATGTGACCTTCCATCGCGGCGAGCAGGGATTTTTTGTCCGCGCTGGACGAGAGATTCAACGTCGTGTCGAGCGCGTAGAGTTTGAAGAAGTAACGATGCGTGCCCGAGGGCGGGCAGGGACCGCCGTAGCCGCCGCGTCCCCATGAATTGACGCCAGAGACGGTCGGCGCGGCGGGCTGGAAGTTTTCCGCCAGCGAGCGCGTCGAGTCGGACAGGTTGAACAACACCCAATGCACCCACGTTCCCATCGGCGCGTCGGGATCGTCCATGACGAGCGCGAAGGAGCGCGTCCCAGCGGGCGGTTCGTCCCACGCGAGCGCGGGGGAAACGTCCTCGCCCTTGCAGGAAAATTTCGGCGGGATGGGCTGGCCTTGCGCGAAGGCGGGACTGGTCAGTTTCATGGTTGACTCCATTTCTTCAAAAGACGTTTCCTCGGGCGGACCGAGGAGATACAACGCGAGACAGCCGATCAACACGAAAACGAGCGGCGAGACGACCAGGAGCCAAAAACGATGATCCCGTTTCATGGGCGCGTCACAGGTCTTCCCGCGTCGTCCCCTCGAACTCGAGGATGTAATCGGCTCCGTAGGCGCGGCTGGGCGTTTGGAAGCCTGGCTTGAAAGCGCCAGCCAGGATTCGCCGCGCGATCGCGACGGTCGTGAGCATGGTGAGTTGGTAGCCTTCGGGGACTCGCTGTTTCGACGCGGCCATCGCCTCGCCGTCGGACGCTTCCGCCAGCATCAGGCTGAATCCGCTCGTCCGCTGCGCCTCGCTCGGACCTTCGGGCTGGAACCGCAAAAACGACTGGAGCAGGCGCTTGACGGGTTTGTTGTAGAGCAGCGGTCCGACGACGCGCATCGCCTTCAAGCCGTTGATCGCCGCGGGCGGGACGTGCATGTAGACCTCGACATTCGGAATCCCCGTGCTGTGATACGCGGCGGACACGTCTCCCCAGCCGATGGAGACCAATTTGACGGGGCCGCGTCCGAAGTCGCGCTCCTCGACTCTCCACGCGGGCGGGACGGTGACGATCTTCCCCTCGCGGCGGACCCGTCCCGCGCGCTGCATGTTCTCGATGGCTGAGCGCGCCGTCCCGCGCGAGACGCCGCCGCCGACGCTGAGGATGAAGAGCTTGAGACGCGTCGCGGAGGGGAGTCTCCGCTTGACGTGCGCGGCGAGGCAGTCGGATGGGACGACGTCGAATCCCGCGCCTGGGAGGAGCATCACGCCCGCGGCTTTGGCTTGCGCGTCGAGCGGCGCGATGGCTTCGAACTCTTCGATCTCCCCGCTGATGTCCACGTAATGCGCGCCCGTCCGCAGGCAGGCTTCCACCATCGGCTTCCAGGTGTGGACGAAGGGCCCCGCCGCGTGGACGACGAGTCCCGCGGCGCGCAGCGCGTCGTCGAGCGCGGACGCGTCCGAAAGCGGGATCACGCGGAAGTCGAGTCCGAGGCGTTCCGCCTGGGCGCGCAGACGCGTCTCGTCGCGTCCCGCCAGAATCGGGCGGAGTCCCGCGCGGAGGGAATGTTCCGCGATGAGGTTGCCTGTGTATCCGTATGAACCGTAGAGGAGGAAGGTGTTGGGCATGGGGGGATTATACGCCAATGCCTCTATGCCAAAAGTAGCCTTTTCAACAACAGTAGATTACTGCTCATATAAATTGCTACTCATATTTTGACCAATAGCATTTAGAATTTTCTGAAGACTTCTCTTGAAGTTATGCTTAATATCATATTCCCACAGTCTTATCACTGTCCAGCCATTTCTTTTTAGTTCGGTATTTACCCTTTTATCTCGTTTTCGATTAGTTTCAATTTTCTTTGCCCAATAGTCTGGATTTGTTTTGGGCATAATACATCTTTTCGGATGCCCATGCCAAAAATCAGAATCAATAAAAACCGCTACTTTTTTTCGGCGAAATACAATATCTGGCTTTCCCTTGATTTTTGAAACATAAGCCGCAAAATAAATTCTGCGTTTTTTCAATGCTTCCAGAATAATTCGCTCTGGTTTTGTGCCTGCTGAGCGAATATTTTGCATGTTTTTTCGTCTTTGTTCTTTTGTTAGATTATCCATTTGCAGGAGCAGAAAAATCCATGAAATAAGTTTCATCATCAATCTTATAAAAACTTATGTCCGTTCGCCCGTATCTTAGTAAATCTTCCAGTTTTACGGGCGCGCCATTCGGTACTCCCAAACGATTTCTAAAATATTCACCGATCAAACTATTATTTTGCGGTGTGTGGATGGCTTTTCCATTATCCTGAGCGCGTGAACAAATTAAAACTCGTCCATCATCCGTTAAAACTGTGAAGTGAATGGTTCTGTCTGGGAAAAAATCCGTGTTGTAAACAATTGATGGTAATTTTATATATGCTTGGTTCGGTTCACGCCCTACTTCTGGACGCTGCCCCCAATTAAGACCTGATCGTTGTGGAAGGCTTGTGCCTGTTCTGTCAAGCAAGGTTATATTTATTGATGGCAAACCAATCAAACTTGGTTCGATAGCCATTGCCGCAGGTACTACTTCGCTTTGTTCAATGGCTTCTTTTTCACGTTTGACCCTTGTGTAACTGCGGGTATTGTATATTTGAACAATATTTTCTGCTTCGATGTTATCGCAATAAATTGTTTGTGGAATTAGCCCTTGGAAATACTTATAACCTTTTAGCGGGTCTGAGTCTGCCATCACTTCTCGTTGTTTTTTTCCGAAAGCTGTTTGAGTGTAGTTTGCTGAACCTACAAACCCACAAACTGGTTCGTTATTGTGAAACCATGCGTAAATTTTTGAATGGACAGGCGGCATTTCAGTAAGATAACTGCATGAAAACATACCTGCATTAGACGCTTGGAGTTCTTGGAAGCCCTTATGATTGGTTTGCGATAATCCGTCAATCGGACTCATCCCTACAATTAACTCAATTTCAACTTGCTGGTTCTTTTCTTTCAACGCTTCTAAATGTCGGAACGCCATAGCCGCTGTGGCATATCCCGAAACAACAAACAACTTGTTTGCTCCATCTTGGGCGGGTTGAATCAGCACTTCTTCAAACAAGTTTTTTGAAAGCATGGCTACTCCTTTGGCACTACATAATGTTCCTGCTTTTCAAGAAGTCGGTTAGCATGTGTAATATTGGGTTCAGATGCCTTATAACTAGTTCCTGCTAGGCAGTTTAATATTGCGTCAAAGATGACTTTTGCGCCTTGTGGGGGAACTGCCATACCTATTTGTTTTCTTACACTTTCCTTTGACCCTTGAAAAATAAAATCATCGGGAAATGTTTGTAATCTTGCTCTTTCTCGATTCGTTAGCGCGCGATTTTCACTCCAATGATAAACATGAGTACCACCGCCGCCGCTCCCAGTAACCGTATAGGAAGGCTTGTCAGGGTCAAGTCGTTTGTAAATTTGGCTAATCTTTGCGCCACGAACATTTAACTGTAAGTGTTCAGGGACGTCAGCTGTAAAAGCATTTTCGCCTGGTTTGATATATTTCAATCGCTCAATTACTGTTTCAGATTGCTTTGTCAGTTCATTGTTGAAAGCGTATGGCGGTATTGGAGGATTTTCAATTGCATTGCGGCTTGAAACATCAATGTTTTTATATGGTTCGGGAGATGGAACTTTAAAATACTTGTCTAAGTCACTTCTAATGCCGACAATAATTATTCTGTGACGTGCTTGTGGCACACCATATTGCTCAAATTTATATAAATGGGGTGTGATATTGTAGCCAGCATTTTTAAGTTCATCCAATATCGTGTCAAATGCTTTTCCATCATTTGAGTTTCGCAAACCACCAACATTTTCTGCTAAAAACCATTGGGGCTTAAAGATTTTTAGTGCCTTTACTCCAAAAGCATATAAAGGTCCATAAACACCATCTATGCCTTTTTGTTCACCAACTACGCTAAAATCATTACACGGGAAGCCGAATGCTAATGCGTCAATTGATGAAATTTCCGCTAATTTTTCAAAATCGAGTTTGCGAATATCTTTGCATACAACGGATTTGGGTTCTTCGGGACAAATATTATGTCTATAAGTTTCGCAAGTATCTTTGTCGTAATCTGTAGCCCATGCGTGAGATATTGAATATGAAAAACCGTTAACGGTAAGATTTGCTGATTTCGCCCCTAACGCAATACCACCAGGTCCCGAAAACAATTCGCCTAAACGGTAAGAAATATTTATCATAGGCGCGATTATACCCGACTTGTAAATAATTGCTCAGATGTTCTAGTTATAAATAATCGCGCCGCACTCAACAAATTCTCGGCAGCATCTCCCCCGCCAGCATATCCACCACGCGCGTCGTGCCGATGGAGGTCTTCATCAACACGCGGGCGCGATTGCCTTCGCTCACCTCGCCGATGATCGCCGTATCTTCCCCGTATTTTGTGGCGCGCATCGCTTGGAGAATTTTGTCAGCGCTCGCGGGCGGGACGATGGCGATTAACTTCCCCTCGTTGGCGACATAGAGCGGATCGAATCCCAGCATCTCGCACGCCGCGCTGACCGCGGGATGGACGGGGATGGCCGTCTCGTTGAGCAGGATCGTCACGTTGGATTGCGCCGCGATCTCGTTGAGCGTGGTCGCCAGCCCGCCGCGCGTCGGGTCGCGCAGGACGCGGACGTCGGGACTCGCGTCCAACATGGCCTCGATGAGATGGTTGAGCGGCGCCACATCACTTTGAATCTCGGACGTGAATCCCAATTCGCCGCGCGCCCCGAGGACGGCGATGCCGTGATCGCCGATGCTCCCCGAAAGCAGGACCACGTCGCCAGGCCGCGCGTTCGCGCCGCCGATGTGGACGTTGGGGAGAATCTCTCCGATGCCCGTGGTGTTGACGTACAGCCCGTCCGCCTTGCCTTTTTCCACCACCTTCGTATCGCCCGCCACGATCTGGACTCCCGCCTCCTTCGCCGCCGCGCTCATGGACTCGATCACGCGGCGCAGCGTCTCGATGGGCAAACCCTCCTCGAGGATGAATCCCGCCGTCAGGTAGAGTGGACGCGCCCCGAGCATCGCCACGTCGTTGACCGTCCCGCAGACCGCCAGTCTGCCGATGTCTCCGCCGGGGAAGAAGAGCGGCGTGACGACGTGCGAATCTGTGCTGACCGCGAGACGTGTCGCGTCAATTTGAAGCGGCGCGGCGTCGTCGCCCGTCCGCAAAATGGAGTTGTCGAACGCGGCGAGGAAGGTCTTGCGGATCAGGTCGTGCGACATCTTCCCGCCCGATCCATGTCCCATCACGATCTGCTCGTTGTGGGCAAGCGGGACGGGACAGACAGGGCCTTCGATGGTGAGGGGAGTTTCCATAAGTTTTTCTTGTTGTTTTGGAATCCCGAAGTTCTACTTCGGGGTTTGCGCTTTGGGGTTCACGCGGCGATTTTAGAAATCATCCAAAATATTTTCGTCGTCAGTGGATTCATTCAACACCAATTCTCTAAAATCAGGTTCGGCGTTTTGATAAAACCAGCGATAACTCGAAAATTGATACTCGGCGGGATGTTGGACAAGGCCGTGTTTCACAGGGTTCATAATCACGTAGTTCAAACGCGCTCGATATGATCTCTCCGATTGAATGCAGGAATCCCAGTAGTTGTACCAGACTTTTCTGCCTGGAGTTCCGTCAATTCGATTGACGAATTTTGCATTGATGGAATGAACGGCTTGAATTAGCGATTTTAATGAACGCGCATCTTCTGGGCTCCTTCCAATAAAGTGATAATGATGCTGCATGACAAACCAGGCGTCAAGTTCCCATCCCAGTATTTTTGAGCGTTCCAAGAGAGTCTCACAAAAGTTTGCCAACTTTTCATCGGTATTCAGAAGGGACTGCTTGTAAAGAACCGCTCCTGTCACCATGTAGATGGCATTGGAGACAAACCAATGGGGCGGCGTATTGGGACGGGTTTTGTAAATTCCAACATCCATCATGGCTCCAGAGTTCGCAAGTAGAACTTGCTGATTCCTCTCCGCAGGGAATCTCGAAGTTTTACTTCGAGACGCTCCGCAAGTAGAACTTGCGGATTCCTCTCCGCAGGGAATCTCGAAGTTTTACTTCGAGACGCTCCGCAAGTAGAACTTGCGGATTCCACTTAACGGCCGTACTTATAATACGCCGCGCACGCCCCCTCTGTCGAAACCATCGTCGCGCCGAGGGGATGTTCGGGCGTACATTCCTTTCCGAAGGCGGGACAATCGTGCGGCTTCTTCAATCCCTGCAAGATCTGTCCCGCGATGCAGAGCGGGGATTCTTTCGTCTGGATCGCGCCCACGTCGAAGCGTTTCTCCGCGTCGAAGTCCGCGAACTCGGGACGCAGACGCCAGCCGCTCATGGGGATCGTCCCGATGCCGCGCCAGGTTCGGTCGCAGTCCTCGAAGACCTGGTAGATCGTCTTCTGCGCGGGCTGGTTGCCGTCGAACGTGACGGTGCGCGCGTAGGCGTTTTCCACGGCGACGCGTCCCGCCTCCAACATGCGGACGGTGTAGAGAATCCCTTGCGCCAGGTCGAGCGGCTCGAAGCCCGTCACCGCCATCGGGACGCGGTACTTCTCCGCCAGCGGCGGGTACTCGTGGTAGCCCATCACCGCGCAGACGTGTCCCGCCAGCAAAAATCCCTGCACGCGGTTGGACGGCGATCCGAGGATGGCGTGCATGGCGGGCGGGACGCGCACGTGCGAAACCAGGACGGAGTAATTTTTCAATCCCATCGAACGCGCCGCCAGCACGCTCATCACGTTGGCGGGCGCGGTCGTTTCGAATCCGATCGCGAAGAAGACCACCTGCTTGTCGGGGTTCTGACGGGCGATCTCCACCGCGTCGAGCGGAGAGTAGACGACGCGCACCTGTCCGCCCGCGGCTTTGACCGCGAACAGGTCGCGCTCCGAGCCTGGGACGCGCAGCATGTCGCCGTAGGAGCAGAAGATGACGTCGGGACGCGACGCGATCGCCAGCGCCTTGTCGATCAGTTCGAGCGGCGTCACGCAGACGGGACAGCCGGGTCCGTGCACCAACTCGATGGACGGAGGCAGCAACTGGTCCAGCCCGTAGCGGACGATGGCGTGAGTCTGTCCGCCGCAAATTTCCATCAACACCCACGGGCGCGTCGTCACGCGGGCGATCTCGTCCGTCACCCCGCGCACGAGTTTCGCGTCCCGATATTCGGTCACATATTTCATCGCGGCCCTACGCTTCCGCCTCGGGCGCGGGGCCCAGTTCCGCGTCGAGGTCGGAGATCTCCTTCAGCAGCGCCAGCGTCTCCCGCGCTTCCTCTTCGCTGATCAAATTCAGCGCGAAGCCCACGTGGACGATGCAATAATCGCCGAGCCGCGCTTCCGGCACATAGGTCATGCAGACCTCGCGCTCCACGCCGCCGAAATCCACGCGCGCCATTTGCAGTCCGCCCTTCTCGTACATCTCGATGATTTTTCCGGGCACTCCTAAACACATGTCAACCTCCTTGCCGCGCGGCTTGCCAATTCGCGCTGCCGATCACAGCCTGTCCGAGCGAAAGCCCGCCGTCGTTTGTCGGGACTTTCCGATGTATATATACCTCAAAACCCTCCCGCTCCAATAGGGACAAAGTTCGTCTTAATAAGGTGATATTCTGCCAGACTCCGCCCGAAAGCGCGACCTCGTTCCAGCCAGACCTCTCGCGGACCTCGACGCACGCCGCGCGGCAGACTTCCGCCAGACCGTTGTGGAAGCGCGCCGACATCACGCCGATGGGGACTCCCGCCAACGCGTCCGCGATCAACGCTTCGATTGCGCCTCTCACCTGGACCTTGGGCGGATTCCACGCAAATGAGTATTTCCCCGCCTCAGCCGGGTCCACGGCCGCCTCGAACTCGATGGCCGCCTGCGCCTCATAGTTGACCGACTGCCTGCCTCCCGCCAGCGCCGCGGCCGCGTCGAAGAGACGTCCCATGCTGGAGGTCGGCGGCGCGTTGATCCCCTTTTCGAGTTGCGCGCGAAGCAGGGCGCGGTCGTCGGCGCAAATCTCGTTTACCGATTCGAGCCGCTCGTCCCAATCCAGTCCCAGCGACCAGAGCAGGGCGAGAGCCGTCCGCGCGGGCTTCTTGATGGACGCGTCGCCGCCCGGGAGGGGGAAATATTCCAGCTGGCCGACGCGCTGGTAGCCGCGATAATCCGCCGCGAGGATCTCCCCGCCCCAGATCGCGCCGTCGTCGCCGTAGCCGGTCCCGTCGAAGGCCAGTCCGATGACGGGACGCGAGCCGTCCAGTCCATGCTCGGCCATGCAGGCCGCGATGTGCGCGTGATGATGTTGAATGGAGAAGACCGGCAGGTTTTCCCGTTGGGCGCGTTCCAGCGCGTAGCGCGTCGCGAGATAGTTTGGATGCAAGTCGCAGGCAATGGCGACGGGCTTCACGCGGAAGAGGCGCTCGAAATGCTCCACGCCCTGCTCGAAGGATTTCAGCGTCTCGTAATTTTCCATGTCCCCGATGTGGTGACTGAGGAAGGCGTAATTTTCTTTCGTGATGCAGAATGTGTTTTTGAGTTCGGAACCGGCCGCCAAAATCTGCGGGACTTCAAAGGGGAGTTTGACGGGAAAGGGAGAATAACCGCGCGAGCGGCGCAGTGGATAAGTGTTCAGCGACCAGTGTTCAGTTTTCAGAGATTTCAATTCACTGGCGACTGATGACTGAACACTGAATACTCGCGCTACAGAATCATCACATCGAATATAAATATCGCGGTTGTGGAAAAGGAACGCGTCCGCGAGGGAAGATAACCGCTGGCGGGCCTCGTCGTTGTCGGTGGCGATGGGCTCCTCGGAGAGATTGCCGCTGGTCATCACCAAAGGAGGAAGGAGGAAGGATGGAGGATGGAGCGAGTCTGCAAAGAGAAGATAATGCAGGGGCGTATACGGGAGCATCACGCCGAGCCAATCCTGTTTTGGCGCGGCCTCGCGGACGATATCCGACCCGGGTTTGCGCTTCAACAGGACGATCGGACGCGCGGCGGATTGGAGCAATTCCCGCTCCGCCTCGCTGACAAAGCAGTGACGCTCCACTGTTTCCAGGTCGGGCATCATCAGCGCGAAGGGTTTGTCCACGCGGAGTTTGCGGCGGCGGAGTTCCGTCACGGCGGCGGAGTCGGTCGCGTCGCAGGCCAGGTGAAATCCGCCGAGTCCCTTTACCGCGAGAATTTTTCCCTCGGCCAAAAGTTTCCGCGCTTCAGCGATGGCGTCATCTCCTTCAGGCGGCCTGGATCCTGAAACCTGAAACCCGAATCCCATTTCCAGCCAAACCTTCGGTCCGCACACGGAACACGCCACGGGCTGCGCGTGGAATCTCCGATTGGACGGGTCTCTGTATTCGCGTTCGCAGTCGGGGCAGAGCGCAAATTCCGCCATCGTCGTTTTCGGCCTGTCGTAGGGGATGTCCTTGATGATGGTGAAGCGCGGTCCGCAGTTGGTGCAGTTGATGAAGGGATAGCGGTAGCGCCGGTCGGAGGGATCGAAGAGTTCGCGCAGGCAGTCGCCGCAGATGGCGACGTCGGGCGAGATGGGTTGAAACGCGCCTTCGATGGGAGTCGAACTCCGAATGTCGAAGGCCGCGAAACGTTCAGGCGGGACGCTCCGGACCTCGATCCGGTCTATGACCGCCAGCGCGGGTTTCTCGCTCGATAGTTTTTCGATGAAAGCGTTCAGGTCCGCTTCGTCCCCCTCCGCGTGAATATCCACGCCGGCTGAGTTGTTGTTCACCCAGCCTTTGAGATTCAACCGTGTCGCGAGGTTGTAAACGAACGGACGGAATCCGACTCCCTGCACAACGCCCGCGATGTGAACGTGGAGTCCCTGCATGGTAATTGGCGATTGGTAATTGGTAATTACGATTTACCGGTTACCAATTACTTCTTCCTTGAATTTTCCATCAACCATTCCACCCAGCCATCGAGTCCCTCGCCCGTGCGGCAGGAGAGCGGGAAGGCGACGACGCCGGGGTTGAGCGCCTCGACGCCGCGCTGGAAGTAGTCCATGCGGAAGTCAATGTAGGGCAGCAGGTCAATTTTGTTGACGACCAGCGCGTCCACGCCGCGGTACATGCCCGGATATTTGTACGGTTTGTCGTCGCCTTCGGGGATGGAGGCCACCAGCACGGATTTGTGAGCGCCGAGTTTGAACGAGGCGGGGCAGACGAGGTTGCCGACGTTTTCGACGATGAGCAGGTCGAACTGGGACAGGTCGAGCTGGTCGAGCGCGCCGCGCAGCATGACCGCGTCGAGGTGGCAATCGCCGCCCGTGTTGATCTGGATGGAGGCCAGCGCGCCCGCCGCGGCGGCGCGTTCGGCGTCCAGGGAGGTGGCGATGTCGCCGTCCACGACCGCGACCCGCGCGCGTCCCGCGAGACGCGGGAGGGTCTGCTCGATCAGCGAGGTCTTCCCCGCGCCGGGCGATGCCATCAGGTTGATCGCGAAGACGCCCGCCGCGTCCAATCGGGCGCGGTTTTCGTTGGCTAACTTGTCGTTGGCGTTGAGGATATTTTCGACGACCGGGATTCGTTGAGTCATGTCGCTCCTGTAAATCTGTCCGTTCTCATTCCACGTCAATCGCCTCGAGCGAACACTCCTCGCCGGCGACGATCTTCGCGCCGACGCCTCCGCAGTTTGGGCAGACGAGTTCCGTCTCTTTCGGGCTGTACTTTGTGAAGCAGGCCATGCATTGCAACTCGGCAGGGACGCGGCGGAAGTGCAGCGTCGCTCCCTGGGCGATGGTTCCCTCGGCGATCATGTCCCAGTAAAACTGGATCGAGTCGTCCACCATTGTGCTGAGTTCGCCCATCACAATGTGGATGTCGGTGATGCGTTTGGCGTTGGCCTGCTCGCCGTGCCGCAGGGCGATTTCGAGAATGGATTGGGTGACGGGTAATTCGTGCATATCAGGCTGCCGTGATTGTACCCTCGATTGGCGCCTGGGCGTCCTGCACGGCGGCATGGATCTGGCTGATGAAAGTCACGAATTCGCCGGTCGGGCGGGCGCGCAGGATCTCTTTGCGCGCTTCGCGCGAGAGACTTTGCATCATCAGGTACTGGATGGCGTGTTTGCGGAAGAGCCGCTGCCCGTCCCCTTCGCCGTAAAACGCGAGGTTGCGCGCCAGGTGTTCGCGCAGGACGCGCTGGACTTCCTCGGGCGGGACCTGGTCGCGGTCCAGCCCGGCGAAGATCCACGGGTTGGCGACCGCGCCGCGTCCGACCATGACCGCGTCGCAGCCCGTGACCCGCTTCATGCGCGCGATGTCCGCGACGGTCCGCGCGTCCCCATTCCCGATGACGGGAATCTTCACCAGCGACTTGACCTCGGCGATGGCGTCCCAATTGGCGTGACCCGCGTAGCGCTGTTCCTTCGTCCGAGCGTGGAGGGCGATTAGCGCGCCGCCGTTCTCCTCCACGATGCGCGCGATGAGGCGGTACGAGCGGCAATCGTCCCAGCCGAGACGGATCTTCCCCGTGACGGGAATCTCCAGCGCGGCGGTCAACTTGCGGAACGTGCGCGCGATCTTCAGCGGGGAGCGCATCATCCCGACGCCCGCGCCGCGCCGCGCCACCGTTTTGGCGGGGCAGCCCATGTTGATGTCTATGATGTCGGGACAGAGTTCCTGCGCTCTCAACGCGGCTTCGAGTATCTCGTCGGGGTCATCCCCGTAAAGTTGGAACGCGATCGGGCGCTCGGCTTCTTCAAAGTGGAATTTCTTGAGCGGAAGTTTCGAGCGGCTGAGGATCTTCTGCACGTCCACGAACTCGGTGTAACTCATCGCCGATCCCAACTCGCGGCAAACGGACCGGAACGGCCAGTCGGAATAGCCGTCCATCGGCGCGAGGATGGCGTCGCCGTGGATGGGGATGTCGCGGATGTGGAAGTGGGCGGTCATTGGTGTTTGGTAATCAGTAATCAGTGATCAGTGAGCAGTAATCAGTGAGCAGTGTTCAGTGGCGATGGGATTATATCGTAGAGGATACCAGTCCCCCTAAGCGTAATGGGAAGGACGACAAAGATCCCCTCTCTCGTAATCGGGAGAGGGGACAGGAGGAGCGCTTACGCGGTTTGCTTTTTCAACCGGTCCACAAAATGTTTGCGGAACTTCGCCACCTTCGGCGCGACGACCGCCATGCAATACGGCTGGTTCGGATTGTTGACGAAGTACTCCTGGTGATAATCCTCGGCTGCGAAGAATTTGTCGAACTTCGTCACTTCGGTGACGATGGGATTCGGCCAGAGTTTGGACTCGGTCAATTCGCGGATGACCGCCTCGGCGTCCGCGCGCTGCGAATCGTCGTGGTAAAAGATCGCCGAGCGGTACTGAGTCCCCACGTCCGCGCCCTGGCGGTTGAGCGTGGTCGGGTCGTGGACGGTGAAGAAGACGCGCAGCAGGTCGCGGAATGAGATCACGGACGCGTCGAACGTCACCTGCGCGACTTCCGCGTGCCCCGTCATCCCCGTGCAGACGGCTTGATAGGACGGGTTGTCCACATGCCCGCCCGAGTAGCCCGATTCAACGGAAATGACGCCGTTCAATTCGTCGAAGACGGCCTCGAGACACCAGAAGCATCCGCCAGCCAATGTTGCGATTTGATGATTTGCATTCATGATAAAGACTCCTTCTCGATAATGATGATGACAGATCTGTCTACGGGATAGACGACGCGGCGGGGGAGATTTGGATTAAGAAATGATAACAGTTTAAACATTTCGTCCAGCGGGTTGCGCTGGACGAAGGATTCGATCGGACTTTAGCCTGCTACTGGAACCGACTCGTTGATAACCAGATTCGCAATTGACATGGCCTTCAATTCTAATCGCGTCATCTCAATGTACTTGCTGGCGTCTTCGATTTCGATGCCGATGGCGCGATCATTCTCGTCGTAATCCACAACTACGCCTGGGGAGACCTCTTCTGACTCCACGCTCACGCCGCCAGCAAGTTTGATGTAGAGCATGTCGGTTTCTTTGTGATATTCGAAGACCATTACAAACTCGGCTCTGCCAACTTCTCTTCCGTCTTCGCCAGCACGATCTCGCCGTCCTCGCCCACGTTGACCGTGATCGCGTCGCCGTCGGCGAAGATGCCCGACAGCAGTTTGTCGGAGAGCGGATCCTCCACGCGCTGTTGGATCACGCGGCGCAGGGGACGCGCGCCGAACTCGGGGTCGAAGCCCTGGTCCGCCAGCGCGGACAAAGCCTCGGGCGTGGCCGTCAGCGTCAGGTTGTGTTCGGTCAGGCGCGCCGCCACTTTGTCCAGTTCGATGCGGACGATCTGCTGGATGTCGTCTTTATTCAGCGAGCGGAAGATGACGGTCCCGTCGAGGCGGTTGATGAACTCGGGACGGAAGGCGCGCTTGAGCGACTCGTTCAACTTCTTGCGCATCTCGTCGTAGGAGAGTTTCTCCTCCAGCGCCTCGTCTCGCTTGGTCTGGAAGCCGAGGCCGGTCTGTTTCTTGATCATATCCGCGCCGATGTTCGAGGTCATCACGATGATGGCGTTGCGGAAGTCCACTTTGCGGCCTTTGGCGTCGGAGAGATGTCCCTCCTCCATGATCTGCAGCAGCATGTTGTGGACTTCGGGATGCGCCTTCTCCACTTCGTCGAAGACGATGATGGAATACGGACGGCGGCGTAGCGCCTCGGTCAGCTGACCCGCGTCCTCGTAGCCGACGTATCCGGGCGGCGCGCCCACGAGACGGGAGGCGGTGTGCCGCTCCATGAACTCGGACATGTCCAACTGGATGGCGGCCTCCTCGCTCCCGAACATGAACTTGGCGAGGGCTTTCGTCAACTCGGTCTTGCCGACGCCGGTCGGGCCGAGGAACATGAACGAACCGATCGGGCGCTTCGGGTCTTTCAACCCGGCGCGGGCGCGGCGGACGGCGCGGCTGATCGCCACGATGGCGTCCTCCTGCCCGATGATGGATTTGCGGAGTTCCTCTTCCATCTTGAGCAGGCGCTGGGACTCCTCTTCCGCCAATTGCATCAGCGGCACGCCCGTCCACATGGAGACGACCTCGGCGATGTCTTCCGAAGAAACAACCGGGCTGTTGGCGCGGTCCCACGCGGAGCGCAGGCGTTCGATCTGGCTCTCGATGTCGGTGGCGCGCTCCTCCCATTCGCGGATCTCGTCGCTGTTGCCTTCCTCCTGCGCGAGGGTGCGATTCTGCCGCGCCGAACGCAATTGGGTGAAGAGGTCCTTGGCATGTTTGGCCGCGGGACTCTTGTACATGCGCACGCGCGACGAAGACTCGTCAATCAAGTCTATGGCTTTGTCGGGCAGGAAGCGTTCGGTGACGTAGCGCGAGGAAAGGTTCGCGGCCGCGTCCAGCGCGTCGTCCGAGATGACGAGGTGATGGTGCTCCTCGTATGCCGTGCGGATGCCTTTCAGAATTTCGATGGTTTCTTCGACGGACGGCTCGTCCACCTGGATGGGCTGGAAGCGTCTCTCCAGCGCCGCGTCGGATTCGATGTGTTTGCGATATTCGTCCAGCGTGGTCGCGCCGATGACTTGCAGTTCGCCGCGCGACAACGCGGGCTTTAAAATGTTCGCGGCGTCCACAGACGATCCCGCCGCGCCCGCGCCGACCAGCATGTGGACTTCATCTATGAAGAGGATCGCGCCAGACTGCTTGAGCTCGTCAATGACGCGTTTGAGTCTCTCTTCGAACTGGCCGCGGTACATCGTCCCGGCCACGAGCGAGCCGACGTCCAACTGGAGCAGGCGTTTGTTCATCAGCGGCGCGGGGACGTCGCCCTCCACGATGCGTTGGGCGAGTCCCTCCACGATGGCGGTCTTGCCGACGCCCGGCTCGCCGATGAGGGCAGGATTGTTCTTGGTGCGGCGCGCCAGGATCTGGATGACGCGCTCGATTTCCATCTGCCGCCCGATGACGGGGTCGAGTTTTTTCTCTTCGGCTTTGCTCGTCAGGTCGGTGGCGAGTTGGTCCACCAGGGGAGTCTTCTGCCCGGGTTGGCCGGGACGCGTGGGTTGGGCCGGCCCGGCCGGAGTCGGCGCGGACGCCGACTCGTTGAGGACGCGGCGGGTCTGCCGGCGGATCTGGTCGGGCGTTACGCCGAGGCGGCGCAGCACGTCCATGGCCGCGTTGTCCATGCGGACGAGCGCCAGCAGGATGTGTTCGGTGCCGATGTAGTGATGCCCGAGGCGGCCGGCTTCGTCCACCGCAAATTCGAGGACTTGCTGCGTATCGGGGGCGAGGTCAATTTTGTTGCCCGCGAACCGTCCGGGCGGGGAAACGCGCTCGACCATTTCGCGAACGCGCGAGGTTTCCAGTCCGAGTTCCCGCAGCACGCGTCCCGCCACCCCGCCGTCTTCATCCGCGAGGCCGAGCAGGAGGTGTTCGGTGCCAATGTTGTGCTGACGGGCGCGTTCGGCTTCGCTGTGAGCGAGACTTAAAACGCGGCGCGCCCGTTGTGTAAATCGTTCCATGCCAGCCATAAGTTCTCCAATTTTTATTCGCGACAAGAACTGTCTCGGACGATTCTACCAAACAACGCGGCTGAATTGATGTTTGAGTTTGATTAGAGTTTATTTGGGTTTCAAGTTTCATGTTCCAGGTTTCACGCGGCTTGAAACGTGAAACGCCGCACGTGAAACTTTTAACGATTATCCCCGTCTCCCTTGATCTTTCCGCGTTGTTGACGGTCGAGCAGTTTGGCGAGGTTGGATTCGGCGACGTCGTCGAGGGAGATGTCCAGTTCGGTGCAGACCTGCGCGAGGTACCACAGCACATCGCCCAGTTCGGAGGTCAGCGCGGCGCGTGCTTCCGCGCCGATCTCGCCGTTTTTATCGCGGAACACTTTTTTGATCTTGCCTGCCACCTCGCCCGCCTCGTTGACGAGTCCAAGCGTGGGATAGACGACGGCGTGTCCGATGGACGGGTATTGCGCGGTGGCGCGGGAGCGTTTTTGGTAATCGGAAAAATTCATTTTTCGCCTTCAATGGGTAATGATGGGGGGATTGTACTTCGGTATGTCCCCGCTGAAAAGCGGCACGGCCTCCGGTGAAGGTCGTCTCAAAGCCAAAAAATTTTAGCGCCGACTCTTTACCGTACAACCCCCATCGCGAATGCCGCGAACACCTGCACTTGCGCCAGGTGCAAGTGTGGGCGAACCCTTGCGCCGCCCGCAAGGACAGGTGTGGCGCGAAATTTTGTTTTTTCAGCCGAGAAATTCGCGTTATTCGCGCCATTCGCGATAAAAAAAGCCCGACGATTCCTACCATGTACGGTAGGGAAGCGCCGACGGCGAAATCTACCGCGAAGGATGCCAAGGCCGCAAAGTCTCATTGGATTTCTTGGCGATCTTCGCGGGCTTCGCGGTTCGATGAACTTGCCTGGCAGAATTTTATGAATGCGCTTCCCCCGAGTCGGAATTGACTTGACTTTGTCTCGCATGGCATATATCATGCCTTCGAGCGGCGCTACACTGCTTTTGACAAAAGGAATCCGATTCGATGACGCATACATTCCCTCACAACTTTCTTTGGGGCGCGGCCACCGCGTCCTACCAGATCGAAGGCGCGTGGGACGCGGACGGCAAGGGCGAATCCATCTGGGATCGCTTCAGCCACACGCCGGGAAAGATCGAAGACAACTCGACGGGCGACGTCGCCTGCGACCATTATCGCCGCTGGCGGGAAGACGTCGCGCTGATGCGCCGCCTCGGACTCAAAGCGTATCGCTTCTCGACCTCCTGGCCGCGCGTCCTTCCATGCGGACGCGGCCGCCTCGAACCGCGCGGCCTCGACTTCTACGACCGTCTCGTGGACGCGCTCTGCGCCGCGAACATCGAACCCTTCCTGACGCTCTATCATTGGGACCTGCCCCAGGCCTTACAGGACGAGGGCGGCTGGACGAACCGCGACGTCTGTCACGCCTTCGCGGACTACGCCGCGCTGATGGTCAAACGCCTCGGCGACCGCGTCCGGTACTGGACGACCTTCAACGAGCCGGCCGTCGCGGCCTTCGACGGCAACCTGATGGGCGAACACGCGCCGGGCATCCAGGACCCGCGCGTCGCTTATCAGGTCGCGCACAACCTGATGGTCGCGCACGGGCTGGCCGTGCAGGCCGTCCGCGCCGCCCGGCCGGACGTCGACGCGGGGATCGTCCTCAATTTATGGACGTCCGATCCCGCCTCCGATTCTCCCGCCGACCTTGCCGCGGCGGAACTGGCCTGGCAGCGCGGCGAAGCGCTTTTCCTCGACGCCGTCTTCAAGGGATATTATCCGTCCGCCGTCTACGACCTGCTTGGCGGCGCCATGCCGGAGATCCGAAGCGGCGACATGGCGTTGATCACGCAGGAACTCGATTATGTCGGAGTCAACTTTTACTCGCGCAACCTCGTCGGCGCCGAGGGAAACGTCAACCCCGTCCCGGGCGCGGAGTACACCGAGATGGGCTGGGAAGTCTGCGCGTCCGCCCTGCGCCGCCTGCTCAATCGGATCAACCGGGACTATCGCCTGCCGCCCATCTATATCACCGAGAACGGCGCGGCCTTCAAAGATGAAGTGAGCGCGGACGGAAAAATCCACGACCCGCGCCGGCTCGACTACCTGAAGAATCACTTCATCCAAACCCGCCTCGCCATGCAGGACGGCGTGGACGTGCGCGGCTACTTCGTCTGGTCCCTGCTCGACAACTTTGAGTGGGGGCATGGATACTCCAAACGTTTCGGAATCGTCCGCGTGGACTACGAGACGCAGGAGCGTATGGTGAAAGATTCGGGCGAATGGTACGCGCGCGTCATCGCCGCGAACGCGGTGGAGGAGGGGCAGCCATGATAACTTCCGAGCGGGAATTTCTGAAATTTCTGGGCGCCCACGGATTTGCCTGCCGGCGCGTCGAGCATCCCGCCGTGTTCACCCGCGCGGATGCGGAACGGCATCGTCCCGACGCGGACGCGGCGCCGGCAGGATGAAAGATCAGCCCCCCGATCTCGAAGACCGGGGGGCTGTTTGGTTGGGAGGGGGCTGCGCGGCGACTACGGGATGTAGTATTCCACGATCAGTTGCGGGCGCGATGCAAAGGGCGCGTTGCCGCTGAACAGGCTGAGGTAGTTGGCGACCGAGTTGTTGTTATCGTCCAGCTTGAAGCGCAGACGGATTTGCGTCACTCCGCCGCTGGTCCCCAGTTTGTTGATGAAGGCCTTGGATGGGTTCAGGTTGAACGTGAACCACCCGCTTGTGGCGGCCGTCTTGAAAGGCCCCATCGTCTTGCTGGCTTTGGTCTGCCAGTCGGTGATTTGAAGCGATGTCGCGCCGAACGCGCCCTTGCGGATATCCACCATGATGCCCTGGAATATCGTCAGGGGATTCCCGCTTCCGGTGACGCTCTGTTGACGGACCTTGAGCGTGACCTTGACGATGACGGCATTGTCGGGCAGGGTTGCGCCGGTGGCAAAGGACAGGATGGAGCGATACTGCTTGCGGTCCGCCTCGTCGCCGATGCGGAGGGTTGTCGCCGCTTTATTCATCGTCCAGCCCTTGTTGCCGTTCTCGGCGGATTCGAGGATCCATCCATCCTGGGCGCCGCTGGAGCGGAACGTCCTCTTCTGAATCTGAATGGCTGTGACCGTGAATTTGCCGTTGACGTAGGATGTGACCACGTAGTTGGCTCCCGGGTCGCCGCCGCTGCAGACGATATCGTACTCTCCCGGCACGGTGTGCGCGGCAGGCACGCTGCAGGTTGGCGGGGTCACGAAGGCGTCGGTCCCCGCGAAGCCGCTGGCGGTGTAGGTGAATACAGGATCGGGCTGGTTGGCGACCTTGGTCTGGTCGTCTGCGGTGACGGTGATCTCGCCGGCGGTGATGTCGGCGGTGGCGGCAGCCGTGACGTTGAGCAGGTTGTAGTTGCCCGCGTCTGCGCCTTCGATGGCGATGCCGGTCACGGTGACGGTCTTGCCGGCGCCGACGTCCGCGGTGTCGAAGTCTGCCGCTGTGAATGTGGCCGTGACGGCGTCCCCGGCCAGGGCGTCAGTGGAGAGCGTCGCCAGGGCGGCGGTGGAGCCGTCGTAGGGCTTGTTGCTGGCAGTCGCGGAGACGGTCAGGTCTTTGGCGGCGATGTCGGCGGAGAGGGTCGGCGGGGTCAGCGTGTACTTGTGCGCGTCTTTGCCGCCGAGGCTCAGGCCAGACAGGGTCACGACTTTCGCGGCGCCGGCGTTTTTGTTGTCGAAGGCCGCGGACGCGCCGGTCGTATCCAGCGTAACGATGTCGCCGCCGGTCACGCCAACCAATACATATCCACTGGCGTCGAACGCAGCGTTTGTATTGCCGTCGTAAACTTTATTGCTGACTGTGATGCCGGTGACGGTGATCGCGTCGATCTCGTCCCACTGGGCGTAGAGGGTGTGGTCGGCCGCGTTGGAGACGATGGTAGCCGCGGTGACCTCGGTCCCGCCGGAAGCCGCGGTGAACCAACCGTTGAAGACGAAGCCCGCGCGGCTAGTCGTGGCGAGTTCGCCGTAGGGCTCGCCGAAGGTCACGGACTTGGATGTCGGGTCGGGATCGCTACCGCCGTTGGCGTCGAAGGTGACCGTGTAGGAGTTGACGCTCCATTGGGCGTAGAGGGTGATGTTCGCGATGAAAGTGTAGTTGGCGCCGTTGGCATAAGGAATACCGCCGCCATTGGCTTGGGTATTCCAGCCAGTGAAGGTGTGACCTGTGCGCGTGAAGACGTTGAGCGTCAACGGAGCGGTGGTATTGTAGTCTCCAGTCTGGTTGCTCATTGAGCCGGTACCGCCGTTGGCTTTGAAGGTGACGGCGTAGGCGTTGATGGTCCAGTGGGCGTAGAGGGTGTGGTCGGCCGTGTTGGAGACGATGGTGGCCGCGGTGACCTCGGTTCCGCCAGTTTCGGCGGTGAACCAACCCGCGAACGCATAACCCGTGCGGCTGGTCGTGGCGAGCGCGCCGTAGGCCGAGCCGAACGTCACAGGCTTGGTAGCCGGGGACGGGGCTGTCCCGCCGTTGGCGTTGAAGGTGACGGTGTAGGAGTTGGCCGTCCACTGGGCGTAGAGGGTGTGGTCGGCCGTGTTGGAGACGATGGTGGCCGCGGTGACCTCGGTCCCGCCAGTTTCGGCGGTGAACCAACCCGCGAACGCATAACCCGTGCGGCTGGTCGTGGCAAGCGCGCCGTAGGCCGCGTCAAACGTCACAGGCTTGGTAGCCGGGGACGGGGCTGTCCCGCCGTTGGCGTCGAAGGTGACGGTGTAGGAGTTGGCCGTCCACTGGGCGTAGAGGGTGGCATCAGCCGCGAAAGGATAGGTGGCGCCGTCGGCATAGGAAGTCCCCGATCCGTTGGCGGCGGTATTCCATCCGCTGAAAGTGTAGCCGGAGCGGGCGAAGGCATTGAGCGTCAGGGCGGTTGGGGCGTTGGCAACCTGCGGACTCATCGTGCCTGTCCCGCCGTTGGCGTCGAAGACGACGGTGCGGTTGGTTGAGGCGGTCAGGTTGAGCTCCTCAAGAGTGCCGCCTTGCCAGGGCGCAGTCTGGTCGGCGATGTAATCCCCGATGTAGAAGACGACCGTATCCCCCGGGACGCCTCCTTGGATACCCGGCTCATCGGTATCTTCGCCTGGGACATCGAAGGTATAGACTGTGTCTCCCTCGTAGATAAGCGCTGTCCCCCAGGCGTAAATGACGCCGTTGATGCGCGCGCTGACGACGGTCCCCGTTGGCACGTTGGCGCCGTCCAGTTTCACGGTTCCGTAAAAACTGGATGGGAGGGGAGGCATGGCCCGTGCTACCGCGACGTTGGCGAGGAGCAGGGCGAAAGCCAGAAATACTGCTGTGAAAACACGCTGAATTTTCATTTTGACCTCTTTGGTGTATCAATCTGATTGATTCCGTTTTTCGCGCGCCTCAAATTTGTTGATTGCGCCCGACATTGATGTTCCTTTCTCCCGACCAGGGTCAGGGATGTGTATTTCTGACCCTGGCCGGGGGTTGTGATTAGGGCAGATATTTCACTGACCAGATGTGGTTTGCAAGGACCCTGATCCAGTAGCCCCAACCGGGGAGCAGCTCGGTCAGGTCGTTGGCGTACGGCGGGCTCGACAGCTTGAACAGCTTCCACGGATCGGACAGGTCGAACGCGCGATACGTGTACACGTACGTAAAGTCTGTGCCGAGGCCGTTGGCGCTCAAGACCAGGGGCAGCGACCGGTTGGTCGCGGACGGATATCCCACAAGGTTCCAGCCTCCCGCATTGGTATACAGGTGGATTTCGGTCGTTACTGGAACCAGCCCGGTCACTTCCAGAGTGTCGGCGCTCGTCATGCGGATCCAGAAGCCCATGGTTTCGTCGAGGTTGGTCAGCGTGTTGGTATAGGGGGGCGCGGACGGCGCATACTTTATCCAGTTGCCGCTTGCGCTATGAGCGCCCGTCGCGTCCCAGGCATAGACCATGTTGTAGTTGCCGGCGATGCTGGCGAGGACGCTCGCAATGCTGGTGTCGGCCGGATGCACATTGAACGAGACCAGGTTCCAGCCCACAGTCAGCGGGATGCTGTGCGTGGACGTGGCCTGCTCGATGACCAGCGTCCCGCTGGCCGAGCCGCTGTAGTTCGGGTCGTTGACGGCCGCGGTCACGGCGTAACTGCCGACCGCGGTCGGCGGCGTGGGCGATCCGTCGTAGGCGACGTCCACGCTCAGACCCGCCGGGTCGGTCGTGACCGTCACCGGTTTCGGCGTCTCGTCGTAGGTCTGGGTGAGGTTGTCCAGTGTGACGGTCGCGGCGGCCTTGACGATCGCGAAGGTGTGACCGGTTGCGAGCGTGAGCGCATAGTTGGGGCCCGCGCTCAACGTCCCCAGCGTGAATGCGTAGGTTCCAACGTCTTCGCCGGGATCGCGTCCCAGCCCGCCGGTGAACGAGTCTCCGCTGACGAGGGACGGCGTGGGCGTGAAGGCGAATGTCGGTTCGGGCGCGCCGAAGACCTTGCTCTGTCCGTCGTCTGGCGTGATCGTGACCGCTTTGGCGGTGATGGCGAAGTCGGCGGCGTTGTAGACGATGTTGTAGTTGCCGAGGACTTCGATCGGGCTGAGCGCGGCGCTGATGGCGTAGGGCCCGCCCGGAACGCTCTCGCCCGCAGCGCGGCTGTAAGCGGCGGAGACGTTATCGGCGGGGAGGAAGCCGGTCAGGGTCCCGGTGAGAATCGGGTCGGGGTCGCCGTAGGCCTTGCCGGCGGCGTCCGGCGTCACCGAGGCGATCTTCGGGACGATGGTGAAGCTGGCGGTGTTGTAGGTGATGTTGTAGTTGCCGAGGACGCTGCCCGGATTGAGTATCGCGCTGATGAGGTAGGGTCCGCCGAGGACAGTCTCGCCCGCGACGCGGCCATAGGTGGCGGCGACGTTATCGCCCGCGAGGAAGCCGGTCAGGGTCCCGGTGAGAGCCGGGTCGAGGTCGCCGTAGACCTTGCTGGCGGCGTTCGGCGTCACCGAGGCGTCTTTCTTGTTGACGGTGACGGTCTGGCTGCCGCTGCTGGAGAAGAAGTCGGGGTCGCCTGAGTAGTTGGCGGCGATGAGGTGCGAGCCGCTTCCCACAGCCGAGGGGGTGTAGGTGACCGAGCAGGCGGCGCTGCCGTCCGAGCCGCTGAGCGCGCAGGGGCTGGCGGCGAAGTTGCCGCTTCCGTTCGTGGTCCACGCGACGGAGCCGGTCGGGGTCTTCGCGCCGGAGCCGCGCGTGACGGTGGCGACGCAGGTGACGCTCGAACCGTAGTCGACGACCGGGGTCCCCGCGCCGCAGTTGACGGTCGTGCTCGTGCCGATCGTCGTCACGGTGTAGGTGACCGAGACCTGGATGTAGTCTACGTAGGCGATGCGGTTCACGTCGCTGACGACGGAGAGCGCGACGCCAAAGTCGTCGGCGTTGATGTCCTCGGGAGTCCAGGCAACGCCCCACAGGTCCGCGGGCGAGCCGTAGAGCGCGGAGGCTGGCGAGCCGACCGGCCATTCTGTGCTGGCGGCGGCTTTGTTGTTGCCGACGATCGTCCCGTTTTTGATCAGCCTGACGACGCTGTCGCGCACGTCGAAGTAGCCGACGTTCTGGCCGCTTTCGAAACGCCCGATTGTGACCGCGATGCCGGTGATTTCAGCGTTGGCAGGGATGGCGAAGCCGTAGTCGGTCCCTTTCAGGTAGGCGGAACTCAGGGTGGCTCCGCTGAGCGTGGCGCTGGCGTATTTCGCGTCGTCGGCGGTGATGAAGCCGGGGTTGGCCCAGTCGGCTTTGCCCGCGACCGGCGTGTTGCTCCCTGCGCCGGCGTCGGCGTTGGGGGTGGTCGTGCCGGTGACGGACGGCAGGGCGGTGAAGGTCACATCTTCGCCGTAGGCGACGCCGGCCGCGTTGGCGGCGTAGGCGCGGACGTGGTAGAGCATGCCCGGCGTGAGGCCGGTGATGCTGCTGGTGAAGGCGCCCGTCGCGATCACGTCGCCGTCGGCGGTGTGGCTATCCGCGAGCGTGGGGTTCGGCAATAGGCTCCAGACCACGCCGTGCTGGGTCGGGTTCGGGACGCCGAGCGAGAGGATGGTCCCGTTGCCGACGGCGGTGGCGGTCCCGATGGAGGAGACGGCCTGCGTGGTGACGGTGGGAACGATGTGCGCGGTGAAGATCACGTCTTCGCCGTAGGATGTGCCGGCGGCGCTGGTGGCGTAGGCGCGGACGTGGTAGGTGACGCCCGGCGTGAGACCGGTGATGGCGCTGGCGAAGGCGCCCGTTTCGCTGACCGGGCCCTCGGTGGTCTTGTTATCCGCGAGGGTCGGGTTGGGCGAGACGCTCCAGACCACGCCATGCTGGGTGGGGGCGTACGTGCCGAACGCGGTGATGTTGCCGTGACCGATGGCGGCGGAGGTGGTGATGTCTGTCGCCGTTTGCGTGGTGACGGTGGGCGCGAGCAGGGTGGTGAAGGCGACTTCCTCGCCGTAGACTGTGCCAGCCGCGTTGGTGGCGTAGGCGCGGACGTAGTACAGCGTCCCCGGCATGAGGTTGGTCATGGAACTGGTAAACGCGCCGGTCGCGTTCACGGGCCCGTCGGCGGTTTTGTCGTCCGAGAGGGTTGGGTTGGGGGAGAGGCTCCACACTACGCCGTGCTGGGTGGGATTCGGTACGCCGAGCGCGGCGATGTTCCCGTTGCCGGTGGCGGTCGTGGTGGCGATGTCGTCCACGGCCTGGGTTGTGACTGTGGGCAGTTGATGGGCGGTGAAGACCACGTCGTTTCCGTAGACCGTGCCGGCCGCGTTGGTGGCGTAGGCGCGGACGTGGTACAGCGTCCCCGGCGTGAGTCCGGTGATGGCGCTGACGAACGCGCCGGTCGCGTCCGCCGGACCGTCGAGGGTCTTGTTATCCGCGAGGGTCGGGTTCGGCGAGACGCTCCACACCATGCCGTGCTGGGTGGGATTCGGTACGCCGAGCGCGGCGATGTTCCCGTTGCCGGTGGCAGTGGAGGCGGTAATGTCGCTCACGGCCTGCGTGGTGACGGCGGGCAGTTGGTAGGCCGTAAACGTGACGTCCTGGCCGTAGACTGTGCCGGCCGCGTTGGTGGCGTAGGCGCGGACGTGGTACAGCGTCCCCGGCGTGAGGCCGGTGATGGCGCTGGTGAACGCGCCGGTCCCGTCCACCGGGCCTTCGGTGGTTTTGTTGTCCGCAAGGGTCGGGTCTGGCGAGACGCTCCAGACCACGCCGTGCTGGGTGGGAAGCGGTTCGCCGGTTGCTTCGATGGAGCCGTTGCCGACTGCGGCGGCGGTGGTGATGCCGCTGACCGCCTGGGTGGAGACGACCGGCAGGGATTGGCCGAGCGGCAGAAATTCGAACGCGCCGCGATCGTCATAGACGCGGACTCCCGCGCCGGTGTTGGGGGTGGCGGGATCGTCCACGCGCGCGTTGCCCATGATGTCTGTGAGGGAGGCGTTGGGGGCGTCGGAGTTGGCGCTGTCGATGGCGGGCGAGCCGGGCTTGAGGTAGTAGTCGCCTACAATGCCGAGTCCGTTGTAGGGGATGCCGGTCTGCCGCAGGACGGGCGCGACGGGCGACACGAAGAGCGGGTCGCCCTCCAAACCGTGTACCTCCTGCGTCGGCACGATCGCATGGAACGCAGCCAGGGAGATGTAGCCGAGGTCGTTCCAGATGATCTGAACGGTGGCGTCTGTGCGGTGGAAGAGGTTGTAGTCAATGTTCGCGCCGGCGATGGAGTTCTTGTCCACGCGCAGGTTGCCGCCCCAGGAACCCGCCGGGGGCATGGTCCCGTTTTCGGAGAGGATGTTGTTGACGACGACTCCGCCGAACGAACCGGTGGCCGCCGTGTTGCCCTCCAGGTTGACCCCAACCGTGCCGTTGCCCTGGACGGTGTTGCCGACGATGATGTTGTATGGCGATTGGTTGACGTCAATGCCGTGGTCGCCGTTTTCGTAGGTCAGGTTTCCGATGATCAGGTTGTACGTGGAGGCCTTGTTTTCGCTGTCCCAGTAATACACGTTGATCCCGGAGTCCTCGTTGCTGTAGGTGACGTTGTTGATCACCGTGTTGTAGTCGCTGCCGGTCAGTTCGATCCCGGCGGCGTCGGTCTCGATCTCCGAGAAGTTCTCGAACGAGATGTTGTTGCTGATGAGGTTGTGATCGCCGCCGACCACGCGGATGCCGATGCAGGTGTTGTAATCGGTGACGTTGCCGGTGATGGTGGAGTAACTGGTGTTTCTCAGGTAAATGCCCTGCTCGTAGGGATGCGTCGGCGACGTGATCCCGGCGCGGCTGACGTGGTTGTTCAGGAGGGTGATGTGGTGCGAGGCGTCCACGTAAATGCCTTTGTACCAGGTTTGGTCAATCGTGAAGCCCTCGACGACGATGTAACTCTTCGTCGAGATTCCGAACGCCGCGCCGAACCCGGTCCCGGGCGCGGTCCCGGTGACGACAACGCCGGGGTCCGCCCAATAGGTGATGGGATTCTCCGCCGTGCCGCTGTTATTCGGGAAGATCGTCTCTGCGTACGTGCCGTGCAGGACATGCACGATCTGTCCGGCGGTCGCCAGGTAGGCGCCTCTCCCGATGGTGCAGAAGGGAACCGCCATCGAACCGACCTGGCCGGTATCCGTACAGGCCGGGTTCGTCTTGTCCACGTAGTACACCCGGCTGGTGGTCGTGACGTAGTTTTGGGCATGCTGGTTTGCGACGATATTGGTATAGGTCCGAGTGGCGGGCTTGAATCCATACCCGCTCAGCGAGGGCGTGACGATTCCCGACCAGTTGTACGGAACCTGGAAGGAATAATTGCCGACCTCGTCCGACGTGACGGTTTTTGGCGTCCCGTCGGTGTAGCTGAGGGTCACGCCCGCGCTCCCCGTGTTCCCGGAGATCGTCAGGGTCAGGCCGATGGCGGCGTAATTCTGTCCGCTCAGGTCCGACAGGACGTTGGCGTAGGTCATGCTGACGGGGGAGAAATCGTACCCGGTCTTGGAAGGCGTGACCGTGCCGGACCAGTTTGCGGGGACCTGGATCGAGTACGCGCCCGAGCCGTCCGACGTGACGGTTTTTGGTATGACGTCTTCGTAGCTCAGCGCCACGCCGCCGACGCCGGTGTTCCCCGAAATGGCGTGCGCGGTGACGCTGATGGTCACTGTGGCCGGCGGGCCGTCCGTCTCGCCGTCATTGGCCTTGAACGTGAAGCTGTCTGTGCCGGAGTACTCGGCGTCTGGAGTGTAGGTGCGCGTGGCGCCGCTGCCGCTCAGGCTGCCATGCGAGGGTTCGTCCACGATGACGAAGGCGAGCGGGCTGTTCTCCACGTCCGAACCGGTCAGGGTGATGTCCACGGGGGCCTGCCATGGCGTACTGACGTGTTGTGGATCCGCGACCGGCGCGTCGTTGACCGAGTTGACGGTTAACAGGAACGAGTCGTTGACGGTCGCGGTCCCGTCGCTCACGGAGACGGTGATGGTGGCCGCGCCGTACTGGTTGGCGGCGGGCGTGATGTTCAGCGTGCGGTTCGCGCCGCTCCCGCCCGGGACGATGTTCCCGCTCGGGACCAGCGCCGCGTTCGAGGAATCGACGGTGACGAGCAGGTATGCCGGGTTGGTTTCCGCGTCGCCGATGGTGAACGGAATGTCGCCGGTGGCGGTATCCTCGTCGGTGGTTTTGTCGGCGATGTCGGAAATGGTCGGGGCGGTGTTGTTCTTCGTAAAGGTCCGCGACCAGACCGGGCTAGTGGAGCCGTTTTTGTAGATGCTGTACGTAAATGTAGGACCGTTGACGCTGATGGCGGCGAATCCCTGAGCGCCGGCCATGTCGGGATAGAAGTAGTCCAGGCGTTCGGGGAAGACGTATTCGTTGTATGTGGCGCCGCCGGATGGGGATGAGATGAACATCTCGTAGCTGTGCGTCAACCCCGAGACGCGCGTGCCGTCCATGTGCGTCCACGATAGGAGATGTTCGTGTCCATGGATGGTCGCGGTGACGATGGGATGCTCGTTGAAGAGCGTCATCAGGTCCGGCGGGGTGCAGGCGGTGTTGGTCCGGCCGGCGCAGGTGCAGTGGACGCTTTCTGTGCAGTATTCGGAGCCGTGGAAGTAGACGAAGGCGTGCGTCAGCCCCTGGCTTTCCGCGTAGGTTAGGCGCGCGTCCAGGAAGTTCAATTGGCTGGTCGTCAGCAGGTCGATATCGCCCGGAACGTCCAGCCCGATGAAGATGGAGTTCCCATATTCGAAACTGTAGTTCAGGTAGTCCGAATTGGCGTCGAGCGAGACGTAGTTCCTCGCGTACGGCGGCAGGGTTCTGGCGTTGGCGGGCATTTCAAAGTAGGCTTCCCAAAGCGCCGCGCTGCCTGGCGCTTGGTTGTCGTGATTGCCGCGCACCAGGAAGGTTTTGTTGAACAGGCCCGTGTTCTTCAGGACGTTGATCATCGAGTCCATGTCGGCGTTGATTACGCCGTCATTTTCCAGATCGCCGTTAAAGAGGACGAAGGCCGGGTTCAGGGACGCCATTTGGGTGGCGGTGGCGGTGAAGTAGGCGACCTCGGAATGCGCGTCGCCCATGGACGCGAAGGTGAACGCGTTCGGCGCGGCGGCGTAGTTCTGCGCGGTCTGGTTGGCGGTCACGTTGACGTAGGTCCGGGTGGCTGGCGAGAAGAAGAAACCGGACTTCGAAGGCGTGACCGTGCCGGACCAGTTGTAGGAGACCTCGAAGGAGTACGCTCCTGAACTGTTCGCCGTGGCGGTTTTCGGGCTCCCGTCTGTGTAACTCAACACGACATTGCCCGTGCCGGCGTTGCCAGAGATGGTGACGTTGGCGAGCGAGGCCGTGTAGTCCTGGTTGGCCTGGTTGCCGGCGACGTTGGTGTAACTCCGGTTGGGCGGCGAAAACGCGTAACCGGTCTTGGACGGCGTCACCGTGCCAGACCAGCCGTGCGGCACGTTAAACGAGTAGCCGCCCGACCCGTCGGCGGTGGTCGAGCCGCCGGCGTAAGTCAGGGTCGCGCCCGCGCCGGCCGTCCCCACGCTGCCGCTGATGGCGTAATTGACGGCCGCGGCGGTGTAGTTTTGCGCGGTCTGGTTGGCCTGAACGTTGGAGTAGGCGCGGCTGGACGGCGAGAAAGTGTAGCCGGTCTTGGACGGCGTCACCGTGCCGGACCAGCCCGCCGTGACCGTGAACGAGTAGTTCCCCGAACTATTCGCGGTGGTGGAACCGCCCGTGTACGCGATCGTCGCGTTGGCGCTTCCGGCGTTGCCGCTGATCGTGTAGGTGGTCAACGTGGAGGCGGTGTAGTTCTGAAAGTATTGGCTGCTGGAGAGGTTGGTGTAGGTCCGGCTGGCCGGCGAGAAGGTGTAGCCGGGCTTGGACGGCGTCACCGTGCCGGACCAGCCGTTTGGAACGGTGATCCAATAGCTCCCCAGCCAATTGGCGGTGACCGATCCGCTTGTAGTGCCGGAATAGGTCAAAACAGCGTTGCTCGTGCCGGCGTTGCCAGAGATGGTGCGGTCGCTGGGGGCGGCTTGCGCCGGGTCGGCCCCGGCGCCCGCCAGCAGCCCGGACAGGATCATCAGCATGACGATGAACCGGACGAAGGGCGCGAACGGGATTTTTCCATTTCTAGTTTTCATGGTGTTCCTCCGGGAAAAAAGAGTTGAAAAACGATCCAGGAATCGGGCGTTCATTTCTCCTCCAGGGATCAAGGCCTCGTTCAGGAGCGTGAACGATCGGCCCGCTTTTACAGGGAATGCCCTGCGCAGTTGGATTTCGGATTCTGATTGACTTTCAGGCTGGATTAGATTCCCTCTGTGTTTCGCGTTCCGCGCGCGTCGCGGCCTGGACGGTTAATGAAGCGTAATTGACGAAGACGCCATTGGATTTTCGGCTTTCCCGCGTTTGCCGAATTTTTCCCTGAACCAGTCGGCGGCCCGCCCTTCCCAGCGGGGTTCGCGCGGACTGCCGTCCAGGATGACGCCGATCACGTTGGCGTCGATCACGCGCAGTCTTTCCAGGGCGGTCTGCGCGGTCTCGACGCGGGTGTGTCCCTGCCTGACGACCAGGAGAACCGCGTCCACTTTGGAGGCCAGGATTTGCGCGTCGGCTGTTTCCAGGGACGGGCCGTTGACAATCGTCAACTCGGCGGCGTTCTTGAGACTGCCGAGAAACTGTTCCAATTTGTCGGCGTTCAGCCACGCGACCGAGTCCCTGCTGGCCGCGCCGGCGGCGATCAGGGATAGACCGTCCACGCCCTTCACGGCAACGCAGACGCTTTTCACGTTCAGCTGGACGTCGGCGAGGTCCGCCAGTCCCTTTTTGTTTTCCAGGCCGAAGAGACGGTGCAGGTGCGGGCGCTTGAGATCCCCGTCAAGGAGGATGACCCGTTTTCCCTGTTGCGCGTGGATGACCGCCCAATTGGCGGCGATGCTCGTTTTGGCGTCCTTTGGATTCGCGTTGGCGATCATGGCGGCGCGGATGTTTTTTCCCGCGCCGACGATTTCCAGGCTCGCGCCCAGGGCGCGGAACGCGTCGGATTCGACCGAATGCGGATCCTTCAGCGCGACGACGTCCCTTCCGCCGCGGCGGTCGCTCACCGTTCCCAATACGGGCAGGCCGAACGCGTCTTCCACTTGCCGGGGTTTCCTGATCGAATCGTCGAAGTGGTCCAGGGTCAGGACGAGGGCGGCTGCGAAGGCCAGTCCCACGAATCCGCCCAGCAGGAGATAGAGCGTCGGCAACGGACGGACCGGTTTTTCGGGCGGCGCGGCGGGAACGATCTGCATCACGTTCTTTTGATTCTGTGCGCGCGCCAGCCGCGCGTTTTCGCGATTGTTGATCAGGGTCAGATTGATCTGTTGATACAGAGTCCAGGTGGATTGGAGGAGCGCCAGCGAGGGGTTTTCCAGCCCGGTTCCGCTTTGGCCGGGCTTCCCGATGAACGTCAGGTTGGTTTGGACCTGCTGGTAGAGCGCCAGCAGGGCGTTGAGCTGGTTCGCTTGCGCCCGTTTTTCGGCGATGGCCGCGCGCTGCTGCGAGTTGGGCAGGTCGGGGAAGGCCGCGATGTCCCGTTCCAGCGAGGCGATTTCCGTCTTTAATTGTTCGATCTGCCGGTTGACCTGCGCCAATTGCTCCTGGAGCCCGGTTTCGTTGACCTGTTCGATGTGGGCTTGCAGCCCGTCAATCTGCTCCTGCACCTGCCCCATCTGTTCCGTGATGGCGCTTTCCAGCTCCATGTAGCGCGCGGATAAAAGCGCGTCGCTTTGCCGGATGAGCGCCTGCACCAGCAGGTTGACGATCGCGGCCGCCCGCTGCGGATCGGCGTCCTGCGCCCTGATCTGGATGATCAGCGTGTTGGGGATCGCCTCCGCCTGGACCGCGTCCGCGTTCACCGCGCTTCCCAGTTGCTCTGAAACTTCGCCCAGCGTCTGCCGGGACTTCGCCAGGTGCAGGTTGATCGCCAGCAATTGCTCGTCGCTCAGCGACAGCGGGTCTACGGCGACCGGCTGGCGCGCCTGGCTCACGAACACTTTGGCGTTCGCTTCATAAACCGGCGTTTGCACGCGGGCGATCCAGAATCCGAGCGCCATTCCCAGGATCAGCCCCATCGCAATGGTCCGGATGTTGCGTAACATCAGCAGGATCAGGTCTTTGATTTCCATGGATTTTCCTCTCGGTAAAAGGGCGCGTCGATTTTCCGACGGAGCGATTGGATGGAAAGCGACGCGGCGCGGCAGGATGGGGAGGCGTCCGCCTCACCCGTTCGGCAGGAACTGGCCGCGCATGTTCTCGAAGTCGCGGGCCGCGCGGGCGTAGTCGTCGGGACGGCCCAGGTCCTCCCAATAGCCGTCGAATTCGTATCCGACCACCTTTTCGCCGGCGGCGATCAATTTCCGAACCAGGTCGGGGAAATCAAGGTATTTGTTGCAGGGGATGTAGGCTAATACGGAAGGCTCGAACACGTAAATTCCCATGCTGACGAGGAATTCATAGACCGGTTTTTCGATATACCCGTGGACGCGGTAATCCCCGTCTTTTTCGATCACGCCCAGGTCGATCTTCGACTGGCGGCGGTGGGAGGCGATGGTCGCGGCCGCTTTCTGTTCATGGTGGAAGCGGATCAGGTCGCGCAGGTTCAATGTGGTCAGCACGTCGCCGTTGGAGACGATGAAGGTCTCGTCCAGCCCGTTCACCAGCGCGATGGGGCCGGCCGTCCCAAGCGGGAATTGTTCGTGGCTATAAGTGATGTTGAGTCCGAACTGGCTGCCGTCCTGGAAAAACGCGCGCAGTAACTCCGACAGGTGTCCGACGGTCAGGACAATGTCCGTGATGCCAGCCGCTTTCATCTGGAGCAGCATGACTTCGAGGATGGGCATATCGCCGATGGGCATGAGCGGTTTGGGGAGGATCGTGGTGTAGGGCGCGAGGCGGGCGCCTTTGCCGCCTGCAAGTACGACTGCTTTCATGGCTGCCTGTCCTTTTTCGATGAGCTTGATCTGGAACGAGGGCGAACGGGGGGCCGGCCCGCGCGTCATTTCGCCGGCAGGCGCTCCTCGCTTTCGTTGGCGCGGCGCGCCAGGCAATGCCGGCATTGGAAATTGTCGAGGGGTTTGGCAAGTCCGCCATTGGACGCCCCTCCGTCCAGGCTGCTGAGCGAGCCGAAGATATCGGGCGCGACCGCGATCCTCGCCGGCAGGAAACTGGCTGTGTTGTGGAATTCGCTGTATTTGTGCGACGCCATCTGGTTGTCGGCCAGGATGATCAGGTCGACGCGGCTTTTCTGGACGATCTGCCGGATGTCCTCCACCTTGCCGACGATCCTCGACCCGTAGATGTTCATGCCCTGCGCGCGAAGGTCGTTGTCGATGAATCCGACAATTTGGAATTTTCGGGAATAAGCGGGATGCTCCATGAGCCACGCGATATGCTCCGCCGTGCGCCCCGAACCGACTACCAGGACGCGTTCGCGCGCCGCGCCCGCCGGGGCGCGGCGAGTCAACGCCTGGTGGAACAGGCCGGCCGCCAGCCGGCGGCGGTAACGGACGGCGGTCATGCCGAGGAGAGTCAGCAGGGACGCGGCCAGGACCGTCTCAGGGACGCGGGCTCCCGTCAACCCCAGGCGAATGTGCAGGCCCAGAATGGCCGCGCTGGAGATTATCCAACTGGCTAAAAACCGCCCGGCTTCCCGAGAACCCGCTTTCTGCCAGTTGATTCGGTTGACGCCCAGCGCCAGACCTGTCAGGCTGTAAAGTATCACGGTCGCGAGAGCCATGCCGATTTTCGCGTTCCCGACGGGATTTAACAGGCCAGGCGGATGAATCGGCCCGCCGACAATCGCGATGGCGCCGAGCGCGACGAGAAAGTCCGCCAGAAACCAGCCCACATAGCGCTGGAACAGGCGCGTTAACGGGCCGGCGAACAGCAGGTTTTCTGGCGGCGAATAGGCTTTGATCTTCGGGACCAGCAATATGGCCGTCCAAAGGATGACGTCCAGGTCGAGCCAGAAAGACTGGTAGCGGACGTACAACTGGTCCAGCCGCATTTTATCGGGACTTAACTCGTGGAGGTATTTTTGCATTACCTCGCCCGCGTGGAGCATGCTCTCTTCGTTGCGATAGAGGATGGAGGCCGGGCTGGTGATTCCAGGCCGGGCCGAGAGAATTTCACGGGCGGCCTGGGCGGGCCAGGCGCGGGCGATGGACGGGTCTTCGGGACGCGGCCCGACGAGACTCATCTCGCCGATCAGCACGTTCCAGAGTTGGGGTATCTCGTTTAGTTTGGTCTCGTGCAGCCACTTTCCGAACGGGGTGATGCGTTCGTCGCCTTCGCAGGTGACGCGCAGGCCGCGGTAACTTTCCGGCGTCTCGTACATCGTGCGGAACTTGAGGATCTTGAACGGGACGCCGTTCCGTCCGATGCGCGCCCCCCAATAGAATACGGGACCCGGCGTGTCGCGCTTGATCAGGATGGCGATGACCGCGAAGAAGGGCGAAAGGACAAGCAGGCCGAAGAACGCGGCGGCGGCGTCGAAGGCGCGTTTGGCTGCTTCCCGCATTGCCCGGCTCAAAAGCGCAACGGACAAACGGGACGGTTTCACAGGTTTCGCCTGGAGTTGTTTGGTTGTGGAACGAGTCATGGGACGATCTCCGACAGACGACGCCCGCGCGCAGGCTGGGCGTCGAGCCAATTACTCATCGATCTTCTCCAGCCATTCCTCGCGCCAGAATAAAAAGCAGGAACGGTCGCAGCGGCCGAAGGCGGGCGTCCCCTCGCAGATCACGTTTTCGAGCAGGATCACGCCGCGCGTCTTTTTGACCTTGTAATCGCGTTCGTCCAGGAAACGCTCCATAGATTTGAAAACGCGCTGTTTCGTATTGCAATACTGGCGCATGCCTCCCAGGAACGCGCAGCCGCGCGTCTCTTTGAAGGGGTCGAGCATGGGTTGGATCTCCTCCCACGAGCGGACGCGCACCCAGTCGCCGGCTTTCAACTTGCCCGACGGCGCGCTCCCGGCCTCGCTTCCGGGCGGCGCGTCGTGTTGACGGGCGGCGTCCGACGCGGCCTGAGCGGGTTTTCCCGTCCCGCCGGGGGCGGAGCGGCTGCGGAGGCGGTATATTTTTTTCAGCCAGGGTTTAACGCGGTAATTCCAGGGCGCCGCCAGGGCGCGCTTGAGCCGTCGGATGAGCGGTCGAGCGTCGTTTGGCTCTGTACCTTCCGATAAATTAGGGACAATGGGCAATTGACAGCCGTCGAAGTTGGACATTTCGTCTCCTTATCGTGTCTGAAAACCGGCGACCAGCACGCGTCTTTCCTTGCGCCGTTCGAGACATTCGGGCCAGGGCTGCGCGGGCAGGACGCGTTGTCCCTCCACGTGGAAGCGCAGCATGCCTTCCGCTTTGGCGAGCAGCGGATTCGACGGGTCGCGCTGGAGCAGTTTTTGAGTCCACGTGAGGGCGGTCTGGTTCGCGAGCGGCGTCAGCAGGGGATGGAACGTCACGCATTGGCGCACCGCCTTGGGCTTCAATCCCATGCGGAATTTGAACTCGTCCACGTTGGGCGGGGCGTCCAGCGATTGGACCGTGAAGAAAATGTTCGTCACGCCTTTCCGCGCCAGCAGGTTGCGGCTGACCTCGTAGAAGACGGCGTTGTTGATGTGGTCTCCCAGAAAGCGCCGCAGGCTGGCGCAGTAGGGGATGTTGAACACATCGTCAATTTGGCAGGCGATGAGCAGCCCGGCCAATTCCCCGTTGCTGATCCCCGCCCAGGCCTCGAAGCCGGGCAGGTCTTCGGCGGCGCGGCATAGTTGCTCCCATTCTTCCTGGCTCATGCTGCGGACGCGGTCCTGCCGCTGGAGCGTGTCGCTTTGCAGGCCCCAGCCCTCGGTGGCGAGCCGCTCGAACGAAGTCCGTTCAATGGAAAAGCGTTCCAGGCCGCGTTTGACGCCATTGCGCGCCTGCGACTTCAGCATGTCCATGTGATAGGGCGGATGCAGCACGATATGATAACTGGCCTTTCCTTCCTGGTAGTTCAACGGCGCGGAAAACCGCACGGCCGCGACGCCGTGATCCATCATCAACTTGCGGATCTCTTCGCGGCGCGGCGCGATCACCCAATGATAGGGGAAGGCTTGCAGCACGCGCGGCCCGGCTTCGTACCAGTAACTGCTCTCGGTGCGATACACCCGACGCCCCTGGCGGCGCATCCATTCTGCAAAAGTCTCGGCGTTCATGGGACCTCCTGGATGGTTTTGGCCTGCGCCTGTGTCTGGCGACAAAGGGCAGTCAACATGTTCTCGAACTTCTCGACGCACTGAGCTCGGGAGTAATTCTTTTCGAGGCAGGCGCGCCCGTTTTTTCCCATCTGGACGAGGTCGGACTCCCGGTCTTTCAACTGGACGACGGCCTCCGCCAGCCGGTCGGGCGCTCCCGGCGGGACAGTCCACCCGCATGCGGCCGACTCGACGATCTGCATGAGTTCGCTTCCGGGCGGGGTCGCCGCGAGGACCGGGCGCGCGCTCGCCATCACGTTGAAGATCTTGCTCGGCAGGGAGGAGAGCGCCGCGCCCGCGTTCAACGTCACCAGGCTGAGGTCGGCCGCGGCCAGCATCTCGGCGAAGTTCTCGCGCGGCTGGAAGGGCAGAAAGCGGACGTTGGTCAGCCCTCTCTCCCGGCTGGCCTCCATCAGCGCGTCCTTTCGGACGCCCTCGCCGACGATCACAAATTGGATGCCGCTTTGACCTTGCAGGATTTCTGCCGCGCCCAGCACATCTTCGAGACAGGAGGTGAGGCCGATGTTTCCCGCGTACATCACCACGAATTTGTGTTCCAGTCCGTGCGCGCGGCGGAAGGCGTTTTCCTTTTCCATCGGGCGCACTTCGTCGGGGTCCGCCCAGATGGGGATGAATTCGATCTTGGAACCGGCGACGCCCTTTGACAGGAGAGTCTGCCGGAAACTTTTCGAGATGACCGAGATGCGTTGGGCGCGCCGGTACAGAAACGCTTCCATGCCGAGGAAGAAGTTGACGAGAGTCCGGTTCGTCATCACGCCGGCGGCGATCGCTGCGTCGGGATAGAGGTCTTCGAGCTGGAGCGCCCAGGGGACGCGGAAGATTCGGCTGAGCGCCCAGGCCGAAAGTCCGAGGGGAAGCGGGGGCGAGAAGCTCAGGATCACGTCGGGACGGCCGGCGAGGAGTCCGCCGTAGAACGCGGTCGCGCTGTACGTCCCGTAATGGAGCAGGCGCGGCAGGACGCGTTTGGAGGGGGAGATGTAACTCCAGGTGCGGATGACGCGCACGCCGTCCAGCGTTTCCGAGGAGAAGAGCCCGTTGCGGTAGCCGTCGAAGACGCGCCCATGCGGGTAGCTCGGCGCGCCCGTCGCCACCGTGACTTGATGGCCGCGCCGAACGAGATCGCTGGCGAGTTCGGCGATCAGGACGGCGGCGCTGACGTTTTCGGGCGCGTAGCATTGACCCAGAATGAGGATGTGCATGGCGGCGCTTTCGGTTTTATCGCGGGGCGAGCGCGGATTGATAGATGTCGAGCAAACGGGCGACGAGTTTTTCGATGTCGAAGTTCTCCTGCGCGAGGCGGAGACTTTCCCGCTGCATGGCGGACCGCGTCTGCGGGCTGTCAATGAGTTGGAGCAGCGCGGCCGCCAGTTGGGCCGGCTGGCCCGCCGGCACGAGCAGCCCGTTCACTTGAGGGAACACGAGGTCGGGCAGGCCGCCGACTTGCGTCGCGACGACGGGAAGCCCGCACGACAGGGCTTCGATGACGGCCATCGGCATTCCCTCGTGATAGGAGGGGTAGACGAAAATGTCGGCGGACCGGAGCGCCGCGATTTTTTCGGCGCCCGCGACGGCGGGTTGAATGTGGACGAAGGATTCCAGCCCGTCCGACTTCGCCTGCGCTTCGAGCGCGTCCATCTCCCCGGCGGTCAGTTCCTGTCCTACGAGGCGGAAGACGACCTGGTCTCTCTGCGCCCCGACGATCTTCGCGGCTCGAAGGAGGTCGAAACTTCCCTTTGCCCTGCCCATGAATCCCAGATAGAGAATTTCGAGGCCGGGCTTTTCCGTCCCTGCCGCGATCCTTTCCCGCCCCACTTTGACGTAATCGTCGAGTTGGATGGCGTTCGGCAGGTAGACCACGCGGCAGTCGGGGAGAACTTCCCGCAACCCCTTCCATTCGTTGGAGAGGACGATCACGCCGGCGCAGAGACCGATCGTTTTGCGGACGTACCATCGCCAGATTTTTCCGTGCCGCTCGTACAGCGCGTGGAAACTGCAATGCGGGTGCAGGAGGACCCTGCTTCCCGTCCACTTTGCCAGCGCGACGCACAGGCTGTGTTTGACGAAGGACAGTCCAAAGGCTGTGGCTATGTGGCTGATTTGCGGACGATGCGCCGCGGCCGCTTTCGCGAACCGGAGGCAATCTGCCAGGGCGGAAAATAGATTCGCGAGCGACCAGCGTCCGGTCTCGGATGATGCGCGCCGCCGCGAACTGGTGTCTATGAAACGCAAGTCCACGCGCTCGGGCAGGGACGAACTGAGGAGCGTTTGATAGTACGCGCCGATCCCGCTCATGGGCGGCGGGAGGTGTCCCGAAATCAAAACCCGAAATTTCTGCGCGCCCGCGCCGGAGTTGGTTTGCATGAGACCCGCCCGCGTTAATTCAGCAGAACGTTGAGATACTGATCGGTCACAAATTCCAGTTCGTACGGTCTCCAGCCCTCCTCGGCGTTGACGGCGGGACGCTCCGCCAGAACTTCGAGGATGGCGCGCGCCATCTCGTCCGGTTCGTCCATCGGGACGAGGCGGCCGTAGCGGCCGTTTCCCAGGACCTCGCGCGGCCCGCTTGGGCAGTCGGTGGAGACGATCGGCGCTTGCAGCGCCAGCGCTTCCACCAGGACGGTCGGCAGTCCCTCCCATCGAGACGAGAGGACGAAGGCCGCCGTCCGCGCGAAATAGGGATAGGGGTTGGAGACGAATCCCGGCAGGCTCACGTCCGCTTGCAGACCCAGCCGTCCGATCTGCGCTTCCAACGCGGACCGATCCTCGCCCTCGCCCAAAATGAGCAGGCGCGCCGTCCGCGCTTTTTTTACGCGCGCGAAGGCGTCGAGTAATACGTCGAATCCCTTTTGGGACGTCAACCGTCCCACGCCGAGGATCACGGGAGGCTCGCCTTCCGCAAACCAGGGATGATCCAAAGCGACCCCGGCTTTTGCGTACAGTTCGGGCGTGACGATGGGGTTATAGATCACCTGGATGTTTTCGAGCGGCAGGTCCGCGGCCAGCGCCAGGTCCGCCGCGACGCCTTTGGATACGGCGATGATCTCGTCTGCCCAGGGGTAGAATTTTCGCGCCAGCGTCGGGTAGAGTTCCCAGCGCAGGTCATGTTCGCCCGCGGAGACGCGGGTCAGGGTGTTGTGTTCGCTCAATGCCACGCGGCGCGGGATGCCCGTCAAGCGTCTCGCCCAGATCGCCGGGATGTTGGCGTGCAGCGCGGAGAGCAGGGCGGCGGGGCGTTCCGTCCGAAGATAGCGAACCAGGGACGGCAGGCAGGTGAGCACGCGCGTCGCTTTCAGGTCGACCATCCGCACCGAGGCGGGGATTTGATCCATGTACGGGCCCTCGGCGCGCGCCAGCGTCAGGTCGACGCGGAAGCCGCGGGCGGCGATGCCCGCCGCGAGGTTCAGGAGGATCCGTTCGGCGCCGCCGTCGTATAAGCCGGGCAGGAAGATCGTCAGGCGTTCCGAGGAGATGTTCATGGCGTCTTCTTTCAGCAGCCTAATTCGGGAAGAAGGTCTTCGACGATGGCCTGCGTCTGGCGGTTTCCCGTGTCGATGCGGAGGATTCTTAAGTTCCTGTCTTTTGCCGTCAGCGCGGACAGGATGAATTCGTATTCGGCGCGATAGCGGTCGAGAAATTCGTACACCGTCGTTTTTGACTCGGCTTTGACGATGTGCTCCTGCCCGCGCGAGCGGATGCGGTCGAGCAGGACTTCGTTGTCCGCGTCCAGATAGAAGACCGTGTGGAGCGCCGCCTCCCAGCGCTCGAAGAGGGATTGCCAGAAGCGATGCGCGGAGTCCCGCTTCAGGTATTCGGGGCCGAATAGCCGCGTCTCTGCCAGCAGGTAGACCGGGCCCTGGTCGAGGACGATGACGCCGCCGCGCTCCGCTTCTTTTCGCAGGAGCGCCGGCCAGCCGTTGAGGATGGACATCCACGCGAATTCGCGGCGGGTGAGGCGGCGGCTCCCGTTGCGCGGGAGGGCGAGCAGGCGCGGGATCAGTTGCAGGCCGTTGGAGAGGAAGAACGGCGCGTCGGCCGGTTTGTGGACGTCGGGGAAGTTTTCGAGGCGGACGCGCGCGGCGCGGCGCGTCAATTCCCGGCAGAGGGTGGTCTTGCCTGCCCCGGCCGGGCCCACAACTTCCGCCACTCTTGTCCTGCGCGGGAACGATCCATGGTTCGTCACGGGATTAAACCTGCGCCGATGTTGGGAGCGGCGCCCGAAAACGGAAAACTGACCGCGTCGTTTTTGCTCCAACGGAGGTCGCGGTCAACGACGATGACGTTCGCGGCGTAGTCAACCGAGACGATTCTCGCCTCGCCCGCGCCGATGCGGACCAGGTCGCCCGCGCCGACCCCGAAGCCGTCGCTGAAATATCCCGCGTCCGTGACGACGACCGAGCGGCCGGTGCCGGCCCCGACCGTCCGCGCCAGAGCCGTCCCTTTGCCGATCAGCGGGCTTGTGAGTTGCAAAGTGAAGTCAAAGACTGATGGGTTTACGAAAAGCGGATCGGCGGTCAGCGAATGCGCGTCCTGTCGGCTTGTTTCCCGGTAGGTCGTCCAATCCATCCAGGCCTGATCCCACTGGAACGTCAGCGGACGCGCGTTGTAAAAATCGTTGAAATCCGAGACGAAGCCCGGGCACGCGTCCAGCGAAAAGTCCACGACGCTCGCCGTTTGCGAGACGATGTTGTTTTTGAAGACGATGTCCGCGCAGGTTTGCCGGGAGAAGGAGAAATTGGCCGCGCCGCGTTCCATTCCGTCCGCGCCGTTTTTGTAGAAGGTGTTGTGCGTGACCGCGATGCGCGAGTCCGAGCCGCCGACGATCAACCCGGCCGCGTTGTAGAGATTCTCGGCGCCGCGGTTGTTCAGATAGATGAAGTTATCGTGAACGATGACGCGCTCGGAATTGGTCACGTTGAGGCCGATCTTGTTGCTTCGAAAAATGTTGTTTCTCACTAAAGCGTTTTTCGCATCGTCCATCCACGCCCCGGCTTCATATTCGTATTTTTGCGCGTTGTTTTCGCTGAGGTTGTTTTCCACGACGATGTTCTCGGAGCCGTCTTCGATCTGGATTCCCGTCGCGCCGTTGTCGTGCAGGTGATTTCCCTGAATCAGGACTCCCACCGCGTTCCAGGTGTGGATGCCCTGGGATTCGTTGTAGGCCGCTTCGTTGCCGATCACGCTGATCCGCCGCGCCCCGTCCGCCTGGCTGCCCGGGTAATCGGTGGAAATTTCGATCCCATAACTCTGTTCCTCGGGCAGGGTGTACGCGACATGGTTGTTCAGGATGCTCGAGTCATATACTTTCTTGTAAAAGAAAATTCCGTAGTGGACGTTTCCGACGTTTCTGACGGGATCGAACATCCTGCTGTTCCTGACCGTGACGAAACTCACCGGCTCGCCGCGTCCGTGCGCCATGATGCCGACGTAGTTGTCGTACGCGGCGATGTCGTCGAGGATGATGTGACTCGCCCCGTCTGAGATGGAGATCCCGGCGCGCGGCCAGGTCTCGTAGGAATTCGCCCCGCGCACGGTCAAACCGATGAACTGTAAATAACTTTTGCCCTCGATTTCGATGCAGGCGGCGCGTTTGCCGTTTTCGGCGTCTATCACGACTTCGCCGTCTCCCGCGCCCTGATAGGTGATGTATCGGTCGGCTTCGCCCGAATGCGCGGGTTTGAGTTCCTCGAAGTACACGCCGGCGTGGATGACCACGACGTCGCCTGCGCGAGCCTGTCCCGCCGCTTTTCCGATGGACGCGAACGGGGCTTCTTGTGTCCCGGGGTTTATGTCGCGGCCTTCGGGGGAGACGTGATAGTAACGACTGCCGGAGGCCGGAGCGACGATTGTGGTCGGCGTCCTCGTCGGGACGGGAGGCGGGGTCGCCCCTGGCGTGTTCGCCGTGCGCGTTTCGGCCAGGCCTTTTCCGTCGGGGCTGGCCGGCGACGCGGTGGGATTGAGGTTCGCGCAGGCGGCCAGGACGGTTAATCCCATGAGCCATAAAATGCGGATGGCGGTCTTCATTGGTTTGATCGCTGGTGTGCTGCGGCGCTCTTCCTCGTCCCCGCGTCTTTTCTCGTGAGGGAGGCGCGCGAGGCGGGATCACTTGTTCAGGGGGGCGGCCTTGGCGCGCGGCCTCAGTCCGCTTGCTTTGAACGACGGCTGGACGGTTTCCGGCAGCAGCTCGCTGGCCTGGTTTGTAAGGTTGCTCTCGATGATCATGAAACTCAGAAGTATCCAGGTAATTTTTCGAAATTCCCAGGAGAGCGAGAGCACGCCGATGGCCCATGTCAGGAAGGCGACCAGCCACAACCCGCCGTTGCTTTTGGGTTTTCGCGTAACGTCGAACACTGCCAAACCGAGCATCAATGAGAATAAAAGAAAGCCGATGAAGCCCGTTTCGGCCGCGATGGAAATGAAGGTGTTGTGGACCGCCGACCCAATGGAAAGGTCAATTGCGCCGCCGCCGACGCCCATGAGGGGATGTTGAGCCAGGACTTCGATCCCCTCCCGCCACAGGTCGACGCGGCCTCCCAGGTCCATTTCCTCGATGGAGACGCCGACCGTGGAGAGGCGGCTGATCACGGACGATGGCAGGAACGGGAACAACACCGACATGGAAAAGAGGAGAAGCCCGAGGACAAGCAGTTTTTTCTGAACCTTGATGTGCCGGGTGACCACGAGATACACGCCGAACGGCAGAATGGCGACCAGGGATGTGCGGCTGCCGGTCAGAAGGGCCGAGAAAATGGCAAGCGGGATATAGGCGAGGTTCAATATCTGCAACAGGGGGCTTTTCCCGGCGCTGACGTTCATAAAGAATAATTGCAGCGCGATCGGCAGTCCCAGCATCAGGATCAAGGTCATATCCACCGCGTTGACGCCTGTGGCGCTGTAACGTCCCTCGTATGCCACCGCTATCGAGCCGGTGATGTAGTTATGGATGGAACTATAAATTAACACGAAAGAGCCCAGGATATAGGCTTGCAGGGCCGCCATCAGTTCGGAGCGTTTCTGGTAGGTCTCCCACAGAATGATCGTCAGCACATAGATTTGCGCGTAGGTTTTGACGCGTTGCAGGACGCTGGCGCTGAACGGACTCCAAAAGAGGCTCGCGGCGTTCCACAGGAAAAACAACAGCGCAAGCGCGTGGAAGAGATGCGGTTTTCGGAGCCGCCCATCGAGCAGGACGGCGGCCAGCCAAAAACCAGCGATGCCGATACCCGCGAGCCTGGCGAGCGAACCCAGCGCGCCGATGGTGAGGCTGTCTTCCCATGGGATCATGAATATCAGGATGAGCGAGGTCCAATAAGTGAACTTGCGCACGCCAGACTCCGGGAAAGGGATTTGACCTACCGAAAGGAGTTAAGAAACCTTCTCAGGCTTTGGATGCGGTCAGGATGGCGCGGACGCGGCGGATGACGCTGTCGCGCTGGCCGCGATTCAATCCCGCGAAGAAGGAGGCTGCCAGCATGAGTCCCCCGGTCGCGGCGGCAGAAAGGAGGAACAGCGCCCAGCCCCGCGCCCCGTTCCAGCCGGAGGCCGGGAGGAAGCGCTCCAGCGCGGCCGCGGCCAGGAACAGGACGGCGGTCGCCGAAGCGGGACGCAGCGTCGCCCTGACCTGCGATGCGAATCCGATTCCCAGCAGGCGTCCGATCTGGGCCGGGTATCCGACGCTGAGGATCAACCGTCCCGCCAGCGTGCCGAGGCACAGGCCGACGATGCCCCACTTGAACCCGCCAACCAGCGCCACAGCCGCGGCGATCGAGACGGTCACCGCCAGAAGTCCCAGCAGAACTTTTCGGCTGAGGCGCAGCGTCAGGTCAATGATGTTGCCGTCGCTGCGGATGAGGGCCAGCTGCATCGCCAGGACGACGATCAGCAGGTTGGGGATGGGACCGGAAAAGTGGCCGGGCCCCACCCACAGTCCGAGAAAGACGCGGTTCCAGGTCAAAATGGACGCGCCGAGGGCGGTCGCGATCAGCCAGATGAAGATGTTGATCTCATTGCGCAGTCGAATCGCCCGCTCGTAATCTCCCGTGCCGATGATTTTTCCGAGGCCCGGCGCGATGCCGAAGATGACGATGACGATGACGCCGATCAGGGTTTCGGGGACGTATTTGGTGAGGGTGTAATCGGTGACCGCGGCGACCGAGTTGAGCAGGCCCAGCGTCACCACGTCGCTGGCGAGCAGCAGGGTCGTCGTCAAATTCCAGAGCATGAACCATCCGCTCAGTCCCAGCATTGTGCGGATGTCGCGGCGGGCGGGACGGGAGCAGCCGAACCACGACAAGTGACTGCGGATGATCCAAAAGTAAAACAGGCCGGTGGAGAGCGTGGACGCGATCAGCGCCACCGTCACGCCGACGATGCCCGTTTTAAGATGCAGGGCCAGCCAGGTGTACGCGCCGCCCAGAAAGACCAGCGCCGCCGACAAGCCCATGCGTTTGTATCCCAGGTTTTCTCCTTGCAGCGCGACTTGCGGAATGGAGGCGATCGCGTCGGCGATGATGTTGACCGCCAGCAGCGCGGCCGTCAGGCGCGCGGTCCAAATGTGCGCCTCCGGGACGCGCAACCAGAACGGGACGTACCAGCTGACGACGCCGCCCAGCCCGGCCAGCACGGGCAGGAACAGGCCCCAGATGAAGACCGCGCTTCCAACGTAACGCCGTTTCTGCTCGTAATCGGTGGATGCCTGCTGGTTCGCCAGCATCGCTTTCAACGCGAAGCCGGGCCGGCCGCTGGCGGGCATCAGGTAGCCGATCATGCGATTTAATATCTGCCACAGCCCATAGACGTAATTCCCAAGCCCGGCCACCATCAGCGGCGTGACGAGGAATCCGACGATCAGCGCCGCGCCGTAGTCGAGGACGACGGCGACCGCGTTCAGATACGCCTTCCGGGTCAGACTGCCGTCGTACAGGAGTTCGGAGAGCAACTTAAGCGGGCGGGTGAGAGTTGACATTTAAAGGCTCGACCAGATGATTTTCCTGGCGGCGGAGAGAACTTCCTCCCGCGGCCGGCCGGCGTCCAGGACGCGCGCGAACTTCTCCCAGCCCAGATTCCAGACTTCCGTCGAACGCGCCCGCACCGATTCCGCGGTCTCCTCCGTTTTTCGACGGACGGCGGTTTCGGGATCCAGCTTCAGGACGACCATCAAATCGGGCGGCTGGATCTGGCGATAGTAAAACGCCTCGCGCCTCGACATCCAGCGGATCAAGCCATCCGGCATTTTCCCCGCCCGGAGCGCGTTCGCGCACTGCGGCCCGTCCATGTGCATGAATCCCGGCAGGGAATATCGGTCGCACAGGACGATGGAGCCGTTCGCAGAATCCCGCCGCGCTCGAAGATAGGTCAGGTAGCGGTCGCGCGCGGTGCAGACGGCCCGCACGAACCAGGGAAACCCGTGCGGCTGGGACTCTTCTTCATAGGTGTCGCCTTCAAACGGATACAGGCGCAGCAGGGTCCCGATCTTGAGAATCCCGCGCAGGAGGAAGGTGAGCGGCGACCAGGCGGGCTTGCCCATGTGCAGGGTCTTGACCGTGAAGACTTCGGAAAGCCATCCCTGTAAACCCTCGACCAGCGTCGTCTTCCCCGACCCGTCCCCGCCGAGGACGGCGATGAACAGGCCGCCGTTGGCGAGACGGTTCCTGGGCGCGATCCCGAAGACGCGTCCCTGGATGGGACGCCAGACCCTGCGGGTGAACTTCAGCAGGAGGTCGAGCCAGCGCGGGCGACGGGCGCAGGCCCGCAGCGCTTTCTGAAGTCGCTCTCCTACCCGGACGCGCGTCCAAACCGGGCAGCCGGGTTGCAGGGATTGGAGACACAAGTCGAACAGGCCGCGATCCAAACCGGGTAAATGTTTTAGCGCTTCGTCCACTTTCGCGAAGTTCTCTTCTGTGGACAGAACCTCGAGCTCGCGCCGCTCGGTTTCGGAGAGCGATCCGTGCCGCATGAGGAGCGCGTCCCAGGTGGAATGTTTCAACGTCATGCGGACGACCAGCGTCGCCAGTTCGAGTTCGGGCGCGGGGACGCGGAACAATCCCTGCCGGGCTGACGATTTTAAGTAGACCTGTTCCAAAGGCAGGCGGTAATTTTTGGAGAGGTCGTTTCCGAGAATTAATTGGTAATGCGCGTGGACGTGGACCAGCCGGCCCGATTTCTCGTCCAGCCCGTAAAAGTCGCGGATGCCGGGCAGGGCCTCGCCGGGCGGCGGGAAGGTCTCCTTGAAGCCCAGTTTCGCCAGGATCCGCTCGAAGCGATGAGCGCTGGGGCGGCCGATCAGAAGGTCGAGGTCGTTCTCTCCGCTTGCCGAACGATTCAGGAATGGGTTGCTCTTCCAGTGGCAATAATCGATTCCCTGCGCCGCGAGCGAGTCGCTGAGTTTGACGATGAGGTCGAGCGCGGCGTTGTCCATCGGGGGCGTTTCATCCAATGATCGGGGCGCGTTGGAGCGCGTCGATGACGGTCAGGTCTCCGCAACTTGCGAAGGTATGAGTCCCGGCCAGGCGTTTGTCCCAATCGGGCCTGACGGAGGTCGTCCTTTTTTCGCGGTACTCCGTCTCGGAGAGGACTTCGATTTCGTTCAGGTCGAAGCCGTATCCGTAGCCTCTCGAACAATCCTGCGACGGGCGGAAGAGTTTTCCGTCCCTGGAAAAAAAGCTTCCCGCCGGCCGCGCCCGCTTGACGTCTGAGACGACCGGGTTTCGCGGGTGCGGCGTCCACTTGCCGGCGAGCAAGTCGTCTGTGTAAAACAGGAACAGTTCAAAGTTCGGGACGGCGGCTTCGTTCTCCGCGAGGGCGGCGAACATCCACCATTTGCCGTCGTGGCGGAGGAGGGTGGCGTCGGCCGCGGAGACGTTTTCCATCAGGCGGCGCTTGAAGACCCATCGGCGCGGGAACTCGGCGCACTCGTAGAGGTCAATCGTCCGGTTCGCCCCGGATTCGGGGACCATGTAAAATTTTCCGTCCCGCTCGAAGACGAAGGGATAGGAGAGGTGGTAGTCCTTTTCCAGAATTTTGACGGGCGGTTTATAGTTGCCCTGTCCGTCCATCTCGATGACGGAAATGTGTCCCTTGCGCCTCGCGTGCGCGAACTCTTCGATGAAAATGTAGTAATTCCCGTTGACCCTGACCGCGTGCGGGTCAGCCCAGAATTTTCCCTTCGGCGGAATTAGTTTGACGAACTTGTTGAAATTTGGAGGCGTCTCATTCTCCAGCGAGAACAGCAGGAACCAACGATCGGGGTAAAGGACTCGCCGCGCGGTTTCCCGAATCAGCCGAAGGGTCAGTTTGAAGACGGCCGCCAAAGTCTGGAGGTTGGACGGCGTTTCGTATTCTCCGACGCGCGCGGGCGGGGGGTTATAGTGTTCTGTTTTCTTGAGAAATTCCTCCTCGCCTATTCGATGCAGCAGGTCAATCTGCCGGGCGAGGAAGGGCGTCAATGCCCAGAAGTAGTAACTGCGGTGACGGGCAGGGGACAGCGGATAGGTCACGAAGTGGGAGCGGAACAGGACGCGGGGTCGGGGAAATATCCCGCCTGCGGCGACTACGGCCGAGGTTGTCTCCGGCCAATATTCCGCCGCTTCCCAAAAGCCCGGCGGACCTTTTCTCTCGGCTCGTTCGTCGCCGTGACGGTAGAACCAGGTCCCGTATCTGGCGAGGTTCGCGCCGCTGAGATTTAAGTTCTCGCGTCCGAATTTCAGCAAAATATCCAGCCGCGAGTTGCGGATGATTTCAAGATCGGATTCGTCCAGCGTTTCGCCGGGCGTAATTTTTAAGATTGGCGCGCCCGCCAGAAGTTCGGACAGGTTTTTGACGGCGAAGGGATCGGGCTTCCTGGCGAAAAGTTTTCTGTCGACGCGGTCGAAGATGGGATAGAGGGCGGCTCTCCAGGCGCCCTGCGGCGTTTCAGCCGCTTCGGTCAAAACGATCAGGACGATTTCGCCGGCCTCTGCCTGCGCGATCCTGCGGATGGCGTCGTACGTCCACCAGGGGACGTCCAGCGAGCCGAGGAGTAATCCCAATCTCAGTTTTTTGTTGAGCATGGACGGCCTTTTTTTAAGAGCGCTCCGCCCTTCCGACAATCAATTTTGTCAGAAAATCCATCCGGGCGTTGAATTGTTTTCCCCTTGTCGCTGGGTTAATTCATGCGTTGCAGCGAAGACGCGGACAGTTCCACTGGGATTTGCCGACCGCTCAGCAGAGACAGGAGGACGCGCGCCCGGTCCCTGCCGGAGAGTCGAACGTCAAAGATGCCTTCGTAGCCGCGGAAGATTCCGTCCTGGATCGCGACGGCATCCCCCGGGCGAAAGGGGAACGGCCTTTCGTCCAGGGCCGCGTCCAGGCTGGCGATCTGCTGTTTGAGCGCCGCGATCAGGATTTCGCTCACTGGCGCTGGCTCGTCGCCGAAAGAGACCAGCCCTGCCCCGCCGGGAATCCACTCGACGACCGACCTGCCTGTCATATCGAGGTCAATGTACACGAACAGATAGCCGGGGAAATAGGGCTGCACTCTGCGGGCGCGAGGGTTTGCGGGCTGCGCCGCGAAACAGGGATAGTAGGATTGGATCCGCCGCAGGCAAAGTTGCTTCCAAAGAAGTTCTTCATTCCTCGGCTTGCTTTGGGCAACATACCATTTCTCCATGAAGAAGTCGCTCCAGCCTCTATTTGGGCAACAGATGTCCGGTCTTCACTTTCAACACATCGGCGGCCTTCCGCAGGTTGCTCAGGTAAATATCGTTGTCGCTGAAGTCCACAAAATTCTCATATTCTCCCCGCCATATTTTGATGGCGGTTGGTTCGCTGCACCCTCTTTTTCGCATCTCTCCGATGAACTCATCGTAGGAGAGATTGATCTTTCTTGCCAGTTGCTGAATGACGCTTTCCATGGCGTTTCTCACGCGCTACGTTTCCATAGCCGGCTCCATTATGACGCTTGGCCCAGACGAAACACCGGTCAAATGAGTTTTATGAAAGATTTAAATTTGAATATCGAAACTGATTTAGAAACACTTTACCCCGATTAAAATTTTTTAATCTTATGTTTTTCTTTGAAATATTTAGAGACTATTTAGGTGTTTTTTACCAAAAATATCCGTTTATGGCGTCTAAAAAACAGTCCGCCGCGTCACTGTTCGCGCGGCGCGAACAAATATCCTCGTCCCCAAAACGTGCGGATATATTGATGCCCGTGCTGGCCGTCCTCCAATTTGTTCCGCAGATAGAAAATATAAAGGGAGGACAAATTCGTGCTGATCTTGTATTGACTTCCCCAGACCTCGCGAGCCAGCATGTGGTGTGATACGACCTTGCCCTGCTGGCGGACCAGGCAGGCCAGCAATTCATACTCTCTTGGCGAGAGCTCGACCGGTTTCCCGTGCAGCTTCACCGTTGAAGAAGACAGGTCAATCTCCAGGTCAGAGTCGACATACGACGTGACAAAATCAAGCTTTTCCGTTTTGTGAAATCCGTCCCGCCTCAGCAGGGCGTTGACGCGCGCTTCAAATTCTCTTCGGCTGAAAGGCTTTCTTAAGAAATCGTCCACCCCCACATTGAACCCGTGCAGCAGGTCGTTTTCGTACGCGCGGGCGGTCATCATCAGGATCGGCACGGAACTCATCTCGCGCAGGCGCTGGCAGACGTCGAACCCGTCCATCCCCGGCATCATCACGTCCAGGATGACCAGGTCCGGGTGAATGGCGTATGCCAGTTTCAATCCATCTTCGCCGGAATACGCCTGGTGGACCGCGAGATCGGCCGGCTTGAGGATCTCCGCGATCAACCTGCCCATTTCAGGATCATCGTCAATTAAAAGAGCCTTCTTGCTCATTAGATCAGCCCTCTCAGACGCGGCAACTTCCCTCGCCGCTCACGCTCATATTTCTTTAACCATCATAGCATTAAACTACGAAGATGGGAACAATACATCCGGCCTATTTTATCGGCGCAAGCCGCCTCCATTGACGGCGGTTCGTGCTACACTCGCGCGCATGATCCCTCCCGACGCGTTCGCATCTCATACTTTGTCTCGTCATCCCGAAGGGGAGCGCATCCGGCGGATTCTCGCCGCGGCGATTCAGGCGGCGGAACCGGGCGCGGCAGTGAGACGATTCCTCCGCCGGGAATCGGATTCCCTCTTCGTGGACGGGCGGGAATATCCCCTGGACGAAACCCGGCGCGTCCGCGTCCTCGGGCTGGGGAAGGCCTCCCCGGCCATGACCCTGCCTCTCGCGGACCTCCTCCCGGATCGCGCCACCCGCGGCCTGCTCATTCCAAAAGCGACTCCCGTCCACGCCCCGGACGGATTCGATCTCCAACCCGGCGGGCATCCCGTCCCCAGCGAGGCGAGTCTGCGCGCCGGGCAAAAGGCCCGCGGCCTCGTCCGCGGCCTCGATGAAAACGACCTGCTCATCTGCCTGATCTCCGGCGGCGGCTCCGCGTTGATGACCCTGCCGCACGCGGGCGTCAGCCTCCCCGACCTGCGCGCGTTGACGTCCGACCTGCTGGCCTGCGGCGCGCGCGTGGACGAGGTCAACATCCTCCGCCGTCATCTCGACTCTCTCAAAGGAGGCGGGTTGGCGCGGCTTGCCTCCCCGGCGAGAGTCGTCAGCCTGATCCTGTCGGACGTGGTCGGGAATCCGCTGGAGGCCGTCGCCTCGGGACCGACCGCGCCCGACCCGTCCACCCGCGAGGACGCGCGGCGCGTGTTGGAAAAATATGGGCTGGCGGAAAAAGTCCCCGCGCCGATTCTCGAAGCGCTGGAGACGAATCCCGAAACGCCGAAGCCCGGCGACGCGCTGTTCGAGCGCGTGCAAAACGTCATCGTGGGGAGCAACGCGCGGGCCGCGGAGTCCGCTTGCAGTCAGGCGCGAAGCGAGGGGTTTCATCCTGTTTGGCTGGGCGACGACTGGCAGGGCGAGGCGCGCGACGTCGGGCGCGAACTGTCCCGAATTTTAAAGTCGGCCTCCGAGCCGCGTCCGTTTTGCCTCGTCTCGGGCGGCGAGACGACCGTCGCCGTGCGCGGACGCGGACGCGGCGGGCGCAACCAGGAACTCGCGCTGGCGGCCGTCCGCGAACTCGCGGGGAGACGCGATCTGCTGCTGGTCTCTCTCGCCACCGACGGCGAGGACGGCGTCACCGACGCGGCGGGCGCGGTCGTTTCGGGTGAGACGCTGGCGCGCGGCCTCGATTTGGGACTCGTCCCCGAATCCTTTTTAGCCGAAAACGATTCGTATTCCTATTTCAGCGCGCTGGACGATCTGCTAAAGCCCGGTCCGACCGGGACGAACGTGAATGATTTGATGTTTTGCTTCGGGTTGTGAATTCGACAGGGCAACTATGGGGCCGCGGCGATGAACCCGTATTTTGTCAAAATGGCCTGTCCCTCGGGAGATAAGACCAGCGCGACGAAGGCTTTGGCGAGGTCCGCGTTTTTGCCGTCCGCAATGGGGGCGATGGGATAGACGGCGATGGAGTTCAGGGCGTCGGGGATGTCGAGATAGCCCAATTTTTCCGCGGCGATTTGATAGTCGGTGACGTAGACGATGCCGGCGTCGGCCTCTCCCAGCGAGACTTTCGTCACGACGGCTTTCACGTCGGTTTCATACGATACCACGTTCGCGAGGACGCGGTCTTTGAAGTCTGCGTCGAAGGCTGGGTCTTGAATCGCCTTGTCGAGGAAGTCGAGACTGTACTGCCCCACCGGGACGGATTTATCGGCCAGATCGAGTTTCAGGCCGGGTTTGGCGAGGTCTTGCAGGGCGGCGACTCCGGCGGGGTTGTCTTTGGGGAAGATCGCCACGAGACGGTTGCTGGCAAAAATGACGGAAGCGCCGTCAGCCACGCGTCCGGAGGCGATCGCGGCGTCCATGTACTTTTGATTGGCGCTGGCAAAGACATCGGCGGGCGCGCCCTGGTCGAGCTGCTGGGCCAGTTGCTGCGAGCCGCCAAAGTTGAAGGCGACAGTCACGCCGGGGTGTTGACTCTCGAACAGCCTCCCCAGTTCGGCGAAGGAATCCGTCAAGGAGGCCGCGGCCAACACGGTCAGGGCGCGGGGCGCGGACGTTCGCGGCGCGCAGGCGCCCGTCAGCAGGACGATCCCAAGAATCAGGGAGAGAAATTTGGAACGCATGGTTTCTCCGGTGGAGCGAAAGGATGGCGGCGGTTATTTGTCCACGATCTCCGGGTCGGTTTCGCGCCTGCGGTAGAGCAGGCCTTTGACGACCATCAGGATCGCGAACGAAAAGCAAACCAGGATGATGGACAGGGCGATGGCGACGTTGAGATCCGTCTCGAAGCCGACGTAGATCGCCAGAGGCATGGTTTGAGTCCTTCCCTGGAAGTTGCCCGCGAACAGGATGGTGGCGCCGAATTCTCCGAGGGCGCGTGCCCACGTCATCACGCCGCCGCTGACGAGCGCCGTCCACGAAAGCGGCAGGGTCACGTAGCGGAAGGTCTGCCAGCGGCTGGCGCCGTCCAACGCGGCGGCCTGCTTCAGTTCCGTGTCGATGCTGGAGAAGCCGATCGCGGCGGCCCTGACGTAAAACGGCGCGGCGACGAAAGTCTGCGCCATGACGACCGCGGCGAGCGTGAACGGGATGTTGATTCCGAGCGGCGCAAGGATCGGCGCCAGCAGGCCGCGGCGTCCGAAAGCCATCAGCAGCGCCATCCCCGCGACCGAGGGCGGGAGGACCGTGGGCAGGTCAACGATGGTGTCCACGATGTGGTGGAAGCGGAAGTCCCGCCGCGCCAGGATGTAGGCGACCGGCGTCCCCGCCAAAAGCGCGGCGGCTGTGGACGTCAGCGACGAGACCAGGCTCAGCCGGATCGCCATCCCGACTTGCGGCTGTCCCAGGGCGTCTATAAAATCGTCGAATGAGGCGCGCAGGAAAAGCGCGGCCAGCGGGAGGGTGATGAAGACGAGCAGCGGCAGGGCGAGGAGATTCCACAAGCGGTCGAGACTCGGTCTAACTGTCCGCGAGCGTTCCCAGCGCTGGGCGCGTTTCATTTCTCTGGCGGAGGGCATAAACGCTTATTGACGCGGCCTGGCCGCGTACCATCCCACTTTGTCGGCCGGGTGGACGTCGAAGTCCGGGACGTACGGTTTGATGTCCAGCAGGGGAGTTCCGTCCAGCATGTCCACCGATTGGACGTTGAGAAATCGTCCGTGCCGTTCGAGCAGGCGCACCGTCGAAATGCCGATCGGGTTCGGGCGGCGATAGAAGCGGGTGGCGAACACGCCGTGCAGTTGGTCGTCGAGGAAGGGCTTGACCAGCAAGTCGGTCTGGTCGAGCGCCTGGTGGAAGACGTAGATCAGGATCAAATGCGAAAGTCCGTCCACGCTTTGCAGCCCGGCTTCGTATTCGGGATGGACCTCGACCTCGCCCAGCGCCGTCGAACGCGAGGATTGGATGGGCATCCCGTCCGGTCCTTTGAACGGGGTGTGGATTACGCCGATGGGCTTCATGCAAAAAACGGTCATTTCGATGTTCCAATCTTCCGGTCCCAGTCGTCCAGCCAGCTTAACGTGGTTTCCAGTTGTCCAAGCCGAAGTTCCAGACTCATGCGGTTGTGGATTTGATCGTCGGGCAGGGCGGACAGCGTCGCCTGCAATCGTTGGATGTGTTTCCGCGCCTCCTCCTTTTGGGCGTTGAAGGCCGCGGCGGTTTTCTCGGGGAAGTACATTTGGATGAAATACAGGCGGGTGACGAATTCCATGCGGATGGCGCGCGTGCTTCCGCCGCTGGGAGTCTCCAGCCAACCGAGGAAGCGGGCGCGTCCCTGCCCGGTCATCTTCAACAACAGGCGGGGCGGCAGTTTCTCCTGGGGAATTTCCTCTCCTGAAATATCCCCGCGTTTTTCGAGCCGCTTCAAGATGGCGTAAGCCTGACTTTGGCTGAGATGCCAGACCTGCCCCAGGTCCGCCGCGACTTTGCGATGCAAATCGTAACCGTGCGCCGGGGCGCGGTAAAGCAGGCCGAGCAAAGCCATTTCTGGCGATAACGTTCCGATGTAATGCGGCTTGTCCATATACTCACTGAGTGAGTATATCAAATTGTCTCAAGCCGCGCAAGAGATTTGGATCTTTTTACGGCCCCCCGTACTCGAATCTCCCGATGTCGGGCGCGGCGCCGAGGTAGGAATCGTTGATCCCGGGGATGACCGCGCCTCGGTCAATGTTTGGACTCGTCGGCAGGAGGGAGAAGTCGCCGCCGGGGGCGTTGACGAATCCGGGCGGGGACTCGTGGCCGTTGCATTCCAATCCCGTCGCGGCGCAGAGCAGGGGCATGCTCGGGTAGTCCACCGTCTCCCAGCGGAAGCGGGGGAGCGAGGCGTCGCGGGTGGTATGCCAGTTGTCGAAGTCCCAGTCCATGCCCGATGAATCGTAGAGGGACTCTTCAAAGGCGAATCCGTTTCCTTGAAAAATATTGTTTCGCATCACGGCATTGTGACCGATGGTGATCATGCTCATAGCGTTCAAGTCGGGCGCGTCGGCGTAAAACGTGTTGTGATAGAAGTACACTACGCCATCGGGATAGCGCGCCCACTTGACGCTCGTGCTGGTGAAATGGGTGAACAGGTTGCGGATGACCCACACTGGTCCCACCGTGATAGGCGCGTTGGAAAAACCGACCAGCATTGTATCCACGCGGTTACCGCGGAAGCGGTGGTTCACGCAGGCGCCCTCGGGTTCGAGTCCGTCGTCGCTGATGTGGTCCAGCGTGTTGTCGTAGATGTCGGCGTCGCGGGCGATCTCGGGGTTGTCAATGCCCGCGGTCGTTCCCGTGTAAATGCCGTTGAAAAAATTGTGGATGCGGTTGCCGCGCACGATCGCGCCGACGTGTCCGCGCAGGATGACGCCGGTTCCCTCCGCGTACGTTCCCTTGGCCGCGTCCCACTCGATTTCGTCCACGCCCGGGTCGGAGATTTCATTGAACTCGATGCGCGCGTCGTTGCCCCGCGCGGGATCGCCGCCCTCCCAGTTGACGTAGATTCCCTTTTGCAAATTGTGGATGCGGTTGTTGCGGATGACCAGATGCGACGCGTTGAGCGCGCAGATGCCGCACCCGCCGCTGGCGCGTCCGAAATACCCGATGTCGAATCCCTCGATCCAGATCCAGTCGCGGCCGTCCACGGTGAACGCCTCATCCAGGACGGCGGCGCGCCACGCGTGACCAGACGGTTCGTCCGCGCTTCGGACGTAGAGCCAGCCTCCTTTCGCATCGTGGAACCAGCCCTCGGTTACGGTCGTCTGCGCCTCGCCGCGGCTTCTCAACAGCGACTTCATATCGGCATATTGGTGAAAATATTTTCCGTCGCGCGCCAGGTAGCCGACGCGTTCTTTCAACCTGAAAGACCACACTTGATAAGCGTCTTTGACGCTGTTCCACTCGCCCTCCAAAACCGCCGAGCCGTCAATCACCGCGCCCGCCCCCGCGGCTTTCACCTGGATCCACGCGCCCTCCGCGCCTGAAGTTGGGAAGGTGATTTCCTCGCGGTAGATTCCATCGGCCACCAAAACTTGCGTCCCTGCCGTGGCGCGATCTACGCCCTCTTGAATCGTCTGCAACGGCGCGGATGCGGAACCGTCTCCGCCTGCGGGCGCGCTGGCGTCCACGTAAACGACCGTCTGCGGGACGAACGTCAGCGCTTCGGGCTGGGTCGTCAACGCGCCGCTGATCTCGGACGAGTCGCTCGTCACTTTGACAAAATATTTTGTGGACTCGCTCAGCCCGAACAGACTCCCGACTAACCGACCGTCGTCAATCCGAATCAGCGGATGGCCCTCGCGCCAGTCCGCGTCCGCGTGGGAGCGGTAGAGGAGTTCTGCTGTCTCCGGCAGATTCTCCCCGCTGACGTAGATTCCCGCCGTCTCGATGTTCGCGACCAACTCGATCTGCGCCGACGCGAACGCGCCGCTGGGACTCGTCAGCGTGGGTTCGTAGATCGGAGCAGGAGACGGCGCGGGGTCGGTGGGAAGCGTTATCGCGGAAGGCGGGGGAGGCGCGTCGGGCGTCGCGGTCAGACCAGGAGGCGCGCAATCCGTCAATGTAAACGTCAACAGAATCAGGAGGAAAATTTTTTTAGTTCGCATGATTGGGCAATTACAAAACATTCCGCTAAAAAAAGCAACCCCATTTCTGAGACGATATGGTTAAATAGCCGTGTCTGGCAAAACCTGACGCCTGACGCCTGAAACCTGACACCTGAAACCTGCCCCTTGTCCTCGATCTACCTCCTCATCGAATTTCTCGACGAACTCGTCTATGGCGTGGGCGAAACCGCCTGGCCGCTGATGCGCGACGACCTGCATCTCACCTACACCCAGATCGGCCTGCTCCTCAGCCTGCCGGGAATCATCGCCGCCTTCATCGAACCCTTCATCGGCATCCTCGGCGACGTGTGGAAACGCCGCGCCCTCATCCTCGCGGGCGGCGTGTTCTTCACGCTCTCCCTCCTCCTCGCCTCCGCGAGTTTTTCGTTCATCCTCCTGCTTTCAGCCTTCATCCTTTTCCACCCCTCCTCCGGCGCGTTCGTCTCTCTTTCCCAGGCCTCGTTGATGGACTCCGACGCGAAGCGCCACGAACAAAACATGGCGCGCTGGACTTTAGCCGGTACGCTCGGAGTCCTCGCCGGCCCGCTGCTGCTCGGACTCTTCGTCTACCTCGGACTCGGCTGGCGCGGGACTTACGCCCTGCTCGCTTCCCTCTCGACCCTCATCCTGCTCCTCGCCTTCAAGCGGATTCCCCCCGACGCGTTTCCCGCCTCCCGTCCCTCCTTCGGCCTCCTCCTCGACGGCTTCCGCGCCGCCCTCGCCGCGCTCAAACGGAAGGAAGTCTGGCGCTGGCTGCTGCTCCTCGAATTCTCCGACCTGATGCTGGACGTCCTCCTGAGTTATCTCGCTCTCTACTTTGTAGACGTGGCGCGCGTCGCCGAAACCCAGGCGGGCATCGCCGTCGCCTTTTGGCTGGCTCTCGGTTTCTTCACCGACTTCGCCTTCATCCTCTTCATTGACCGCCGGCCCGACAGCGTCAAATTCCTTCGTCTCACCGCCGCCGCGCAGATGGTCTTCTTCCCGCTCTTCTTGCTCGTTCCCGGCTTCCTTCCAAAACTGGTTATGATTACCTTCGTCAACTTCTTCAACACCGGCTGGTATTCCATCCTGCAGGGGCGGCTCTACTCCGCCCTCCCCGGTCAAAGCGCCAGCCTCATGGCGATCGGCGCGGTGACGACTCCCATCGCCAAACTCCTGCCTCTCCTGATCGGCTTCCTCGCCGACCGCTTCGGCCTCCAAGCCGCGATGTGGATTCTCCTCCTCGGTCCCATCGCCCTCCTCGTCGGTCTCCCCAAAAACGGCCAACCGTCAACCCGCCCCGCCGCTGATGCCTGACACCTGACCCCTGACACCTGACCCCTGACACCTGAAACCTGACCCCTGACACCTGACACCTGAAACCCAAACCCCGCATGATTTCTCCCTCCTCTCCGCCCTCCATTTACCTCCACGTCCCCTTCTGCGTCCATCGCTGCGCTTATTGCGACTTCAACACCTACGCGGGCCAGGAATCCCTCATCCCCGCCTACGTGGACTCCCTGATTCGAGAAATCAACTTTATCGGCCAACCAATTACCAATTATCAATCTCCAATTACCACCATCTTCTTCGGCGGCGGGACTCCCTCGCTTCTCTCCGGACCTCAGCTGGCCTCCGTCATGGACGCGTTGCGCGCCGCCTTCGCGTTCTCTCCCGACTTCGAAGCGACCATCGAAGCCAATCCTGGGACAACTTCGCCTGAATTTCTCCGACAAATTCACGAGGCGGGGATCAATCGCATTTCTTTTGGAGTCCAATCCGCCAATCCCGAAGAACTGCGCATGCTCGAACGCGTCCACAGTTTCTTCGACGTGATCAACTCGATCAAGTGGGCGCGGCAGGCGGGATTCCGTAATCTCAACCTCGACCTCATCTACGGCCTCCCCGAGCAGACTTACGCCTCGTGGAAATCCACCCTCCAGCGCGTCGTGGACCTCCATCCCGAACACATCTCCGCCTACGCGTTGACCCTCGAGCACGGCACGCCCTTTGGACGCTGGTCACAGCGCGGCCTTCTGCCTCTCCCCGATCCCGACCTCGCCGCGGACATGTACGAATTTGCCGAGGAGTTTTTGGGAGCAAATGGGTACATCCATTATGAAATTTCAAACTGGGCCATTGACCGAAGACCAATGACAGAAGACCGACTGCCTCAGTCGCCTGTCTTCCGTCTCCCGTCCCATGCTTGTCGCCACAACCTCCAATACTGGCGCTCCCTTCCTTATCTGGGACTCGGCGCGGGCGCGCATGGATACGCCAATGGCTTCCGCTACTCCAACGTCCTTCGCATCAAAACTTATATCGAGCGCTTCTCCAATCTTCAGTTGCCAATCTCTAATTATCAATTTCCCCTCACCCCTGCCGTCGTCAATCATCACCGCCAGACCGAACGCGACGATATGAACGAGTACATGCTCAACAATTTGCGCCTGCTGATCGAAGGAGTCTCGGCGGCCGACTTTAAATCCCGCTTTGGCCGCGAGTTGACGGAAGTCTATCCCCGCGAGATCGAAGAGCTGACGCAAAATGGCTTGCTCGAAAAAAAGATTTCCGAAGTTTCTGGTTTGGAAGTCTATCGGCTCACGAAACGCGGCAGGCTGTTGGGGAATCAAGTCTTCGTCCGTTTTGTGTAATCAAATTGGAATCCCGAAGTTCTACTTCGGGAATTTGCTCCCACTATCCGAAAGCAGAGCTTTCGGATTCCCTATTGGATTCTCGAAGTTCTACTTCGGGAATTTACTCCCACCATCCGAAAGCAGAGCCTTCGGATTCCCTTTGGATTCCCGAAGTTCTACTTCGGGAATTTGCTCTCACCATCCGAAAGCAGAGCTTTCGGATTCCTTTTTTATTCAAGAACCTTTTTGATTGCAGGCGCGATACCCGTCAAGTCTGTCAGCCCGTCCATGAATTTATCGCGCAGGGATTTCGCGCCGACTACCAGCCCTGGGACTTTCGCATCCGTGTGCCGCCGCGTGGACAGGTCTTCGAGGTTGCCGTGGTCGGAGGTGAGCAGGATCAAGCCGCGGGCGTCGTCCCACGCGTGGAGGAGGCCGCCCAGCGCGAGGTCGAAGGAAGCGAGCAGCGCGCAGGCCGCGTCCATGTCCTGTTTGTGTCCCGCGTAGTCGCTGGCCCAAAATTCGAAGAAGGCGAAGTCGTATCGCGAGGCGAGTTCGGCGGTCTTCCGTCCCGCGTCGAAGGGGGATAGGATCGGCGCGTCGTCGAATCCAAGCATGGCGCGCCAGCCCTCGCCCGTGAAATCAGCGGAGAGGGCGCGGCCCGCGTAGAGGTCATCTTTGGTGAAGAGGGGGAAACCCGCGCCGGTCAGCGCCAGCGGGATGGACGAGAAAAGTCTGCGGCCCGATTCGATCCCGTGGAAGTAGCGCGGGGGATAGGCGTTGAGCAGCGCGGCGGTTTTGTCGTTTGCGCGTAGCCAGGAGAAGAGGGTGCGCCCGTTTTGGAGGTAGGCCGCGACCGCGGGGTTGGGTTTGGGGCCGTAGTGTTCGCCGATCTCTTTGGGGATGTTAACGCCCGTCAGCAGGACGGCCTGCCCCGTGGCGGACTGGGGGAGTCCGTCCACGCCCAGCGACGCGTCGAGCGCGACGAGGGTGGCGCGTTCGCCCGTAAATGGCGCGGCGGACGCGGCGAGCGGATTCCCGCCGAGCAGGGCGCGCAGGTTCGGCATCTCCGCGCGGACGAGGGGATTGACCGCAGGGTCGTCCGCGCCGAGGCCGACGCCGTCGAGGAAGAGAAAGAGAAGGTTCATTAGTAACCAGTGATCAGTGATCAGTAATCAGTGTCAGCGCTTTACGAAAGCGCCATTGGCGGTCTCTCCTGGCGCTGCCCGTCACATCGTCCCCAAAGCAAAGCGGAGTGGGAGGGAGTGTTGGGTGTGGACTTTTGGGCAACGGGTTCAAGCAAATAGAGTAGAGCAAGATAGGATCTCGCTCCACTCTACCGATTTTTGAAATAGGAACCACGCCGAGGGGCGGTCTCCTCGGTCGAAGCCGTCGGCGCGGGAGAGAAGGGAAAAGCCGCGGGCGTGGATCAGGTCGAGGACGGCCGCGTCCAGCCCGACCAGTTCCTGCCAGCGCGGTTTGTGGCGGAAGACGAACACGGCCGCCGCGAGAGTCAGGGCGGCGGCGATCCATACGGCGGAGTATTGAT